>Ga0315284_10014955_pt1 | contig 11037 bp, 11 predicted proteins | sample YL17G09_16_MG_FD_203696 | JGI IMG/M metagenome (GOLD analysis project Ga0315284, IMG submission 203696) | Sediment microbial communities from Yellowstone Lake, YNP, Wyoming, USA - YL17G09_16 | ecosystem: Environmental > Aquatic > Freshwater > Lake > Sediment | place: USA: Wyoming | collected...
CTCGCACGATCGAGCCAGGCGTGGGAGTCGAGCCGGCCGGCGCGCCAGGCACCGAGGTATGCGCGCCGGTCTTGGGATCAAAAACCGTCGTTTCCCCGACGCGGGAGGTCAGATATCTCGCATAGAACTTCTCGATGTCCAGGGGGGGGACCTCCGACTCGTCGTATGTGTAGGGCGTGTGCTTCTTGTACCCGTAAATGTACGCGTAGACGTTGCTGGGAAACCGGGTCCAGAGCCCGTTGTAGTACCGGATGGCTAGGATGTGGCTGGCGCGGGCTTCGGCGATGCGGTTCTCGGTTCCCGTCCAGTCTGTCATCAACTGCTCGAACGAGACGGAGGCTTTCAGGTTGGGGTACTGCTCTGAAATAGCCAGGAGCGATCCCATGAGTTTTCCGAAAGCGGGGGACGAGGCTATCTCAGTCTTGTCCTTCTGGCTGCTCATCATAGTCCGCATTTCAGAGACGTATTTGTACAGAATGACTTCGTGGGCGCTATACTCGGCCGCGACCACCGCCAGGTTGGGGATCAAGAGAGTGCGACGCTCCACTTCGCTTTCAATCTGCGACTGGGTCCGATCGAGATCGGCGCTGGCGCCTACGAAAGCGTTGAAGTATCTGATCCCCAGGTACACGACAAAAAGGAGGAAAAGCGTAAGGACGCACAAGGCGCTGGTTACAAGAATACGGCGGACACGCCCTTGGGTGATCGCCCTCCACGTGGGGAGGATCTTGTTGCGCCGCTGCTGGACATCACGGATCTTCTTCCCCGTCGTGATGATATTGTGATAATCGTCCGAGTGGATTCTCAGGATCGCTTTCTTAAGTTCGCTTCTCATGGGGCCGGTCCTTCTCTACCGCGCGTGGCCCTTTTCCAGTTCCACGGCCTTCTTGAAGTTCTCGACGGATTTATCCTTCATTCCATTCGAGTCGCAGATGAAACCTAAACTGTAATAATACTTGATTTCGCGGGGGTTGAGGTCTATGGCGGTTTCGACGAACTTGATCGCCTTGTCATAAAGCCCCAGCTTGTCGTAGGTCAGGCCGACCAGGTAGGCGATCCGGTCGTTCTGGGCGTCCAGCGTCCGGGCTTTGGTCAGGCATTTGAGCGCGGCGTCGTAGTTGGCCTGATCGTAGTAAATGTGCCCCAGCGCCTCGTAGGCTTCCAGATAGTCCGGGCGGAGTTCCAGCGCCTTGTTATAGCTTTCGCAGGCCTGGTCGAATTTCTCCACTTCCACATAGGCGTCGCCGAGTTTGCGGTGGGTTTCGGCGTTGGTTGGGTCGAGTTGGACCGCGGTTTCAAACGCCGTCAGCGAATCCTTGCGGCCCTTTTTCAGCCCGCTGGTGCCGACGTGCTCGAAAATCTGGGCGCGTTCTCCCTTAGTCAGCGTGAACAGGTTGTTGTAGCCGTTCACGATCTTGCCGGTCACTTTGCCTGAGATGAGAAACAGAGTATGGGCGGCAAGGTTCAGGCGGGTTTCGAGGCTGGCCAGGCCGCGATGCGCGGGTTTCGACGCCTTGGCGGGCGCCGCCTTCTTCTCGGGATCGTAATGGTCCGGGCACAGCATGTTTCCAACCGCTTCGTTTTCACATCCTTTGACTATGCACTTCATTTTTTCGCCTCCTCGGATGTTTCCGCCGGTTACCCGCCGCGGAAACCGCTATCGCGTATGGGGATGATTTCTACAGACTTCCTTTGCAGAGATCTCTGATTGCCCTCCTCGGCGGCTGGGCCGGGGGCAAAACGCGCCCGGATTACATCTCGGGCACGGTGACGTACGTGGGCTTTCCGGCCCGGTAGATCAGGAGGACACCGCCCGTCATTTGGCGGTCCTGAACAATGTCAACGAAGGATTGCGCATCGTAAATGGCGAAACCATTGATTTCCCGGATAAGATCGCCGGCGCGGATGCCGCCGCGTTCAGCGCGGCTTCCCGCGAGGACTTCGTCAACCTGGACGCCTGTGGTGCTGGCCGGCAAGCCCATGGCAACGGCGCCATTGGGGGTCAGGTTTTCCATGGCGATGCCCGCCCAGTTGAACTCAGTGGCCGCCGCGAGGGCGGTGCCGCCGGGAAGGTACCGCATCGGCAAGGGTTGCTGCGCCGCGGGCTGCAGGGCGGCAGGCTGCGCGGCAGGCCCGATCAGGGTCTTGTCCGTGATGACGTGGCAATTGGAGCAGACGCCGCGGTACGCGTGCCCCATGACGGCATTGGACGTGATGGGGGGCGGAAGGGCCGGCGCCGCGGGAGGCCCGGTCGTCTTGTCTGTGATGATGTGGCAATTGGTGCAGACCCCGCGGTAAGTGTGCGCCATGATTGCGTCGGAGGGGATGGGGGGCGGCGCGGTCAGCGCCGTGTTTTGCGTCACTGCCGCGGCCTGCGCCTGCACGGATTTGTCGGCTGGTTTCTTGCCGAGGGCCAGCAGGACGTTGTAGTAGGCGCCATTCCGGAACACCGTGAGCATGACTTGTTCCTGAGGGTCGGCCTGCGCTACGTAGCGGCGCAGCTGAGCCAGATCCAGAACCGCCTTGTTGTTGTACTTCACGATGATGTCGCCGGGGGCCAGGTTCGAGTAATAGGCCGGCGAGCCGGGATAAACGGTGTCAATAACGATGCCCTGGGTGAAGGGCAGGCGGCTGTCCTGCGCGGTTTGAGGGTCCAGTGCGCGGCCCATGATGCCGAGCCAGGCGGATTCCCCCTCGCGCGCGGACGGCTGCGGCCACAGGAGCGCCAGGAAGATGATCACCGCGACCACGAAGAGCAGGAAAAGCCCTCCGTTGGTCTTCAGCATGATATTAACGCTTTCCTTAATCTGACTTTTCATAGTATTTCTCCATGCGTTTGATGTGATTTCCAGAGATCACCGGACCCTTTGTATTGGAGCTGCTTTTTCCTTTTGTTGCGAACTGTTACGGCGCGAGCCTCGGAATAGCCGAGATGTTCCAGATTTGACCCGCGCGGCATATGCGGATCGCGCAGGTCTGGCCGACGGGTATGGCGGCCAGGGTCGTCCAAAGCGTATCCAGATCGGTAATCGGCCTGTTGTCCACCCACAGGATGGTGTCGCCGGACTGCAGGGCGGCCGTCTCGGCGGGCGAGTTGGACAGAACCGTGACGATGTACACTCCCTGCATCACCGGCACGCCAAACTGCGCGGCGAGGGCGGGATTGAGCGCCAGGGCCCTGATGCCGAACCAGCCCTTTGGATTACCCTGGATGGGCCGAAGGGCGGTGATGGCGGCGGGCCGCGCCGCCATGCCCTCCTGGGCGATGTTCAAGTCCTTCAGGAGAGGCTTGGCGTTGTTGATCGGCAATGCGAAACCGACGCCGGTGAAGCGCCCCGCGGGCGAAAAAATCGCGGAGTTGACCCCGACGACCCGCCCGTCCATGTTGACCAGAGGTCCCCCGCTGTTCCCCTTGTTGATGTGCGCGTCGGTTTGGATCAAGTCGAAATAGGTAACGTCTCCGATCTTGACCGCGCCGCGCACCGCGCTCACGATGCCCAGGCTCACCGTTCGCGCGAAGTCCAGCGGGCTGCCGATGGCCATGACCCAGTCGCCCACTTGCAGCGAAGAGGAATCGCCCAGGCTGGCGGTGGGGAAGTTGGAGCCGGGAATCCGGATGATGGCGATGTCCCGCTGGGCGTCGCTGTCAATCAGTTCGGCCTGATAGGTGGTGGGCTTGCCGCCCGAATACAGCGTGGCGGAGATTTGGAGCGGGTTTTCCACCACGTGGTAGTTGGTGAGGATGTAGCCCCGGGAGTCAATCATGACGCCGGAGCCAATGCTTTCGATCTGCGCGTTTTGCATGGTTCCAGGCTGGAGCGCCAGGCGCCGGACCTCAATATGAGCGACCGTGGGTTTTGTTGTCGCCGCGACACTTCCAAACACATTTTGCATGTTTTCCACGGGGGAGCCGGCGGGGCCGGTTTGTGTGAAGGCAACGGGAACGGCGACCCGCGCGGTGGCGCCCGTAATGGCGTCAATCATGGGGGCGGAGGACGCTTTGGGCGGGAGGGCGCCGGCGGCGACCGCCGCGGGGGTTTGCGCTTTTACCTCCGCCTCAAGGCCCATAAAATACTTCGTTTCCACGACCGTCACGATCACGAGAAACACGATCACGCCGAGCAGGTACTTCAGGGATCTGTCGCAGAACGGTTTGGCAAGCATCTTTCAGAGAACCTTGGACCCAATGTAAGTGTGCAAATCCGTCTTTCGCCTCATGTCAGGGGGCCTGCGCCGCCGCTTCGAGCGTGATGTACCGGTACCGCGTCTTCCGGAACACATCGAAGAGAAAGTCCTGGGCGGGGCCGTTCGCCGGGGCGACCAGCAGGAAATCGCCGATGCTGTAAACCGGCACGCGGTTCACCCCCACGATGATGTCCCCCTTGCGCAAGCCGGCCAAGTACGCGGCGCTGTTGCCGTCCATGCCGGCGATCCGCACTCCATAGTCCGGCGAGTTCACTTTCGGGTCCGGGACGGTTGCGGTCCTGCTGCTGCGGAAGTCGCGCAGCGACATTCCGCAAAACAGAACGGTTCCCGGCGCGGTTGCGATGGCTTCCGCAGGCGCGGGGCGGGAGATGACCGGGGCATCCGGCGCAGCCGCAACGGCGGCGGCCGGCTGAGCGGGTTGCGCCGGCAGCGCCAACACCACGTCCCCCTGTCCGGCGAGGATAGCCGTTGGCGTGATATCCCTCGCCGGCGCCATGGAAAGCCAGTCCCCGAAGCGGTGATAGCGTTCCGTCTGGCCCGTGTAGAGCGCGTAGATCAGCAGGATGTTCGAGAGGATAAACAGGCCAAACAGAACCCAATTGGGCCTGGAATCGTCACAGAACTTGCCTCGAAACAAGAGGGATTTCATGCCAACCGCTCCTCCACGGCGTTCGGCGGCGGTTTACAGCCGTTCCACCATGGCGCCACACTTGTCGCACAGCCATACGTCCTTCTTGGACAGAATCAGGTAGAGCGCGACAAACACCAGGACCATGCCCAGGGGGGCAAAAGGCCCAAGCAGAAAGAACATCAGTCCCACGATGAGGGAAAAGTAGCCCAGCAACTGGTTGTACGGTCTGATGGTGGCGCGCTTCATAACGCCTTGTTCGCACAGCAGGCAATGGACGGCCTGGGCCTGCTGCGCGTTTTCGCCAGCGGATCCAGCTTCCACGACGGTCTTTTCCTGGTTTGTCTCTTTCATTTGCGGCGTCTCCTTTGCCTCAATATGTGCTTTGACTCCCCATCTATCAGACGTCCCTTTGCCCCTGGGGAATCCCAAAGTGGCGACATGACGATAAGCAGGCTGAAGCCTGGACTCTGAACCCGCTCAGAGTACAGGCTTCAGCCTGGATTTTGAACCCGTTCAGAGTACAGGCTTCAGCCTGTTTTGATCTCCCATTTTGCATGGCGGCGAGGCTTTGAAATCCTCCTGTCTCTTTGTCCCTCATTGGATGATCTGGTGACATGTGTTGCAGACTCCCTTGAAAGAGTGTGGCGCGCGCGCGTTGGCCGTGATCGGCGGTGGCGCGGGCAGAATATCCCCCGCGTCGGTGGGCAGCTGCCCACCCGTGGCCATGAAGACGTGGCACGCCGTGCATGCCTCGCGGGCATTCTTGTGGGGGCTGATGGACCCCGGCTTGATCGGGGCGGCGCCTTCCATCCCGGCGAAACCCAGCATGGGAGCGTTCTTGGCGGTCAGCGTAAAGCGCTTCACCGCGCCGAGCCGGCAGACGGTGATTTCGGCTTTGGGATCTTCTCTGACCTGTACCGTGGCTTTGAAGAACTCGCGGAGATTGCCGGTTCTCCAAGTGTTGATGCCCATGATAACATCGCCGGCCAAGAGGCCCGATTCAGCCGATTCGAGCGTGACCTCGTCTATGATGACTCCCTGAACATTGTCCGGCACTTTGTAGATGCTGCGGAGCGCGCCTGAGAGATCCATCGTTTCCATGCCGAGCCAGTGCCCTTCGAACAGGGCCATGTCGGCGGCCTTTTGCTGAACGGGGGAAAGGATGTCTTGCAGGCCGCGTCCGTCCAGCGGCGGATTTCCCGTCTGACCGAAACTCTGAAGCGCGGTGTTGCCGGCGCCCTGCTGCTGAGCGGCAAACCCGTTTTCCACCCGCCAGGCCAGGTTGGACGGGCGCTGAGGGATGCTCGGCGCCTGCGCGTTCGACTGAGGCGGCAGGGCGCCGGGGATGCCCGAAAGAGCGGGGCTCTGAGCGCCCCCCCACGGGGCGAGCGCCATTTGCGCGGGGGCGCTCTGAGCAAGGGGGTGGCAGTACAAACACGCCCCCCGCCATTCATGGGGGGAAACAACGGTCCGCTCCGCATTCGGCGGGAGGGAGATCAGGGGTATGCCTTGAGCGGGGGGGAGGTTCGCGGCGGCCATGGCGCTCGGACCAGCCATTGCCGATGGGCTGGATTTGGATCTCAAATACACGGCCGCTCCGCATGCAATCAGAGACAGGACGACTATCACGAGGAAGAAGTAGATGTGTGGGCGGAGGTTCGGGTTCATTGCTTTATGGTCTCTATAGGCCGGGTCGTGTCAAGAAGACCATTTCCTCGCGTCACCTGGGCCAGGCGGAAAGTAGCCCGCCAGCTGGTTGTTGCTGGTATCCCGCCCCGCCGGTCTGGGGCATCCGTGGGTCGGGGGGGAGCATGAATACCGGGGTATTCCCCTGGTTGGTGTTGTTCACGTTGCCGACGTACATTTGCTGCCCCGGGAGGACACAATTTCCCTGTACAAAGGCGGCCTGCTGCGCGGGGAGGGGACAATACGGGTTGTTTCCCTGGCCATTGCCCCAACCTGGAGCCCAAACGGAACCAGGGCCGGTTCCGTTGCCCTGTACAAAGGTTTGTACGGCGGCCTGCGCCGGGAGGGGGCAATAAGGGTTGTTTCCCTGGCCATTGCCCCAACCTGGCGCAAAGGCGGCCTGCTGCGTCATCTGGCTGGCGGCGGGCATGTTGAAGTACGCGAAACCGCGCTGCCTGCCTTCGAGCACATCAGCCGGCATCAGGTCCGCGACGCACCGGGGGCAGCGGATCCCGCCGGCGCCGACGCGGGCATTGCAGGCCATGCGGAAGTTGCATCCCGGACAGGCCAGGACGCCAGGCTGCGGACTGGCGACCGTGGCTTGCGGAGTGGAAGGCCAGAAAAACGCGGCGGCTTGAGCCGGAGCCGCCAGGGATGGGGCGTTTGCCAGGTAATTCCCGCCCGGATTGAACAGCTGAACGCGGCAATTGGGGCATCTGCCGCTGCGCGGGCAGATGCCCTGCCAGCGGCACGTGGGGCAATAGGCCGCCCCGTTCCCGGGGTTGGTCATTCCCCGGGGATAGATGGCGGCGCCGGGTCCCACGTTTTGCCGTACTCCGGCCACTTGGATGGCAAAGCGGCGGTTCTTGTCGGCGACATAGTCGAAGGCGATTAACAACACCATGACCGCAACCAAGCCAAAGAGTGCAACGACAATCAGGTACTGATGTTTTATCGGCATTTGGGTCCACCTCTTTCCGGTCGTCCTTCAAGTCTGCTCTTCTGATGAATGCCCTCCCTGACGTTCCCGCTACCGCATACCTTCCAGTTGCGCCGCATGATCCGCAATCCCTCAGAACGCCATTGACAAACTACTGTGTAAGTTTCTGAATCCCGCGCCAGGCGCCGGGAGGGCGAAACCGCACGGGACGCGGGGGGGGGGTAGTGGGCGGATGTTCATTCGTCCTCTGTGTCCGGTTCTTCCACTTCTTTTCTTCCAGACAGTTGCTCCCGTCTCTTCGCCCGGATCCTCACCGAGATCACAATGTAAAACGCCGTGATCATCCCCAGAAAATAACTGGCCAGAACCAGATAGATCGCCTTGACGTTTACCGGCCCTCCCACGATCAGGTTCAATGGGACGCCATGCACGTTCATGATAGCGAACACTACGAGGACCAGGATTAGCAGGAATACCAGCAGCGGCTTTATCATAAACATCTAGAACACCTCGCGCGCAACGCGAGCGGGTCCGCCTTTGGGACCTTGCATGCGGCCGCTGTCATCCCTCCACCCCTTGCCCTGGAAGAGCATCGCGCAGAGCATGAGGACCAGAAGCAGGGCAATCGCGAGCACCACGTAGAGGCCCAGCGCGCTCGGCTTATCAATGGAACAGTTTGACGACATGGAATTCCGCAGCCTCCTCTATTACCTAAATGAACCAAGATGAACTATCACCCATAATGAATGGATGCAACCCGCTTCCCCCGCGCAACCGGGCGCGAGAGTGGCGCGCCCGCAACCCCCAGACAGGTGATTCTCATGGTCCGTCTCCTCTCGCCCGGGTGCGTGAAGGACGCCGGAGTTACTTGTCCTCGGCGCCGTGTTCCTTGCCATCCCCGGAGGCTAGGTCCTGATTCTTCCGGTAGAAACCGGAAGCGATGGCAATGAGCCCCACGATGATCAGAATCAGAGGAATCAGACCTCGCAGCACGAAACCGAAATTGCCCCACCAGAAAACAACTCCCAAGAGGCCCAAGACCAAACATATAAGGCCAAAGACAGAATGCAACATGTTCAATCCTCCTTCGGGGTGAAACGTAACAGCGCCATGCTTGTTGCTGTAACGCATTTCCCGACAAGCATACGCTGTTCGATACACTACGACCTTCGCAATATCCTACATGGAGATGAAACACGCAATAGGACAGAATGGTGAATATCAGCACTTTATGGTCACTTGTCGGGGTTGCCCCCGCTTGGCCAGACATGGATCTGGGCGGCGATTTTTTCCTCCAGGGCGACGAGCGCCCCTTCGCATTCGATAACATAAGTGGGGAAGGTCTGGTGCAGCTTGATCTCGGCGCCGGGGCGGATGTGGAGCCCGTCGAGCCGGTGCATCTGATCGTCGCGGTCGCAGCGGACGAACGCGACGCGGCCCTGGTCGGAGGTTTTGAGGCTGGTCAGGGGGAGCGGAGCGCATTCGATGAGCCGCAGGTTTTTCTCGCAGCACTTGCCCCGTGGGATGGGTTTGCCGTGAGGGCATTCGCGGGGATGGCCCAGGAGAATGCAGATGCTGTCCACCAGCTCGGGCGCCACCACATGCTCAAACTCGCAGGCCGCGTTTTCAAACTGTTCGCTCTTTACGCCGAGCATGTCGTGGATGAGGCGCTCGGCCAGGCGGTGCTGGCGGACCAGCTGCCGGGCGTATTCCTTGCCTTCGGGGGTCATGGCCACTCGTGTGTCGCCTTCGCGCAGTTCCAGAAGGTTTTTTTCGCGCATCAGCTTGAGCACGCCGATGTCGAATCGGATATGGACTCGGGAGGCGAGTTCGTCAACGGATTCGGCGTCGGTTCCGCTCTCGGCCATGCTCCAAAGATGCTCGAGGTACTCATCGCTTTCGATGTTTGCCATCATTTGCCTCCCATAAGGAATGCGACAGAGTGATGCACGATGCCGCTCAGAACAAGAGCGGACAGCATGATGCAGACGATCATCACAGCGGCGGTTTTGGCGCCCATTTCCTTGCGCAACGCACCCAAGTGGGCCACGCAGGGAACAAATGTGGTGACAAGAACAGCCGAAACGATGATCTGATTCGGGGTGTACAGGCCGCTTATGACGCGAGTTTTCAGCAGGTGTCCCGCGCCCGCGCCATTCTGGGCAAAGCAGAGCAGAAGGACATCCACGACGTCGCGCGGCAGGCCGAGCCAGCCCACGGCGACCGGCGCAAAAACCGTCGCCACCCCATTGAGAACACCCGTTCTATCCAGCACAAAAATCGCGGCGGCCGCCAGGACGTAGATCGGGATGGACTCCTTGAGAAACCAGGCGATACGATAGCCCGCCTTAACGAGCAACGCGCGGAGATTGGGAAGGCGGGCGGTAGGCAATTCCTGGATGAAATCCGTGACGGCATCCTCCTTGAGTATCTTGTTCAGAGCCAGTCCCGCGCCGAAAAAGCAGAGGATCAGGGCGCCAAACGTGATGACAAAAGCGATCAGCCCGATCCGACCGAGCACGGCGATCAGCAGGGCAAGCTTGGTGCCGCAGGGAATGGCGAATGCGATCAGGAAATTGGCGATGAACTTCTCCTTGAAGGACGTCAGGCCACGGGTAGAAAGGGTGGCGACGGTTTTACAGCCAAAGGAGAGGATAAGGGACGTGATGGATTTGCCGCTCAGTCCGAGTTTGCTGAATACTCTTCTGGTCAAAACGCAGAGATTGGTGATGTAGCCGATATCCTCGAAGAAACTGAGGACCAGAAAGAAGGTGGCCAGGATGGGCAGGACGGTGCCCAGAGCGTTGAAGATTCCCAGGGTAACGAGTCCGTACTGGCCCACCAGGAAATCATGCCAGAAGCCGGCGGGCAAGAGCTTGCTGACGAGCCCGATAACAGGATTGGCGACGAAAATCTGAAATCCGCTTTCCACGAATTCGGCCACATAAACGACCATGAAGAACACGAGCGCCAGGAACAAGATGAGAATGGGGATTCCATAGACGGGATGGCGGCTGAGGTGGGCAAAGCGTTCGGCGAAGGAGTGCTCCACGGGCGCGCTCTTCCGCAGAACGGCGGCGGCGATCTCATCCACCCAGGAATTGCGCAGGTCCAGGAAGTCGTGAGTGATCTTGCCATCCATGTTCCGGCGTTCCGCAAGAATCCGGCTGTCGAGCAGGTCGCGCGCGTGATCCGGCGTTCCGGCCATGACGAAGTCGCGGATGAACGGGTCGCCCAGGAGCAGAAGCGCCGCGGTTTTCCTCGGATAGGGAACGGTTTTGTCGAGGGCGATAGCGAGGTCGGAAATGCTCTTCTCAACCGTTTCACCATAGCGCCCAAAGCAGTTTCCGGGCCGCGCCCGGCCCAGGGCCTGGCGCAATTCCCGTATCCCGCTCCCTTCTGTGGCGATGGTTTCCACCACGGGAACGCCGAGTTTTTCCTCGAGCGACCGGCTGGAAATGCGCATTCCCTTTTTTTTCGCCTCATCCATCACGTTCAGGCACACCACCAGAGGAATGCCAAGGTCCAGTAGATCGGACGTGAGGGTGAGGGATTGCTTGAGCTGGGTGGCGTT
>Ga0315284_10014956_pt1 | contig 11035 bp, 8 predicted proteins | sample YL17G09_16_MG_FD_203696 | JGI IMG/M metagenome (GOLD analysis project Ga0315284, IMG submission 203696) | Sediment microbial communities from Yellowstone Lake, YNP, Wyoming, USA - YL17G09_16 | ecosystem: Environmental > Aquatic > Freshwater > Lake > Sediment | place: USA: Wyoming | collected...
CCCGCACCCGATGCGCACAACTTCAAGTCCGGTCCTGCCGAGAATACGGGTACGCACGAACGATATTCCTCCGATCTCGTGGGGTTGCCCGATGGAATTCCACGCGGCGGGCAGCGTCCCTGCCCCGCCGATGGAGCAGGCGGTTGCGCGGCACAGGGGAGCGGATTCAGACCGCGCGGTCGGACTCGCCGCGGACCCTGCCGCGGGGCTGCAGGGCGCCGAGTTTCTCCAGGGCGGCGCGGGCGCCCTGGTGGTGGCCGTCGAATTCCAGCGCCGCCTCGTAGCAGGCGACGGCGGCGGTGCGGTAGCCTTTCTTCTGATAGACCACGCCGAGGTTGTACATGCAGCCGGCGTGCCGGGGTTTGAGTGCGAGGGCGCGCTCCAGGCTGGAGATGGCGCGGTCGTAAGCGCCGGTCATGGCGTAGGCAATGCCGAGGTACATGTAGGTGTCGCAGCCGCGTTCGCCGTTGCTGCACGCGGCCTCGAGCGCACCGATGGCGTCTTCGGCGCGGCCCTCCCTCAGCGCCCGGAAACCGGCCTGGGCGCGGCCGGCATCCTCCTCCCCGGCCATGGCCACTCCCCCCTTACCTGCTTCGGAGTGCGAAGCGAGTATAGCACATTTCCCGCGCTAAGAACAGGGGTCGGACCGGGACAATGGGCCCTCAGTTGGGGAAAGTGCGGTAGAGTTGCAGGCCGGCGACGGCGCCGACGATGGTCCAGGAACTGGAGGTCACGAACTCGCCCAGGATGAGCCCCAGGAAGAAGGGCATGGCGCGGCGGTAGAGCCGCATCCCACCGTAGCGCAGGATGAGCCCTTTGATCGCCCACGCCAGCAAGAAGTCCAGCCAGAAGAAGTCAATGGCATAGGTCATGGCGAAGGCGAACGCCGATGGGTTGAGCGGAAATCCCACCCAGGTCAGGCGCACCCATTGCAGGGCCGCCAGCACCAGGCCCCCGAACACCGCGGCGAGGATGGCCTGGTAGCGCACCGGCTGCAAGTTCTCCAGCCAGCCCTTGAGATCGGTCCAGTTGTAGGATCCGGCGTTCACGAAACCGCCGTAGGTCTTGCCGGTCTCGGCGCCATAGGTGTAGTAGAGGTTCACCGAGAAGATCATCGCCGCCGCGATCGCCACGGCCAGCGCCACGGTCATCGCCATCGCCATCGGCCGCATCCGCATCCGCGTCACTTGCCCGATCTTGAACGCCTCCAACTGCACCGGCATGACCGCGGTGCGATAGTCCTTGTTGAACCACGAGAGCACCGAGATCGTCGCCAGGCCCCGCGGCCCCCAGGCGCCAGTTCCGCCGAGGCTCACCAAGGTGTCGCTCGGGCTCACCCACATCAGTTCGCTCGCCGGCACGCCCGATTCGGCGCGCACCCGGGTGAGCGCGACCATGAAGATGAAGAAGAGGGCGATGATCGCCAGCGGCAGCACCACCGACATCCCCGACCAGGCGCAGAACGCCACCAGGAACGCCGTGCCCAGCACCACCGCCGCCAGGGCCGCCCGGTAGGACATCGGCTCCTGGCTGTCATCCACGGCGGGATCGCCGTGCACCGCTTTGCGCCACACGCGGTGCAGGTGGCCGCGCATTCCCCACAGCGAGAGCAGCGCGATGGCGACCCACGCGCCGATCGCCTGCGCGCTGATGTAGGGGAACTCCAGGGCTTCGGCCGAGAGGTGAACATCGGGCGAGCGCAGCCCCACCGCCACGCCGAACACCTGCATCACCTTGCGCGCGAAATAGAAAACCCAGCAACTGAACGACACGTCCAGCGAGAGCACGTAGCCGATGCCGAGCACGGCGGCGTGGAATTTCAGCGGCAGCCAGCCGATGCCCGTCCAGGGCGCGGTGACGATGCTCAGCCCCAGGTCCGGCCCCTTGTTCACCTGCATCGAGGGGAGGCTGGGGTAGATGGCGTTGAGGCTGTTGAGCGAATGGATCACCGCCGGGATCACGAAGCCGATCCACATCAGGCGATTGGTCAGGAAGCCAGCCGAGTCCGTCCGGGTCATCTCGATGGGCAAGTAGATGATCGGGAAGTTCAGCCGCTCGTGCTCCACCCACGCCCGCCGCAGGAGCACCATCATGCACATGGTGACCGAGAGGAGCACGAAGAAGAACACACCCCACAGCAGCAGCGGCGCCGCCCAGGCGTGCAGGTGCGCGGGCGTGAAGAAAGTGGACTTGCCCTCGTAGAACGGCTTGAGCACCGCCTCGCTGCGCGGGCCGAACCACTTGGGCAGCAGGGGCAGGAGCGGGTTCCACTTGGCGTCGTGGAGCGCGTTCCAGAAGGGGCGCGTGAGGAAGGTGGGGAACCAGCCGATGGCGCCCACCCCGCCCACGCAGGAGGAGATGCTGGCCATGGTGTAGATGACGAGCAGTTCCGCCTGCGAGAGCGCCGCCGCCGGCGCGAGCCGCCGCACCCCCCAGTTCGCCAGCGTCACCACGAACATGATGAAGATGACCCCGATGAAGGGCGACGACCCCGAGAGCAGCGTCTGCTGGGTGCGCATCTCGCTCTGGCTGAGCCACCAGTTGTTGGCGACCACGAGGAGCAGGCCCAGGGTCATCGAGCGCCAGGTCACGCCGGGCACGCGCGACGCGGACGCCGGCGGGGTGGGGGAGGGCGCGCGCGCCGGGACGGGGCGGCGCGGCTTGGAGTCGCTGCCCATGGCGGTCGCCTAGTTGGGGAAGGTGCGGTAGAGTTCTTGCCCGATCACGGCGCCGACGATGGTCCAGAAACTGGCGGTGACGAATTCGCCCAGGATGAGCCCCAGGAAGAAGGGCAGTGCCTTGCGGTAGATCTTCATCCCGCCGTAGCGCAGGAGCAGGCCCTTGATGACCCACGCCAGGAAGAAATCGAACCAGAAGAACTTCATGGTGTGGGTCATGGAGAAGCAGTAGGCCGCGGGGCTGAGGGGGAACCCCACGAAGGCGGTGCGCAGCCACATCAGCGCCATGAGCAGGGCGGCGCCGATCGCCGCCGCGATGGTGGCCGGCACGCTGAACGAGGTGGGGGAATCGAGCCATCCCTTGAGCCAGTTCCAGTTGTACGCCCCGGCGTTCGTGAACCCGCTGTAGGTCTTGCCCGTGCCCACGCCGTAGTGGTAGTAGAGGTTCACCGAGAGCGGCATCGCTACCGCCATCGCCACCACGGAGGCCACGATCATCGTCAGCGCGATCGGCCGCAGCCGCATCCGCGCCATCTGCCCCACCTTGAGCGCCTCCAACTGGGTCGGCATAGCCGAGGTGCGATAGTCCTTGTTGAACCAGGTCAGCACCGAGAGCGAGGTGAGTTGCCGCTGGTCGAAGGACTTGGCGCCGAAGATGTTGATCAGCGTGTCGTGGGGCGTGATCCAACCCAGTTCCGAAGCGGGGACGCCGGTCTCGGCGCGGATGCGCGAGAGCGCGATCATGATCAGCAAGAGGATGCCCAGCACGAAGAGGGGGATCGCGCTGGGCATGCCGGAGAGGGCGCAGAAGCCCACCAGGAAAGCCACCCCCAGCACGATGCCGATCAGCGCGGTCCGGTAGGAGAGCGCCTCGTTGGAGTCGTCCACGCGCCGGTCGCCGAAGACCCCGCGCCGCCACACCGCCGCCAGGTGCGCGCGCATCGCCCACAGGGAGAGCGCCGCGAAGGTGAGCCAGGCCCCCACCGCCAGGGTGCTGGTGTAGGGGAAGTACTGGGCGTCGGTGCTCAGCCCCGGGTCGGGCGGACGCAGCCCCAGCATGACGCCCCCCACCTGCGTCAGTTTGATGAGCACGAAGAAGAGCCAGCACGAGAGCGAAACGTCGAGCGACAGGATGTAGGCGATCCCCAGCACCGACGGGTGGAAGCGCAGCGTGAGTTCGCCGATGCCGACCCAGGGCGCCGTCTTCAGGTTGGTGCCGATGTCAATCCCCTTGTTCACCATGGCCGCGGGGAGGGTGGGGTAGATCGCGTTCAGGCTGTTCAGGGAGTGGATCGCCAGGGGGATCAGGAACCCCACCCACATGAAGCGGTTCACCATGAAGCCCCCCGGCTCCATCTTGGTCATCTCGACCGGCAGGTAAACGATCGGGAAGTTGAGCCGCTCGTTTTCCACCCACTGCCGCCGCAGGATGGCCGCCATGCATAGGGTCACGAAGAGCAGGACCAGGAAGAACGCCCCCCAGAGCGCCACCGGGATCGCCCACGCCCGCAGGTGCGCCGCGGTGAAGAGCGTGGAATGGCCCTCGTAGAAGGGCGTCAGGATCTCCTTGCTGCGGGGACCGAACCAACTGGGCAGGAACTGGAAGAAGCGGGTCCACTTGCTGTCGGTGAAGGACATCCAGAACGGCGCCGCCAGGTAGTTCGGGAACCAGCCGATCGCCCCGACGCCCCCCACGCACGACGAGATCGTGGCCATCACGTAGATGATCAGCAGTTCGGGCTGCGCGAGCGCGGCGGGCCGGTGGAGCCGCCGCACGCCCCAGTTCAGGAGCGTCAGCACGAACATGATGAAGATCACCCCGATGAAGGGCGAGGTGCCCGAGATCAGGGTCTGTTGGCTGCGCATCTCGCTCTGCGTGAGCCACCAGTTGTTGAGGATCACGATCAGGATGCCGATGGCGAAGGAGCGGCGCGTCACGCCCGGCCGGGCGCGCGGGGTGGGGGAGCGGCTGGGGCTCGGTTCGGGTTGGCTCTCGCGGGAGGGGTTCATGGCGGCCGCCTAGTTGGGAAAGGTGCGGTACAATTCGTGCCCGCTCACCGCGCCGACGATGGTCCAGAAACTGGAGGTGACGAACTCGCCCAGGATGAGCCCGAGGAACAGGGGCATCGCCTTGCGGTAGATCTTCATGCCCCCGTAGCGCAGGATGAGTCCCTTGACCACCCAGGCGACGAAGAAGTCGAACCAGAAATACTTCATGGTGTAGGAGTAGGCAAAGCAGTAGGCGGCGGGGTTGAGGGGAAAGCCGACAAACCTGGTGCGCAGCCCATAGAGGAGAATCAGGACGCCCCCGCCGACCGAGGCCGCCGTCACCCGCGTCGCGTTGAAGGGCTTGGGGCTGTCCAGCCATCTCACCAGCCCATCGCCCCAGACCGATTTCCCGGCGTTCACGAAGTTGGGGTAGGTCTTCCCCGTTTCGGCGCCGTAGTTGTAGTACAGGTTCACCGCGAACAGCATCGCGGCGACGATCGCCACGAAGGACGCCACGATCATCGCCATCGCGACCGGCCTCAGCCGCATGCGGGCCATCTGGCCGGCCTTGAGGGCCTCCAACTGCGCGGGCATGGCCGCCGTCCGGTAGTCCCTGTTGAACCAGCCCAGGGTGGCCAGTGCGGTCAACTGGCGCTGGTCGAAGGACTTGGCGCCGATCAGGTTGACCACGAAATCCTGGGGGTTGATCCAGGCCAACTCGGACGCCGGGATGCCGGCTTCGGCCCGGATCCGCGAGAGCGCCAGCATCACCAGGAAGAAGATGCCGAGCGCGAGCACCGGCATCAGCGCCCCCAGGCCGGAGAGCGCGCAGAAGACCAGCAGGAACGCCACCCCCGCCACGATGCCCAGGAGCGCGGCGCGGTAGGAGAGGGCCTCGTTCGAGTCATCCACGCTGCGGTCGCCCAGGACGGCCCGCCGCCACACCTGGGCCAGGTGGCCGCGCATGCCGTAGAGGGCCAGGCCGGCGAAGGTCATCCACGCGCCGATGGCCACGCTGTTGACGTAGGGAAACACGAGCGCCTCGTCGGGGATGCCCTTCTGCGGCGGCCGCAGCCCGACGGCGGCGCCCCACACCTGGGCCAACTTGGTGAGCACGAAGAACAGCCAGCACGACAGGGACACGTCCAGGGACAGCAGGTAGCCGATGCCCAGCACGGAGGGGTGGAAGCGGATGGTCAGTTCGCTGACGGCATTCCAGGGCGCCGTGACCAGTTTCGCTCCGATGTCCACGCCCCGGTTGACCGTGGCCGTGGGGATGGTCAGGTAGACGGCGTTGAGGCTGTTCAAGGAGTGGATGACCGTCGGGATGGCGAAGCCGGCCCACATCATGCGATTGGCCAGGAAGCCGCCGGGCTCCATCCGGGTCAACTCGACGGGCAAGTAAACGATGGGGAAGGTGAGCCGCTCGTTCTCCACCCACTGCCTGCGGACCAGGGACGCCATGCACAGGGTCACCAACAGCAGCACGAAAAAGAAGAGGCCCCACAGGGCCAGGGGAAGCGCCCATGCCTTGAGATGGGCCGCCGTGAACAGCGTGGAATGGCCTTCGTAGAACGGGGTGAGGATCTCCTTGCTGCGCGGTCCGACCCAATGCGGCAGGAACTGGTGGAACCGCGTCCACTTCGCGTCGCTGAAGCCCATCCAGAACGGCGAGACCAGGTAACCGGGAAACCAGCCCATCGCCCCCACGCCCCCCACGCACGACGAGATCGTGGCCATCACGTAGACGATGAGCAACTCGGCCTGCGACAGCGCGGCCGATCGCCACACCCGCCGCACGCCCCAGTTCAGGAGCGCCAGCACGAACATGATGAACACCACGCCGATGAAGGGCGAGGTGCCCGAAATCAACGTCTGGCGGCTGCGCATCTCGCTCTGGCTGAGCCACCAGTTGTTGAGGATCACGATCAGGATGCCGATGGCCAGGGATCGGCGCGTCATCCCCCACAGCGCCGGCGCCCCGCGCTCGCCCAGGGGTGGGCTTGCCGGCGGGTCGGCCCGATGGGCACCCTGGGACGTGGGCGCGCTCATGGGCGCGGCTCCCGGGGATCTCCAGGTCGTGCCATCCGATCTCGTCCTAAGTCAGGGCGGCCGTCGCTTCCCCAACCGCGGTCGGGGGGGATGGCCGCCCGTCCCTCCATTCTCTTCGCGCCGGCGCGTTCCTGCCCGCGCCTGCCCTACGGTTGGCGCGCGGCGTGGCGCCGCAGGTCGCTCCACTCCACGGCCGGCTTGAACTCGAACGGCCTCTCGCCGCCCGACTGCATCACCGCGTAGCGCACGCCCGCTTCGCCCACGCGCACCAGCACGATGGTGTTGCGCCGGTCGTTCTGCTCCCGCGCGAACACGCCGCGGATCTGGCCCGCGTCTATCTGCCACACGCCGTGCCGGGAGGTCCGGCTGTAATAGTGCGTGTGGCCCACGAAGAACGCGCTCACCCCGCGCTCCACCAGCAGGTCCCAGAAGGCATCGCGGTGAGCCGGGAACTGGTCGAGCGAATCGCCCACGTGCCGATACTCGGGGAAGGCCGGCTCGTGCCCGAAGACGAAGATCGGGCGCTTGCGGTTGCGTTCCAGGTCGGCCTTGAGCCAGGCCAGGGTGGCCTCGGTGATGTCGCCAGAGGAGCCGGTTGGCTTCTGGCCGTCATAGTACTCGTTGACCACGATGAAGTGGGCGTCATCGTGATCGAAGGAGTACATCAATCCCTCTGACCCCACCGGCCCCGAGTTTACAATGCCCGGCAAAGCCGGGATGGGGAAGATGAGGTTGCGCACCACCGCCAGATCCTCGGGCGAGAGATCGTGGTTCCCGACCACCGGGTACCACACGGCCTTGGGTCCGAGCACCTCACGCACGCGCCGACGCGTCGCGGCCGCCGGGTCGTAATCGCCCACGATCACCAGAAATGCCGGCGCCTGAAAGTTGGCCGGGGGACGTCGCTGCCACTGCTTGATCACCCTGAGGGCCGAATCCCATCCCGTGCCATCGGGCTTGGTGAAGTCGCCGGGCCGCGGGTCCGCGCAGACGGCGAACGTGAAATCGGCCGCCGCGGGCAGCGCCATCGCGAGCGCGAGGAACAAGGCGGCGAAGAAGACACGCGCCGGTCGAGCAGTAAGGCGAGACATCAGGGCGTCCTTTCTGTCGCTGTCTTCCTGTTAGGGGCCCAATGCCTCTGGCATGGCGTTGCCCATGCCAACGGCATGGCAGAGCCATCTCATTGGGCCCGTTCGTCACGCACGGTCATGCCAGGAAGGCTTCCAGGTGCCGCTTGCCGATGAGCAGGCCGGCATAGCGCATGGCCTCGGTCCAGGGCTTCGAATGCGGCTCGAACGCGATGTGCCCCTGGTAGCCGTGATGATAGAGAATCGAAATCAGATTCCCCCAGCGGATGTCGCCCAAACCCGCGGGCGGCTCGGTGAAGGCCGCGCCGGCGACGTACTGCACGTCCTTGGCGTGCAGGTGCAGGACCCGGTCGCCGAAGTCGCGAAGATGGCGCAGGTAATCCTGTTTGGCGTGATAGGGATGCGAGGGATCGAACTTGATGCCGATGGGCGCATCGGGGAGCGCCTGGAAGAGCGCTTCCCAGGCCGCCGGGCCGGTGATGAAGTTGGCCCAGGTGCAGTTGTAGATCGCCAGCCGCAGGTTGTGCTTGCGCGCCTGCTCGCAGGCCCGGGTGAAGTTGGGCAGGAAGGCCTCCATTTTCTCGGCGAGGGGCTTGTCGGCGTCCTCCCCGGCGCCCATGATCACGAAGGGCGCCCCCATCGCCTGGGCGTAGTCCATGGCCCGGCCCAACTCCTGCCAGGCCTGCTTGCGCTCGGCGTCGTCGGGGCTGATGAAGTTGCGCCCCCAGATCCCGACCCCGCAGACCGCGATCCCGGCCGCGTCCATTTTCTCCTTCAAGGCCGGGCCGGCCTCGAGCTTCGGGTCCATCGGCGCGGGCCAGAAGGAGAGTTCCAGGCTGGCGAAACCGTGCTCGGCTGCGAAGTCCACGTCCTCAGGTTTCCCCTCGCTCATGAAGCCGATCTTCAAGGCCGTCCCCTTTCGCAGCGAATGCGCCGTATGGTTCGGCGGCGGCCGCGCCGGCGCCTCTTCGCCCCCTGCGAGGAACTTACGGCATGCTTGACTTGACCTGTATCGCGCCCACCGCGGCCCAGGTCCTGGGCGTGCGGCCTCCACGGCACGCCGAGGGGGAGGCCCTGGCCGATCTGGCGAGCGACCTGGGGGGCTGCGCGCGCCTCGCTATCGTGATCCTCGACGGCCTGGGCATGGCAACCTGGCGGGCGGCCCAAGAGCACACGCCCGTCCTGAACCAGGCAGCCGGCCGGCACCTGCTGCAGTTGAGGAGCGTGAGCCCGCCCGTGACGCCGGTCTGCCTGGCGACCATCGCCACGGGGGCCAGGCCGCAGACCCACGGCGTTTTGGAGCGTGAGGACCCCTTCAAGGCGGAGACGATCTTCGAGGTCATGCGGGAGGCCGGGCGCACCTCAGGAGTGGCCGGTGGCGCGACCTGCTCAGCCGCACGGGTGCTGGGGCGCTGGTCGGACATCACGCGACGGGTCGGCCCGGAGGGCGAGGGGAGGGAGGACCTGATCCTCACGGCGGGCTTGCGCATTATCGAGGACGACCAGCCCGACCTGTTCCTCACGCAGTTCCTGGCCGTGGACTCGGCGAGCCACAAGTATGGCCCCTTCACCCCCGAGGCCGCGGAGGCGGCGCGCTCGCTCGACAGCCGCTTCGGCCGCCTGCTGGAAGACCTGCGCGAACGGGGCTATGGCGTGCTGGCCCTCGCCGACCACGGCCAACATCCCATTGATCCCCCGGTCAAGGGCAAGCGCGGCTGGCACGACGGCAGCGCCGAGGAGGACATGATCGTCCCTCTAGTCTGGGTCGGCCCTACAAGTGTGCCATCACCTCGTCGCGGTGGGGCAGCGACTGGACGGCCCCGCGGCCCCGGCACTTGAGGCCGGCGACCACCGCGCCCAGCCGGGCGGCCTCGAAGGCGTGCATGCCTGCGCAGAAGCCATGAAGGAACGCGCCGTCGAAGGCGTCGCCCGCGCCGGTGGTGTCCACGATCGGCCCGGCGGAGTAGGCAGGCACGCGCCGCACCTGATCGGCCGTGCCCACGACCACGCCCTGGCCGCCCGCCTTCACCACCACAACCCGAACCCCGCGGTCCCGACACGCGCGGATCACGCCCTCCGCATCCGCCGGAAGCCCCAGGGCCTGCGACTCCTCCGGGGCGCCCAGGAGCAGGATGTCAACATGGGGCAGCACTTCCTCGAAGGCCTCGCGCGCCTCTTCGACGCTCCACAACTTCGGCCGGACATTCGGATCGAACGACACTTTCGCGCCGCGGTCCCTGGCGATGCTGAACGCGCGCCGCACCGTGGCCCGCGCCGAGGGCGAGATCGCCTGCGTGATCCCCGACGAATGCACGATCTTGGCTGAACCGAGATAGTCGGGGTCGAGATCGTCGGGCGTCATCCGGCTGGGCGCGCTTGCCTTGCGGTAGTAGGTGAACTCGCGCTCCCCACCCTCGAGCAGCGAGATGAAGTAGATGCCGTTGAATCCCGGCACGAGCGGCGCGCAGCGCGTGTCGATCCCCTCAGCGCGCCATGCCTCAAGCAAGAACCGTGCGAAGGGATCGTCGCCCACCCGCGTGACGTAGCCGGTCGAACTGCCCAACCGCGACGCCGCGACCAATAGGTTCAGCGTGTCGCCGCCGCAGGCCTTGGTGAACGTCGCCGCCTGCGCCATCGGCCCGTCGCAGAAGAACTCGACCATGCACTCGCCGATGGAGACGATCTCGGGCATGGCTGCTATCCCGCACCTGCGACGGCAACGACGAACGCCCGCGCGTTCTGAGTGATCGCGTCGAAGCGGCCCTCGGCGGCGGCCTTTCGATCTATCAGCTCGCTGCCTGCGCCCAGGGCGAACGCGCCGGCCTCGAGGTAGGCGGGGATGTTCTGCGGGTTCACGCCTCCCGTGGGCATGAGGCGGACCTGCGGCAGCGGCCCACGCAGCGCCTTGATGTAAGCCGGCCCGCCCACCTGCGCCGCCGGGAAAATCTTCACGATCTCCGCGCCCAGGCCGTGCGCGCGCACCACCTCCGTGGGCGTGAGCGCGCCGGGAATCACCAGGATCCCGCGCCCCCTGCAGAACGCGATCACCTCCTCCTGCACGCTGGGCCCCACCATGAACTGCGCGCCCGCCGCGGCTGCCTGCTCGGCCTGCTCGACCGCGATGATGGTGCCCGCGCCCAGCAGCGCCTGCGGCAAGCGCTCCCTTAGCGCGGCCAGCGCCTGCGCCGCCCCGGGCACCGTCCAGGTAACCTCCAGGGCGCGCACCCC
>Ga0315284_10014957_pt1 | contig 11035 bp, 7 predicted proteins | sample YL17G09_16_MG_FD_203696 | JGI IMG/M metagenome (GOLD analysis project Ga0315284, IMG submission 203696) | Sediment microbial communities from Yellowstone Lake, YNP, Wyoming, USA - YL17G09_16 | ecosystem: Environmental > Aquatic > Freshwater > Lake > Sediment | place: USA: Wyoming | collected...
AAAAAGGAGAAACTGTTGCTTCAGTGCTCCCTTCGTGCCCCGAATTTATTATTTTGGACTATGCTGCGATGAAAGTAGGTGCTATTCACGTTCCACTTAGCATTTTACACGATACTGAAGATTTACTGTACGAACTTAAAGAAAGTGGTACAAAAATCGTTCTGTGTTCGTATAGAAGATTAGAGAGAGTAAATCAAGTAAAACCTAAAACTAATTTAACAGTAATTATTTACACTCCTGAGAAATTATTTCCTGATTATAAGTATCCTGAAATGAAAAAAATTGAGGAAGAAGGACATTATCTATTAGCCGATTTATTAGAAAAATACGAGCCTCTAACTGAAACAGTAAAAATAGATCCGATGAATGATGTGGCTTTATTACCGTTTACTGGTGGTACAACAGGACTTCCAAAAGGTACAATGTTGACGCACTATAATATTACATCAAACGTGAGGCAGACTATACAATGGATGATGGACCCGCTTAAAGCAGGCATTATAGGAAAGTCCGCAGCAGTTATATGTGTACCGATTTTTCATCAATATGGGCATTGGGCTATTCACGCCTGTATTTCGTGGGCTCTTAAAATGTATTTGATGGATCCAAGAGATATGAAAAGAATCGCAGATGTTATAAAATCAGTGCGACCTTTTATAGTATTTGCCGTACCAACTCATTACATATATTTAAAGAATTTTGACATACCAAAAGGGCAAATATTTTATTATTCTGCTGCAGCAGGATTACCAGCTGAAGTTGCCGAAGAATTCGAGAAAAAAGCGGGTGTACCAATGAGCGAAGGATACGGGGCAACTGAAACCACTGCGGGAGTGAGCGTAAATTTATCTGCTTTATCAAAGGTAACGGGTTTCATGAGGCTATTAAAGAGAGGAATTGGCGTACCTTTTCCAGATACCGAAATAAAAATTGTTGATCCAGAAGGAAAAGAGCTACCTATTGGAGAACCTGGTGAATTATGGGTTCGTGGGCCACAAATCATGAAAGGGTATTGGCCAACTCCCGGAAAAGGAATAAAAGAAGGGGGCTGGTTGCCAATGGGAGATGTTGCTCAGATGGACGACGACGGATATTTATCTATTGTAGATCGAGTAAAAGATATGATAAATGTCTCGGGCAATAAAGTTTATTCGAGAGTTATTGACGATATTTTAATGGAACATCCCGCAGTTGACATTGCCGGCGTAATTGGCGTCCCAGATCCCGAACGCCCAGGTAGCGAAAGAGTAAAAGCTTTTGTAACTCTTAGAAAAGGATACGAAAAGAAAACTACTGAACAGGATATAATTAATTATTTGAAAGATAAAGTTAAACCCTATGCAGTTCCTAAGAGCGTTGAGTTTAGACCTAGTTTACCTCTAACAATGGTCATGAAACTGTTTAAAAAGAAACTTAGAGACGAAGAAATAGCAAGGATGAAACAAGCGGGGGAAATTAAATAATAAATTTTTGTTTTATTTATATTTTAATTAAATTCATTCTTTTTCTTTTTAGTTTAATCATTGATTTTGGTTAATTTTAAAATTTAAAATACTTTTTATTAAATCCTATCTATTTATACAATATCAAAAATTAATTCAAAATCAAAAAAATACTGAGGTTTTTTCATAATGAAAGTGTTTACAGATGATTGGGCAAAAGGCCTTAAAGATGCAATTAATTCAAACAAAAATTATAAGGCCGCAGCTTCGTGGTGGGAAGGCGATTTCGTGTTTGTTGTTACTCCGAGCGGAAACTTAAAAAAAGAAGTAAAAGTTTTTGTTGGCTTATATCACGGAGCTTGCACAGACGCACGAGTCCTAAAAGCTGGCGAGGCCGTTAAAGCAGAATATATCTATGCTGGAGATTACGAAAGTTGGGTAAAGATTTTAAAGCAACAATTAGATCCAATTAGAGGATTATTATCAGGACAATTTAAACTCACTGGCGATATGGCCAAAGTGTTAAGAGCTACCAAAGCGGCGCAAGAGCTCGTGGTTAGTACAACATTAATAAAAGGAGCAGAATTTCTTTAAGTTCTTTAGCAAAGGGAAAGTAAATTAATATTTCGAAACATAATCTCTTTTCTTTTTCTTTTTTTATATTTTTATGGTAATTATTTATTAACGGTCAAAGAAACAATATAATGTCTAGAGATAAAAATCTTTTATCTAATTTAATTTCTAAGAAAGTATTTTTTTTTGATTTGGATGGTACTGTTTATATAGGAAATAAATTGTTTAATTCTGTCGTAGAATTAATAGAATTATTAAAAAATAAAAGAAAAAGTTTTTTTTTCCTATCCAATAATTCCTCGTTATCAACAAAAGATTATCTCGCAAAGTTAAACAGATTTAATTTAAATATTGATAGAGAAAATATTATTCTTTCTCAGCATCCAACCATTGCTTTTTTAAAGGAAAATCGTTATAAACGAATCTTTTTAATGGGTACTCAATCTCTTAAAGACGAATTTAAGCAAGAAGGATTTGAATTAGACGAGGAAAACCCTGAAATTATTGTTTTAGGATTTGACAAAGAGCTTACGTACGAGCGTTTAGCTAAAGTATCCTATTTTCTTCAAAACAATGTTCCCTATATAGCAACCCATTTAGACGATAGATGTCCGACGGAAGAAGGGTATATTCCTGACGCAGGAGGTATTGCAGCTCTTTTGTTTAAAGCAACAGAAAGAATGCCTAAGGCGTTTGGAAAACCGAATAAAGAAATGCTATTGTTTAAGTTAAAACAGTTAAATATATCTTCAAATGACGCTATAATCTTTGGAGATAGATTATATACTGATATCAAAATGGGGAAAGAGGCTAAAATAACTACTTGTTGCGTGTTGTCGGGAGAGAGTAATTTGGAGACGATAAAAAAAAGCGAAAATAAACCCGATTTAATTATAGACGGAATATGGGAATTTTACGAAGCAATAAAATAAAAAACTAGTATATCTAATATAATTTAGAAAAAAAATACCAAAATTTTTTTACTCATTAGAAATTAACTTGTGTAAGCAAAAGACTAAGTTAATGTTTTAAAGAATAAAAGTTAAAACAATGTTTTGATTTTAAATAATTTAAGATTAAAGGTAAATTGAGATAAAATGACGACTACGGAAGGAAAAAAGCTGGTCTATACTTTTAAAGAAGGAAATAAAAGTTTGAAAAGTCTCTTAGGTGGCAAAGGTGCTAATCTTGCAGAAATGACGAACTTGGGTCTTAATATTCCACCTGGTTTTACGATTACTACCGAAACGTGTTTAAATTATTTCGAAAATCCGAAAGAAACTATGGAACAGATAAAACCAGTGGTATTAGAATACATTAAAGAACTTGAAAAACTAAATAAAAAAAAGTTCGGAGACGAAAAGAATCCTTTATTAGTAAGCGTAAGAAGCGGCGCTCCAATTTCTATGCCTGGAATGATGGATACGGTTCTAAACTTAGGTCTTAACGATCAATCTGTTGTAGGATTAGCAACATTAACTGAAAATTCAAGATTTGCATACGATTCGTATAGACGATTTATTCAAATGTTTGGCGATGTTGTCTTGGGCATAAGCGACGAAAAATTCGAGAGAATTCTAAATAAATACAAGAGATTTAAAGGCAGACAAGCTCAAGATACTGATTTAGAGGTTATGGATTTGCAAAAAATAATTGCAGATTATAAAGCGCTGTACGAAAAAGAAATTGCAGAATCGTTTCCACAAGATCCAATTAAGCAACTATTTTCATCGATTGAAGCAGTATTTAAATCTTGGAATAATAAAAGAGCGAATACGTATAGAAAAATAAATAATATTCCCAACTATGGAACTGCTGTAAATATTCAAACAATGGTTTTTGGGAATAAAGGTTGGAAAAGTGCTACTGGGGTTGCTTTTTCAAGAGATCCTTCAACTGGAGAAAACAAACCTTTTGGAGAATATTTAGCAAATGCTCAAGGCGAAGATGTTGTTGCGGGAATTAGAACGCCTAAAGCGTTAAAGGATATGAAAAAAGAATTTCCTAAAATTTATACTCAATTACTCGATACGATGAAAAATTTAGAAAAACATTATAAAGACATGCAAGACGTCGAGTTTACAATTGAAGACGAGACCCTTTATATTCTTCAAACGAGAGATGGAAAGAGAACGCCCTTCGCATCGGTTAAAATTGCTGTAGACATGTTTAAAGAAGGATTTATTAGTAAGGAAGAAGCTGTAATGAGCGTAGATCCAAAGAAAATGTCCAAATTGATGTTTAAAAGCGTTGATGAAAACGCTTTTATTCGCGTCTTAGCTCATGGTATTAGCGCATCCCCAGGTGCAGTCTCAGGTATAGCAATTTTTGACGCTGATACGGCTGTGCAGTTATACGAGCAAGGCAAAAAAGAAATTATTTTAGTAAGACAACAAACTAAACCAGACGATATACACGGATTGTACATATCAAACGGCGTTTTAACCCAATTTGGTGGAAAAACGTCCCATGCCGCAGTTGTTGCAAGAGGGATGGGAAAGCCCGCCGTAGTTGGTGCAACAGATGTAGAAATAGACGAAGAACATAAAGAACTTAAGGCGGGGGATGTTGTGGTTAGAGAAGGCGATTACATAACAATAGATGGTACGACGGGGAGAGTTATTGAGGGAAAAGCGCAATTGCTTGAACCCACCATTAAAGGAGAATTCTTAGAATTACTAAAAATGGCAGATGACATAAGAAAACTTGGAGTTCGGGCGAACGCAGATACGCCAACTGATGCACAGAAAGCTTTAGACTTTGGTGCGGAAGGTATTGGTCTCTGTAGAACGGAACATATGTTTATGGCTCAAGATCGATTACCCGTTGTACAAAGTATGATAATGTCTAGAACAAAAGAAGCTCGTCAAGAAGCCCTTGATAAATTATTGCCAATGCAAAGAAACGATTTTTACGAAATATTCAAAATAATGGAAGGAAAACCTGTAACTATTCGATTATTGGATCCTCCATTGCACGAATTTTTACCGGAATTATCCACTATTCTTCTAGAAAGCCAAGAGTTAAAAATGACGAACGCCTTGTCAAAATCTTTGCTCAATATCAGTCCTTTAGATAACGAGATAGCCTCTAAAAATAAATTAATCAATTTAATTAGATCTTTATCCGAAGACAATCCTATGATGGGGCTCCGAGGAATTCGCTTGGGTATCGTATGGCCTGAAATTGTTGAAATGCAAGTAAAAGCAATTTTTGAGGCAGCGTGTCAACTTAAAAGAGAAGGCGTTGATGTAATTCCCGAAGTTATGATTCCTTTAGTTTGTATGATTTCTGAATTAAAATTTGTAAAGATAAATTTAGATAAAATCGCAAACGATGTTATTCAAAAATTTAACGTGGCTTTAGATTATAAATTTGGGACTATGATTGAACTTCCTCGAGCTGCGTTAACTGCGGACGAGATCGCTACTGAAGCTGAATTTTTCTCTTTTGGAACAAACGATTTAACGCAAATGACATTTGGCTTTTCACGAGACGATGCTGAAAGTAAATTTTTGCCTATTTATCTAAACAAAGAAATCCTAACTGAAAATCCTTTCGAGACTTTAGATCAAAAAGGCGTAGGTAAACTTATGAAAATGGCAATCGAATTGGGAAGAAAAACTAGACCAGATTTAAAATGTGGAATTTGTGGGGAACATGGAGGCGATCCAAACACGATCCGTTTTGTAAACTCTATAGGATTAGATTACGTTTCTTGTTCTCCTTTTAGAATACCCGTTGCGCGACTTTCAGCAGCTCAAGCTTCTGTAACAAACATAACTAGAGAGTTTGCAGAGGAATAAAGTAATTAATTTCTTTTTTTATATCGTCCTTAATAATATTGTAATTGTAATTATTTTTAATTTTTAATTTTTAAAAATCAATTGTAAACTTCTGATTTATTAATTTTAAAAAATTTCATAAAAAATTTATGCTTATTTAATAATAAAAAGAAGATAGATGATAGAATGAACTTATCAATAGACGAAAAAATTTCGATATTACAAGAAATTGGAGAGGAAATCGTAGAATTAAACGAATTAAAAGAGATGCTTCAATGGAAATCAGATCATAAAAAAGAAATAATAGCATACGATGGATTTGAGCCTTCTGGAAACATTCACATCGCACAGGGATTATTAAGAGCAATTAATATAAACAAATTGATAAAATGTGGAATAAAGTTTAAAATGTTGATTGCAGATTGGCACGCGGCTGCAAACCAAAAATTTGGAGGAAACTTAGATATTATTAAAAAAGTAGGCGAGTTTTTTATCGAAGTCTGGAAATTGTGCGATATGGACTTGAAAAACGTTGAATTTATTTACGCGTCTGACCTTGTAAAGGATTTAAAATATTGGGAAATGGTTTTGAAAATTGGGATTAATACGACGTTAAAAAGAGTAAAAAGATGTACTCAAATCATGGGAAGAAGCGATTCTGATAATCTGTACGCTTCTCAAATATTATATCCTTTAATGCAAGCCGCAGATATTTTTTATTTGAACGTTGACATTTGCCAATTAGGTTTAGATCAAAGGAAAGTTAATATGTTAGCAAGAGAAGTTTCAAATATATTTAACAAGCCAAAACCAATTTCAATACACCATCATATGTTGATGGGATTGACGAATCCTCCCGATTCAGATTTAGCTGGTGTAGATAGAGCAATTCAATTTAAAATGTCAAAATCCAATCCTGATTCAGCAGTCTTTATGTTAGATTCTAACGAAGACGTGAAAAAAAAGATAAATAAAGCGTATTGTCCGCCTAAGCAAGTTAAAGAAAATCCCGTTCTTGAATATTGCAAATTTATTATTTTTGAAAAGGTTAATAAGTTTTATATCGAACGACCTCAAAAGTATGGTGGAGATGTAGAGTATCTTTCGTATAAAGAAATGGAAAAAGATTACGCGGAAGGTAAATTAAATCCTCCCGATTTGAAGCCTGTCGTTGCGAAATATTTAAGTCAATTATTAGACCCAATAAAGCAGCACTTTGAAATAGATAAGAAAGCTAAAGAACTTTTTCAGTTTGTTAAAAAAGAATACGATAATTACATATCAAAACAAATTAAGTAATTTTTAACATACAAATAATAGGACTTCTACTTTAATTATCTAATTTAATCGTTTAACTATAAAATTTTTGCTTTCTCAAATGAAAATTCTAATAATTGGAGATTCGCACGTACCAAGTAGAGCAACAAAAATACCCGACGAGATTTGCTCTAAAATTAAAGAATTAACAAAATTAGAGCGATTTAATTATTCCTTTTTTACTGGAGATCTTATCAAATATCCCGAATTAATAGAATTTTTAAACTCAAGAACGGTGAAAGATGTTTTTATGGTAATTGGAAACATGGATTATTTCGAAGGAAACAGAAATTTGCCTGTTTATCAAGAATTAAATATTCTATTCGATAAAGAGAATTTGAAAATAGGATTAATTCATGGTGCTCAAATAGAACCGAGGGGAGATCGAACGCAATTGGAAGAACTCGCTATTGAAAAGGCAGATAATATCTTAATTTCTGGTCATACTCATAAAGGAGATCTCTTTCTTACGGAAAAAGGGATCTTACTGTTAAATCCAGGAAGTTCAACGGGAGCTTGGTCTTTTATTGCAAGTGGGATACCGTCGTTTATTGTTTTATATTTAGAAGATAAAAGTAAAGAAATTTCGGCGAGCTTATTTCAGCTGGATCGAAACTCTCATAATATAAAGGAATCAAAATTTCGTTTTAAGTTAAACAATAACAAAGTCCAATCTTTTTAACGAGAAAATTTGCACTTTTTGTAAAAAAAGAATCCTTATTTTTTATTCAAAAACGATTTTAAAAAAATATTTATTCACGGCTGTTTTGATTACTTTAGAGCTAAAATGTCAAGTCCACAATTTAATAAGGAAGGATGCAAATTAAAATTGTTTACTCCTGGTCCTGTACATGTTCCAGAAAGAATACTAAAAGAAATGGCAAAACCAAACGATACTCATAGATCAAAAGAATACGAAGCGATGCATCAATTAGGAAAAGATGGAATTCAAAAATTACTATATACTAAAAACGAGTGTTTGCTGTTTCCTTCAAGTGCTACGGGAGTTATGGAGGGCTGCGTACGAAATTTAATTAATGACGACGAAAAGGCACTATTTTTGGCAATTGGTGCGTTTGGAGATAGATGGTACGAAATTGGAGTTCAAAACGGAAAAAAAGCTGTAAAAGGAGATGTTGAATGGGGAAAAGCTGCCACTCCTGAAATTGTAAAAAATTTTTTGTCAAAAGACAAATACTCCGTCGTTTGCCTTCAATCGTGTGAGACTTCAACTGGTGTATACAATCCTGTTGAAAAGATTATTCCTATAATTAAGGATCATGGTGCTTTAGTTTGTGTTGATTCAACTTCTTCTATGGCAGGAATTAAAATTGAAGTAGATAAATTAAAAATCGATGTATGCTTAGCTTCTGCTCAAAAATGCTTTGCTTTACCTCCAGGTCTATCTGTAGCGTCAATCTCTTCAAACGCGTTAGAAAAAGCAAAGATAGTTAAGAATCGAGGATTTTATTTTGATTTTATTTCGTTAGCAGAAAAAAATAAAATAAATCAAGTTCCAAACACGCCGCCTATTCCACAATTGAGAGCTTTAGTTGCTCAATTGGATTATATTTTTAACAAAGAAGGTATTGAAAATAGGTTTCAAAGACACGAACAGCTTGGAAAAAGAACCAGAATGTGGGCACGGGATATGGGTCTTGAAATGTTTTCTGAGAAAGGATACGAATCAAATACGGTCTCAACAATAAAAAACACTTTCAATATTGATATTAAGAAAATGACATCAATGTTACAACAGAAAGGATATAAAATTGTAAGTGGATATGGCAAATTAGAAGATAAAACATTCCGAATCGGTCATATGGGAGAAATAACTCTAAAAGAATTAGAAGACATGCTAAAAGTTTTAGCAGATATTATCGCAGAAATTAGACTTGGGAAAGGAAAATAAGACCTTTTTAATAATCAGTTTTATAAAATCAGAAAAACTATAAAATCTTCTTTTTTTTTTTTTGAAATTTTTTCTTTTCTTTTAAGATTTATTTAATAAATTATTCAATTATTTTTCTAATTGAAGAACGGCAGGTAATTTAAGTAATAATTTTAAATTGTGACCACTTGTCCCTTTTTTAATTCGTAATTTTTTATATCCAAACTGATTTTCTTTACGGATCATTGTTAGAGTCGAATATTCTCCGTTACAAAAAAAGAGCAAATCTTCCGGAGCAACTAATAAGCTAAGATCGTGGTCTCCTTCAATTTTACCTCTTGTTAACGTAAATTTACCATCGTTTGCTACAAGATTCAACCAAAAATAATAATCTTTTTCCATTTGTAAGCCTATGTTGATATTAGCTTTAAAGTTATTAATATCTTTCGAATTTTTAGGATCTTTTCTCTTATCTTCGATAATACTAGTTAAAACGGCGTTAAAAGTTTCAAAAAGATTCTGTTTTGCAATTTCGTCTATATTTCATCACCATTATCGATTCAAATTAAAAATTATTTTAAGAATTTCTTTTTAATTGTTGATTCCTAATATATAGATCAAATGAATTATTTTAATAATATTTGTTTTTTTACCTATACATACGAGTTTTTATAAGATTAATAACCATCGAATTTTCAATATTCAACTAGAAATTTCAATTATAAATAAAAATTTATAGAATTAAAAATTTGGTAATTTAACAAAAAATTAAATGATTTTATTTTAAAATAATTTCAAAAAAAAAAAAAAATTTGGGTGAAAAATAGAAATGTGGTATTTTTACGCGCCAAAAGTAATCTTTGGAGAAGATGCGTTAAATTTCATCGAAAAAATTGAAGGTAAAAAGTGTTTCATAGTTAGTGATAAAACTATTGAGCAATTAGGATATTTAAAAATATTAACTGATAAATTAAAACAATACGGCAAAAATTTCGAAAGTTTTTTAGAAGTTCAACCAGATCCTCACGAAGAGGATATTTTAAAAGGAAAAGAAGCATGTAATTCTTATTCCCCCGATATTATTATTGCTTTAGGTGGAGGCTCAGTAATGGATACAGCAAAAGCAATTTGGGCTATGTACGAATATCCTGACTTTCGTATCGACGATCTACACCCATTTAAAGATGAATTGTATAATTTAGGTAAAAAATGCATAATGGTTGCAGTACCAACAACGTCAGGAACGGGTTCAGAAGCGACATGGGCCACAATCGTCTCAAGACTTCAAAACGATATTTGGATTAAATTAGAGCAAGCTCATAAAGGATTAATGCCTCTTTACGCAATATTAGATCCAATTTTTCCAATTGGTATGCCATCAAAATTAACTGCAGCAACCGGATTTGATGCTTTAGCACATTCAATAGAAGCTATATCTGCCGATTGGAAAAACGAGTATTCGAACGCAATAGCTTTAAAAGCAATAGAATTAATTTTTAAATGGTTACCTATCGCAGTAAAAGATGGTAAAAACAAAGAAGCGAGAGATTTCATGCATCAAGCAGCAAACATGGCAGGATTAGCTTTTGGTAATTCTCAGGTTAGTATTGGACACGCAATGGGTCATAGTTGGGGTGCAGTTTTCCATACGCCACACGGATTAGCAGTAGGAACCTTTTGTAAATATATTTTACAATACTTTTTAAACGATCCAGATAAAAAAGATAAAAGCGTTGAAATCTATGGAAAATTGGCAAAACAATTAGGATGGGCTAAATGGGCCGATGATAATAAGAAAGCGGCTTCTATTGTGATTGATAAGATTAAAGAATTAGAGAAAGCTACTGGAATGCCTGGAAAATTTAAAGATATTGGAATTTCTAAGAAAGATTTTGAAAATAACGTTGATACATTAATCAGTTTATGTTTTCAAAGTTCTTCGTCAGTTATGGCTCCAAGAGCTCCAGACACCGAGGATTACAAAAAGCTTTTTACGTGTGCGTACGAAGGAAAAGACGTGGATTTTT
>Ga0315284_10014959_pt1 | contig 11032 bp, 12 predicted proteins | sample YL17G09_16_MG_FD_203696 | JGI IMG/M metagenome (GOLD analysis project Ga0315284, IMG submission 203696) | Sediment microbial communities from Yellowstone Lake, YNP, Wyoming, USA - YL17G09_16 | ecosystem: Environmental > Aquatic > Freshwater > Lake > Sediment | place: USA: Wyoming | collected...
CTCTCTGCTGACGCACCCTTACGGCAAGCAGGGTAAGCCCCTGAACGAGAAGGTCTGGAACGGCGTATATAAGCCGCAGATTTTCGCGGTCTTGAAGAACAACTTCGGGGACGCACAGCGGGTCTGAGCCCGTTGGTGTATACTCTGGTGTGCAGCTAACTTGTGCTTATTGTTCTAAGCCTTTCGTGAAAGATGCTAAGGAGTTCCGGTATCGGGTCTCCAAGGGGCACAAGCAATTTTATTGTACCCGCTTGTGTAAGAACCTGTCGGGGCGCATCCGGTGGCCTTTAGATCTCGAAGGCCGTTACTTGGCAGGCGAGAGTGGGCACTCTATAGGGGTGTCTCTTGGTGTGTCCGGGTCAGCGGTGATCAACCATCTGCGATCTATAGGGGTAACCATAAGAAATGGCTACGATTGGATCACAACTAAACCAGAATTAAATCCAACGAAAGGTAGAGGGCACTCTGAGGCGGCTAAAGCCAAGATACGCGCTGCAAACATTAGGCAGTTTGCTATACCAGGGGCTAGACAGCGGCACTCTGATCTTCAACGTCTAGCTATGTCCGAAGGACGTGTGGCTAAGGTCAGTGCCTTAGAGGACCTAGTTTCGAGTCACCTGGATTTACTAGGTTTATCTTACCGGAGGTCGGCACTGATACGTGGCCCTGCTGGGACTTTCGTAGCGTGTGTGGACTTTTTATTGCGTGCTAACCTAGTTCTGGAGGTGCAGGGGGACTACTGGCACGCTAATCCCTTGGTGTACCCTTTAGGGCCTAAGTACCCCTCTCAGTTAAAGACGGTTGCTAACGACAACAGGAAGAAAGAGGTTCTTACTGCTCTGGCATATTCCGTGGTGTACCTATGGGAGTCCGATGTGCGACGGGTTGGTCTTGAAGCAACTAAGGCGGTTCTATGTCATTACCTTTGAACGCTGTACTTTTAGGTGATTGTTTAGAGATACTCCCAACTCTTCCTGCGTCATCGATAGACTGTGTTGTGTGTGATCCTCCGTACGGGCTCGGGAACCGGGAGCCTACGCTCGATGAGATCCTGGCCTATCTGCAAGGCTCGGGTCTGAACACTGGCGGCGACTTCATGGGCCATGCCTGGCAGATACCGTCAGTCGCGGTCTGGCGAGAGTGCTTCCGTGTACTCAAACCTGGAGGGCATCTCCTGAGTTTTGCTGGGACCCGGACCATCGGCCTCATTCATGTGGGGATCCAGGCGGCGGGGTTTCAGTGCCGGGACACGGTGGCGACACAGTTTGGGACCACGGTGTTGCAGTGGGTTTACGGGTCTGGTTTCCCCAAAAGCCTGAACATTGCCAAGGCTCTCACGAAGGCGGGGGCTGCGCCTGAGGTCGTGGCCCGCTGGCAGGGGTGGGGCACGGCGCTCAAGCCAAGTTGGGAGCCTGTGCTGGTGTTCCGGAAGCCCCTTGAGGGATCGACGGTTGCGGCTCAAGTCCTAGCGACTGGTACGGGCGGGCTGAACATTGACGCGCTGCGGATCACCACTCAAGAGAGTTTGAACGGTGGGGCGTACGCCAAGGCTGGTTCGGATCGTCATGATGGTGCGGAGAATTGGCGTTACAAGCGTTTGGGTGGTGCAGGTGAGTTCCAGCAACCGTCGGGGCGGTGGCCCGCCAACGTGTTGCTGGTCCACCAAGATGGTTGCAAGCAGGTCGGGACCCAAAGGGTCAAGGCTCCTGTGATCAACCGCTTCGATGACGGGATGAAGCCATTCGGTGACGGTGCGGGACACGCCTTCACCTCAACGCAGACCGGCGATGCTGACGGGATGGAGGAAGTTCCGGTCTACGAGTGCGAGGATGGGTGCCCGGTCAAGCTGTTGGATCAGCAGAGCGGTGTGCTCAAGAGTGGTACCTTTGATCAGGCCAGTAAGAAAGCCGAGAACACAATCTACGGCAAGCACCATGCCTACTCTGAACCGAAGCAGTATGAAGTTAGCGTAGGCGGGGCCTCCCGCTTCTTCGGCCAGATCCAACCCGACGCCCCGTTCCTATACACAGCCAAGGTCAGCAAGTCGGAGCGCAACCGGGGCCTGACCTCAGAAGGCTTCCGCGAAGGCCTGGTGGTGCTCAAGGATGACCTGCCCCCCGAGGCTCTGGAGCTTCTGGCTGACCAGTGGCCCGAGACTTTACCGTCTCCTACGGGCCCTCTGGACAAGACACTGGTGCCCGAGGCCTTCACCCAATTCTTCGAGGACTTGAAGCCTGGGGTCAATCCGCACCCAACCATAAAACCATTGGCTTTAATGACGTGGCTTGTGAAGCTCGTGGCCCCAAAGGGTTCGGTGATCCTGGATCCTTATTTTGGCTCTGGGACCACAGGGCTAGCCGCGTTGGAGGCGGATTGCACCTTCATTGGCATTGAGCGGGATCCTGTATTCCACGGGGTTGCCAAGAGTCGCATCGAAGGCATGGCCGATACTCTTGAGGCCAGCGCCGATGACCGTAGGGCCCGTGAAGTGTTTGCCCTCATGCAAGAACTAGCGGGGGATGAGTGATGTCCCGCTACCCTTCAGGGGCTGAATGACTGTCGTTGGGCTCTCAGACCGGCGTTGCCCTAAGTGTGGGAACAGGATGCCGCCGATGCCCTCGGGGGTATTCTCCTGCACAATGCGCTGTCACAACTGTGGCTCGTCTGTGGGTATGAACGCCCTGGCTCTTGATACCAGTCTCGTGTGGGACGCCACGGCTCTTGGTACCAGTCTCGTGCAGGACTCGGTTGTTGATCAGAAGTACGAAATCGTTTACGCGGACTTCCCTTGGCCATACACAGCGTTCGGTACTGCCAAAGTCACTTACAACATGATGTCTGAGAAAGAGATCTCAGAGTTCGATTGGTCGATCTTTCTTGCTAAGCGGGCCGCAGTGTTCAGTTGGGTCACGGGTCCTAAGCTAGATCTTGCGATGCGGTGTGCAGAGCAGTGGCGGGAACGGCACGGGCTCCATTACCAGGGGATCGCTTACATCTGGGTCAAGACCACCAAGGATGGTGCTCCAATCAAAGCGGCGGGGCCTCGTCCTAGGTTTGTGAAGCCCTTGGATGAACTGCTCCTGGTCTTTTCAACGACCCCCAATGAGAGGGTCTTCCCGCTGTTGTCCGAGAGCCAGGTGCAGCACCAATTCGAGGAGTGCCTGATGGACTCGGGCTATGTGCTGGCCCCTAAGCAACAGCTACACTCGAAAAAACCGGCGGTGTTTCGAGACTTGATTGTTGAATTGCTTGGGGATCGTCCCCGGGTGGAACTTTTTGCTCGTAGTCGTCACCCTGGTTGGGCTGCTTGGGGTCTTGAGGCAGACGTTCCTAAGACCGCGATGGACCTCGTACAAGAGCTAGCACAGGACGACGATCCGGTGTAACCTTCGGGACAATGTGGTTCAAGCAAAAGACCGTCTGCGAGCGCCAAGGGCACAGTTGGAATGAGCGTGGAGGCTTCTCTGACGGGAACGGTGGCACAATTATACGGCCCTTGAATGGGTCCTGTTGTCTCAAGTGTCCTGCGATCTACAAGTCCCCGCCCCCACCGCCCGTGCTTTCGTCTGATCGAATTCAAGCTCTCCAGTACCTGCTCGGCAACTACAACAAGCTGAAAAAGATTTCGGCGCAGTACCCGACCTTCGGTACCGTTGGTACATGCCCGATTGAAATCTCCTATGAGCGGACGTTGGATCAGGAGATCCAGAGACTGTGGGATGCTCTGTGAGCGCTCTACTTTCACAGCTTATGCGGTTTGCTCAAGGCAATGAACCTTGGTGTGCCATTCCGTTTTCGCTCAAGATCAAGAAAACTGTGTGGTCGGTCGCAACCGACGGTTACGTGATGCTGGCCATCAAGCTACCGGGTGCCAGCTCACGAAAGGATTGGCCCAAGCGGATCCCTTCTTTGTTGACCGATGCTGCTGTGGATCCGGTTGAGCTGGACCTGGTGCAGCTCAAGGCATGGGCCGGTGACCCACCTTCGGCACTCGTACCACGGGGAGACGTGAGTCACGATCAGCAAGTGGTTCTTCTGGGTCAGATTGTGGATCGTCGAAAGCTCGCATATCTGTTTGCTCGGCTGAGTTTACCCAAGGTGAACGCTTGGGTGTTTGAGCCCGGGTTGTTGGCGTTCGAGCCTGCACAGAGACAGTGGCGGGGTTTTCTTGCGTGCCTAGATGGGGATCCCGATGGGGATGAACCCGTGTTTGACCCGGCGGCTGGTCCGACCCCAGCGAAGTCCGTGTTTGAGCTGGCTGAGGAAGCGGGGACCGAATGATGCCGGGTTGGCGAGCCCTTTCCAGGGCCAAGAAGGATGCCCGTAAGGCGGCGGCCCCTTGGTCCTACACACCCAGGCGTGATCCTGAGCCGGGACCGCTCAAGCCATACGATCCCTCCCCGAACCCAACGTCATGGTACCAGTTCTGTACGGATCGGCAGGCCGCCTATGAGTCCAGGGGCGATGATGTGGCGGCGATGGCCTACTGGGCTCTGCGGTCGTTCGACCTAGGGAAGAGCCCTGACCCGTGTACTGACGAGGGATACCAAGAGTTGTGCGACTACTGGGCGTACAAGATGGACTGGCTAGAAGAAAGGCAAAAGCCCGATGAGCGAACGTGAAGTCAACGAGGTCAACCCCAATCACCCGGTCACGCAAGCGGTCCATGACCACTGGCACAAGATCGCTGCCCTGCTGGTGCAGAAGCTTGGCGGCTCGGCCTTGATCACGAGTGACGATGTGCTGGCTCTGGGCGTGGACAAGGCCGTCACGGTCCAAGAGCTTTCAGACGGGCTTCACGTCCGCATCATCAGCCTGTCTGAGGGTGAGAAGTTGGCGCGTCAACACGGCGGCCTACCCGAGTAGGCTTCAGGCTTCTTTGAAGTGATCTACTTCAACCGTCTAGGACACGGCCTTTACGAACTCGGACACTGCTTTGCGCCACTTGCCTTTAGCCCGAAAGTAGGGACCGAATGACCGGGATGCTTCTAGCTCTCAGGTTGTAACTCCGAAAGCTCTTTCGTTAGACCACGTAAATCCGAAAGAGCTTCATCCACAATCTCAACGGAATCGGACTTTTTTCGGAGCATGGGTTTGGCAGCCTTCAACAGCTCTTTGAGTTTCGCCGCCGCTTTATCTTTCGCCATCTCGTCCAAGATCGCGTCTATGATATACGCCATGATTTCTACGGTTCCCTCGACTCAGACCGAGAGAGAATACCACAAGGGTTTTGGCCAATTACGCAAATCGGAATCGAAAGCCCACCCGTTGGGTTTGGTATCCCATTCAACCCTGAGCAAAACATTGAACCTGAACCCAGATCCTCGTGCCACCAACTCTTGTTTGACTGGTCGAACATCCCAACGAATAGCCACGTTAGGGTACTCAGCCAACTCCTCTGTCCCATCGTGCGAGTAAGCCTCAATCTTAATACGTAGCGCAACGTCTAGTTTTGCTTCAATAGCGGCCAGGATACCTGAGCCGTCTCGTAGGGATTTATCTGGTACAGGCGTAGCTGCTTTGAACATAGTAACAATGTCAGCAGTAGCGATCCCCCTCAAGACCCCCTGAATATCTTCAGACGAAACACCCTCGTCATCGTCCAGTTCCCCACGGATGGCAAGTTCAATCTCGGAAGGCTGCAAACCAACCTCAAATGAAAACGTGGTCACAGCCCTCAGAGGGTAGTGCACTGTGAAGGAGTACCCTATATCTTCAGGGTTCTCCCCCAACTCCTTACCATCCGAAAAAGACCCCGTTGTGGTTATCGGAACAACGCTTTTGAGGTGTTTATCAAGCTTGACCTTCTCCAAAGCATTGAGAATCGTGTACGATAGGACGCTCCTAGCAGTTTTTTCGAGATTGGTTTGCACTAATTTGTCCCGCAAAGTCCCGCTTCGAGAATCCGCGAACGGCGACTGCGCTTTGCTGGCCGAACCTTTTTTCAAAGCTTCGAGAGCTACTCGTAGTGTCGGTTTCAGCGCCTCATTAGTGTTAGCGTTGAAATCCGACTCCGTTTCTACGGAGTCGTCTAGGTTGTCCGCTATCGCTTGAGCAGCAGCAATCAAGTCTCCAAGCTCCCCATCGGGGTCCTTCTCCAGCATAGACACAAGGTTGTCAGCAGACTTTCTGACATCCGCAGCGTTACCCAAGCGCTCCAACCACTCGGGGTCTTCATCCTCTGGATCCGGCTTTGCGGCTTCCTTGAAGTGATCCATGGGGCGAACGTTGGGTAAGGTCCTCGGGCCCTTTTCCCAATCGTCCCCACGCTTCAAGAGCCAGAGCGCTTTGGCTCGGGTGAGGTTGGTGGTGTCCTTGGCGTCGATCACGGCGATCCAACGGTCGGACCCACCCTTGAGCAAGCGTTCCGCAGCCGCCTTGGCCTTGTCTTCGCTATCGTAGGGTCCGCCGGTTCCTCCGGATTGATAGACCAGCTCGAAGCGGGTGCTGGCACGGCGGTCGTAGCTGTACTTGGTCATGTTGTCTCTTTCACGGTGCTAGTCGAACAACCCAGATAGAGTTTGAGCGAGTCGCGATATCCCATTTCATGTCTGTCTCATCATCATGTACCTTTAGCAACGATGGGCTGGACTGAATCACCGTACCCGTGACCTCTACTGGCTTTGCCGATAGCCCATACACAGCGACCACCCTACTGCCTACTGGGAACTTGGGGTGCTGGCGGGAAGCCTGTCGGCGGTCGTAGCTGTAGTTCACCATGTGAGATTTCCTTCAATTTTGCGTTGGCGGAGCATCGCTACGATGTAGGGTCCAATTGCAACCGAAGCGTAGAAGCCCCCGGACCAGCGCTTACGATCGTAGTCGTTGCCGGTCTTGAGCGCTCGTTCCCGACGGTTCCGAATGTTGTCGGCCGCTGCTTTGATCATGTCGTCTCGGTAGACGCCCCAGCAAGGCGCGTGGGCCATAACCCAGACAGAGTAATCGACCCAGCCCTCTTCGTAAAAGGGATCGCCCTCGGGGAATCGAGCGAGGGCCCCGTGGGTCATCTCGTGCGTGAGCTTCTCTAGGGTTACGCCCGCGAGGCCTTCCACGGAAGTGGCCAACCTGATCTGCCCGTCCGAGAGGTCGAAGCTGGCGTTGGCCCCTGCGATGTGGAAGCCATCGGTGATCTCTAGGATCTCGCCCCGGGGGTTGACGCCGTAGGGTCCGAGGGCCTGGAGGACGAAGCCGTGGATCCTTGGGGCCCAGAACTCTACGAAGGAATTCCACTCCGGGGTGAAGATGCGGCAGACGAACGGTTGCCCTTTGGCGTCAGAGGACGCCTGGCGGAGCATGCGTTGCACATCTTCAGGTATTTTAGCGTTCGTCATTGGCCCACCCGACCTGCCCGGTCAGCTCTCGTTCCCAGCATGTCATTTTCGGTTGCCTCATAGTGGGTTTCGCAAAAGAACTTTTGAGAATCTATGGGTATGCCGAACAACATGCCGGACACCGCCTCCATCTTGAGCCCCACCGGGGCCGTCTTTGCCCCGAACTGGACCTTGACGGGGGTCAACGGTACGGACTCGAACCCCGGGTACGTGTCGAGGCCTGTTCCTGGCGTGCTACTCGCGACCCAAGGGATCGGCCAATTCCAGGTCCAGCACGGGGGCCTTCGGGGCACCCTGACGGCTGAGGTGGTGGCGGGGGCCGTAGGGTCGTCCCGTGGCTTGGTTTCGCTCAGGGATACGCTCGCTAGCCCTCAATACGAGGTGCGGGTCTCGCTGGACAACCAGAACCGGCCCACCGCAAGGGTTGTGGTCGCGGGAGTCAGTGTCGCGGTTTGGACCCCGACTTCGGGCGCAATCGCTGTCGGGACACCTTTCCAACTGCGTATGGTTTGGGATTCGCTGACCCAGCACGCTAGCTATGGGGGTGCGTACGTGGATTTCGCCTTCTTCAATGGGGGTGTTCCGGCCGCAGGTTCGTGGACCACTGTTCCGAGCGCCCCTTTCGTGATGCAGGCGATGAGCTACGTGTTGACGGGCTTCGCTCCGACCCTGGGGGACTTCAACGGAACGGTGCGAAGTTTCCAGGTCGGGGATCAAGTCTAACCCCTAGACTTCACTTGGGTTTAGACCCAAGTGGAATTGTGGTCAGAAGAAAAGTAAGAATTCGTTACGAACCCGCTTGCACTTTCTACTTGTCGGGTGTACTTAGAGAAGACTAACCGATCAGCGACGAAGCCCAGGGCGGGCTAGGCCACGGCTTCCCAAGCACACGAAGACTACCATGAGACACCCAGTCACAACCATAGCGACCACAAAGCAAGGAAAACTTGCTGGGTCGTGGTGTGCCCTGAGTGCGATGTCGTATCTCGGTAGCTTGCCCACGACCCATACCCAGGTCCAAGCCTCCGTGTTTACCAGCATTCAGAATGCGCGCCCGGAGGCAGATACATAGGCGGACTTTCTCTCCACTCATCGAGTGACACGAGACAGGCCGCCTAGGGAAACCAGGTGGCCTTTTTGGCGTTTAGGGCTTTGAAACAACGAGGGCGACTGAATCCAGGGAGGATGCACCGACTGTAAATCGGCCCGAAAGTGGTTCGACTCCACCGCCCTCGACTACGAAAGATCACATGAACAAGGAGACAAAGATCAAGATGAAACCGTGACCGTTCCCTTCTGGGGGCGGCACCTGATGGACGGGTACCGAGCTTTTAACTCGGTTTGCGTGGGTTCGATTCCCACCGCTCCTACTGCGCATCGCACACTCAACGGCTGAGTAGCTGGCTCTTAACCAGTCCAATACGGGGTTCGACTCCCCGGCGATGCACCAAGACACGACGAGGCCCGTCAGGGATCAACCTCCGAACGCAAAGTGTCCTGAATCTTTGAAAACTGAATAGGAATTTCGGAAGGCGCGTGTAGCCTCGTTGTGGTCCCGTGCTTCGGTACGATCTACAGCAAGGGTCATGCGTCCGTTCAGGTGGGGTTCTGCGGCTCCTAAGGCCCAGAGCCCCACCAGGACAACTTTTGGGAGGTACGTCCAAAGGTACGACGGGCGGATTGTTAATCCGTTGGTTGCGGGTTCGAGTCCCGCCCTCCCAGCTTAGTACATGTAAACGCTCACTTTTTAGTGGTAGTACAGGGTTGGTTAATCTACCTGTGCCCTACTCAAAGTATGGGTAAAAGAATTCTTACAGAGCGCCGCAAGAAGTTTTTGCAACTGCGCGTGGTTGAAGCTCGGCATAAGGTTAAGGAAAGAGCTGTAGCCTACAAAGGTGGGCGCTGCATGCTGTGCGGCTTTATAGGTTGCGGGGCTGCCTATGATTTCCATCACCCAGATCCGTCGCAGAAGGACTTTGGTATTGGTTCTGGTAGCTATAAGTCTTTTGAGAGGGTTAGGTTAGAGCTAGACAAGACACTTTTACTTTGCGCTAACTGTCACCGTACTCTACATTATGAGGAGTACATTAAATCCTTTCGGTTGAAGAAAGAAGAGTTTCTCGCTGAGATGCCCCCTAGAAGGGGTTCTCCGAAGAAGGGTGAGGGGCCAAGAGCGAAGATTGTGGTGGCGTGCAGAACTTGTGGTAGCCCTATTGCGACTACTGTTGCTAAAGCTGTGAAATTAATGTCGTGTAGTAAAGAGGGGTGCTGCACTGCTGCTAAAGCATTAGCCCGAGCGGCGGCATTAGGACGTGAGCCTTGGCCACCTGATGAGGAGTTGAGTAGCTTGGTTTGGCAGACTTCGATGCTTGCTTTAGGTAAACGGTTTGGGGTCTCTGATGTTGCGGTTAAAAAACACTGTAAGAAGCGTGGAATACCCACGCCTTCGATTGGGTACTGGTCTACTGCGAGATCTAAGGGGTCTCCTGTGGGAAGCGCTTGATCAATAGGTCGGGGGCTAAGGTAGCCGAACGGATTCCAATCCCGTAGGACAGAGTTCGATTCTCTGCCGACCTGCTAACTGGTCACACCCTCTGTACGGGGGATCGGTAAGGGCGAGGGTAGCGCCGCCAGTTTTGCCCCAGTAGCACAAAGGTTGTGCAACCGCTTCGTAAGCGGTCGGTCTCGGTTCGATTCCGAGTTGGGGCTCTGGTATCCTGGCCAGCTAGATGACAGGCGTGCCCAAGGGTTCTACGCAGGACAGACTATTGTTACTAGTTCGATTGGACCTCAAGCTAACCAGGTGGAAGCGGCCCGCTGAAGACGGGCAGGGCTGGGTTCGATACCCAGGGGGTCCACTATGTCAATGAACAACAGCGGGCGAACCGCATCAAGCACTGCTGGACCCTCGGGTCTAGAAATGGCGTCCGCTAGGGGGCGTGGTGTGAAAACCTAGACCTTTTTCCGAGGTGTAGCTTAGCTTGGCTAAAGCGCTTGACTGGGGGTCAAGAGATCGCAGGTTCAAATCCTGTCACCTCGACCAACACTAGAGTTCTTCTGGGCTCAAGTGTAGAAACAAGCATGATCGGTTGAAAGGACTGTAGCTCAACGCATCACGTATACCGGGGTGCAACGATTACGGAAAAGCGTGGGGACGGGTCGCGAACCTCCCCCACGAAGCAGTGGTAACCGGAACCCCTGCACCGAACGTAGAGCGCCGGGCCAATAACCTGGAGGTTCCTGGGGGCAAAGACCAGGCAGTCCTTTGAACCGATCCTGTTAGGTCATGCGCTAAGGTAGCGGCTTATCGAAGTGGACAGCGTTCGATTCGCTGGTGGCCTGCCGCCTCGATCAGACCTGAGTTAGTTCTCGGGTCGTAGGCTTCAATACCAGACAGCAGGCTTATGGCCTGTAGAACGCACGCCCCTCGAAAGGCTCATGCGGTCGGCAAGTAGTAGGGATAGCAACCTTCAAAAGCTAAGTCGGGCCGGTTCCTTGCTAGGGAACCAACTGCCGAAGATCGAGGTTTTTTGCGGATATAGCCAAGTGGTATGGCGTCTCGTTGCCAACGAGGATCTCGCGAGTTCGATTCTCGCTATCCGCACCAGGGAGAAGTTGGCTTACCGAGATACGAACCCTTGTGTCAACTCGGGCTGCCCCGCAAACTTCTAGTGCTGTGGGGAGTCCCGGGATAACCAAGA
>Ga0315284_10014964_pt1 | contig 11029 bp, 12 predicted proteins | sample YL17G09_16_MG_FD_203696 | JGI IMG/M metagenome (GOLD analysis project Ga0315284, IMG submission 203696) | Sediment microbial communities from Yellowstone Lake, YNP, Wyoming, USA - YL17G09_16 | ecosystem: Environmental > Aquatic > Freshwater > Lake > Sediment | place: USA: Wyoming | collected...
CCAGGCATCTCTGAGCATCTCCGGCCGTCATACTGCCGAAGAGGAGGATGGCTTGGGGGGGGGTGATTGCTGTAAATGGCTGTTATTCATGCTGAATTAGCCATGTTCATATTGAGCGCATCAATATTTGACTCCGGGAGTGATCAGCTTTTTTCTGGCACAAAACTTGCTTATGTTATGGTAGGAAAGGGGAAGCAGATATGTTAAATCTCATCACCGAACCGGCAAAACAGTTGCCCGATGAAGCTGATTTTGAAAGTCTCATGGATTCCCTGCTGGCAGTACTGAGGAAAGAGATGGAAGTCTATCGGGAATTGCAGGCAAACATGAATGAGAAGAGGGATGTGTTGATACGACATTCCCTGGAGCAGCTGACGGAGAGCAATGGCAAAATGGAAGCCTGTGTCCTAAAGGCCAAGATGCTGGAAGAAGTGCGGGTCAATATCGTCAAAAAGATCGCCAGAAGCCTCGGCAGGCAAGAAAAGGATATCACCCTGACATTTCTTTCTTCTTATGTGGATGGGCGGCGGAAAACGGAGTTGCGGGCGCAACAGAGCGCCTTACATAGCCTTATGGGTTCGATAAACGAAAATAAAGAAAAGAACAAGGCCCTCCTTGAGTATTCACTCTCCTATGTAAAAAGTACGATGAATTTCATGAATAATCTGCTTTCCACCGGCGCTAACTATATAAAAACGGGCAAGCTGTTACGCAGCAACTTGAACGGGAGAATGCTTTACAGGAAGGGGTGAGAGGCATGTCAATCAGCGGCCTTTTAAATATTGCCAGGGATGCCATGGCCAGCAACCAAATCGCCATGGACATTACGAGCGCGAACATTGCCAATGTCAATACGCCGGGATACACGCGGCAGCGCGCGAATTTCACTGCAAGCGGCAACGTTGATGTCTCATGGGGGCAGGCTGACTCTGGTGTAAGGGTGGATAGTATAGAACGGCTTTACAATCGCTATCTGGAAGGGCAGATCGTGGACCAGGCCCCAAAGACGGGATTCGATGCGGCGCGGCAGGAGATACTGGGAAGGGTCGAGGCTGTTTTTAATGAAAGCGGAAGCGGCGGTCTTACCGATTCATTAAGCCGATTCTGGAATTCCTGGGAAGCGCTATCCGCCAATCCAACCAATCAGGCCGCACGGTATTCCGTTGTTTCCGCCGCGAGTAATCTTGCCTCCCTGTTTCGTGAAACCGGTAATGTTCTTAGCGGGGTGCGGCAGGATATTCAAAACAGCATGGTCTCCACCGTAAACGACATAAACACTCTCACCAGTGAGATTGCCGGCCTGAACGCACAAATCCTTGCCTCGGGATCGGAAGATGGCAGCGCAAATAATCTTTTAGACAGTCGAATGGAGCTTTTAAAGAGCCTCGCCGATAAAATTAATATCAGCTATTATGAAAATACTGATGGGACAATAAGCGTGACTCTGTCCGGAGGCAAGCTCCTGGTGGGGGGCAACATTTCCGAACAACTTAGCGTGACCAACGGCATCATCGTCATGAATAATAATCCCTCAGAAGTTATAAACGATCTTATTACCGGCGGCCGGCTGGGGGCGATGATTGAAATGCGTGAAACGACGGTGAAGGGATATTTGGACAGCCTGGATCAACTGGCCGATGGTATCGTGGCCGCCGTCAACGTTCAGCATCAGGCCGGATCGGATGCCTATGGCGCTCCGGGGGCGGTTTTTTTTGAACCGCCCACGGGCGCGGAAAACATGTGGGTCAACGCAGCCATTCTGGCGGATCCGCAAAAGGTCGCCGCTTCTTCCGTTACGGGAAACGATGGCGAAAATGCTCGTCTGATCGGCGCTCTCAAAGATGATCTTGCCATGGCCGGCGGTGTGTCAACCTTCAACGGTTTTTACGCCTCGCTGGTGGGGCGAGTCGGCGCCGATGTAAATGCGGCCAGCGGCAGCGTGGATCGCAATACCGCTGTTTTCAATCAGTTGATGGCGCAGAGAGAGAAGGCGTCCGGTGTTTCCATGGATGAAGAGATGATCAAGTTAATGAAATACCAGTTCGGGTACAGCGCCGCGGGGAGATTGCTCAAGGTAGCCAGCGACATGCTCGATGTGCTGATGGAGCTGGTGAAATAGAGGAACATTATGATAACACGCATCTCGGACAATGCGAGATACAACACCATCGCAGGTAATATTTCTAATCTTCAGGGTAGTACGCAAGGCGTATTGGATCAGTTGAGCACGCAAAAGAAAATCAATCAACCGTCCGATGATCCCGAAGGGACAACGATGGTTCTGAATCTGCATGCGGCAGGCGCAGCCATCGATCAATACAAGGAAAATATCATCAGCGGCGAAACCTGGATCAAAACTACGGAAATCAATCTCAACGGCATCAACGATCTCGTGACGCTGGCACAGGGGGTGGCTCAAAATGCGGAAGGCGGATCAGCCGCGGACAGAGTTGCCGCCGCCGATTCCATACAAACTATCAGCGATCAGATACTTTCCTTCGCCAATGCCGAATTGGATGGGCGGTATATGTTTTCCGGAGCGAAGACGGATACCAAACCTTTTGCCATGAACAACACCCCTCCCCCGGCATGTATCTATAGCGGGGATAGTCAATCTCTGAACATCAATATCGGGCAAAATTCCTCGATCGGCTATAACCTGACCGGCGATGCCGTTTTCCCGGCTTCCGCGGGTGGTGGCGTAGCCCTATTCGAAACGCTCGACGCTCTGAAGGCGGCTCTGCAGGCCAATGACAGCCCTGCCATTGCCACGGCCCTGGCGGATCTCAAAACCGGCGGGATGGTGGTGCAGGACAACATTGCCAAAACGAGCGCCATGTTGAGTAATCTCGAATTTGCCGATAGTCACTTGACATATCTAAAGAATACAGTCGGAAGCATGATCTCGAACCGGGAGGATGCCGATATCAACAAATTGGCCGCGGAGTATCAAATGCAGATATTGGCGCTCAATGCTTCCTACTCCGCGGCCGCCAAAATGAATGCGCAGAGCATCCTGGATTTCATAAGATAATCAGTGTCGAAACTTCTCAAACTGAACTGCGACAAGGCCCACTCGGAGCTCAACTGGCACGGCGCTCTCGCTATCGACGAATGCTTACAAATGACCGCGGAATGGTATAGAGGGTTTTATCAATTGATGCCTCATGAATTCATGTATGATTTCTGCACAAAGCAGATCGCGGAATATGTCGAGCGGGCAAAAAGATGAAGACCGTGCTCCACCAAATGGTTAGTTATCATGTCTGAAAAAGCCGTAGAATATGTTATCAGAATCGGGAAGCGAGACCGGTACCGTCACGTTTACATTCAAAACAAGGGCAAGATTGTTTTTTTTAGAGTTCAATACGAAACCAGGATTGGCGATCAGTGGCATCCTGTCGTCAGATATGACACGGCCCATGGATTTGCCCACCGTGATTTACTGGACATCCAAGGTCGTGTCAAAAAAACGCCGTTGTTTAACCAGGATTATAATGATGCACTGGCTTTTGCGGAAAGTGATTTAAAATCGAATTGGCTTTTTTACAAACGGGCGTTTGCGGAGGATTCAGAAGATGACTGAGAACCGGAACCTTGTAGAACTCAATATTGAACTGAGCGCGGAATTCAGTCGTTATCTCTTCGATCATCCGGAATTGTCGGACCGGATACCGCCTGATGCGGAAATTATCTTAGTTCCCGAATTTGATACGGAATTGATGGATTACAATTTATCCTTGGGGAGGGAAATCGAAGCGGAAGGCGGATATGTGACCTATATTAGCATCAAGCGAATTCATCCTAAAGCTCATTCACGCCTAGCCGAGGTGGAACTGAGGCATACTGCCCGTTAAAAAAGGGGCTCTAGCAGCAAAAATTCTGCGTGAAACGGGGTGGGACGTATTGCACGCCGGCGACCTAGGACTCAGTCGAGCTGCCGATCCGGAGATAATGACTTATGCCCGACTTGAAAAAAGAGTGATCATTACTTTGGATGCGGATTTTCATGCTATTTTGGCGGTGCAAAACGCAAAGTCGCCATCAGTGGTCAGAATACGATATGAAGGGCTCAAAGGCCCGGAATTAGCTAACTTGGTCGAAATTATCTGGGCCAAAATTCGGGAGCAATTAGAGTCCGGAGCAATGGTAAAAGTTACCAGGAAATCAATCAGGATCAGAAATATTCCCATAACAGATAAAGGGCTTTAGACACTCCCCACGGCATCCAACCGGGAGAAATGCTAGTGTTCGACGGCATGTACCGAAACAAGACCGCGCTGATCACCGGCCACACCGGTTTCAAAGGGTCGTGGCTGGCAATCTGGCTGAAGGAATTGGGGGCCGACGTCATCGGCTATTCCCTGGCGCCGCCCAGCGAGCCCAACAATTTTGAAGCCACGAGGCTCAGTGAGAAAATTACTCACATCCACGGAGATATCCGCGATCTCGACCGGCTGATGGAAACTTTCAATAAATATCAGCCTGAATTCGTCTTTCATCTCGCCGCCCAGCCCCTGGTCCGTCTTTCCTACCATGAACCGAAAATGACTTTCGATACGAACGTCGGCGGCACGGTCAACGTGTTGGAAGCTGTCCGCAAGACCCCCAGCGTCAAAGTCCTGGTCAACGTCACCAGCGACAAATGCTACGAAAACAGGGAGTGGGTCTGGGGCTACCGGGAGAACGATCCGCTGGGCGGTCATGACCCCTACAGCGCCTCCAAGGGTTGCGCGGAACTCGTTTTCAGCGCTTATCTGAAATCGTTCTTCCACTCTGGGGACATGACGGAGCATTCCGGGGATATGACCGGAATTCGCCAGAATTCGGTATCGTGTCGCCGGAATTCTCCGATCGGCGCCGCGTCCGCCCGGGCGGGCAACGTCATCGGCGGCGGAGACTGGGGCACGGACCGCTTGGTTCCCGATTGCATTCGCGCCCTGAGCCGGCATCAACCTATCGGTATCCGCAGCCCCCATGCCATCCGCCCTTGGCAGCATGTCCTGGAACCACTCGGCGGTTATCTACAGCTCGGCGCCGCCCTGTGGCAAGATCCAGAAAGATATTCCGGCGCCTGGAACTTTGGCCCCGATGACAGCAGTCATTTGACCGTTTCAGAAATGGCGGAACGCTTGATACAGTACTGGGGCGGCGGTTCCTGGAATGATCTTTCAGACCCCACCAAGGCCCTTCACGAGGCGAAACTTCTCAAACTGAACTGCGATAAGGCCCATGCCGAGCTCAACTGGCACAGCGCTCTCGGCATCGACGAATGCTTACAAATGACGGCATATTGGTATAAGAAATATGACATGGGAAATCAGAACACGGATATTTCCGCCCTTTGCATTAAACAGATCCATGATTATATGGGCAAGGCGGCAGAGAAACACCTTCGTTTGAGTTTTATGAAAAACGAACCGCCATGAAGGCATTAAGATCATGAAAAATTCAGAAGACATCCGGTCGGAAATTCTCGCTCTCGTCAAAAAATACCATCAGGCGAAGTTTGCCCCTAGAACCTTCGATCCCGGCAAGGACATGGTCCACTATGCCGGGCGGGTTTTCGATGCGGAAGAGATTGTGAATCTTGTCGATGCCGGCCTGGATTTCTATCTAACCGCCAACCGCTACGCTGAGCGCTTTGAAGCCGAGTTTGCCGATTATCTCGGATTGTCCAATGCTTTGCTCGTGAATTCCGGTTCCTCAGCAAATCTTGTTGCCTTAGCCGCGCTTACCTCGCCGAAGCTCAAAGATCGCAACCTCAAGCCCGGCGACGAGGTTATTACCACCGCTTGCGGTTTCCCCACCACGCTCAACCCCATTTTACAAAATCAACTGGTTCCAGTTTTCGTCGATGTAAACCTCGGCGACTATACCGCCATTCCCGAAAGACTGGCCGGCGCAATCGGCCCGAAGACGAAGGCCGTCATGATGGCCCACACGATGGGGGTTCCTTTCCATCTCGATGCCGTCATGGATCTTGTGAAAAAGCACAACCTCTGGCTCATCGAGGACAATTGCGACGCTCTTGGATCAACCTACCGGGATAAATTGGCGGGCACATACGGTCACCTCTCCACCTTTTCATTCTACCCGGCACATCACATCACCATGGGCGAAGGGGGCTGCGTGGCCACGGATGACGACCACCTGGCACGCATCGCCCAATCCTACCGCGACTGGGGCCGGGATTGCTACTGCGCCGGAGGGGAAAGCAACACCTGCGGGAAACGGTTCAGCCGGCAGTTCGGAGCCCTGCCTTTCGGTTATGACCATAAATACGTTTACAGCCACATCGGCTATAACCTCAAGGCGACGGACATGCAGGCCGCTATCGGCTGCGCCCAGCTCCGGAAACTCCCTCACTTCATCGCTCGGCGCAAAGAGAATTTCCGGAAACTAACCCAGATTCTGAAACCCTACGAAGACCGCCTCATCCTTCCCAAAGCCACGGAGAACTCCGATCCCTCATGGTTCGGTTATGTCGTCACAGTGAAAGATAAGGCCGGTTTTACCCGCAACGACCTGACTGCATTTCTGGAGATCAACCACATCGAGACCAGAAACCTCTTTAGCGGCAATCTCCTGTGTCATCCCGCATATCAGGACATTCTCCATCGCATTTACGGGGACCTGACAAACACGAATCTCATCATGAACGGCACCTTCTTCATCGGTGTTTATCCTGGAATCGATGAGATCAAAATGGCATATATACAAAAAATATTTGGTGAGTTTTTTGATAAACAATAAATCCAGCAAACTCTATAAAACCAATGAAACTCCGCTGCTATGTGCAGCAAATCACCGATCACGGCAATCGCATTTTTAACTGTGCCTTGGCCTAAAACTTGCTAAACAAAAGACAGGCAATGCACTTGAAATTATCAAATTGAAGTTTTTGGGGGAAGAGCCATGAAAGTCGTTATTTTAGCCGGTGGTATGGGCACGCGCATCAGCGAAGAATCACATTTAAAACCCAAACCGATGATCGAAATCGGCGAGCGGCCCATTTTGTGGCATATCATGAAAATCTATTCTCGTTACGGTTTTGATGAATTCGTTATCTGCCTGGGCTACAAAGCCAGCGTGATTAAAGATTATTTCGCAAACTATTTCATGTATGAATCGGACGTGAGTTTTAATTTTAAAACAGGCAAAGAGGTATTTACGCATCAGCACTTCGCTGAAAAATGGACGGTCACTTTAGTCAATACAGGATTGGAGACCATGACAGGGGGCAGAGTCAAGCGGATTCAAAAATACGTGGGCAATGAGCCATTTATGCTGACTTACGGCGATGGCGTTTCCGACGTCAATATTCCCAAGCTTATCGACTTCCATAAATCGCATGGCAAATATGTCACGGTAACGGCAGCGCAACCCCTGGGACGATTTGGATCTTTAAACATCAGCAACACAAGTGAAGTGGCGGGTTTTATCGAGAAACCCAAGGGAGACAACAGTTGGATCAACGGCGGATATTTTGTCATGCAGCCGGAAGTATTTAACTACCTCAAGGAAGACGACACAAATCTTGAATTACACCCCCTGCAGACACTGGCCCGCGAACACCAGTTCATGGCTTACCGGCATTACGGCTTCTGGCAGCCGATGGATAACATCAGAGACAAGCTCCTATTGGAAGACCTCTGGAAATCCGGTAATGCCCCTTGGAAAACATGGTAAAGAATCATCATGTTATTGCGAGCGAAGCGAAGCAATAGGAATAATAACGTAATGAGGGCCGATCGGGATCATATCCTCATCCACAGCAGCAATCCATGGGAGGAGCTTCGGAATCGGAGAAGCTTCCGTTGAGACAAACAGATTCATGAATGTTTATTCTATCACCATACCAGGCTGTTACGAAATCCATATGCCGGTGTCCAATGACGTGCGTGGTTCTTTCGTAAAAATATTCAGCCGCGAATCGTTCCTCAAGCATAGCCTGGTCACTCAATGGCAAGAGGAATACTACTCGATTTCAAGACAAGGGGTCCTGCGAGGTCTTCATTTTCAGCTGCCACCGCATGATCATGAAAAGCTCGTATATTGCACCGACGGAGGTGTTTGGGACGTTGTTGTCGACCTGCGGGTCGGTTCCCCTACATATGGGAAGCATGAAATTATTGAGTTGGCGGCAGATAAAGCAAATATGATTTATATACCACGCGGGCTCGCTCATGGCTTTTATGTAACAACTAAGTCTGCCACAATGCATTACAAAGTCGCGACACAATACGCTCCATCCCACGACACAGGAATTCTATGGAATTCAGTTGGCGTAGATTGGCCGGATGCCCATCCAGTTCTATCTTCCAGAGACAAGAGTTTTTCAGCATTTGATGACTTTATATCGCCATTTGTGTTTTAGGATTGACTATGCATGTTCTGGTTATAGGGGCAACGGGTTTCATTGGCAGACACGTCGTAACCTGCCTGCTGCAAAAAGGACATCAGGTTACTGCTGTGGCACGTAAACTTGAACGATTAGCTGAAGTGCCATGGAGCAACTCAGTGCGCTTTTTTGCGTGCAATATTCACGACCCCGCCACCGACATTAAATCTTTTGGGCACGCTGACGCATTAATACATCTGTCTTGGCCGGGTCTGCCATACTACAAATCATTGTCAAACATCGAAGAGACACTTCCCGCGGATTATTTCTTCCTTAAAAAATTAGTCGTTGCAGGTTTAAAGCATTTGCTGGTGGCGGGTACCTGTTTTGAGTATGGTTTGCAGAGCGGATGTCTTCATGAAGAACTGACTCCGAATCCGGTAACGGCTTACGGATTGGCAAAGGACAGTCTGAGGAGGTATCTCCAGGCTATACAGCAGGCATACCCATTTTGCTTGCAATGGCCGCGTCTGTTTTTCATGTATGGGGAAGGCCAGCATTACAACAGCTTGCTTCCGCAGTTAGACCGGGCAATTGATAACGGCGATCCGGTTTTTAACATGTCGGGTGGAGAACAGCTTCGGGACTATATGCCGGTGGAAGAAGCGGCATCTTATCTGGTTAAATTGATTGAAACCCCAACCTTCGATGGAATTGTCAACGTTTGCACCGGCACTCCCATATCTGTGCGGCGACTTGTGGAAGAACGCATCGCCAGTCGCAAGGCATCCATAAAGCTTAACCTGGCATACTACCCATATCTGGATTATGAAGCGATGGCATTCTGGGGAGATCCTAGGAAACTAACTCGGTTGACAAAACATTGACAGACGACACTAATTAATAGAGAAGTGCTAATGAAGGCCGAGATAAAACCTAGAATAAACCGCGAAAACAGAACAAGACTCGAAACTGTCATACCACTTTCCACACCAATGGTATTATTTGTCGACCCGTCAAGTGCATGTAACTTCAAATGCAGGTTTTGCCCGAATGGTGATATTAACCTGATTCGCTCTACTGGCCGCTGGCAGGGTCCAATGGATATGGGTATCTTTCAGAAGGTCATTGATGACCTGAAATGGTTTGATGAACCACTAAAAGTGCTCAGGTTGTATAAGGAAGGCGAGCCGTTTCTTAACAAGAATTTCGCTGACATGATCTTAAACGCAAAAAGAGCCGGAATAGCACACTCAATAGACACAACAACAAATGGGTATTTTCTTGAACCGGAGAGAATAAAGCCGGTGCTGGATGCCGGTATCGACCGCATTAATATCTCAGTGGATGGCCTTTCAGAGGAGCAGTTTCTTGAGTTTACTGGGGTAAAGGTAAACTTCGATAAATTCGTCAATAATATTCGTAAAATGTATGAAATGAAAGGCTCTTGCGAGGTGTGCATAAAAATAGCGGGGGATTTTCTCTCTGAGGAAAATAAACAGAAATTTTACGAAATCTTCGGCAACTATGCAGACAGGATTTTCATTGAAAATGTAGCGCCATGCTGGCCCGAGTTCGATGTTCAGGATAGGCTGGGTGTTGACATGGATAAGGGCATTTATGACCAACCCCTAAGTGAAGTGAACACCTGCCCGTATATCTTTTATTCCATGTCCGTCAATTCTGACGGTTCTGTCAGTCTTTGCTTTCTTGATTGGGCTAGAAAACTTTTGATCGGCGATGTCCGCAAAGAGAGTCTGAAGGAGATCTGGAATGGGGAAGCGCTCTTTCAGCACAGGCGCGAGCACCTTCTTGGCAAAAGAAAAGAAAACCCTATATGTGCCGTGTGTGGGCAACTTTCCCACTGCCTGCCCGACGATATTGACCCGTACAGCGACAAACTTCTTGAAAAACTGATGGCCTCCCGCACATGAGCGACACGATCAGGGTATTGCACATTACCGCGCATCTTGGCGGCGGAATCGGTAAGGCCCTCAGCGGGCTCAATCTAGATACGCCTACTAAGTCGGGTATTTGCCATTCCATTGTTTGCATTGAGCCTCCCCAGAAGATGCAGTTCCTGGAAATGATTGCCGGTTCCGGCTGTCGCGTGATTGTGGCGCCGAACCATGAAGACCTGGTAGGACTGATTGAGGCGACTGACGTCGTTCAGCTCGAATGGTGGGGCCATCCGGCAACCATTGCGGCGCTGTGTCGAGGCGCTCTACCTGCAATGCGCCTGGTGGTGTGGTTTCACATTTCTGGGCTTTACACTCCTATCATTCCGGCCCGTTTGATAGAATCCGCCCAGCGTTGCCTCTTTACCTCTCCCTGTTCATACAAATCCGCCGAGGTGGCGCAATTGCTTCCTTACCACCAGAAGCGGATGGATGTGGTTCACAGTGCAGGTGGCTTCGATGGCTTCGAACTGCCCGAGCGCCGGTGGGATGCTCCGCTTGCGGCGGGCTACCTGGGGAGCCTGAATTTTGCCAAGCTTCATCCCCGCTACGTCGAGTTTCTTTCAGCCGTCACCATCCCCGATTTCACGGTCCGGATGGTCGGCGATATCACCAACCGGGAGACTCTGGAACGACAGTGCCGAGAGGCAGGCCGGCCGGATATGATAGAATTCCGCGGCTACACGACCGATGTTGCCTCGGAACTGACCGTTATCAACGTTTTCCC
>Ga0315284_10014965_pt1 | contig 11029 bp, 6 predicted proteins | sample YL17G09_16_MG_FD_203696 | JGI IMG/M metagenome (GOLD analysis project Ga0315284, IMG submission 203696) | Sediment microbial communities from Yellowstone Lake, YNP, Wyoming, USA - YL17G09_16 | ecosystem: Environmental > Aquatic > Freshwater > Lake > Sediment | place: USA: Wyoming | collected...
AATAAAACTATGTTTATTATTAAATCAAGTTCTGGGCATATGAAGAAGAAAAAACAATAAAATCATCGTATAATTTAAAAAATAAAATGACATAATGGAAAAAACATCTATTTGACGTCATTTTAACAAAGGTTTAATACTAACATTAAAGTAATTATACTCTCTTGATTCTTTATGACAATATATACGAATATAAGGTTTAATTTCTTTAATATAAGACAAAGACTCCAATTTATTTTGTAGATAAACTAAATTAGTAGATTCGTAATGAATTTTTGATATCGTATCTCTTGATAATACATTTTGTTTTAATAATTTTTCCATTTCTTCAATTTTTTCATTTATAGATTCTTTTAGTTTATTTGTTTTCTTTAAAGCTTTTTTGTAATGTTCTTCATTGTCATGTTTTATAATTTGTGTATTAATGTCTTGTTCTTGACACAATTTTTTATGATAAATATTTAAATTTGTTAAGTTTAATTCTCTATCATTTTTAAACTTAATATAAATAATCATACAATCCAATAATTCACTATCTTTTATCACTTTTGTACCTTCTAAATGACATTCTAAGTGATAAACTTTAAGAAAAAATAAATCTTTACTTATTAATTCCATTTATACGAGTTTTTATAACACCTTTAGTGTTATAAAAATTAATAATTTAATAATTTTAATACAATTGAGTAAGTCCAAGTAAAAAGAGTGTCTAATTCATGTCAATTTAAAATAGTGTTTTTCCTAGCTATTCGCTAAATATGAATTATACACTCTCTTTATTTGGAAAGACTCATTTGTAATATTTTTGGAATTTAAGTTAGGAGAATCTTTTAATATTAAATTAAAAGATGAAAATTTTATTACAACAAAATAAATAATTATTTTAAAAGAAAAATAAAATTTTATAACCAAATACTTAATTTTTACAAATGTTCTAATTTTATTAAATTCTGTAATGCCATAATATAAAAGAATTTCTGATAATTTGTTCTGGTGTGAAAATTTTTATCACTACATGGTCCATAAATTAATAAAGCTGGTACAAATACTTCAAATTCAACTTTTCCGTAATAAATTTCATATTCATTTTTTACTGTTAATATCTGCTTTAATGTCTCATCACACGATATCATATCTTTATTTATTACTTTTAATCTAATTGGTGTACCTAAATGTTTCCAATCTCTATAATTTAAAGAACTTGGAAACCCTACCACACAATCATGATTGTCTGCTTCCACACGATAACAATTTACTTTCATTTTTGTAAGGTATTTTACACTTTTTACAGTATATACTTTCGGAGAAGCAAATAAAACCATATTTATACTTTCACCTTCAAAAAATCTAAGAACATCAATACAAGCACATTGAGCTAACGCTCCGCCCAATGACATCCCAATAATAATAATTTTTTCAATATTTTCAGAGTTTTCTTCTAAAAAGGATACAATTTCATCTCTTATGTCACCATTATATACATTCCATATTCCATTATTTATTTCTATAAATTCATTATTTGACATTTTTCTCATATTTTTTAATTTCTTTATTGATCCAAATAAAGTAGGATTTATCCAAGAACTCATTTCTATCGGACTCGTAGTTTCTCTGAAACATATATAAATAACTTTTCCTTTTTCACCATCTTTATTTTTTGTCATATTTGTGGCAATAAAACCAGTACTTTTATGTATACTTCCTTTTTCACCATATATATTTAAAAGTGTACTTTCGTGTAATTCTTTAATTATTTTATATTTTTCATTTTTAAAGAAATAAGAGGTAATATTTTTTTTATTTAATTGATTTTTAGCCCATTGTAATAATTTATTTTCATCTTTATTTCCTATACCCATTAATGGTTCATTTTGATGATGACTCCAATCATCTCCTTTTTTATTAAATAAACTAGGATCTTTTAAATGAACCCAACTTCTAATTTCCCACCATCTTAATAATTGGATACTAGCTTCTTTTTTATTTTCAAGAAAATCTGTTTTATTTTCTATTTGTTTTATTTTCTCCATTTTTTCTTTTCCACCTAATATAAAATCAAATGATAATATATTACATTTTTTGAGTAATTTACCAATAACATACACACTCCCTAAAACTCCTAAAATAGCACCGTATTTCATGTGTTTACCTATATGCTCGCCATGTATTGTACTTTTATGATTTTCATTATTTTCTGATGTAAATAAATAAGATCCAAAAGTGATCGAATTTGCTGGAGTTTGACAATTATTATTAAATGGATTATAAGCCCAGTAATTAATGTAATTTTTTACCATCTTAAGTCTAGTAGTAACAATATCAACATCACGATCTCCCAATGTCTGAACTACATATAATTTGGATTTTTGTTCAGTGGCTCTTTTAACAAAATTATCTAGAGTTGACAAACCTGCAACTTGTTTCAAAAAACCAACTAAATTTTGTAATTCTAATTTATTTTCAGTTCCTATAGGTACCAACCCTTTACAACTTGTTGGTCCTTGTCCAACTTCAAAGACGAGTCCATTACCAACATAAATACCGTGATGAGTTAAACTAGGTTGTTTAAAAGCACCACCATAATATATTTGTTGCCCAATATATATACCATAATCTTTATCTTCTAATGAAATTGTATCATTTTTTGAATAATTAACATCAATATAATTTAAAATAACATCTATAAATTCTTTTTCCGCCGCCAATCCAATTTCACAAACTTGATTTGGCGTTTTTTCTTCTTTTATAATTTTATAAAACGATTTTACATCATTAATTATTACTTTTTCATTTATAGTTGGAAATTCCTCTGTAAATGAAATATTTCTAAAATTATCACATTCAAACATATTAGACTGTGATAATGATTTTATGAAAGTTGATTCTTTTTTTTGTGAATTAGAACTCTCTCCATTAGAATTTGTTCGAAAATGTTCAATAATATGATGATCAAGTATAGAATTATGTTTTATTTCTTCATTTAAAATCATACCTTTACTAATTAAAGTATTAGTGTTAAAAATTTTTGGTTCATGAGCCACAATATTTACTCCTTCACCTGTTTCTATATTTACAATTCTATTTGATTGATCTGGATTTTTATCAACATTTATAGCTGGAGGAATTGTTGATAAAGCAATAATACCTCCAGCTCCAGCTCCCAATAAACTAAGTCCTCCACCAATAACCATCACAGCTATAAATACCCCTGCTATTAAAAATCCTGTTTTTAATTTTCTCAGATGCCCCACATTTAATTCTGCGATTCCTTTTCTAAAAATAGTCGAGTGAAGATCCCAAAATCCTCTACCCTGATTTAATTCGTTTCTTACAAATCTAAGGTAATAATTCCATCCCTTTTTTGACATACCAATTTCTTCCCATGGTTTATCTGAGTATGTGTATTTTTCATATACATATCTAATGATATCAGTCATTAAATTGCAAATCATACTTTGTGTTAATTCTTCATAAGTTTCCAATTGAAAATATTCTGGTTTTAAATCAGTCATTTTTGCGATTTCAATAATATTTTTTTGAGTAATTTTGTCACCAGAACATACTAATTTTACAATTTCTTGTATCGTCGGGTTAGTTTCAACGCATATTGAATTATTTTTATTCCAAAAACATTCATTTTCGCAATTTTTTTTTGATCTATCATAACATGGTTTTTTTATTTTTAAAATTTCATTTTTTTTCAACTCGAGTAATTTTTCTTTTACAAAATCATATTCTTCTAATTCTTCCTCATTTTCGTATTCTTCATCTTCATCTTCGTCTTCTTCATCTTCGCTTTCTTGATTTTCATTTTCTTGATTTTCACATTTTTCCATATGTTGAAAACAATATTTATTTCCTGAAACTGAATTTCTTTTACATTTACGTTTTGCATTTTTTTCATTAGTAATTATTTTTTGACAATTGATCATGTCTTTTTATAAAAATCAAAAATAAATAAATACAAAAATGATCACGTTAAGAAATGAAAATTCACTTTTTATAAAAAAATGTTTATACATATTATTTGCATTATTTTTATTAGAAATTTTCTTTTTTTATCAATATGCAAAATATTTAATTGAAAAAACTCCATTACTTTGAATAAATCAGTTTTTATTTTTTTTACCAAAATGAGTAGTTCCAAATAAAGAGAGTATCTAATTCATATTTAGCGAAAAGTAAAAAAAAGAGCTATTTTAAGATTGACACGAATTAGGAATTCTTTTTTAATTGGACTTACTCAATTTGAATTAGACACTCTCTTTATTTGGAACTACTCAAATATATAGTTAAAAACTTGTTTTTAAAACAAGTTTGATGGAAAAATCTAATCAATAGCGTTAAAGAAATAATGTCATATCAAACAATCGATGACATGACTTGGGATGAAATTGGCGATTCTTTAGATGGGAAAGTCGGATTGGGGTTAAAAAGATGGTTTTTAATATTTTTTCTTTTTTCTATAACAATATTTATAATAATTTTACCATTTTTAATTGTTTGGTATGTAGTTTCAAATATTATTACAGAAATAAAAAATGAAATAGAAAATTTAAAAGAAATAACAATAAAGGAGATGCAAAAACAAATAAATGAAATTAAAAACGAAATACAAAAATTAAAAGAAATTTCAATAAAAAACTTAAAAGAAATAAAAGAAGATGTAAAATTTTTAAAAGAAGAAATAAAAAATATACAAGAGTTGCCTGAAATAAAAGATAAAATACTAAAAAAAGAAAAACATAAGATACAGAACATAAAAAATAAAATAAATTAGTTATGTTTTTCTAAAAACTTTAGATTATAAATCTAAAATTATAAATTTAATTATTTTCTCATTTATCATCTGTTTCTTCTTTATCTGTGTCTGCTTCATCTTTATTTTCTTCTTTATTTTCTTCAATTAAATCATCAAAATCGCTTTTATCTTTCTTTTTAATGAAAAAATAATATATTAAAAATCCTACCAATGCCAAAAAAACGAGTATCCCGAATATAATGAGTAACCACATCAAAATAGAATTCCCACTACCACTATTTCCGTCATCTTTCTCATCTGGAGGGACGTATGCTTTATTGCATCCAGGTGGATTATTATTTATGTCACAAATTTGATTTACACAAGCAGGTTTTGAATTTATAATTGACCATGATGGTGGATTACCACTAGAATCGCATAAATATACACAATTTGATGGATTATTTATCGATTTACATATATTTTGGTGACTTGAAGTTTGCCACACACAATCACTAGAATCATTAGTTCCGCCAGTGCATGTAACAGTTCCTTCATTTTGTGTCCAACAATCAGGCGAATCTGTATATATGTTACCAGTGCATGTAATTCTCTTGCAACTATTAGAATTGTCATTTTCATTAGCACAAATATTAATACATCCAGGTAAATTTTCTGCATCAGCATTACATATCCATTTACTATCGATAGAATCATAATAAGCACAATCTGGCGGACTATGAGTTTGATTACATTGATTTATGCAACCTTCGATGTTATTATCTGCGCAATTAACTATTATACAATTTGAATTATCATTACCATCTCCTGTACATAAATCTTTACAACCAGGAGGATATGGTGGATCACCATTACAAATCCAAGTTCCATTAATGTAGTAATAACAAGGATCCTTGTCTGGATTTTCATTCCCTGTGCAACTTTGTAAACAACCAGGAGGTAAAATTCCATTATTAGTATAATCATTACAATCAACAATTACACAATTTGGTTTATCATTACTTCCTGTACAGGCATTTATGCATCCTGGTGGGTAATTATTACTATCACATATATAATTACCGTCATTATTTTGATAATTACAATTAGTAGTTACAGATGATGTACATATATTAACACATCCGGCTGGTGGGGTGCTTGTATCAAAATTATCACATGTAATAATTTCACATCCTGATTGAGTATATGAAGGTGTACACATTGGTGTACAAATGGTACCTTGTGGTAAAGTATTATCGCATATAATATTTCCATTAGGATCTGTCCAAGAACATTTATTATATCCATTTACATCTCCTCCTGGTCCATTTGTTCCATTACAAGTTAATGGATCTTGATCCTTCGTACAACAAATATTAATACCTAAACATTGACTAGAAGAATTTACTAGTTGAGGATTACTAGTACTATCAGGTGTTCTAATACAACATTTAGATTGATTTCCTGTATCATTATTATATACAATTGCATTATAGTTGTCATTTTGATCACCAAAAGGGTTACCAAATAAATCTATTAAACTAATACCTATTATCGATTTACAACTACCATTAGTATATACTGGAGGCTCTTGGTAATTTCCTCCACAATCTTCATTAATAATATTTCCTTTACCAAAATTTTCTGAAAAACAAAATCTTGGATAATAATAAGGAAAACTAGATTTATTTAAGATACAATCATTTGATGATGAATACCCCGTAATATAATTATTACAAAAATTTTGGTAATATGGTTGCTTAGTGTAACTATTAAAATCAGATAAACCTTTATAATAAGCTGTTGAACAATAATGATAAATAGGATTGAATAATCCTTGATTATTACATGATTTACCATCTTTATTAAATGTATTTACAGGTAACATCATAAATTTAAAACCAGCATATGTATTACCAGCATCATCTGTGGGAAAATTACACTTACCCTGATAACATGGATGAGAAGAATAATAACCATAAAGCTGAAAAGTTACATTGTCGTTATTAGAATTTTTAAAAGTATTTTTAAAAAGCCACTGGGTGGGTAGCCCATTATAAACATTTGATGATGAAATATTTTGATTATTTAATTTACTACTCGCATAATAAAACATTTCTCTTGCAAAATAAGTTGTATGATTAACATCTGTATTAGTTGTACCACCACCATTACGGACAGTATACGCAGTTGCCAAAACATTTGTATCATATTCAACACCAGCCCATAATTTTGTAGTATCGTCTATGTCATATGTAATTCCTGGAGGAGAATTAGTTTGAAAAAATCCATAATATTTAGCACCACCATTCTGATTTGAATTTCCAGGATATGCTATATTATCATTTATAAAAGTAAAAGCATTACTAACGACTGAATTATCTCCCTCTTGCACAAAAAATATGGGTTGAAAAAACCATTGTTGATTTACATCTGATCTACTATCACACCCAAATGTACAGAAATTCCAATTTCTTAATGATATTCCAAATTTTAATATCGGGTATATATAATTTGTGTTAGTTGCAGGATTATTTATAACTCTTGGTATACCATTTTTATCGTAAATTCCAAATTGAATTGCAGTATTTCCAGGACTATTATCATTATATCCTGGGGTTATTTCCCATTTAAAATAATCAGCAACCCAATATGTTTTATCATATAGTACATTTGGATCTGATAATCCAACACCATTTAAATCATCAACACAAAAGGTGATACCAACTTCATTCCATGCATATTCATTTAATCCCAAATATATACCGTTACTAGTTACACCTTGAGCATATAGATTGTTAATAGATCTCAATAAAATGTATAATTTTCCATAATATACTCTTCCAATCATAAAAAGATCGCCATCACCTTGTGCCTTATTTTTAAGTTGTAATATTTCTCCTACAGCTGCTATGTCACTTCTTGTATTTGCAGTATTTACGACATTTTGAACTAACATTTAATATAAATTGCGTTTTAAAAAATTACAAAATTTTAAGTTAAATGTAATAATTATATAGTATTTTTATTTTATCACTTTTAGTGATAAAATTTTAATTTTTAATTTATTAGCCTCGTGAGCAGAATTTGTTTACAGGATCTTTTTTTATAAAAAATCCAATCTTTTTTTAAAATAATTTTCAATTTCAATGTCTAACAATCTTGTTTTTCTTCCTTCATCAGAAGCATCTACTTTTGGTAAATAATTTTTAAACCAAAAAAATGTTTTCATATCCATATATTCGTTCAATTCATCATCTAATACATTTTTCAAATCAATATCCGACATTTCATATCGAGTATTGTATATTTTAAATCCGGGTCTTGGAAAAGACCTCTTTTTTGGAAAACGCGTCGTTTTTCTAAATCTGGTAGTATCTTTTGATAAAAAAACGGGTCTTAAAGGAGATGATAATGTTTTTCTTGAATTTTGAATATTTTCAAATCTTTCAGAAAGAGTTCGAGAATTATGTTCCATGTTTTAAAAATTAAAATATTTAAAATTAAAGAATCAGTTTTAATGTCGCATAAGGTTAAAAATTATAATGTCAGAATTTATGACTTCAATTGAAATATTTTAATAATAAAGAATTAGTTTTTATATTGTATAAGGTTAAAATTATAATGTCAGAATTTATAACTCCAATTTAAATATTTTAAACTAATGTCGTATAAGGCTAAAAATTATAATGTCGGAATTTATAACTTCAATTAAACATTTTAATAATAATGATCTTCTATCATCAAAACTATTACCATATGGACACATACTAGTCATACTGGATATATTAATATCACTTTTGTAAAGAGAACCATATAAAAATATGACAGCCACAATATAGTAATGTCTTAAAAAATTGTTTTTTATACTAAATCCCAATTTTGCAATAAAAATTGAATCAAAAGGTCCTTTAATATGTAATTCTTTTAACATAGTTGCAACATTATCTATAATATATCCTGGTATATTTTCATTATATAATTTTTCAATTGGAATATCTATAATACTTGGGGTTTGAGCCGAAAACATTGCAGCTATTTGTATAGCAATGGGACGACGTAGATAATTATCTTGAATCATAGATTTAATTAATTTTCTATACACCTTATCGACTCTTTTTATTAAACTTTTTAAATCACCTTTTTTACTTTTTAATGTTTCTCCAGTCATAATTTCTGAAAGTACAATTCCTAAACCATATATATCAATTGGATAACCTTTGTTGTTACTAGGATCATGATATGCAGGAGTTGTTAAATCAGATTGACACCATTTTGGTATTCCAGAAATTCCAAAATCTATGATAATAACTTGATCTTCATTAATCATAATATTTCCAGGTTTAAGATCTGCATGAACAATTTTATTAATATGTAAATATAATAAAGATTTTATTAATGGTGTAATAACACTACTTCTTTCTTCTATATTTGGTGAATCATCGTCTAACCAATTTTGAAAATCTCTTTGATATTTTTTCATTTCAATAATTCCGTTTATAACATCAAATCCTACAATATTGGGAATATAATTGAATGAATTATATCCCATGTTGAGATAACGAAGAATAATTAATTCTCTCAAAAAATTTGTATAAAATCTTGGAGAAATAATTTTTTTAACAGTACCAGTGTTAGTTTTTTGAACAACACCATAAGTTCCACTACCAATAGTATTCATTTTTTACACACTTTATAAAAAATATTATTCATTCATTGAATGAATACATAATAATAAATAATATTTAAGTATTATACCATGGATCGGATTTTATTTGTTCGAATGTAGTATATCTCCCATTACTAAGATCGCAATTATTTCTTGAATCTCTTTTTAATAGATTCAAACAAGAATCATCTATATGAAATATCTTTTTAAACATTGATTCAAGTGGTTTTGTAAAGTGACGGTAAACAGGTTTCTCATTAACAATGAACAATGATTCCATACTTGAAAATCCTGGCTTTTTATCAAAAGGATAATTACCACTAATTAATAAATATAATGAAACACCAGCAGCCCACACATCATAAGCTGTCCCCGGTATTTCTAATCTTTTTCCAGCAAAAAGATTCTTAGAATAAAACTCAGGTGGTAGAAAAATTGGAGTTCCATAATCTACGTGTCTTCTTACATTTCTTGGATTACTGTTATATTCAGTTACAAGACCAAAATCTGCAACTACAATTTCTGTATCTGTTTTCATAAAAAAATTAGCAGGCTTAAGATCATTATGAACAAAATTTTGATTATGAATGTATATTAAAGCTTCTACTATTTGTTTAAAGAAAAACTTTGCTCGATTTTCAGAAATATTTCCAATATTCGTCATATCACCCTTATATTTTCTTGCAAAAGTCTTACCGATATTTTTAGATGGATCATAAATGACACCGTGTAATTCTACAATATTTGGATGAATAAAATGTGCGGTTTTATATTCTTCTTCCATTGCTTCTTTTAAACTCTTTCCTACCATATTTAATATTTTAATAGCAATCGGGATACCTAATGTTGTATTTGTTCCAGCATAAACTTCTCCAAATCCTCCAGATCCTAATTTATTACCACGAGAATATTTATTATACCTTTCATATTGTAACATTGTTTTGATAACTTCATTAAAAAGCCCTCTATCTTTATTTTCTGAAGCAACACGTCTAAAAACTTCATATCTTGTCATAAAAGCTTTTGCTAAATAATGATTTTCTGAAAATGGATAATTTTCCTCCAAAATTAAATTGTAAGATGGGTTATTAATTTTTTCAACTGATCTTAACTCATTTAATATACGATTAACATGTCCAATATCTTCCCTGCTAATTTGAAAATATTTTACAATTTCATTTTTCTTATTTTCTATTATATCCCCTTCTCCTGTTTTTATTCTCATCCTTTCTTCTTCTTCTATTCTCATCCTTTCTTCTCTTCTTATCCTTTCTTGTTCTCTTCTTCTTCTTTCTTCTTCTCTTTTTATCATTTCTTGTTCTCTTCTTCTTTCTTGTTCTCTTCTTCTTCTTCTTTCTTCTTCTCTTTTTATCATTTCTTGTTCTCTTCTTTCTTGTTCTATTCTTCTTTCTTGTTCTATTCTTATCCTTTCTTGTTCTCTTTTTTTTCCTTCTTCTATTCTTATTCTTTTTTGTTCTATTCTTTTTTCTTCTTCTCTTCTTCTTTCTTGTTCTATTCTTCTTCCTTGTTCTATTCTTATCCTTTCTTGTTCTCTTTTTTTTCCTTCTTCTATTCTTATTCTTTCTTGTTCTATTCTTTTTTCTTCTTCTCTTCTTCTT
>Ga0315284_10014967_pt1 | contig 11028 bp, 15 predicted proteins | sample YL17G09_16_MG_FD_203696 | JGI IMG/M metagenome (GOLD analysis project Ga0315284, IMG submission 203696) | Sediment microbial communities from Yellowstone Lake, YNP, Wyoming, USA - YL17G09_16 | ecosystem: Environmental > Aquatic > Freshwater > Lake > Sediment | place: USA: Wyoming | collected...
ATCCCTCGGCCTTTTAGGCCGAGGACTACCAATACGTATCTTTGCCGCTTTTGAGAGCAATACTCCGGCCTTTGGGCCGGAGTATTTTATTCACGGGTTTAAATCTTGAAAAACAAATAATTGATCATGTTCGTGGATAAAGACCTTATAGAAATAGAGCATAAGGTGGAAGGCGTACAAGATAACAAAGACCCCAAAGCCAATCCAAAGACTGACCCATTCAGTGAAAGGCACAGGCTGTTTCAGCTTTCCGAAATAAGTTTATGGCTTGATACGTATGATGACATATTCTCTGACTTTGATCCAAGGCCTTATTCCCAGAGATCCCTTTCCGACGACTTCTTATTAGAGACCAAGAAGGCCAGCAAGGAAAAAACGTCAGGTAGGGTAGAACTGCGGTTTTTAATCCCTAAGGGTATGAGGGATATTGAGGCTGAGGCAACCATCAAGAGAAGGCTTCACGAGCACTTCAAGAAGCATTACGACATGCTTAGGGAAGATGCTGGGGCCACGCGGAGAAAGAGCATTTTTGCGATATTCCTTGGAATGGCTATGATGATCATTGCGACCTACATCTCAACCAAGAAGTCTGGAAACTTCCTCTACAACCTGCTCATCATAATTCTGGAACCCGGCGGCTGGTTCATAACCTGGTTTGCATTAGACCAGCTCTTTTACGCCGGCAGACAGCAGAAACAGGACCTGGAATTCTATAAGAAGATGTCCAAGTGCGAGATAGATTTCCTGCCCTACTAAGCCTTGTTCTCGGGCGGCTGCTTCTTTCCTCCGGACTTTTTCTTTAATACAAGGATCACTATGACCGCGAGGACGATGAAGAGTATCAGGCCGCCTACGCCTAATCCCGCGATCAACACCATGGTCTGGCCGTTATTTTGTTTTCCTTCTTCCGTCGGCGTGGTCGTTGATGTTTCTTCTTTTTTAACCGTGACAGTTGTTCCTGCAGATGCCGTCGTCGTGCTTGCCTTGTTCGTGCTTGAGGTCTTTGTTCGCGTTGTCGTGGACGTCTTCTCCTGCGGTTTTTCCTGCTCCGTGCTTACAGTAGCCGTGTAATCCTTGTTCACCGTGTAGACGGCGATGTTGCCGAAGAAATAGTTCGCATCAAGCCTTGCCTCGGCCCAGCCGAATCCTGCCGCCACCTCGTTTCCGCCGTCGCCGTTCACGTCTCCTGCGGCTATGCTGCGCGCGTCTCCGTCGTATTTGAGCGAGTATATCTTTTTCCCGTCGGCCGAGAGCACATGCACGTACTGGTTCGCGCCAAGCAATACCTCGGGGCTGTCATCTGAGTCCAGGTCGGCCGTGTTTATGGCAAAGACTGTCGTAGCCACCGGGTATCTCCAGAGAAGAGCTCCCGAGCCGTCCAGGGCATAGACGTATGGAGTCGCGCCTAGAAGTATCACCGGGCTATCCTTATCCGTTGACACATATACGACGTTAACGAGTTTTTCTGTCCGGTAATTCCATAGAAGGGCGCCGTCGGGCCCGAGAACGTCCAGGCCATGCGTCTTGCTCCCCACAAGGACTTCCTCTTTCCCGTCGCCGTTGATGTCATAAACGGCCACCGGGCTTACGGCTGCTAAGAATATGCCCCCGGTAACTCCGTACGTCCACTTATTCTTGCCTTTGGAGTCGATAGCATAGACCTCGGCATAATCTTCCTCGTTCTCGTTCCACCTGGAGGCGGCGACCACTTCATTCTTTCCGTCGACGTCTATGTCCGATCCGTGGACGTAATACACCGGACCGTTTGTCGCGTACTCCCAAAGCTTCTTTTCCCCTGACTGGAGGACGTCGACGCTTTTGCCTTGCGCCCCTATTATTATGTCTTTCTTGCCGTCACCGTCAATGTCTGCCGCATCAAGGTCATAGACTGCAGAATCGTACTCGATAGTGCTCCCCCCCTTATTTCCTCCCTGCCAGTCGATCAACCGGACGCTGAGCCCCATCTTGTCAGTTCCGACCAGAACCTCCTTTTTCCCGTCGCCGTCAAAGTCCATTATCTTCAAGGCTTTCACGTCGCCTTTAAGGACGTACTGCCAGTTGGTGTGGCCGATCTTCTTCTTTAACAGGTCGTACACGACGCCGTCTCTTGAAGACGCTATCACTTCGTATACGCCGTCGCCGTTGAGGTCGTCTACGTAGATCTTGTTTATGAAGGTGTTGGGCTTGTACTCCCAGTCAGTGGTTAGAAACCCATTTACTTCCTGCGCATACGCATTAATAGAGCACAAAAACAAGACTGCTAATAAAATACCCAATAACCCGGTTAAGAACGTTCTTTCCATGAGATATTATTAGGGCCGAAAGAAAAAAAGCCGTTTTATTGATTCTTGTCTTTTTTCGATTGCGTTCATATATGAAACTACCAAGTTAAATGGAAAAACAAGCCTCTACGGGTGTTGAGAAAACGCCGTATCATTCATACAAGGTAAAAGGTCTCGCCAAAGGCTGCAAGCACTGCGTGAAAGGCGAAAAGCTCGTGCTCTTCATCACGGGTTTATGCGATCGGGGATGCTTCTACTGTCCCCTGTCCGACGAAAAAAGAGGCTGCGACGTGGTTTACGCCAATGAATGGGACACCGGCCACGTCAGAGGAGAACTCACCAGGGAACAGTATGACATCATAATCGAGGAGGCGCGGATGTGCAACGCCAAAGGCGCGGGCATAACCGGCGGCGATCCACTGCTGGTGACGGAAAGGAGCAGAGAGGCGATCAAAAGACTTAAAAGCGCGTTCGGAAAAGACTTCCACATACACCTCTACACGTCCCTAGAGAACGTGACCGGTGAGAAGCTGGAAAAGCTCTATTCCGCAGGCCTTGATGAAATAAGGTTTCATCCAAACCTCGACGACGACTCCCTCTGGGACAGGTTAAACCTTGCAAGGTCTTTTGACTGGGACGTCGGCGTTGAAATACCTGTAATACCCGGCTACGAGGATAAGACGAAAAAACTCATCGATTACGTCGCGGATAAAATAGATTTCCTCAACCTGAACGAGTTAGAGCTGTCGGACAGTAGCGGAAACAAGCTGGTTGAGAGAGGGTATGCCGCAAAAGACGATGAATCCTACGCAGTCGCAGGAAGCCTGGAAATGGGCCTCGCCTTGATGGAATACTGCCTTGACAAGGGATACAAATTCAAGATACACCTCTGCACGGTCAAACTGAAAGACGCGGTACAGGTAGGCGAAAGGATCAAGAGGCGGTCCGAGAAGGCCGCGACAAGCCGGGATATCGTGACAAAAGAAGGCCTGCTCATACGCGGAGTGATATACCTTAAGGAGACTGCTCCATCGTTTTCCTACAGAAAGATGATAAAAGAGATGCCTCCCGAGAAGAGAAAGGAATTATTGTCCAGACTGGACCTTCTGCGCGATGAGCTGGTCAAGAAATACAGCCTGAAGAATGATGAGATAAGCGTTGACATAGACAAGCTCCGGCTACTTACTACACAAAAAACGGTGAAAAAATTCGCCGAAAGGCTTAAGGCCGCCGGCCTCGTGCCGGCGGTGGTCGAGGAATACCCGACAAAGGACGCCCTGGAAGTCGATATCGAATTCCTATAGGATCGAAAGGAACAGCCAGTAGACCAATATGTTCACCAGCGTTAAGGGGATCCCGATCTTTGCGAATTCCATGAACGTTAAGGTCTCTCCTTTCTTTTCCGCGTTCTGTATTATTATGACGTTGCTTGCCGCGCCCAGGATAAAGAGGTTTCCCGCAATAGTGCTGCCTGCCGCAAGGGCCATAAGCTCTTTGGTCGAGACTCCGGCATGCAGGAGCATCGGCATATACAACGCCACCAGAGGGACGTTTGATATCAACTGGCTCAGGCCAACGCTTATCATGAATATCGCAGGCACTGTCGTTATATCCATAGCCGCATCTTCTATGACCTCCTGGAAAAACCCCGAATCCCATACGCTCTGCATCAGGACGAACATCGAGGCAAAAAATACAAGAGTGCTCCAGTCGACCTTCCCGAGTATCTCACGCCTTCTCGGGCTGAAGACGAGCAGGGGAAGGGCTGCAGCAAGCGCTATATAAGTCAGCCCGTAATCCAGGTTCCTGTCAAGGAAGACCGCCGAAACCTTTACAAGCACCAAAAGCACTACCAATATCATGGAAATCCTTGCAAGCCGCGCAAGCCCTGCATCCGACACCGGCTCATCTGAAAGGTTTAAAGGGATCCTGCGGAAGTGTTCCCTATAGAAAAACTTCAGCAGCAGGTATGCGATGAACAAGTTCACTAAGGTAGGCAGGAACAGGAACCACAGGAATGCCGTGAAAGGACTCTCCAAGCCCCCGTTCACGGCTACAAGAAGATTCTGGGGGTTGCCTATCGGGCTAGGAACACTGCCCAACGTTATGGCAAAAGCAAGAGTCAGAAGCAAAAGTTTCGGAGGAATACCGTATTTCCCGGCAAGAGCCAAAACCACAGGCGTCCCGATTATCGCACAGGTATCGTTCATCAAAAACGCGGACGCCAGACCTAAACCGAAAAGGATCAACAAAACAAGGGCGTCAACAGACCCGGCCTTTTTGAAGGATTTGTAAGATAAATGAGAGAGGTAGCCGCTTAATTCCAGGGCCGATCCTACCACGAACATGCCGGAAAGGAACAAGATCACGTCCATGTTTACGGCCTTAAAAGCATCAGAAGGAGAAATCTGGCCAGTGAACAAAACGATTAAAGCCCCGAACAACATCGCCTGCCAAATATGGAAACGAACCCCGCCGACCCTCCTCGCGGCTATGAGAAAAAAGACAATGGATAAAGCGGCTACGGGGATCAAGGCCATAAAGTATTGGATAGAGGGCTGCGAATAAATACGAAGGCCTTCCACCAAAACCCCCTGAATTAAGGCGAGTTAGAGCAAGGACACGATCAAACCGGAAAAACTCGAGCAAGCACATAAAAGTGCGTAAAACATCCCAAATACGGATTTTTTACGAACATTTGTTCGTAAAAAAACTAGTTATACGCAATTCAGAAGCCAGCCCCTTTTTAATTTTTACGGTTGTAGCCCCCAGTTCACGACGAAGTAGCGTGCCGAACGGGCGTGTCTTACAGAAGATTAAAGCCCGGACGGGAAAAAGAGATCGTCATCGAGAAAGTCAGGCACGGCACATGCTGTCTCTAAATTTGCTCAGTTCCTCATTTTCTCGTGGTTTTCGAAAAACAAAAAGATGCTCATGCATTATCATTAAGAAATTATACTTTTCTAATTGGCTTTTCCAGTAAGGTGTAGACTTGCAGTTATGCTGAACTTTGATTATATCCTCTTTCAGGATAAATCCGTTTTCCATGAATTTTCTCATTACGTTGTATGCTAAGGGAACGTAATGGCTTCTTCTCCGCGTATCACCAATCAAAATTGCACAGTAACTATCCTCTCGAAGAACTCCTCCATGATCATTCTGTTCTATTTTCTGACAAATAAAAATACTTTTGTGAATTTGTATAGTTATCCATCAAAGGATAACAAAATACTTCATTAAATTTCGTTTTCAAAAGATAGTTATCTGTCTCAAGTAAGTTTTTGAAAGCGTCTTCTTCGTTTAACCCAGAAGCAAATCCTATTACTTGAGCGTTTTCTATATCGGGTCCCATAGAGTCAGTACCTGGCTGGAAAGTGTGCCCTTCCGTAGTTAAAAAGATATAGCTTTTCATTTTTAACTCCTTAATTTTTCAATAAATTGCCTAGACTGAAAAGGATTGGAGTAATAACTTTCTAAATGATCATAGTCATAAAATCGTACTCTAGATTTCAATGTTTGATAAACACTCGAATCTATTACTGCTCCAAATTGTTTTACTCGGTGTTTATCAGAAATTATTACCATATCGGTGTAAAGGTCTATCAATTCATGAAATTTATTTAGAGAGTTTATAAAATCAGTCGAATGTTCCACTTCAAAAACGCTTTCAGGAAACTTTCGTTCATTAATCCATATAACGTCTATGCTCTTGATTTTATTGAGAATATGTTCGTAAGTAAATTTTGGAAGTTCTTCTAATGTTCTTACATCCTTTAACTGTTTATTGAGAAACGGTTTATTCTTATCTTGAGAGGGAATATAAACCGAATAGTTATGTAATGTGCCAATTTCAGCTAAAATTCCTTGATAGTAGTAGTGAGTATATCTTTGTTCCTTTTCAGGGGCATTGGACTCCTCGATTAATTCTAAAATGTTTGTAGGGAGCTTTTCTTTATAACTTTTCAGTGCCCATAAACCCGGTTTTATCTTAAAGAAGAACCTAGAGTCCTGAACAATTCTTCTAATCGATGCGAAAGGTGTTTTAGTTTTCCATTCAACATTAGATAGTTTTAGGACTGCTTCATTTAGATGTTTGAGAGTCGAGAAACCTTCGTTCTCTTCCATTACTTTTATCACTGCCTCGTATTGTTTCATATTAAGCCTCATTCAGTTACTAAACAATTAGGTAAACCTGTGGACTTCCTTATTTCCTGAGACTTTTGATATAATCGGCTAGAGATGTCTTTGAGTATTTTCGTTGTAGTATCACTAACTCTAGTTTCCTCTTCATCCACCAGGTATTCAAAATAATCTTCTATTCCATTTATAATGCTTTCCAGATACCACAACTCATTTACTGCAACCTCAGAATAGTTTAGATTTAGGTCGTCTCTACTGTTATCCATTTTATACTAATTAGTTTTGGGAATAAAAGAGACAAAAAAGGAAGTTAAAATCATCGTTTCAAAAGGCAGTAAAACAGAATCGCCTTTCGACTTTAGAGTACACTACCAGGAGCCAAACAAGCGAGTTAGGACACCAAAACACATTCACATAATCATTGATTTATACATGAAACTGAGTAGAAATGAGGAACTAACTCTAGCGCTAATTGACCAAGCCTTTACCGTCCGGCAGGGGTCGATATAACTTCCCAATCGGGTGGTTTAGGAATAAAAGTGTGAAAGAAACTGCTGATTTTGGAGGATTAACCGCAGTCTCCCCAGAGGACATTTTGAACGCACTAGTTAGAGAGCTTGTCCTCACAGGTCGAGCTGAAAGAGTCCATAAATTCATAGACGAAGGTAGGGTGAGGGGTAAGACTTTGGATGGAATAATACAATGGAAAAAGATCGGTAAGAACCAATACGAGGCGAAATCTGCCGATGGAAAGTATGATTTCGTAATTTTCGGCGAAGTTGGTGATTATGCAATAAACATCTTTGATTCATCCATTAAAGACCCTGATAAAGCACATATCACTTATACAACCACGGAAGGATTAGAGGATGCCAAAAAGCTGATAATGTTTGAAGAATACAAGGAATTAATAAAGCAACCAAAAAGATCAGTACGTCGTCAGTAAATATCTGAACGAAAGGACTTGATTAAATGATTTGATGGATGAATTATTATAAACCGCCTTACGGAACTGGGGGCAACAACACGGACGACCAGACGGGGGCTCGCTTCTGAACTTCTCGTCGCCTCGTTCGGCTCCTCGACCCTGTTGGGGCGCATAACAGGCTTTTTAGCGGTTCGCTCCCTTCGGTCGCTCAGCCCAAATTAGCCCTCCTGGGCTAACTTCGTAAAAAGCCGGACGTTATTTGCTTTTCGCCAGCATCTCGCCTATTATCGCGTATCTGAAATCTTTTCCTTGGTAGGTCTCCCATGCCGCATACAGGCCGTAGGCTACGGCTGCAAGTCCCAGAAGCATTAAAGGGATCGCTAGTATAAATCCTATTCCCATGGTCAGGAAGCCGATTATCATTATCATCACCCATAGGACTGCCAGCACGACGGAGACTGCGAGTTGGTAGACTAGCGCCTGTTTTGCCTGGAATTCGACGTATTTTGACTTGTCTTTCTGCGTGAGCCAGATTATGAGCGCGACTATTACGGTTATGAGTATTCCTGCGTGGGCCAGTGCGGCCATGAGTTGGTCGTCTGATGCGCTTTTTGCTTGTATGGTTCCTGTCGTGGCTGTGGGGGTTTTTTCTTCCGGTTTGCTTGCGTTTTTATCTTTTTCCATTTTTGAAGGATGCTTGTAGCCCTCAGGGGGCCATAAATTGTTTATATATTGAGAAAGACATTAAAAAACAGACGGATACGGGAGACGGGAACGGAATAAGTAAAGAAATGAAACTATCTCCTGGGTCTTCCTCTCCTCTTCATGCGCCTCATCCTCTGCCTTTCAGCCATCTCTAACAGGTAGGGCTGCGGTTCTGCCCGGGATATGAATTCCTCAAGGGGGGTGCTGAATTCCTTGCCTTTTATCTTGAGTATCTCTCTTGCCAGTATCCAGTAGATGAGCGCGAGGGCGTTCTTTCCTTTGTTATTTGAGGGTATGACGACGTCTATGTTCTTTAGCCTTGTGTTCGTGTCGCATATTGCAAGGATCGGTATCCCTATTATAGCCGCTTCCTTTATGGCTTGTTGGTCTGCGTTAGGGTCTGTCACAACAAGAAGCTTTGGCTCTGTGTATGTCTCAATATTCGGGTTGGTAAGGGTCCCGGAAACGAATCTTTCAACGAATGCCTTTGCCCCCGTGTATTCCGCGAACTTCCTTATGCTCTTTCTGCCGTATACCCTGTTTGACACGAGTAGTACGTCTTTAGGGTCGTAGCGGGCAAGAAACTGGGCCGCAACCCTTAGTCGTTCGTCTATCTTTTTCACGTCGAAGACGCACAATTTGTCGGGCCGGATCTTGTATATGAAGGGCCGCATGTCGCTTGTCCTGTATTTCAGGCCCACATGTATTCCGTTGGAAAGGTAATCGTCCAAGGGAACTAGAAGCTCTTCCTCGCCGCCCACAACTATTTCTTCATCAGCCATTTTTATTCGCTCTCTTCAACAACCAATTCCTCCTCAAATGATTCTTCAGCGGTTTCCTTCTCTCCCTTGACTTCTTCCTCGACAGCTTCTTCATCGAATAAAGTAATCTCCGGGATTACCTTGATCGGCCTTATCTTCTTTTCCTCCCTCACCCTGACGGTGATCGGGATGACGCCCTGCTCCAGCTCAAGCTTTGCTATGTCAAGAGGTCTTTCAACAGTTTTCGGAACCTTTACCAAAATAGGGGCGCCCATCTTTATCTGAAGCGCTCTGGCACCTAGAAGCCGTGCAACTTCGAACTTGGTGTGAGTCATTTTCTGATTTTATTGGGGAATGTAATCTATCATCAATATTTTTTGAACTTCATGATCTCTTCGATCGTGTCGGAATGCGCAAGCATCATCCTCCTGCAGCAGTACCTCTCCAGGCCCAGAGAGTCCAGGACCTTCTTTGGGTCTTCCTTGTTCGAAACCCTGGTCTGATATTCCTCCCAGTGCTGGGCTACTGGAGTCCCGCAAGTAAAACACCTTATTGGGATAATCATTTTTTGTTTTTTGATTAATTGTTTAACGGTATGATTTCTGCCGCCTGTGCCTTGGGCCCTTGCTGCTCTGGCTTGGCTTGTGAGGCTCGGTAAGCCTGTGGTCTCCTGCGATCAGCGTCCTGTCGTAGTGGTGATAGACTGAAAGTAGTTCGTCGCTTCCGGTCCATTCGACGAGCGCTCTTGCTATAGCCGACGCCACCGCATCCGATTGCCCCATGACTCCGCCTCCTTTGACGTTGGCTTCGACGTTTATCTTCTTGGGGTCTACTTGATCTGAGGCAAGCAGTAACGGCACTTTTATCTTGTCTCTCGCGACAGAGTTTTGGTAGACGTCAATCGGTATGGAGTTGACGGTCACGATCCCGCTGCCTTCAGTAATTGTTGCCCTTGCTATCGATTTTTTTCTTTTGCCCGGTGAGTGTGTTGCTTTTTCCATTTCAGAACTTTCCTCCTATGGCTTTACATATTTCTCCGACCGTGACTCCCTGAACGGGTTTTTTCTGGTCTAAAATCTTTTCTATCTTGACTTGCTTAACGTCTATATCGTGTATCTTCTTTATCTCCTCGGCAGGCACGCCCATGTAGACCATGACTTTCTTGTAAGCCTCTCTGCCCCTGTACTTATGCCAAGGAAGCATGCCCCGAATAGCCCTCCTAACGTACCTGTCCGGCTTCTTCTGATGGAAGGGACCGTGTTGGGGGTTTCCGACATTCTTGATCTCAAGCTTCCTTAGTTCCTTTTGTAGAATCATGTCTTTCTTTCCGGATATGACGGCTTTTTCGGCATTCACAACTATCACGTCTTCGCCTAAGAGAGCGCTCTTAGCTGCAAGAGTGCAAACCCTTCCCAAAACAAGTCCTTCTGCATCGATTATCATTTTACCCGATCAACCTGATGTTAGAACCCTTGGGGTTCTTTTTTATCAATTCGTTGATTGACATCAATTTACCGCCCGATTTCTCTATCTTTTTCCGGGCGTTTTCCGAGAAATTGTAGGCTGCTACGTGTATTTTATGATCTATGTCGCCGTCTCCTAAAACTTTCCCCGGCACTACGACTGTCTCCCCATCTTTGGTGTACTCTGAGAGCTTCCAGATGTTGACCTCTCTCCTGTTCCTGCCGGTCCTTGAAAGCTCGTCTGCAAGAATGCTCCAGATGCCTGCTTCTTCCTTCTTTGCAGACTCCTTAAGGGCCTTTATCAGTTCCAACCTCTTAGGGTCCTCAAACTCAACAGTCCTTGACATTTTTCCTAAAATCCTTGAATGTATGAAAGTATTAGGTTACTATGTTACGTGGCCCATCGGGGCCACCCTTTCTTTCTTTTCCTCAAAGTTTTCTTTCTTTCCCAAAGAAAGAAAAGCTTGCGGGGGACGAGCTTCGGAACCCAAACCGCGGAGGGGCATCAGCCCCTCCCCAGTTTTAGGTGCAGGCTCATGCCTGCATGCCCCGTTCGGGCATAATCCTGACCCTCCCCTATTTTTGAATTTATGATATTTCCTTTTTTCTTCAGTGGCCCATCGGGGCCACATTTCTTTTCTTCCATCAACGCTTTCTTTTCTTCTTAAGAAAAGAAAGGGTTGCGGGGGACGAGCTTCGAACTCGCGCAGACCTTCGTCACACGACCCTCAATCGTGCCCCTTTAGCCC
>Ga0315284_10014968_pt1 | contig 11028 bp, 11 predicted proteins | sample YL17G09_16_MG_FD_203696 | JGI IMG/M metagenome (GOLD analysis project Ga0315284, IMG submission 203696) | Sediment microbial communities from Yellowstone Lake, YNP, Wyoming, USA - YL17G09_16 | ecosystem: Environmental > Aquatic > Freshwater > Lake > Sediment | place: USA: Wyoming | collected...
TTCTTACTATTAATTTATTACTAAGCCTTAATAGCTATATTAAATCTTATACTAGAGTTAGGGATGGAGCATTAACTTCTGCCATTGCTTTTGTAGCAAAAACTAGAGAATATACTAGAGTTAAGGGAGGAGCATTAACTTCTGCCATTGCTTTTATAGGCAATATTAAATTACTACAAAAAATTAGTAATAATACTCTTATCGTTAATACATTACTAAACCTTAATGGATATGTTAAATCTTACACTAGAGTTAGGGATGGAGCATTAACTTCTGCTATAGCTCTACTAGCTAAAACTAGAGAATATACTAGAGTTAAGGGTGGAGCAGTAACCCATGCCCTTACTCTACTAGCTAAAACTATAGAATATACTAAAGTTAAGGGAGGAGAATTAACTTCTGCTATTGCTCTACTAGCAAAAACTAGGGAATATACAAGAGTTACGAGTGGAGTAGTAACCTATGCACTTGCTCTACTAGCTAAAACTAGAGAATATACTAAAATTAATGTAGGAACAGTAACTTCCGCTATTACCCTACTAGCAAAAACTAGAGAATATACTAGAGTTAATGGAGGAGTATTAACTTCTGCTATTACTTTTATAGGTAATACTAAATTACTACAAAAAATTAGTAATAATACTCTTGCTATTAATGCGTTACTAATCCTTAATGGATATATTAAATCTTATACCAGAGTTAGAGAGGGAACATTAACTACAGCTATTACCTTACTAGCTAAAACTAGAGAATATACTAGAGTTAAAGAAGGAGCATTAACCTCTGCTATTATCCTACTAGCTAAAACCAAAGAATACACTAGAGTTAATGGTGGAGTATTAACTTCTACTATAGCTCTACTAGCTAAAACCAGAGAATATACTAGAGTTAACGGTGGAGTAATAACCTATGCCCTAGCTCTACTAGCTAAAACTAGAGAATATACTAAAGTTAAGGGAGGAGTATTAACTTCCGCTATTACCCTACTAGCCAAAACTAGAGAATATACCAGAGTTAATGGAGGAGTATTAACTTCTGCTATTGCTTTTATAGGCAATATTAAATTACTACAAAAAATTAGTAATAGTACTCTTGTCCTTAATGCATTACTAAACCTTAATGGATATATTAAATCTTATACCAGAGTTAGAGAGGGAACAGTAACTTCAGCCATTACCTTACTAGCTAAAACTAAAGAATATACTAGAACTCCTGGAGGTGCACTAACTTCTGCCTTTGCGTTTATAGCTAAAACTAGAGAATATACTAGAGTTAACGGAGGAGCATTAACTTCTACTATTGCTCTACTAGCAAAAACTAGAGAATATACTAAAATTACAGGTGGAGCAGTAACCTATGCTCTTGCTCTATTAGCTAAAACTAGAGAATATACTAGAGTTAAATCAGGAATAATTACCTCCGCTATAACTTTTGTAGGAAGTACCAAAGTAGCACAAAAAATTAAGAGTTTTAGTATTTCATTTTCCACAGTAGTAGATCTTGTTGGATATATTAAATCTTATGCTATAAATAAAAATAATGTAATACAAAGTTCAATTTCTATAACTGGAAATAAAATAAGAGAATATACTAGAGTTAAAGATGGGGCACTGACGTCATCACTTTCTCTTATAGCTAAAACTAAAGAATATACTAAAACTAAAGCTGGAATACTTGTTTCTACAATTAGTTTACTAGCTAATACTAAACAATATAATAAAATTAAAGAAGCATATTTTACTTCTTTATTATACGGAAAAATAAAAGAATACGTTAGAATTATTCCTATAGTTATTACATCCAATATAGCCCTAACTGGTAATAAGATAAAAGCTTATACAAAAGTCAGAGTTGGGTTCTCAACTACTATACTAGCTCTACAAAGTATAGTACGACAAGCAAGTAAGGTATATGTAATTGTTCCAGAATTATTACATATAATTAAAAATTTCACTGTAGTAGTACGTACTAATGTTTCAAAAACTGTATTCATAACTACAAAGAAAAATATAGTAAATACTATTGTAACTAAATTTAATAAAATAGTTAAATTAATATAGGGAAAAAATAATGGCATGTGAACTACACTTAAACGATATAGGTACTATATTTGAAATAGCTATAACAGATTGTGCTGGGGCTCCGATAGATATAACTTCAGCCCAAACATTAAAAATAATGTTTGAAAAACCAGATTGCACGGTAGTTACAAAAACCGCTACAATGTATGGCCCAGGAACAGATGGAATAGTAAGATATACTATAATATCGGGGGATCTAAATCAAGTGGGGGATTGGAGAGTACAAGCGGAAGTAGCTTTTACAGTAAATAAATATACATCTACTAGTACGGGATTTACTGTATTTCCAAACCTGGTAACGGAGTAAAAAATGTCAGCATATTATGCGTATTTAGCAGCAGGGTTACTGGGTATTCTTGGCCATTGGTATACAAGATGGATACAGGGTAGAACAGCTAATACATTTATAGAATACTTAAAAGATAATAGTAAATATACAATAGCAGCAGTTATTAGTATAATTGGTTCTAGTTCGGCTATATTTTCTGTATCGCCTGACTTAACTATACAATTAGTATTTAGTTCTTATTTTGCAGGATATACCTTAGATAGCACTATAAATAGAGACTCTACTACTCCAACCACTAATAAACCAGAGGTAAAGAATGAAAAGAAATCTATACATGATATTATTATTGACGATCAGTCTAGCTAGTTGTGTTTTTACTCCAACACCTAATATAGTACTACCAGCTAAAGAATGTACGCCAAAAATAGAATATAAAGTACAACAGTGCCCGATTCCACCAAACATACGATCAATACCAACAATAATAAATATAAAATATAATGATAAAGTATTAGTAGTTGATGAGGGTGGAGAACAATTATTACGGGATTACGCAGAAATACGAAAATGGAAAAAGCAATATTATCAATAATTATACTATTATTGATAGGTTGCGCTAACTGTTCACCAAAATTAAACCCAATAACTATAGATAATTCTGATACAATAAAAATGGATGGAGTTATTCTAGTAGTAACATGTAAGGAAATAAAATGAAAAATATAATAATTAAAATGTTATATTCACTAATAAATAGACTAGTAGATATACAAGTTATAAATGCAATAAGAGAGTATATAGTTAGATATAGCACCGAAGAATTAGAAGGCTATTTGAAAAAAATTAAAGTATCAGACGCTGTACAAATTAAGGTAAAAGATTTCTTAATTGATACGGAAGGTTTTATACTAAGTATGATAATAGATGTAGTATATGCCTATTTAAGAAATAATAAAGAAGTAAAATGATAAGTGATATAATTAATAGTATAATAGCTGCCGAAGGTGGATATGTAAATAATTCTAGAGATGCCGGCGGGCCGACAAAATATGGAATAACTATAGCCACATTGAGTTCCTGGTTGGGTAGGCGAGCCACTATTGAAGATGTTAAAAAACTAACTAAAGAAAATGCATATAACATTTTCCTTCATAAATATTATATGGATACCCATATATCAGAATTACCAATAGCTATACAACCAATTATTCTGGATATAACAATAAATAGTTGGATTAAAGTAGCAACAGTTATGTTGCAGACAGCTATAAACATGCTTAATAATGATTCCGCTATAGAAATAGATGGGAAACTCGGTAAAAGAACAATCACAGAATCCGAGAAACTTTGTACAATCAAGCCGAAAGAATTAGTAAATACAATCGTATCCCTAAGAAAAGATTTCTATAACCACATAGTGGCAAATACACCATCTCAAAAAGTATTTTTAGCTGGGTGGCTTAATAGGGCCAATAGCTTTTTAGCATAGTGGGAATAGGTAAAAACAAAAAAAGTATTTGACATCCTAATCTTTTATGCTATAATATCAAGATGCGGAGATAAAAAATGAAATTGGAAAGGGAAATCGTTAAATATGTCAGGGACAGAGCAAAATCTAAATATAAGTTGGGTGAAGAATGCAGGATATGTAACACTACAGATCAACTAGAATTACACCATTATTATAGCATTTCTCTCCTAGTAGAACGCTGGTTAAAACTTAAAAAGTATAACTCAGCAGATGTACTAGACTGGAGAGATGAATTTATAACAGAACATCCAACAGAACTATATATAGAAGTAGTTACATTATGTAATTTTCATCATCAACATAGACTACATAATATATATGGACAAACTCCACCACTTAGTTCAGCCCAAAAACAAAAGAATTGGGTAAATATACAGAGAGATAAAAATGGCTAATTGGTTTAATAATCTATTTACAAAAGCTAACCCAGTACAAGAAGATATAGTTAGATCAGAAGGCGAAAGTCACTATACTACTACAAATATAACTAGTGTGGCTAAAGCTTTTCAAACTATTGAAGTAGTAAATAGGGGAATAAATTTAGTTGTTGATTCCTGTGCAGATATTAATGTTGATATAAAACAAAAAATATCAGGGCTTGCAGTAACAAAGGTTGATATAAGACCAGCAAAGTTAGATAAATTATTAAATTATTTACCTAATGAATATATAGATATTAACACTTTTAGACGTAATATCTATATGGATTTATTAGTTGATGGAAATGCCTTTATATACTTTGATGGTGCTAACTTATATAACCTTCCAGCTCATTCTGTAGAAATAATAGCAGATAAAAGAACTTTTGTAAAAGGATACAAGTATCTTGGAGATAATAATTTATTACTTCCAACTGAAGTAATACACATACGCGATAATAGTGTAAATTCTGTGTATAGAGGAAAATCAAGATTATTAAGTGCAATGCAAAGCATAAATGCACTAAATAACTTAGTAGAGTACCAAAGTAATTTCTTAGCGGGGGGAACAGTTCCAGGCATAGTTCTTACTAGTGAAAATCCTCTAAATGAAAAAACTAAAGAAAGAATACGGGCACAATGGAAACGCCAGTATAATATAAAGACAAATGCTAGAAATCCTATTATATTAGATGGTGGCTTTAAACTAGACTTTTTAGGTGCAACAACTATTAAAGAACTAGATTTTGAAGCAAGTGTAACTATATTAGAAGAAAAAATATTAGAAGCTATAGGTGTTCCACCAGTATTATTACGTTCAGGTAATAATGCTAATATAAGACCAAATATTTCTTTATTTTACATTACATCAGTTATTCCTTTAGTTAATAAAGTTAATTATGCTATAGAACGTTTCTTTGGTTATGATCTTAAATGTATAACTTCTGAAGTAGAAGCTATGAAGCCAGAATTAAGGGAACAGGCTAATTATTTATCTACATTAGTTAACTCTGGTATAATGACAAGAAACGAGGCAAGAGAACTTATAAGGTTGCCTAATTCAGACCAACCATTCGCAAGTGATCTTGTTCTTCCCGCAAATGTTGCTGGAAGCAATGTAGACCCAAGTGTAGGTGGAGCACCTACAACTAATTAAGGATAACATGGAAAAAATATTAAAATTAACTAGTACGTTCAAACAACTTCCTATACCAGTGACAGAGGTGGAAGTAGAAGAACCGGATATTATAATAGAAGGGTATGCAAATACATCTACGATTGATAGAGTAGGGGATATAATCGTACCAGAAGCTTGGAAAATGGGAGGATTAGATAATTATAGAAAAAATCCTATTATATTAGCTTTTCATAATTATGAAAAGCCAATAGGAAGAGCAATAGAATTAACTGTAACAGAACAAGGACTATATATTAAAGCTAGAATAAGTGAGGCTGCTGGGGATATATATGACTTAATAAAATCTGAAATAGTTACTACGTTCAGTGTTGGTTTCAGGGTTAAGGATGCTACGTATGACCCCGCAACTGATATTTTTGTAATTAAAGACCTAGAATTAATGGAAATATCAGTAGTTAGCGTTCCCGCTAATGCAGATTCTAGTTTTTCAGTAATTAAACAATTAGGTAAAGAAGGAAACGAAATGAAGAAAGAATTTGCTATTACATCAGACAATGCACCTACAGAAGATTCTAAAGGTGCACAAGAAGATAATACTTTAACCAAAGAGCTATCCGATAAATTGGACAGTATTCTTACAAAATTAGGAGAAAAAACAGTGGAAACAAACGCTACAGAAGTTCAATCAGCAGCAGAAAAGCTACAAGATGAAGTAGAAAAACGAGTTATTGCGGCATTAGATGCCAGAGAAAAAGCAGCAGCAGAAAAACAAATCCAAGATACAGAAAAGTTAGATCTTGAAAAAATTCTTGCAGATGTTAGAACAGAACTTTCAGAAAAAGCAACTGAATTAGAAGCAGTTAGAAAAAGCAGAATGTCATTCTCTGATTCTAGTGTAGATACAGTATCTATCGTAGAAAAAGATAGAGCAGTTCTATTATCAAAATTGATGAAAAAAGAAATATCTGAAACAAGATATGGAAAACTTATGCTAGAAAAAACAGCAGCATCTACTGGTAATACACATATTCCATCAGCTGAATGGGAAAATGAATTTTCTTTACGTGCATTTAATGATTTAAGACAAAGATTGGTACTAGCACCTTTATTTGCTACAGTACCAATGAATGCCCTAAACTTAACTATTCCGGTTAATCCTGACCCAGCAGCAGATGCTACATGGGTACAAAGAGCAGCTTTAGGTACTAGTACTTCTTCAGGTGCGGAAGTTACATCAGCACTTACTGAAGTAACAATGAAAGCTTATAAATTAGCAACTCATGAATACTTGATTGATGAAGAAGAAGAAGATTCTATCTTAGCCGTAGCAAATGTTATTTACGATGCTATGCTACGTAGAATGGGTCGTACATGGGATAAAGCTTTACTTCGTGGAGCTGCTAACGGTACAACTGATCCTATTCTTGGTATAACTAAAGCCGCTGATAATGCAAACTTAGAAGTTGCTATGGATGGTTCGTTAGCTACTGATAAAGTAACATTAGCTGATCTTTCAGCTATCAGACGTAAATTAGGTGTATGGGGTCTTGACCCCGTAGATGTAGTATATATTGTATCTACTGAAGCTTACTTTGACCTATTAGATGACCCAGATTTCAGAACTATGGACTTAGTTGGCATGAATGCAACTATTCTTAAAGGTCAAATAGGTTCTGCTAACGGCTCACCAGTTATTGTTTCTGGAGAATTCGCTGTTAAAGGTGCAAATGCTATTAATGCTGTAGCACTTAATAAAGCAACCTATATGATGGGTGAACAACGTTCTTTACGTCTTGAAAGATTCCGTGAAGTTCTTGAACAAAGAAACTTGCTTTCATGTTCAACAAGAGTAGGCTTCATCAATGTTATCACAGGACAAGGTGCAGCTGTACTTAAATACCCTGCTTCATAAGTAATAACACCTCAGCAGTATTAAGACCCTCAATTCAAAAGGTTGAGGGCCTTTTTCTAGCTGTTATATATTAAATAGTAACTAGAAAAAGGTGTATTAATGGCAAAGAATTTAGTAACATTAGAAGAATTTAAAATATACAAGAGTATAAGTAGTACAGAGCAAGACGAACTTCTTACTGCCCTTATAAAAAGAGTAAGCTCTTTTGTTAAAAACTTTTGTAAACGAACATTTATTGACTATTCTACAATTAATAAAGTAGAGTATTTTGATGCTGTAGATGTGGATGAGGTATTCCTATCGGAACTACCAATAATTAGTGTAACTTCAGTAGAAGTATCTAATGATGGCGGGGCTACATACGAAGCCCCCTTAACAGACTACGTAGACTATTTTATAGATAGTGATTTAGGACGTATAATAGCTTCTACATACTTTACTATAACTGGAAGTAGTTCTGTATTGGCTGGAAAATCCAAACGATCTTTAAGAGTTACATATAAGGGTGGTTATGTCGCATTACCGGATGATCTTAAGCAAGCCACATTAGATTTAGTGGAATATTATAGAGCTAACGAATATACTCCTAGACAAAATTTTGGTCAATTCCAAACAGAAAATTTAGGGTTTAGATCAGGTAGTAGTTCTAATTTACCATCACATATATTACGGGTACTGTCTTTATATAGAGAGTTATGAGTTCTTTACGTAGTTTAAATCGTTTAATATCTGAAATAGCTAATAGTCCAGAAGTATTAGAAGCTGTTAAATCAGCGATGCCAGTATATGAATTTACACTTTTATCTTCACAGTATAAACAAGTAGTTGAATATATACGTAATGATACAACAAATTCATTAAATAATATATTTACTAAAAGTGGAGCATATATTCCAGGAGCTCACGTAGATTGGAAAATAATATCAAATCTATTAGATGCTGGAATACAACTAGAAGATGTAAAAGTAGATAGCGCATTATTGGCGGTATATACAAGACTAGCAGTATTAACTAAAGTAATTTCTAGCACAACTGATACAGCAGCAAGTAAATTAAAAATAAAAAGCGATCTTGTAGAAAGTCTAGTAACAAATACCAGTGCTTTTGCTACCTTAATAAACCAAGCAATACACTATAATGTCGATACTACTGTTAATGTCTCTTCTGTTGCAGCAGTATATACAGTGAAGCTAGAGGCGAAAAGTAACGTACCAGAATCCAGTATATTAAGTCCAATGGCTAGAAAAGCCGAGAAACTAGGTGTAAATTTTTTAGCAAGTAGTATATTAAAGCAGGTAGATACAAGTATTGCTGATGGATTAGCTGCTAGGTTTTTGGATGAAGCCGTAAATGAGTTTCAAGGTAGAGTAACAGGAAAAACTCTACTTACTGAATTTAATAAGTTTAAGACACGAAGTATTAAGTATATAACTGAAAGTTTTAAATCTTCTGCTAATATGTTTAAACAAGCAGCAGTAGAACTTAAGCAAACAATACGTGGAGATATTACTACACTATTTGAGCCTAGGAGATATAAGACCGGAGAAGAACCAAAGGGTACGAAATCTGCCGCAAATATTAAAGATATTTTAAGTTTATTATTAGCTGAAGCTATAAGAGCAAGAATGAAGTTATCTACAGACCCATCTAATAGGCATTATTTAAGATACCAAACGGGAAGATTTGCTCAAAATGCTAAGATAGAAAGTGCTGCTTATTCTAAATCCGGGCAAACCCTAAATATAGGCTATTCTTACTTAAAAAAGCCATATGCAGACTTATATACAAGTTCAGGTATGTATGCTGGAGTAGGAGATGGATTATTCTTTTCTGCTAGAGGAAGGGATGTAGAATACATAATAAAGTCTGCTATACAAGATATAGCTAAGAAATTTATAACAGAGAGACTATCAATTAATCCTATATGACAGCACGTTCAAAGATAACAGATGCACTAATTACAGAACTTAAAAAAATAAATGGTAAAACAATTTATTCTACCAATATATTTAATAATGTATTTAAGGGCATAAAATTCTGGGATAGTATTAATGATTATCCTGCTGTATATATTGCTGCAGGTTCAGAAACTAGGGAGTACTTACCTGGAGACTTTAAGTGGGGATATATTAATATAACTGCTAGAGTATTCGTAAAGGAAGAAGACCCCCAAGCTAGACTAGAAAAAATACTAGAAGATATAGAAACTGTACTTGATTTGAATAATAATCTTTCATATGATTCAGGTCAACAAATAGTAGAAATACGAATTTTATCAATACAAACAGACGAAGGAATACTTACTCCATATGGAGCAGGTGAAATATTGTTTCAAGTAAGATATGATTTATAAACTCAATAATACGTAAAAGTAAATACTTAAATCGTATAAATAAGAGGAAATACAATGTCACAAACCTTTAATTTAAGTAGAGGAACAAAATTTTATGTTAGCACAGTTAATGCTGGTTGGTCTACATCTGATACATTTAGAGTAAATATATTAAATGGATACACATTCAGCCAAGGCGTTGCTACACAAGAAATTGGTTTAAAAGAAGCAGGTAATAAACCTGTTAGAGGACAAAAAATATTTAATACAGCAATTAATCCAGCTGATTTTTCTTTTTCAACTTATCTACGTCCATATTATGCGTCTTCCAACCATAACTGTGTTGAAAAGCTATTATGGGAATCTTTAGTAGGCCCAGGCCCAATAGGTACTAATGTTGTACCTGGAACTACAAAAATGGTAATAGATTTTGAAAATTCAGATGTTCATGAACTACTAGCATTATACATGTATTTTGAACTAGATAGTACTACATATAGATTAGATAATGCTATTATTAAAACAGCAGTTATAGACTTCGCTATAGATAGTATAGCAAAGATAACGTGGTCAGGAAATGCTACAGCTATTGTTCAAACTACAGCTCCTACTACATCATTAGCTGTTGATACCGGGGCTAAATATATTAAGAATAGACTTAGCACAATATCTTTGACTAATAACGCTGGAACAACGCAGGGTACACAGGTTCTAAACTATACTTCTGGTATAGATGCTAATAGTCTTTGCGGATTAATTAATGGAACAACATATACAGGTAGTTTAGTTGTTGATGGTGGTTCGGCGCAATCTCTATCATGGAATCCTCCTGCATCTTCAACATATCAGGATTTAATAGACCAGTTTAATGGTCAGGTTTTCGGTGCTTTAGCAGATATTAATACAGCTGGAGATATAGTAATTACAAGTGCTACTAATGGAACTACGTCTACTATTGCCTATACAGAGCCTGGAGCAAATGATCTATTTGGAGATTCTACTGGTTTTGCTACTATTGATGCTGCTGTAGATGGAACGAGCACTGGTAAAGTATTTAATTTAGCAATTACAGGTGGGTCACTTTCACTTGAAAATAATACAACTTTCCTAACGCCAGAAGAACTTGGTGTAGTAAACTCTACTATTGGTTCATTTACAGGTACTAGAAAAGTTATGGGAACTGTTTCTGCCTATTTACGTACTGGAAGTAATAATACTGCTGGATTATTGGCTGACATGGTAGCTGCAACATCTACTGTTACGCATAACTTTGCTATGTCTCCATTTATTGGTGGAGTAAGTAATACTCCTAGAGTAGAATTAGTA
>Ga0315284_10014969_pt1 | contig 11028 bp, 16 predicted proteins | sample YL17G09_16_MG_FD_203696 | JGI IMG/M metagenome (GOLD analysis project Ga0315284, IMG submission 203696) | Sediment microbial communities from Yellowstone Lake, YNP, Wyoming, USA - YL17G09_16 | ecosystem: Environmental > Aquatic > Freshwater > Lake > Sediment | place: USA: Wyoming | collected...
TTCTTTTTTACTTACTTCTGTAAAAGCCCATCTCGTTCCTGTTCTTTCTGGGGAATAATATTTATTTCCTATTCTTAAATATCCATATTCTTTTGTTATTTCTTCTTTATTTTTCATAATATCTTAATACTACTACTATTTAAATACTTATCCTACTATTTTTTAGGAGTAACACTATTTAAAAATCCACACTTTTTACATTTTAGAAATCGTTTTGTCGTCAATATTCTTGAACTATTACAAATTGGACATTTTTTCATTAGAAATCACTAAGTCTTCTTTGTTTTAAATTCTTATTTTCTTCTTTCGTTTCTTTAAGTAATCTTGTTAATTGTGGAATTGCCTTAGAAAGAGCTATAATTGACTCTGTATGAGATTTAATATGACTTCCATAAGAATTCATAGTATTTATTAAAATATTTAAATCTTGACTATTCTCTGCTGTAATTTTCCATACTTCTGATAGGACTGGTGGCTTATTGATTAGTAAGTCCTTAGTCTGTTTCTCTAGTATCTCTTGGGCTTCTGGGTAATTTGCTTCTTTTCCAAATGGTTCAGACATATCTACCCATACTTTCCTTCTTTTATCAAGTTCCACTAGAAACGAAGCACCCTCTTTTTTAACTCTATTAGCTAAGGCATCATTCATTCTATTGAAGTCATTATTTCTTGTTTGGATATGTGGGATTCCATTATTGAAGAAATCAAACCTAAATCGTTCACAGAACCATTCTAATATGGCAATGACATCATTTATTGCTTGTTTAATGGTATCATAAGGGTCATCTGCATAATATCTCTTTCTGGCTATAATTATTAGACTTTCTGGATAACATTGGATTACAAAATTCTCATTAATTAGCTGTTGATATGGATTAGAATTTCCTTTTCCAAAATTTATATTCTTAAATTGCCATTCTTTTAATCTAATTAAGTAGTTTTTTCTATTTTTCCACCATTCTGGAGTCTTTAATAACTTTACAATGTATGATAAATTATGGAGTTCAAATATTTTACTATCCTTTAAGAGTATTGCACACTTTCCTATCCCACCATTAACTATTTTCCAAATAGGAGAAATATTTTCAATCAAACCTTTATCTTTTAGAATATTTAATCTTTTATAGAGGACTCGTTGTTTTAAATCTGTTAATTTTAATAAAGTTTTGGTTCTAAGTCCTTCTCTATTTTCATAGAGATTTCTTATTATTTCTTTATCGTTATTAGATAGATTGCACACCTTTTTCATTGCACACTTCCTTTTTTTGTTTTCTTCTACCAGCATGATGTAATGAAGCATGATATTCTGGAGTTAGTATTTCTAAATTTTCTATTCTATTATCATTAATGTTTCCGTTTATATGATGAACACATTCAAATATAGATAATTTTCTGCCTAAATACTCTTCCATGATATATCTATGCAATTTTATTCTTTTATAATTTATTTGTTTCCGTTTATAATATTTTTTCACAATATGTTAATAATATTCTTTATTTATATTCTTCTCTACATTAAAAAGTAGTAAAAAAATTAGAAATACATAAGATTTAAATACAAGTGTTACTATATAATAATAACATTAGTGGATGTGGAAAGCCCAAATTCACCACACAAAAGGGTTATTTCCCAACATCCCTAATTTTTTCTCTTTTTCTTCCAGAGATTTATCTTATAATTCTAAATAGTTAAAACAAAAAAATAAATAAATTATTCTTAAAGCTGTGGTGTTTCTCTTGCTCCGGTTGGTGTCTGAACAACTCTTACTAATACAACTAAAACAAGTATTATAACTAATACTGCTAAGATAGCGTAAACAGGTGTTATACTTCCGAAGAAGCCAGTGATACCTGTTGAGGTATTATCAGTAATTGCTTTAAGGTTATTCTGTTGTAATGAATCATAAGAGTATGTATAACTTATCTTAACATCTGTAAAATTCCAAGTTGCTGGAACAGTATTTGTTACAACTCCTGCACTTGTTACAGAGGCATTACCAATTCCTATTGATTGGTTATAGACAGTTCCTCCACCTGCTGAATGATTCCAGATTTGTGTTATTACTGGATTAGCGAATCCATTTGTAGTTGCTGTTGCTAAAGTATATCCCGTAGTATTAACATGTGCTGGTGTTTCATTATATACTGTTGTTGATGATTGGGCTAATATGCTAGTTGTGCTTAATAAACCCATTATTATAACTATAATAAAGGCAAGAAGTGCTAGTCCTAAGATAGTTGCGAAAAATGATTGAACTGCGTTAAGTCCAAAGACACCTTTCTTATCTTTTAAAAATTTCATTTCATTTTCCTCCTTTCAGATAATTTTAATCGTTTTTCCATCGGTATCAACCCTTTAGTATAATATTTAGGAAACTCTTTAATATGGTCACATGCTATTCTTCTAGCTACCATTGGATTCTTCGTATGTTCCATTTCAATTTGTGTTCCTTTCATTAGTTCTTTTGTTATTCTACATTTCATTTAACTCTTCCAAAATATTTAACTTGCCTTAATCTCATTATGGCTTTCTTTCTACTTGGATATATCCCCATACATCTTCCTGTTCTATGACTTAGGACTTTCCATCCTTTGTTTGTTTTTCTTATCATTATTGATTGCCTATTATTAAGTTTCTTAAATAAAAATAAAAAACTATGTTGTTTTCTGTTGACAAGCACAACTGCTCCGTGTTCGGGACACAGGAATTTACCCGTTATTGGCTATAATCTAATTATAGTTGAGGTTGATTTCCACCGGTTGGTGTCTGAACAACTCTTACTAATACAACTAAAACAAGTATTATAACTAATACTGCTAAGATAGCGTAAACAGGTGTTATACTTCCGAAGAAGCCAGTAACTCCTGCTGAAACATTGCCCAAAATCTGTGTAGATTGGTTATCTGCTGTTGAATAAGCAGTAACAATGTGTGCTCCTTGCAATACTCCCATTATTATAACTATAATAAAGGCAAGAAGTGCTATACCTAAGATAGAAGCGAAAAATGATTGAACTGCGTTAAGTCCAAAGACACCTTTCTTATCTTTTGCTAATTTTCTAAAATCCATATTCTCTTACATGCCTCCTTTCAATTTCTTTACAAAAGCCATACTTGATAGTAGTAACTTTTATTTATAAATGGTGGTAAACTCGGTTACTTTTAATCAGAACTCAATGCTACCCAAAGTATGGAAAGGATAGTTATACCAATTATGAAAAAGAAATAGACAGGACTTAATATTCCTGAATACATTTCCAATATTGTAGCCCATCCTAATGTTGCAAATGAACTTGCCATTAAACTTGTTTCTGGTCTTATTCTTCCTGTTAATCTTAACTGAAACATTAAACTTGCTATTAAAACTACAGCAAAGAAAGCTACGGTTATTACTAATCCGAATAATTCATTGGTTACTGAATTTGCATATACTAATAATTCTGCTAAATTGCTTCCAACTTTTGTGCCGTTTAAATATTCATACATTTTATCTCTCGCTCTCACCCGTGCGAATAGTCTTGACTATAAAAAAAACTATTGTTAAGATAACAACAGAAATGATTACTCCTAATGATATTCTTACTATTGTTCCTGCTGTTCCTCCTAAATTTGGAAAAATTAAAGTAGTTAATAAGGATATTCCTATGCCCATAAAATCCAATACCATCTTTGGTATATAAAATGCACCTTGAAATATTAAAAATACATATTGCAATGCGTCTGGTTTAGAACTTCCTAACTCGGATTTCATTTTATCTGCTATTATATTAAATCCACTAACATTACTATTCAATTTTTCTATTGATTTGTTTAATCCATATTTTGAACTTAATACATTTGAATTTGGATTTGTTATTCCTATAAAACTTGCTATAAATGTAAATAAGAATAAAGATGCTAAAATAGTAAGCATTAATCCCATTACATAAGGTCTTAGTTGTGCTTTTTTATTCATCATGTTTTATTTTTTAGTATTAATAATAATACTACTCCTGCTCCAATATAGAAAGCTATGCTTCCTAATATCGCTACTAATGATGCTCCTGTTACCCAAATTAATAAAATTGGTGAGATTAATCCTAATATTGAACCTATTATTATCATTACTGGATTTGCCAAGCATAACATTACTATTGAACTGAACATTAATAAAATAATAAATATATCTGCTCCATACCATTCTGGAGTTGCTCCTTGTCCAAAGAACTTAGTTGCTATTAATTCTCCATCTGATATTGTCTGAATATAGAAATTAGTATCTTGATAAATTGAAGGTAATTGACACATCATTGTGCCAGATGTTCCTGTTGCTGTATTATTACAAATTGTTGTATTTCCATAGTTATCTGTTCTTAGAACTAAACTTTGAACTGTATGGCTTTGAGAATCTGTTGCTGTAAATGTTTCATAAACTATCTTAGTTGAATTTTGATATAAATAAACTAAAGATATTCCCCCATAATTCTCAAAATCTGGTCTGGAAGCAGTTGATTGCCCTAAATTAAGTATGATATTGCATTGATTTATTCCTGTATTATCGCATTGAACCCTATAATTATTAAATATCCCCAAGATATGTCCATTATAACTTATTATAAAAGTATATACTTCACTATTTTGAATTAGATAACCTGTTGCTATTCCTGATGTATCTGTTACTGGTGCTTCTACTGATAAAAACTGATTAAAAGGAAGATATTGTTTTTGTATATCTACTAAGAGATTACTATTTCCTGTTGAACTTAATAAGTTTCCAACTATTGTTATTTTGAAAGGATAACCTGATGCAGTTAGTAAATTGTAAAGTGTTAAATTAGTTAAAGTTGTGCTATTTGCTAATGTTAAATTCTGTATATTCCTAAACTTTTTATAATAAGTATCGTTTCCATAATATCTTATTTGATAATTTAAAGTATAATCTGTTGATAAGTTTTGAACACATATCTTGCTTGGAATCCCTGCTGTATGATTTAGTGAACCATTGTAAACTGAAACTAAGTTTGTTGTTCCGAAAGTATAAAAGTTAATTCCTATTTCTATTGTTCCATCCATATCCGTTAAAGTTTGTTCATCTTTCATTAATAAACTTAATATTTCCTTTGTATAACCTGTGCAATTATCAATTAGGAAAGGATTTATTGTTTGATTTGATGAACTTGTCTGATATTCATATGTTCCTGTTGAATTTGATAGTAAAATTATGAAATTGAATGTTTTATTAGTTTGAACTAAAACTGATGGAATTGTTAGATTATAATTAAATAATTTTGTATTTCCACTATCTGATGTTGACATTGTATAATTTGTTGAATTATAATTTAATATTACATTTATTCCTGAAAATTGAGAGTTATTATAAGTTAAATTAATACCTATTTGATTTATTTGCCCTGAAAGAATCGGAGAAGTATAATTTCTATAATTTTCTATAAAATCCAAATAAGTGATTGTAATATTTTGTATTGACCAAGCTTGGTCATAAACATCTGCTCCTTGTTTATTTCTTGAACCTTGCCATATTATTTTATCACCATTTATTGGGAGAATTGTTGTTCCACTCATATTATTATTAGTATCATAAAGACTTCCTCCATTATTAACTGCTATATAATAATAAGTATTAGCAGATAAAATTAATCCACCAAAATCTACAGTATTATTATTATTTAATGTTCTGGACATTATAAGAGAACTATTCTGTGCTAATACAACAATAGAATTTGGATATGTAGAAATACCCGTATCATTAAATGAAACTGAATATAACTTTATTGGATAATCTTTAACACTAATATACATTCCAGATGCTTGAGCATAAGAACCTCCAGTAGATAAATTTGTTAGTGGTATTTCGTGCTTTTCTGTCATTGTGACCATAGCAGAAACACAATTAATTAAGAATATACAAATAAATAAACTTAATATTAATTTTTTCATCCGTATATGCTCTCCCCAGATGGACGCACCAAATTCACAAAAAGTCCAACTGCACCCAATACACTTATAATTAAAACTATTGCTGGAAGATGCAGTAATAAGTAATTTGCAGTTGTAAATCCTGTTAATACTCCATCATATAATCCTGATTGTAATATGTTTTCATAAGCATTTGATATTGCTGGAGAGAATATTACGGCTAATAATGCGATTAATATATAAATAAAGAATAAAAAAGGATGCTTTCTTTCTAAGAATCCTGTTACTATTATTACTACGGCTAATCCTAAAATATAAACTACTGCTACCATTTTTAATGATTGAATTGCTTCAAGATTTTTACCCCAAATTAATTCATTAGCTTGAGACATATTAGCATGGAAACTTCCTGTGCATGTCTTTGAACTATCATCTAAACAAGGAAATGAATAAGTTTGATTTGCTGTTTTCTCATTTTCTAATCCGACCTGTTTGAATACATCATATAGTTTTCCATTCATGTATATCCAACCACCAAATACTAATATAACTAAGATGGCAAATACTATGAATGTAAATATATTGAAACTACTTAGTTGTGCTTTTTTATTTCTTATCATCTTCTATTAAATCTGCATTTATTAAATCTTTAATTAAATTATCATGTCTTGCTATTGCAAGTGTTAATCTTTTATAATTCAATCTTCCTAATCTTATATCCGTTGAAGTATTAAGTCCATTTTTTATTCTTTCATTGATTACCATATCTAATTTTTGTTTTAATAAAGGGTTTGCTTTCAATAACCAATAACCTCTTGGAATATTATTTTTTATCATCTTATTTGCAATCCTCTTTGTATGAAATCTGCGACTTTTGAATCTCTTATTAAATTAGCGATTATTATATATGTAAATAAGATAAATAGTGGTAATGTTGCTATTGCTATTATATAAAAAAAGAATTGAAATATTGTTGATACAAAGTCCATATCTAAGAAAGCATAACTAATCATCCAGATGAAATAAGATACAAAAACTAACATTACATAACTTAAAGCCAAACAAACATATTTTAAATATTTTAAGTTATTAAGAGCAAAGATATATCCTGTTACTGCATCTCTATTATAATCTCCATTCATATTTAAACCTGCACTTAATAATCCTATAAAAATTAATAAAGACATTACAAACAAAAGTATATAAGAAGTTATTTTCCATCCTGTTAATTCCACCCCTAATGGATTTACTCCAAAACTATTTCCACAATTACTTTGACTACAATCTAAACATTCTCCACTCCAAGAAAAAGTATAATCTCCAGTTTCAGAGGTATTACAAAAGGTATAGTTATAGGTTTGTCCAGATAATAAATCCATATTTGTGCTTATGTTATACATTACTGATGGACTTGTTACTTCATTCAAACTGATTGAACAATTAGCTAAAACTCTTATATCTATGCAATGTTCATTTTTGATATAAGCTAAATTCGCACTCGCTAATCCAATCATCATCATAACCATAATTAAGGTTAATAATATCTTTCTCATTTCACCATCTTCCCCTCATAAGTAAATTCCTTAGCCCATGTTCCAAATTTATTTCTGTAACAAAATGCACACATTCCTTCTTTAGTTAGATTCCTAAACTTTCTTCCACACTTATAACATATTTGAGTTTTCATTTCAACACACACTCCTTATACATTTTGAAATCATCTGTGTTCTTTAAGCAATCTTTTATTCTTTGATTTTCTGTCTGTAAATCATCAATTTCCTGTTCTGCTCCTGTTAATCTATTTAAAATATCATCAATGAACTTCTTTAAATTCTGAACTTCTATAAGTATAGGAACAACTAATTTGCTATAACTAACTGTTTCAGGAATAGTTGTTTCCGTATAAATAATATCGCAAACATATTCTCCATCTACTGTAACTTTACAATTTCCGTAACTTTCATTCCTCTTATAACTAACCAAATCAGGATTTACATAAACAACTTCCTCTGCTATTAAACCGACTTCATTCTTTGTAGTTGAATTTTTCCTATCGTAAATCTTCGCACTTAAATTATATATCCACGAAGTATCTGTATAGCTTCTTATATTTTCTTTTCCTGCTATTGAAGAAGAAACATATCCAATAATTCCTGTATTATCTATATACAAATCTCTGTTTGTTCCTCCAACTGTTACTGAATATGTTGGACTTGAATTTATAACTCCTGTGCTATTTATTGTAAATCTCTGTGATGAAACTCCATTAGAACTAATCATAACAACAAACTTTCCTGATGAATCATTTCCATCTCTATTCATTCCAAGATTACCAATGTAATTATTTACACCTGCATTATCTTGTATAGCATAATTAACTGCTGTTCCAAAACCATCTGCCATATCTCCTGATGTTGTATGCCTTCCTGCAAAACCAGTTAAAGAATTTGTTGTTCCTGCATCATATCTCTCCATCATTCCAACAACTGCTGAATTATTAACATGCAATGGAAAAGCTGGTTTTGTTGTTCCCATTCCAACATATCCACTTGTTGAATTAACATAAACTACTCCTGACAAATTTATCTCATTTATTCCAATAAATCCACTTGTGCTTAATGTTCCAAAACTTACATTATCAATTTGTTTAACAACTGTTCCATTTGTAACCTGACTCCACTTCGCTAATGTTCCATTATTTGACTGAGCTAAAGTCATCATTGTTCCATTTACTATATTCGCCCAACTCGCTCCCCCTACTGTTCCATTTGTAACTTGAGTCCATGTTGCTAAAGTTCCATTGATTGCTTTATCCCAAGTTATACCCCCACCTAAATTTACACTTTCTGTCCAATTTAAAACACAAGCTCCTGTTAAATTATATAAACATCTTATATTCCAATCCATTGAAAGATATTCATTTACATCATTTGCTTTTGCATATTCATAATCTACTGTTGTCTTTCCACCACTATATTTAAGTTTTCCTGCACCATAATTTACGGATTGGGTTACTCCATCTGAGTAGTAGAGTATTCTATTATTCGGGTCAATACTAATCGCAGAATTCCCACTAAAAACATTATCTAAAATATTTCCGGTTTCCCAAACAGTATCGCCATTTATTCTCAAAGCAAATCTATCTATTGAACTCCCAGAATCATAAGTGCAAATTCCAACAGAGGTAGCATTATCTTTAAAATACCCGGAAAACGCACTGTTTAGTATTAAACCTGAATATCCTTGAGCGTCATTAAGCACTACTCTGTGTTCAGTGCCACTATTAAATATATCAACAACAGGATAATTATTATTTCCATTAATATACATTCCGGGGTTTCCTATTGTAGACATATCAATACTTAATCCATAGGAAGCTCCGCTCCAATCTACAATTGGTGTAGTTCCATCATTTGCATAAAGGATTCTATTATTCGGGTCTATGCTTCGTATTCCACTTGTATCATTAATTCCTCCAACTATAATTGAATTAGTTGTAGTTAAACCTCTATCTGTAACACTTTGAAGTGTATCACTCTCTGTTGTCAATAAAGTTCCATTCATTACTTGTTCCCATAATGCAACTGTTCCATTTACAATTTTATCCCATTCAATTCCTCCACCACTAACATTAGAAACATTATAATAATTTGTTATATTATTACCTGTGCCTTTTATTGTTGCACAGTTACCATATTTTGTGCAGTCTGCATAATTTGAAGTAATTATTATATTTGAAGCAGTTGCTAAACTAATCAAAACTAATACTAAAGTTAATATTAATAATCTCTTCATTATTTACCCCACGACCACGGAGCATACCAATGTGCCTTTTTTTGATTACTTTGTTGCATTTGGGGATATTGAGGATAAGCCATAAGAGGTTCATTCTGTGTTACCAATCTTTGTTCATTTAATCCTTTATGAGTTTCTCCTGCTAATGCTCTCCTATAAGCATCTTCTATAATTGAACCTATCTCAATAACTATTGAAGAATAATTATTCATCTTATATTCATCATCATCTTTAATTCCATAATGTTCATAATTATTATAAATTGTTACTCTAATATCGTCCATTATTATTTTTACTCTTACTCTTATCTCATCTATTGTATAATTAGATAGAACTTTATTTTTATTTACAACTAATCTAATCTTTCTTAGAATATCATTAACTCCTAAATTGTTTAAGAATACTTTTGAAGCATCTGGATTTTTTATCCAATCTGACTCTCCTGTTTTTTCATTCCTAACATATAAATCATTTCTTAATAATCTTTCTATGTCTTCCAGCTCTTGAGAAAAGTCTAATTCCCATTCAATTAAGTTCTGCTTATTTCCCCCACCAAACATTGCAGTAGCATAAGGATTATTCTGTCCTTGATTTTGTTGTTGGGCTAAGGCTAATTCTTTTTCATACGCATTTATTAATTCATTTTCTATTGTCATATTTTTAATCTCCTTAATTTAGGAACTCTAAACTTAATAGGCAATCCAGATTTTCTTTCTATGTAAACTATTTTAGGAATAGATTTACCTATACTTCTCAATTCATCTATTGACTTTATTCTTAAAGGTTTCATTTTAATCAAATATGTGTGATGCCGAATCTATCTCATCAAATATACTTCTCATAGGAACTTTACCATATGTTGATGGTATTACTTGACTTTCTGGTGATTGTTGAAGTGCTTGTTGTCTTGCTTGTATTTGTTGCAATACTACTTGTTGTGCTGGAGTTATAGCCGTTCTTCTTAATGCTTCCATTCTTTGTATTCTTAATTGTGTTGCTAAGTATTTTCTATATCCATATACTCCTCCATATTGTGCATATCTTTTATCTAATGTTCCAGCTGGTCTACCTTTCTTTCCTGATTTTATTCCTTGAATAGTTTGTTTAGCAAACCTTGCAGAGATATTTTGTGGAGGTAATTGTCCTTGCCTTCTATAAATGGCTTGAGCAATTCCATGTCTTTGCCCTATTGTTCTAAACGCTTTAGTTAAGAATCCTCCTATCTTTCCTGTTCTTGTTCCTTCATACTTTGCTATTCCTCTTCTATATTTTTTCTCTGATTGAAGTTCTTTCATCTTCTCTCTTAGATTTCTTCTT
>Ga0315284_10014970_pt1 | contig 11025 bp, 6 predicted proteins | sample YL17G09_16_MG_FD_203696 | JGI IMG/M metagenome (GOLD analysis project Ga0315284, IMG submission 203696) | Sediment microbial communities from Yellowstone Lake, YNP, Wyoming, USA - YL17G09_16 | ecosystem: Environmental > Aquatic > Freshwater > Lake > Sediment | place: USA: Wyoming | collected...
TCCTGAGAACAGGTGAACAGGTTCTCGTCCACGTAGACTACATCCGGCAGGGTGCGGGCGAATTCGGCCACGGCCGGCACGTCAACGGTGCTCGCGATGTTGATGCCGCACCGGCACACGAACACGCCGATTCTCGGCGCCTCGCCGGCCACGCTGCGCTCCGACGGATAGGTCTTCTGGACGACTTCGGTCCCGCGGGCGTCGTGCATAATCTCGGCCGCGCCGCTTGCCGCGGCCGATGCCTGGGTGACTGTTTCGGGAATGTCCTTGGGCGCGGCCGCGGCTCCGCACACGAAGACCCCGGGCCTCGTGGTCTCGGTCGGGCAGAACCGCGCGGTCTGAAAGAACCGGTGCCGGTTCAGCCTGATGCCCAGTTTGTCCGCGAGCTCGGGCGCATCCGCGGGCGGGCTGAACCCGACCGACAGCACCACCATGTCGAATTCCTCGCTCTTCATCCCGCCGTTGCCCTCGTTGGCGTAGTGCACGATGAGGTCGCCCGACTCCGGCCGCTCGTCAACCTTGGCGACCCGGGCCCGGACAAACCTGACCCCCTGCTCCTTCTGCGCGCGCTCATAGTAACGGTCGAAATCCTTGCCGTGCGCCCGGATGTCCATGTAGAAGATGGTCGCCTCGATATCGCGCGCGTGCTCCTTGGCGATGACCGCTTCCTTGATGCCATACATGCAGCAGACCGAGGAACAGTACGTGTTGCCCGCCTCGTCGTCACGGGACCCCACGCACTGCACCCAGGCAATCCGTTTCGGCGCCTTGCCGTCGCCCGGACGCTGCAGATGCCCGCCGAACGGTCCGGAAGCGGCCAGAATCCGCTCGAACTGAATGCTCGTGACCACGTTTGAGTACATGCCGAACCCGAACTCGTACTTCAGCCGCGGATTGTACTTCTCGGCCCCATTAGCCAGGATAATGGCGCCGACTCCGATCTCCTGCCGCTCGGGTGTCATCGAGTGGACAACCGCGTCGGCCTCGCAGGCCCGCTCGCACTCGAGGCACTCGGAGCAGACTCCGCACTCAAGGCAGCGGCTCGCCTCGGCCAGCACCTGCTCCTCGCTCAGACCCAGCTCGCACTCCCCGAAGTTCCGGACCCGTCTGCCGGCTGCCGCCACCGGCATTATCTCCCGGTACTTCTTCTCAACGAACTCCGGCAGTTCCTTCTCCGGTAGCTTCTCGTTCGCTCTTCGTTCCTCGTCCTTTGTTCTTCGTCCTTCGCGCAGGTCCTCGCCGGCCAGATACCGGCTGATGGAAACCGCTGCCTCGTTCCCATGATGCACCGCCTCGACGATCGAAGCCGGCCCGCTCACGATGTCCCCGCCGGCAAAGACACCCGAAACGCTCGTTTCCAGCGTCACCGGGTCCGTCTCAATCCGGCCCCGGGTCTGCTTGAGCTCCTCGAAACCCTCAAGCTGCGACCGCTGGCCGATGGCGACGATGACCGTATCGCACGGGACGGTCTCACTCACGCACTCCCGGTCGTACACCGGTGCGAACCCGCCATCGTCCAAGTAGACCGAGGTGCAGCGCATCGTCTCCACGCCGGTGACCCGGCCGCTCTTCGTGACAATCCTCTTCGGCCCGAGGCAGCAGCGGATCACAACGCCCTCCTCCTCGGCCGCCTCGATCTCCCACGCGTGCGCGGGCATCCGGTCCCGTGAGTCGAGGTTGCGCGTCTCCAGGCACACCATGCTCGCCTCTTCTGCGCCCAATCGCAGCGCGCTCCGTGCGCAGTCTACTGCCACGTTCCCGCCGCCGATGACGACTACCTTCTTGCCCAGCCCCTCGACCTTGGCCCCACGCTTCACGTCTCGCAGGAAATCCAGGCCCAGCAGCACCCGTTTGGAATCTGCTGTCTGGCCCGGCAACTCCGCGGCTGTCTGGTATCCGACCGCGACGTAGACCGCATCGTGCCGCTTCTTCAGCTCCTTCAACGTGACGTCCCGGCCCACCTTTGTCCCCGGCTTCAGGTCAATCCCGACTGCAAGAATCCGCTCAATGTCCTGCGTCGCGCACGCCTTCGGGATGCGGTACTCGGGCAGGCAGGAGACGAGCATTCCGCCCGGCTCCCCGGCCTCATCATAAACCGTCACCGCATAGCCTTGGTCGCGCAGCCGCAACGCGCAGGTCAGGCCCGAAGGCCCCGCGCCGACCACGCCGACTGTCTTCTTGCTGGTTATCTCCGCCTGGGTGCTCTTGGCGTCCTTGGCGGCTTCCCCTTCGGCGCTTGCGGCTTGGGGTTTGGGGTTTGCCGCTTCCTGGTCCGCAATGAACCGCTTAATCGCGGCAATCGCTATCGGCTCATCGTACTCGCCGCGCCGGCAGTTGGTCTCGCACGGATGGTGGCAGACCCGGCCGCATATCGAGACGAACGGGTTGTGCTTCCGCACCAGTTCGTACGCCTCGTGAAACTTCTTCTCGCGCACCAGCGCCACGTACCCCTGGGCATGGACCCCGGCCGGGCACGAAACCTGGCACGCGGGCCGCGCCTTCTTGTCAATGGAGAACGCGCTCGGGTAGGCCTGCGCGAACAGACGGTATACCGCACGCCGATCCACCAGCCGTTCGTCGAACGTCGACGGCAGCTTGACCGGGCAGACCTTCTCGCACTCCGCGCACCCGGTGCACTTTGCCGGGTCAACGAACCGCGGCCGTTTCAGCACCTTGACCCGGAAGTCGCCGGCCTCGCCGGTCACCGCTTCGATTTCCGCGCCGGACAAGAGCTCGATGTTGAAGTGCCGGCCGCACTCCACCAGTTTCGGGGACATGATACACATCGCGCAGTCATTGGTCGGAAACGTCTTGTCGAGCTGGGCCATGATTCCGCCGATTGCCGGCCCGCTCTCGAGCAGATAGACCTTGAACCCCGCGTTCGCCAAGTCCAGCGAAGACTGGATGCCCGCGATTCCAGCGCCGACGACCAGCACCGCTCCGGGCTTACCGTTCGGACTCTGGACTTTGGACCCTAGACTCTGGACTTCCATCATGCCTTCAATTGGCTGAGCCGCTTCTCGCCGCGGCTCCGCTTCTTCTCGGCCGCGGTCTCAATCAGCCCCAGGATTCTGGCTCGCTCCGCCCGCTCGGCGTCGTGGCCCTTGCCCCGACCCTCGCCCCGGCGCTCTTCGATGTAGCCGCGGCGCACGGCATCGGTGAAGACCCGCTTCCCGCCGATGGTCCGTATCAGAGTCGTGGTGTAACCGTCGGGCGAGCCCAGGCCGCCGACCGCGATGTCCGCGTACACATTGGCGAAATCCACGCACGCCAGGCACGCCGGCCTGGCAATCGTCTCGACCTCATCCAGCGGTATGTGCATGGTGATGCCCGATTTCATCTTGAGGATGAAGTCGTCTTTGATGTTCACCTTGGCCACGTCCCTCATGTCCAACTGGTGCTTCCGGGCGAACTCCCTTTCCATCAGCTCGTTCAAGGCGAAGCTCTGCATGCAGAACAGGCCAACGGCAAACGTGACCACGTCGGCCGGCAGGATTCGCAGCACCTGCATCTTCCGAATCGACTCGATCTGGCACGGGGTCCCGACTACCGCCAGCTTGATGACCGACTTGGGCGCAAGCTCCCTGATGGTCGGAATAATCGAAACGTAGGTCGAGTATTCGGACCCGACGTGTTCAAGGTGGCTGGTTTCCCCCCAGTGGGAACCGGCCGCGCGCAGCAGCGCCTCGCGCGAGGTCGCGACCACGGCCCGGCGGTCAAGGAGCCCGGTCTGCTCGGATACGATGGCGCCGTCGATCAACCCGGACTCAAGCATGAACAGGAGCAGCCCGGTGACCACGCCACCGTCGGTTGCGGCCTTCTGGACTGCCGGGTCGGTCGCCCGGGCCGAGAGCACATCTTGGCAAAGGCCGACCGGCTCGCTCCAGCCGAACTTCTCCCGGACCTCTTCCTTCAGATTGTGGGTCTGCGGGCAGATGAGGTAGCAGATGCCGCACTCCAGGCACTTCTCCCGGTTGGCATAGCGCGGGAATCCGTCCTTGCCCATCTCCAGCGCGCCGATGCGGTCCGCGGAGCAGAACGACACGCACCCGCCGCAGCGGTTGCAGAGCTTCCGATCCACCACTTCCTGGAGCAGGGTGTCAAAACTCGCCTTCTCCTTCAGTTTCATCGCCGGCTCACGCCTTGGCGGCAATCCGCTTGTCCACCATCGCCCTGATCTTCTCGCCCTGCTTCTTCTCCGGGTTCAGCGCGTACTTGATGATGTTGCAGCGCAGGTCCTGGGTAAACCGGTCCAGGTCGTCAATCATGGCAAGACGTTCCTTGGGCGCGTGGCCTTCCTTGACCGCCAGCTTGCGCAGCACCTCCATCACGTCGGCGAACTTGACGTTCTGCGGACAGCGGGCATAGCAGGTGTAGCAGCGGGCGCACAGCCAGATGGTATCCGAGGACAGGACCTGCTTGCGCAGGCCGAGCACCGCCATCCGAATGATCTTGCGCGGGTCGTACTCCTCCGTCGCCTCTGCGACCGGGCAACTGGCGGTGCAGGTCCCGCAGGAGAAGCAGCGCTTGAAGTTCTCGGCTCCCGGCTGAGTCGCAATCTCGTGTTTGAACTGGGAGTCAGATTCGCTGAGATTGATTTCTTCCATCTTGGCTCCTTTTAGAACCCTTCCGGCAGGCTTGCCAGCTCGGCATAGGAGAATACCGGGCCGTCGGTGCAGACGTACTTGGGCCCGATGTTGCACCGGCCGCACTTGCCGACGCCGCATTTCATCCGGCGTTCGAGCGACGTGTAGATGCGGTCCTGCGCGAATCCCAAGTCCAGCAGCACAGGCATTGTGTACTTAATCATCACCGGCGGGCCGCAGACAACTGCCCATGCATCTTTCGGGCTGGGCCTGACCTTCTCGGCCAGGGCCGGCACGAATCCGACCGCTTTGTCCCAGCCCGCGGCCGGCTCGTCTATCGTCAGGTGGACCTTGACGTCGCCGCGCTTCTCCCACTCCGCGAGCTCGTTTCGATAGAGGAGCAGCCCTGGCCGGCGGGCGCCGTAGATGACCGTGATGTCACCGTAGTCGCTCCGGTTTGCAAGCAGGTAGGCGGCCAGCGATCGGAGCGTGGTGAAGGCAAACCCGCCGCCGACCAGCACCACGTTCTGGCCCTTGAACTTCTCGACCGGGTAGTGATTGCCCAAGGGCCCGCGCAGGCCGAGCTCCTCGCCTTCTTTAAGGTAGTGCAGCGCGGTCGTGACGGTCCCGACCCGGTTGACCGTGAACCGGAGGGACTCCCTCTCGGTCGGCGACGATGCGATGCCGAACGCCGCCTCGCCCTTGCCCAGTATCGAAAGCTGGCAGAACTGGCCGGGCAGGTACTCGAACGGCTCGCTGTCGTCCCCGAACGCAAGGTCGAACGTCCGCAAGGTCCGGTCGTCGGACTCGATCCGGACGTTCTGCACTCTCACCGGAATCGGGACGTACGGATTATCCGGCATGCCTGACATCCTTCTTCGTTCCTCGTTCTTCGTCCTTGGTCCTTCGTCCTTCGGCCTTCACCCGCTCCAGCACCTGCCGCACGTCGAAATCAGCCGGGCACAGCCGGATGCAACGGCCGCAGCCGACACAGGCCGTCTCTCCGAAATTATCCACGAAGTAACTGAACTTGTGCATGACGCGCTGCCGCATTCGCTCTTTCGAGCCCGGCCGGGGATTGTGCCCGGACGCTTCCTTGGTGAACAGCGACGCCTGGCAGGTATCCCAGATTCGCACCCGCCGTCCCTGTTGGGTGCCGGGCGCGGTCTCGTCCTGGACGTCGAAGCAATGGCAGGTCGGGCAGAGATAGGCGCAGGCTCCGCACGACAGACAGCCGAGCGCAATCTCATCCCAGAGCGCGCTCTCCCAGAGCTTCGCGAGCGCGGTCTTGACCCCGGAGTAGTCGGCCGCCGGCGCCAGCGCAGCCAGGGCCTTGCTGCGCGCCTGCCCGGCTTTGTCCAGGTCGGCCTGGCTCGGCCGCTGCACCTGTGACTTGTACGCCGTCTTGAGGAACCGCTCACCTTTGTCCGTGCACGACTCCGCGACAAAGGCGTCGCCGATGTCGGTGAGCATGATGTCCGACCCTTCCGCGTCGAACGGGCCGCTGCCCATCGAGTTGCAGAAACAGGTTTCAAGCGGAGCGCTGCACCCGAGCCCGATGACGAGGCTGTCGTCGTGCCGGCGCTGCCAGAGCGGGTCCCGGTACTTGCCGGTGCCGAACACCTTGTCGAGCAGAAGCAAACTGCGGGCGTCGCAGGGCCGGACCCCGATAACCGCGGTTGGCTTGTCCCGGCCCGGGGGAGCTTCGCTGGTAGTACCGTCGTAGGTCAAGAGCGTTTCGGTCTGAGGGAAGAACGCCGCCTTCACCGGCCCGTCCAACGCCGCACCGAGCGCCAGCTCGTCCGCGCTCTTCACCTCGCGCAGCACGGTCACGCCATCAACGTCAACCGGCCCGAACAGCTGGTAGCGCGAGGTCAGCGCCGAAACCAGTTGGTCCAGATCCGGCTTGGCGATTCTGAGCGACGAACTCACAGTATGAACTCCTGCTTATCTTCTTCGCTGTACGTCGCCAGGGCCGGTGTCGCTTCCATGCTCAGGCCCGCGGTGTACCCGAAGCGTTCGCGGACCTCCTGCTCAAGCCGTTTGTTCAGCAGCCCGAGCCGGACTCCGAGCGGGCAGGCGCGCTCGCACGCGCCGCAGTCAACGCACCGGCCGGCGGTGTGCAGCGCCCGCACCAGGTGGAAGAGCGTGGTGTCCGGCCGCTCCGCGCTCTTGCCGAGCCACAGCGGCTTCGTCTGGTCGACAAAGCACTCCTCACAGTAGCACATCGGGCAGGCGTTCCGGCAGGCGTAGCAACGGATGCACTTGGCCAGCTCGCGCTCGAACCAGGCCCACCGGTCGGCCGAAGCCAGCTTCTCGAACTCGGCGACCCCGGCGAACTCATCACCGGTTCCGACCTCGACCGGCTCGCCGACGAACACGTCATACACCGGCGGGTTCGGGTACCGGCACCGCTCGCAACTCGCGTCTCGCTTCTCGTCGCTCGAGGCGCGCCGGCTGTCCCTCATCCCGTTGCACCCGACGCCGACAATCACGACCTGGTCCCGCTTGAGTTGGCCCTCGGCAACCTGCTGCACCAGGGCCCGGCCGTCGCAACCTTTGGCAACAACCGCCACCCGGAGGGAAGTCTCTGCTTTGGGATTTGGAGTTTGGGATTTGGAATCTCTACCCTTGGCGGCTCGGAGTGTCTTGCGCAGGAACGGAACCAGGCTGGGGCCACAGGTATTGTCGAAAATCAGGCGGTCCACGTCCTTTTCGTCCCTGATGACCACGGGTCGCGCCCGCCGCTTGGAGGAACCGCGCTCGTACCCGACAACGAGGTCGGCCTTCTCCTCCTTCAGGAGCATCCTCGCCGTCTCGCGGAGTTGCTCAGCCTGGGATTTAGGGCTTGGGGTTTGGGATTTCCCGGCTTTCACTGCCCGCCCCCGATGGTCTTGACCAGCCGCTTGGCCGGCCCCAGCTTCTTCACGTCATCCGTGACCCGGGCCACAACCTGCGCGAACTTCTCGCCCTCGCCGGCGGAGACCCATGAGAACTGAACCCGGCCCGGCTCGACCCCGATGAACTCCAGCGCGGTCTTCAACGTCGCGAATTTCCGGCGGGCGATGTAGTTGCCCGAGATGTAATGGCAGTCGCCCGGATGGCAGCCCGAAACCAGCACGCCGTCGAAGCCGTTCTCGAGGCTCTTTAGGACGAAGAGCGGATTCACCCGACCCGAGCAGGGAACGCGTACGACCCGGACGTTGGGCGGGTACTGGATTCTCGACACCCCGGCGAGGTCCGCGCCAGCATACGAGCACCAGTTGCAGAGGAACGCTACAATCTTCGGTTCCCAGTCACTCATGCTCGGAGCGCGCTCACCGCCTCATAGATCTGGTCGTCGGTGAACCCCTTGAGATTCACCGCACCGCACCGGCACGACGCCGCGCACACGCCACACCCTTTACACAATGCCTCGTTCACCTGCGCCACGGTCACGGTCTCACTACCCCGCTTCAGCTCCTTCAGCTCCAGGGCCGCGTACGCGCAGGTCGCCACGCATACCCCGCAGCCGGTACACCGGTCCGGGTCAACCCACGAGACCGTGCCTTCGACCGCGACCTGCTTCTTACACAGCACGCCCAAAGCCCGGGCCGCGGCCGCCCGTGCCTGGGTGATTGACTCGTCGATGTCCTTGGGCGCATGGGCCATACCGGCCATGAACACGCCGTCAGTGGCAAAATCCACCGGCCGCAGCTTCATGTGCGCCTCGAGGAAGAACCCGTCCCGGTTCAACGGCACCTTCAGCATCTTGGCCAGTGCCTGGTTGCCGGTCGGCGGCGTGATGGCGCTGGCGAGCACCAGCAGGTCGGCGTCGATCACAATCTCCTTGCCGAGCAGTCGGTCCTCGAGCCGGACTCTGACGCGGCTGGTCACGTCGCCCGGTTTCACCGGCTCGACCTTCGGCTTGCTGTCGAGCTCGTACCGTTCGAATATCACACCCAGCTCCCGCGCCTCGGTGTAGTACTTCTCGGCGAGGCCGTAGGTCCGCAGGTCCCGGTACAGCACGTAGACCTCGGTGTTCGGGTGCTTGTGCTTTATCTGCGCCGCATTCTTCACCGCCTCGGCGCAGCAGACCCGGCTGCAGTAGTCGCGGTCCGGCTCCCGCGAACCCACACACTGAATCATCACCACGGTCTTCAGCCGCGGCAGCGTGTCGATGCGCTTCTCGAGTGCCTTCTGGGTAATCACCCGCTGGCTCTTGCCGTACAAGTACTCGGCCGGCACTGCTTCCTCTGCCCCGGTCGCGACGATCACCACCCCATGCTCGATGGCGATTTCCGACTTCCCCGACTTGGGCTTTGCGTCCGGTTTTTGGGTTTCGTCATTCGGACTTCGGACTTCGACCTTGGTCTTGTACTTCCCGACGTATCCTTCAATGCTCTTCACCTCGGCGCCGGTATGGACTGTGATGAACTTGTGGCCCTTCACCCGCTCGGCCGTCGAGCGGAGCAGCGCCTGCGGGTCCGCGCCCGAGGACGTGTGGCGGATGTCCTTCAGGTTCCCGCCCAACTCGCTCTCCCTCTCCAGCAGCACCGCTTCGTACCCGGCGTCGGCAATCGCCAGGGCCGCGGTCATCCCGGCAAGCCCGCCGCCGATGACGAGCGCCCGCGGGTTGATGTCGATCAGCAATTCCTCAAGCGGCCCCAGGTTCCGCGCCCGGGCGATTCCCATCTGCACCGTGTCCTTCACCTTTTCGGTCGCGGCTGCCGGCTCGTTCATGTGCGCCCAGGAACACTGGTCCCGGATGTTCGCCATCTCGAACAGGTATTGGTTCAGCCCGGCCTCGCGCAGGGTCTCGCGGAACAGCGGCTCGTGCGTGCGCGGGGTGCAGGCTGCGACCAGTACCCGGTTCAGGTCAAGCTCCTTCACCTTCTCCTTGATGGTCTCGAGCGAATCCTGCGAGCACGCATACAACACGTCCTGCGCGTGCTCGACGTTGGGCAGGGTCTTCGCGAACTCGACGACATCTTTCACGTCAACCACGCCCGCGATATTGGTGCCGCAGTGGCAGACGAACGCGCCGATTCTCGGCCGCTCGCCCACCACGTTCTTTTCCTTCGGGAATTCCTTGTTCGAGGCCCGCTCGCGCCGCTCCAGCCCGAGGTACGGAGCGCAACCGGCCGCCGCAGCCGAAGCCGACATCACCGACTCGGGGATGTCCTTGGGCCCGCCTGCCGCCCCGCACACGAAAACTCCGGCCCGGCTGGTCGCGAGCGGCTCGAACGGCAGGACCTTACAGAAGCCATACTCGTTGAGCTTGATGTCAACCTGGTCCGTGAGCCGGGCCAGCCGGCGCCGCGCCTCCAGCCCGACCGAGAGCACGACCAGGTCAAAGACCTCGCTCTCCCGCTGGCCGTATTCCGGCATGAAATGGAGCTTCAGGCTGTCGCCGTTGACCGGTTCGACCCGGCCGACCCGGGCCCGGGTCAACTTCACTCCATAGTGCGACTCGGCCCGCTCGCAGTACCGGTCGAAATCCTTGCCGAACGCGCGCAGGTCCATGTAGAAGATCGTCGGCTCGATGCCCTTGCCGTGTTCCCTAGCAATGACCGCTTCCTTGACCGCGTACATGCAGCAGACCGAGCTGCAGTAGGCGTTCTTCTCCAGGTCTCTCGAACCCACGCACTGGATGAACGCAATCTTCTTCGGCTCCTTGCCGTCCGACGGCCGCACCACGTGCCCGCGCTGGGGCCCGCTGGCCGACAGCATGCGCTCAAACTCGATGGCCGACACCACGTTCGGGTACTCGCGGTAGCCGTACTGGCCATAGCCGATGGGATTGTACGGGTCAATCCCGCTGGCGATGACCACTGCCCCGCAGTTCAGGCTGACAATTCGGTCCGCGTCCTCGAAATTGACGGCGTGGGCCGCGCAGGCCTTCTCGCACAGTCGGCACGCGCCCTTGGTCAGGTAGAGACAATGGGCCGCGTCAATCAAATAGTTGGAAGGAATGCTCTGGGCAAAGTGCCGGTATATCGCCTTGCGCGACCGCAGCTCCACGTCGAACTCGTCCGGCACCTTGACCGGGCACTTCTCCGAGCACAACCCGCAGGCAACGCACTTCTCCGCGTCGACGTAGCGGGCATGTTCCCGGATTGTGCATTGGAAGTTCCCGGGCGCGCCGGACACCGAAACGAGCGATGAGTGCGTGTGGAGCGTGATGTTTGGATGACGGGCGCACTCGCTCATTTTCGGAGAGAGGATGCAGATTGAGCAATCGTTCGTGGGGAAGGTCTTGTCCAGTTGGGCCATCCTGCCGCCGATTGACGGAGTCTCCTCCAGCAGATGAACGTCCGCGCCCAACTCGGCCAAGTCCAGCGCCGCTTGGATTCCTGCAATGCCGGCGCCTACTACGAGAGCTGACCTACTTGAAGAAGAAGGCCGCAGCATGACATCAAAATAGCGACCCCCTGCCCGCGTGTCAAGTCTAGCAGTC
>Ga0315284_10014972_pt1 | contig 11024 bp, 11 predicted proteins | sample YL17G09_16_MG_FD_203696 | JGI IMG/M metagenome (GOLD analysis project Ga0315284, IMG submission 203696) | Sediment microbial communities from Yellowstone Lake, YNP, Wyoming, USA - YL17G09_16 | ecosystem: Environmental > Aquatic > Freshwater > Lake > Sediment | place: USA: Wyoming | collected...
GGCTTCGCCATCCTTGCCGATAAAACCAAAATAGGCCCACTTTTCCGGGAAGCGCTTCTCATCCTTCACGGAGGCTTCGATGCCGATGAGTCGATCTTGAAACTGCCCGCCCTTATTGATGGACCCCTTGCTTTCCGACTTGCGGATCTCAAGGACAAGAACCGTCCCATCGGGGAACTTCCCAGTGGCTACGTACTCGCGATAGGCCTCGGGCCGGATGAAAACGTTAGTAAATTGCGGATTCTTGTCGTAAGAATCCTGGCTGTAACTCATACCCAGACCTGAGCTCAGGAACACCCATTCGCGATAGCCCTCGGGACGAATGAGCTGGTTGTCATTGGTGAACTGCGGCGCGGAGGTATTCGCCTCTGCGCCCAGCAGCACCGCGCCCATCAAGAGTGTGGCCAATAACAAGCTCCGCATTTACCCCTCACGATAGAATAAACCGCCCCGCTTTCGCAAGGTCCGAACGCTCCGGCAGTCGTCCGCCAGCTACTTTGACACCCGCAGGGGCCTGTGTGAAGATAGGCGCGGAGATTCCCCATGACCCAAGAACGCCGTGCCCGTTATCTGCTCGCTTTTCTTCTCTTCCTCCTCGTCATTGCCCCGATCCTTTCCGGTGGCACCAACCTGCTGGTGGATTGGCTCTGGTTCAAGCAGGAAGGATTCCGCGTCATCTTCACGACCATTCTCAAGGCCCAGATCGTGTTAAGCGGGCTCGCCGGGACGGGATTTATTCTCGTCGTGAGTGTAAACCTGCTCGTCGCGCGCGCGCTCGCCCATCGGTCCGCCTTCCGCATCTACGGCGAGGCGCTGGAAATGCCGGCGCTGGACCGGTTCGGCATAGCCTTCCGCGGGCTCATCTGGGTGGGCGTGCTGCTGGTGGGCTACGTTCTGGGCCATTGGGCGATGACTTACTGGCACGAGTACCTGCTCAACGGGCGCCCCATCTTAATGGGCCAGACCGACCCGCTGTTCGGGATCGACCTGAGTTTCTATCTCTTCCAGTTGCCGTTCCGCTGGTTCCTGTACTACCTGGCGGCAGTCACCCTGACCGGCTGCCTGCTCAGCGCCGTTTTCCTCTACCTGGTGGAGGGCGGCGTCTGGGTGACGCCGCGCGGGCCGCGCTTGGCGCCCGCCGCGCGCGCTCACCTGATGGTGCTGGGGGCGCTGGTCTTCCTGCTGTTCGCCTACCGCGCGCGCCTGGCCATGTATGGCCTGCTCTATTCGGAGCGTGGGGTGATTTTCGGCGCCGGGTACACCGACGTGCACGCCACCCTGCCGGTGCTGTGGGTCTTGGTCGGCCTTTGCGTGCTGACGGCGCTGGCTTTGCTGGCGGGAGCGTCGCAAGGCAGTGTGCGGCCGGCATTGTGGTCCGTGATTGCGTTGGCGGGCTTCGGCCTGCTGGGAGGGAGCGCTTACCCGGAACTGATGCAGCGCCTCATCGTCACGCCCAACGAAATTGAAAAAGAGCAGCCCTACATCGCTCGTGCCATCGAGTTCACGCGCAAGGCTTACGGGCTGGACCGCTTCGAGGTGCGCGAGTTCTCCGCCGACGAGAACCTCAAGCTCGGCGATATCCGCGCCAATCAGGCCACGGTCCGCAACGTCCGCTTGTGGGACCACAAGCCGCTGCTGACGACCTTCGCCCAACTCCAGGAGATTCGCACCTACTACGATTTTGAGCACGTGGATAACGACCGCTCTTGGATCGACGGCGTCTATCGCCAGGTTTCGCTCTCGCCGCGCGAACTCTCCTCCGCCAGCCTCCCCAGCCGGAGTTGGATCAACGAGCACCTGACGTACACGCACGGCTACGGGCTCTGCTTGGGCCCGGTGAACGAATCGACCAGCGAAGGCCTGCCGGAGCTCTTCATCAAGGACCTTCCACCGGTGTCCACTCACGCCGGTCGGGTGACGCGCCCCGAGATCTACTACGGCGAGATGCCCAACGATTATTGCTTCGTGCACACGGGCGCGCAGGAATTCGACTACCCGGCGGGTGACCAGAACGTTTACACCAGCTACCAGGGCGCGGGGGGCATCCTCGTCGAGAGCTTTTGGCGGCGGCTGCTCTTCGCGTTGCGCTTCGGGGAAATTAAGATGCTGCTCTCTACTGACCTCCGAACCGGGAGCCGGATGATGATTTACCGACGCGTAGTCGAGCGCGTGCAGCGCCTCACACCCTTCCTGCGCTACGACCACGACCCCTACATGGTGATCGCCGACGACGGCTCGCTCGAGTGGATCCTCGACGGCTACACCACCTCGGAGGTCTATCCTTACTCGGAGCCGACCCCGGGCCTCGGGAACTACGTCCGGAATTCCGTCAAAGCCACCGTCGACGCCTATACCGGCCAGGTTCACTTCTACATCGCCGATGCCACGGACCCGCTCATTCAGGTGTATTCGAATCTCTTCCCGGGGGTCTTCGAGCCCCTCTCGGCCATGCCCAAGGACCTGCGCGCGCACATCCGCTACCCCGAGGAATATTTTACCGTCCAAGCCGCGAAATACGCCCTGTTCCACATGACCGACGCGCGCGTCTTCTACAACAAAGAAGACTTGTGGCGCATCGCCCAAAGCACCACGCAAGGCGCCGCGGTGCCCATGACGCCCTACTTCACCATCATGAAACTCGCGGAAGTCGGTAAGGCGGAAGAGTTCATCCTCATGGTGCCGTTCACCCCGGCGCGCAAGGACAACATGATTGCCTGGATGGCGGCGCGCTGCGACGAGCCCAACTACGGCCGAGTCCTCGTCTTCACGTTTCCGAAGCAGAAACTGATCTATGGCCCGCAGCAGATCGAGTCGCGCATCAACCAGGACACCGCCATTTCGCAGCAACTCACCCTCTGGGACCAGCGCGGGTCTTCGGTAATCCGCGGGACGCTCCTGGTCATCCCGGTGGAGAACTCCATCCTCTACGTTCAGCCGCTCTACCTTGCCGCCGAAGCTGGAGGCGGGCTGCCCCAGTTGAAGCGGGTCATCGTCTCCTATTCGGACCAGGTGGTGATGGATTCCACTTTGGAGGCGGCGCTGAACAGGATCTTCGGCGGTGCGACGGCCGCCGCTCCGTCCGCCGTGCCTACGGCCGGGCCGCAGCCCACTTTGCCCAGCGCTGCTCCCGACACCCAAGCCCTCATCCGCGAGGCCAACCAGCACTACGAACGCGCCCAGCAGCTCCTCAAGCAGGGCGACTGGGCGGGATATGGGGAGGAAACCCGCAAGCTGGGTGAGGTCCTGAAACGCCTGGCCGCAGCGAATCAAGCACAAGAGCGGAAGTAGGAAGTCGGAAGTAGGCAGAAAGCAGAAGGCTAAAGGCTAAAGGCTAAAGGCTAAAGGCAACAAACCTCGCAGGCCCTGGACTGCAATGCGATGGTACAATCTGCTAAGAGGTGCCGCATGGCTTGGCAGGACCGAATCAGCGTGGACCCGGCGATTTGCCACGGACGAGCCTGCATCAAAGGCGCGCGAGTGATGGTCTCGGTCATCCTTGACAACTTGGCCGACGGTGAAACGCCTGAGCAGGTCGCAGCCGCCTACAGGCTCCAGGTTGAGGATGTCAATGCGGCGCTCCTCTACGGGTCTGAGTTGGTGAAAGGGCGGCTGCCTCTGCCGCATGCCCAAGCGCAGTCCGAGTAGGGTTCCTTCTGACTTCTGATTCCTGGCTCCTGACTTCTGCTTACTGCCTACTGCTTTCTGCCTACTCCTTGCTTAGCAACGCGCACACCTGATGGGCTCCGTCAGGGTCAATGGCCGCGCTGCCTTTGATGATCTGCCGGATGATTCCCTGCTTGTCGATCACAAACGTGTAGCGGTTCGCGAGGCGGAGGATGGGGATAAGGACATCATAGGCGCGCGAGACGGTCTTGTCTTCGTCGCTGAGGATGGGGAACTTGACGCCCAGGGATTCCGCAAAAGCCTTGTTTTTCTCGCGGCTGTCCACGCTGATGCCAATCACCTGCGCGCCGGCCGCTTCGAACTTGGCGATATCAGCCTGATACGCCTTCAGCTCGCGCGTTCAGCCACTGGTGAAGGCTTTGATGTAGAAGGCGAGGACGACGCTTTTCTTGCCGCGGAAATCGCTCAGCCGGACCGTGTTGCCATTCTGGTCGGGCAGGGTGAAGTCGGGTGCTGCGTCGCCGACTTTCAGTGCGGCCTTCGCCATGGCGCCAAATGCTAGCACCATTGCAATGGGCAGAGCGATCTGAAATCCAGCACGCATGGGGTCAAAGCGGCAAGGGCGGCCCTTGGGCCGCCCCTGCGGATCTTCCGGTATCCCGGACCGGTATGCCGTATACCGTCTACCACCTACTGCTTCTTGTGCTCCAGCAAACTGCACGCGGCGTGCGCGCCGCTGGGGTCGAGGGCTTCCTTATCTTTCTCGATGTGTTGGATAACGCCTTCCTTGTCCACCACAAAGGTGACGCGATTGGCGAAGCCGTAAGTGTCGTTCAGGATCCCGTAGTCTTTCGATACGATCCTTTGGAAATCGCTCAGGAGCGGGAAAGTGAGTCCCTCCTGTTTCGCAAAAACTTTGTTGGCCGGGGAGCTGTCCACGCTGATGCCCAGCACCTGGGTGTTCGCTTGCTCGAATTTGGCGATATCAGCCTGATACGCCTTCAACTCCTTCGTTCAACCACCGGTGAAGGCGAGGACGTAAAACGCCAGAACAACGTTTTTCTTGCCGCGAAAATCGCTCAGCTTCGTGACCTTGCCGTTCTGATCGGGCAGGGCAAAGTCCGGTGCCCGGTCACCCACGCTCAAACCGGCGGCGCGAGCCGCCACCGGGACGCCCAAGGCTAGCGCCAGGATTCCAGCACTGGCATGCATTCTTCTGCGCACGGATCTACCTCCTCGACTTAGTGAGTTTCGGTGCCCTTGAAGACGGCGGCATTATACTCCAATTGGCAAGCTTCGTTCCCGCATCCTTTCCGGATCTTCTGACCGGACTCTTTGTCGCCGGGGGAGGCAAGTGGTGCCACCGAAGCCGCAATGACCCAAGATCACCGTTCAGGGCGAAGGCTTGACAGCACAACTGGCGCATCTAGCCTGTCAGAACAATCTGTAAATAACTGAAAATAAGACAAAAATAAGACTTGACATATACACACTCATATTTTATGATTTAACTTGACTAAGGACTTAACTAAGACGGACAATTCAAGGAGGATCAAAACCATGGCGATTGTAAGATGGCAACCGTTCGGTACTATGAGGGCGGCCGAAAGGGAATTCGACCGACTATTCCGGGACCCCTTTACCACGTTTGGCGGGGAGCGCGAGGCGGAGCCCTCGACCCGGCCCTGGGCACCGGCAGTGGACATCTACGAGACCGAGAACAGCATCGTGCTCAAAGCCGAGCTCCCCGGGATCGATCCCAAGGACGTGGAAGTCCGCGTTGAGGACAACACGCTCTACTTGAAGGGCGAGCGCAAGTTCGAGAAAGAGACGAAAGACGAGAACTACCACCGCGTCGAGCGGTCGTACGGATCTTTCGCGCGGAGCTTTTCGCTCCCGAACTCGATCGACGCCGACAAAGTCGCCGCCGAGTACAAGGACGGCGTGCTCAACCTGACGCTGCCCAAGCGCGAGGAAGCGAAGCCCAAGACGATCAGGATCAACATTAGCAGGAACTGATCGTCCGTGCGGAGTGCCGATTTCGGTCGCACGCGCATGATGACGGCAACCATGAACCGCGCCGCGGTCCTTCCATCGACCCGGCGCGGCTGTTTTTTGAATCTGGAATATCGAGCCCGTGATTGAACGCGGAGAAGGCGGGTGCGAAGATGATGCGACCCAGTTTCTAGTTTCCAATTTCGATTTTCGAATTTCCAGTTTCGAGTTTCAAACATGGCGACACGATTTGACAAATTTACGGTGAAAGCCCAGGAGGCCCTGCCGGCCACCGAGGACCTCGCTGCCCGCCACGGCAACCAGCAGCTTGAGCCGGTGCATCTCCTGCTGGCGCTGGTCGAGCAGCAGGAAGGGATCGTGCCGGCAATCCTCGAGCGGCTGGGAATCCCGCCCGCGGCGGTAACGAACCAAGCCGAGAAGGCTGTCGAGGCTTTGCCGAAAGTGGGCGGGACAGCAGACCACTTCCTTTCCCCTGCCCTCAAAGAAGTCTTCGATGAGGCGTTCAAAGAGACCGAGCAATTCAAGGACGAATATGTCTCGACCGAACACCTGCTGCTGGCGCTGGCGAAGCGATCGAAGGATGCGGCGGGGCGGATTCTCGCCCGTCTGGGGGTGACCCACGGCGCCATTCTCAAAGCGCTGGTGGCGGTGCGGGGCACGCAGCGCGTGACCGACCAGAACCCGGAAGCGAAGTATCAGGCGCTGGAGCGCTACGCGCGCGACCTGACCGAGCTCGCTCGGCGCGGCAAGCTCGATCCCGTCATCGGCCGCGACGACGAAGTCCGTCGCATCATCCAGGTGCTCTCGCGCCGCACGAAGAACAATCCGGTGCTGATTGGCGAGCCGGGCGTGGGCAAGACGGCCATTGTCGAAGGCATCGCGCAGCGCATTGTCGCCGGCGATGTTCCCGAGGGTTTGAAGTTGAAGCGCATTGTCGCACTCGATCTCGGTGCGATGGTGGCGGGCTCGAAATACCGGGGCGAATTCGAAGACCGCTTGAAGGCCGTGCTCAAGGAAATCGAAGAGTCGAGCGGCCAGATCATTCTCTTCATCGACGAGCTGCACACGCTGGTAGGCGCGGGCGCGGCCGAAGGCGCGATCGACGCCTCGAACATGTTGAAGCCCGCGCTCTCCCGCGGCGAACTGCGCTGCATCGGCGCCACCACGCTCAACGAATACAAGAAGCACGTCGAGAAGGACGCGGCGCTCGAGCGGCGCTTCCAGCCCGTCCTGGTCGGCCAGCCCAGCGTCGAAGACACCATTGCCATCCTGCGCGGCCTCAAGGAGCGCTACGAGGTTCACCACGGCGTGCGTATCAAAGACTCGGCGATTGTCGCCGCCGCGGGGCTTTCGAACCGCTACATCTCCGACCGCTTCCTGCCCGACAAAGCCATCGACTTGATTGACGAAGCGGCTTCGAGCCTGCGCATCGAAATCGACTCGATGCCGTCGGAGATCGACCCGATCGAGCGGCGCATTACGCAGCTCGAAATCGAGCGGCAAGCTCTGCGCAAGGAAGAGGACGCCGCGTCACACGAGCGCCTGGAGGCGCTCGAAAAAGAGCTGGCGGGGCTGCGCGAGAAATCCGACCAGTTGAAACTGCGCTGGAAGGCCGAGAAGGAAATCATCGCGCGCATTCGCAGCCTGAAGGAGCAAATCGAGCAGGCCAAGATCGACGAAGCCCGCGTCACGCGCGAAGGCGACCTGAACAAAGCGGCGGAAATCCGCTACGGGAAGCTCGTCTCCCTGGAAAAGGAACTCAGCGCTGCGAACACCGAACTGGGGGCCAAAGAAAAAGCCGGGCGCATGCTCAAGGAGGAAGTGGACGAGGAAGACGTGGCCAAAGTGGTTTCGAAGTGGACCGGCATCCCGGTCGCCAAGATGCTCGAAGGCGAAGTGGCCAAACTCGTCAAAATGGAAGACCGTCTGCGCCTGCGGGTGGTGGGCCAGGAGGAAGCGTTGCGCCTGGTCGCGAACGCCGTGCGCCGCAGCCGCGCCGGGCTCTCCGATCCCAAGCGGCCCATCGGCTCGTTCATCTTCCTGGGCCCCACCGGCGTGGGTAAGACCGAACTCGCGCGGGCGCTCGCGGAATTCCTCTTTGACGACGAACGAGCCATGCTGCGCATCGACATGTCTGAGTACATGGAAAAGCACGCCGTAGCGCGGCTGATTGGCGCGCCGCCCGGCTATGTGGGCTACGAAGAGGGCGGCCAACTCACCGAGCAGGTGCGCCGGCGGCCGTATTCGGTACTGCTCTTCGACGAAATCGAAAAGGCGCACCCGGATGTCTTCAACATCTTCCTGCAAATCCTCGACGAGGGCCGCCTCACGGACGGCAAGGGCCGCACGGTGGACTTCAAGAATACGGTCATCATCATGACCTCGAATATCGCCAGCCCCTTGATCCACGAGGCCATGAACGGCAAGGCTGTAGCGGCGGTGTCCTCACCGCCGAAATCGAAGATGACCCGTGGCGGCGATGGGGACATCGCCGCTACAGGTGGCGGCACCACGACGCTCTCTGACGACCTCAAAAAGCGCATCCACGCGACGCTGCTCGAATACTTCCGGCCGGAGTTTCTGAACCGCGTGGATGAGATTGTGATTTTCAACGCCCTGGGCAAGGAGCAGATCGAGAAGATCATCGATCTGCAGCTCGAGCACCTGCAGAAGCTGCTCGCCGAGCGGAAGATTCAAATCGCACTCACCGACAAGGCTCGCGAACTGCTCTTCCGCGAGGGTTACGATCCGCAGTTCGGCGCCAGACCTTTGAAGCGAGCCATCCAGCGCCTGATCCAGGACCCGCTGGCGATGAAAATCCTGGACGGCGACGTCCTGCCCGGCGATACGCTCGCCGTCGACGGTGATCTGAAGAGAGGGGCGATGACGTTCAACCGCGCTGCAGCCAAGGTCTTGCGATAGAATTGCAGACATTCCAATTGGATATCTGTGCCACCCGCCACAAAACTTCCTCTTGACACGAGGCTAGACATATAGTGTAGTATATATGTAGACTAGCATCGTGGGCGGCGGACGGCAACCGCCGCCCCGCGCGAGGTTTCGCATGGAGAATCCGCCCCTGGCTCCCCCGCCGCCCGAGACCCGCGCCGCCCCCGCCGAGGCTAGGCGTAGGACGCGGAAGTCCACCCCTCGAGGAGCGCCGAGCGAGCGGGCGCTGGCGGCGCAGCGCGCCAACCTGGCCAAGGCTCGGGCGGCGCCGCGCGAGCGTCTCTACCGGTCGACGGACCGGCGCCAGGCGGCCAGCCGCGCCAATATGCAAAAAGCCATCGCGGCGCGCCGGACTCCCGAGGGCAACGCCGCTGCGCGCCTCAACGCCCTCAAGCACGGCATGTTCGCCAAGCGCACGGTGGCCGCGAGCATCACCCGCCTGGGCGAGAGTCCCGAAATGTTCGGCGAGCATCTGCGGCTCTTCGCGCAGGTCTTTGCGCCCCAGAATTACGAGGAGAAGGATCTGGTTCGGCGCCTGGCGGAGACCGTCTGGCGGCGTCTGCGCCTGCACATCGCGCAGGCGACTCAGGAGCGCGAGCGGCTGCAGGAGCTGTTCCGCTCCGCGCCCACGGCGCGCAAGCTTACCGCGCAGGAAACCGTCGATCGCGCTGACGCGCTCGCCATCTATGTCGGCGATCACGAGGCGTATTTCCGCGAGGCGAACAAAATCCAGTCCGAGATCGAGTACCTGCTGCGCGAGCTGCTCCGCAAACGCTCGGGCGGAGAAATCCAGTACTGGTTTCACTCGCCGCGCCGTGACCCGGCTCCGAAGCAAGAGGACGATGACGACGATGGGCTGGAAAGCGATTGGTTCGAGCGCCTGATGGCCATGTCGCCCGACGAGCGCCAAGCCCTCCTCGACCGGGCCAAGGGCGGAGGCTAGGAAAAACAGATATCAGAAGACAGAAGTCAGGAGAAAGAAGGGCAGGTAACCGGGGGACAGGAAGGCAAGTGCTAGGTGCCAGGGGCTGGGGCGCGCTGCGCGATCAAAGATTCCGGATTGCAGATTTGAAAGGCCAAAGGGGCGCACGGTGGGGAACAAGAATGGAAGTAGGGAATAGGAAGCGAGGAAAACGCGGGGACTGGGGGCTGGCGACAAGGGATTGGGAAAAAAAGAAATGGGGCTCGCGATGGAGAGCCTCTGGTTTTCACTGTCGACTGTGAACTGTCAACTCGCTGTCATCGACCGGCGCTACGAGCTCTTTGTCGCCGTCAACGAGCGGGAGCCGCGCTTCACTTGGCACCGCCTGACGCCGGGGCGAGATCCAGGACCCGGAAGTCCCGATCACCAGTCATGATCTTCTTGAGCCCCAGCGCAGGGAGTTCATCCTCACGGCTCCCCAGGTAGGCAAAATGTGGCAGGTCGAACTGAACGGTTTGAAACCAGCCGTGGCGGGCAAGAATCGTCCGAACGCTGCGATGGCCATGCTCATTGATGTCGAGGGCGAGCATGGCGATATGCTGGGATGCTCCCGGTGGGGCGGCGGAATACAGAATCGAGCGCGAGAATTTCCTGCCCAAGAAGAGGCCCGCCGCTTCGAGGCGCAAAATTTCCGGCACTTGCGCCGCGGGCGGCAGGGCGCGAATCCGCCGGGCTTCTTTCCGAGTGAGTCGTCCCTGGTTGACCCAGTGCCGGAGGCCGGGATGAACGCGGCCCCGCCACAAGGTGACGGTGTCGGCGTAGGTCCGACGCGCGGCATCCGACGCGCGCGGCGTAATGTCCAGGTGAAGCTTCCGCACCTCCGTGCGGGCGTCCATCAGGGCCTCGAGGGCGGGGGTTTGGAGCTCGAGGGTGATTCCGGCGATCTCGACACGTTCCGATTTCACCGTGGCGTGCCAGTTTTTGACCGCGTCCTCGTCGGCGAAAAGAATTGTGGGCGGGGGAGTCGCCCCTCCCCGAGCTGCCAGGATGGCGCCGTGGTCCGCCAGCAACCGCATCCTCAAATCGTCGGCCATACCTTCGGCCGGCAAAGCGTGGCGAAAGCGTCGGAGGGAATCTTCCCCGGGGTTGGGCGAAGGCGCGCTCAGTTCGGGGGGCTTCGAGTTCTTAAGCGCCGGGCCAGGCGCGGCTTGCTGGCCCGCAAAATAGGCCGGAAACCAACTTGCAACGCACAGTGCGAGGACCCCCGTGAGGGATCGATGGCTCATTGCGCCTTCCGCGACGCCCACGGGCGCGCTCTCAAACCGGTGGTCATTCTGATCTCGTCCCGCTCAGAGCGGGAGGAGAAGCTGGTAGCCACGGCATGTTCTTCATGTCCGTCAGCTGACGGATTCGTAACCCGTCGGCTGACGGGCGGCCCTGAAGAAGCCCACGGCACAAAATCCGTGCCGTGGCTTGTATCTTGACATCCCATTAGAGACTCTCTGGGTTGAAG
>Ga0315284_10014973_pt1 | contig 11024 bp, 10 predicted proteins | sample YL17G09_16_MG_FD_203696 | JGI IMG/M metagenome (GOLD analysis project Ga0315284, IMG submission 203696) | Sediment microbial communities from Yellowstone Lake, YNP, Wyoming, USA - YL17G09_16 | ecosystem: Environmental > Aquatic > Freshwater > Lake > Sediment | place: USA: Wyoming | collected...
TAATAAAGATAATTTATATTACACGTTTATTTACTGGACTGTATGGATACTTCAACTATCTGTTAGTTTAATAACATCTTATGTAAGTTTTTATAAATGGGATCGTAAATATTTTTTATATAATTCATATCGTTCAAAAATTAACCAAGAAATATGGTATTATCTGGAATTAACTGGAAAATATAATATTAAAGATGATGAAGATAGTATTATTACACACGATTCGCGATTTAATTTATTTTTAGAACGTATTGAAAGTTTATTTCGAAAACTAAAAAATTCTGACTTAGAAATAGAAGTTTCTGAAGATGAAAAGAAAGATGACGTAAAAGGAAATTATTCTAATTTAAATCCTACTCCTGCACCTGATTATAATTATCCTGTACAAGAAATACAAAATACTGAAAATGAAAACTAAAATTTATTTATAATGGAATATTTCCGTATATCTGGAATATATTATTTAATATACACGCTTTTGAATTTTAATAAAATTTATTAAAATTTAAAATTTGGCTCTAATGTAGAAAGACCAGCCTTTTGGAACCATTCATCATTGCTGTCGATGAGGTTGGCGACTTCCACTTGATTCTTGTCGGAAGCAAAATGAAGTGGAGTCCTTCCGTCGCTATTCAAGTACTTTCTTGCAGTACTTATACGAATTGATTGATCATCATCATTATACTCTTCATTCAACATAATATACGTATCTTTATGAATATAAACATCATCAAAATAATCTTTATATTCAAAAGGAATTACATCTAAAAATGTATTATCAAGATAAGCAATAATAGCTAATAATTCGTCAAGACGTATCCAAGGATGATTAAAAGAATCAATTCGTTTATCATAATCCGTAAATGTTTTGCCATTTAAACTATCAAAAGTATCAAAAAACATTGAATTTAAACTCCTTGATTTATCACCAGTACTTTTAGATCCAGCTTGTTCCAAGTCTTTTTTTTTTAAAAAATCTGAAATAAACTTGAATTCAAATTCTGTATTTCCATCAAATTTAAAATGTTTTGATCCTGCACCCGTTCTGCGTAATTTTCCTTGTGGTAATGTTATTTCTTCCATTTCTAAATATAATAGTTATTATAGATATAATAGAATTGTCTGAATAACACTAAATCTTAGTATTACAAATAAAATTTATCAATTTTTTTAAATTTTATTTGTTAGACGTACCAATTATTGTAGAATTCTTTAGAACTTCGTTCTTTCGTATTCTATGTATATAACTCCACTAACACTCTGTTATCTTACTGTAAAAACTTATTTTAATTATCTTATAAAAATTAATTATCTTATAAAAATTAATTATATAATAAATAATATATATTGTTTATTATATTTTTGATAATTTATCATATATCAATTATCATTTATCAAAAAATCAGAAAATTTCTTGCAATATTTATCCGAATTGATATATCATCATCATTATACTCTTTATTAAATTTTAAATATGTAAATGTATCAATATATATTTCGTTAATTAAATTATCACTCTCAAATTTAAATACATCTAAAAATGTATTATCAATATATGTAATAATGGCCAATAATTGTTCAACACGTAACCAACTATGAGTAAAAGAATCAATTCGTTCCTCATAATTAGTAAATGATTTGCCCATTAAATTATCAAACACAGTAAAAAAACGTGTAATTAAGTCTTCTTTTTCTAAATATTTTGATATATACTTAAATTGGTCCTCTGTATTTCCAGTAGAAGTAAAAAATCTTAATCCACCACCTCTTCTGCGTAATTTTGGAGGTTCTAATGTAAATTCATTTGATGAATAGATTATTTGTTCCATAACTAAATATAATAGCGTTATATAAATATTTATATTAATATTTACATTAAATTAATAAAAATCATTTTTTTATTCATATATTATATATGTCAGAAATACCAATTATTGCAACAACTTATTTTAATTATCCTACATTAAAAGGTTCTGTTAATTTTATAGAAAATATAGCAAATAAAAATATCATTATCGAGATTGATTTAGTCGGTAGTTATAAAAATAGTCTTCATGGATTTCATATTCATGAAGCAGGAGATTTAAGCGATAGTTGTTTAGGAGCGTGTGCTCATTTTAATCCTTATAATAAAAATCATGGTGGTCCACATTCAAAAAACAGACATGTAGGAGATTTAGGAAATATAAAATTTAATTCTAAAGGAATAGCTAAATATTCTTTTACAGACAATCTTATTAAGTTAAGGGGAACAAAGGCCAATATAATTGGGCGTTCTGTAGTTATTCATCAAGATGTTGATGATTTAGGAAAAGGAGGACACAGTGATAGTTTAACTACTGGACATTCTGGTAAAAGAATAGCGTGTGCTGTAATTGGTTATTCTAAAAAAATGTTTCAAAAATAATATATTAAAAAAATATTAGAAAACATATTAAAAAAATATTATATATAAATTTCTTTTTGTTTCCAACATTTTGAATAATCACTTGTACTTGTATTTCTATGATTTTTATTGTAATAATAGCCTTTATAAAATGTATTGAAATAAATTTCATTTGGATTATCAAGTGCAACAATCATACAATTATTATATTCTTTTGAAGGTTCTCTTGATACATGTTTTAATTTAATATTTTCATTTTTAACATAATCATAAAATAATCGTGGTCCTGTGGGATGTAATGAATTTTCACCATAAAATTTAGTTTTAACATTATGAACGATTCTATCAATAATATTTTTAAAATAATGTGCTTTAGGGACTGATATTAGAACAGAATTAAACATTAAATTACTAAATCTATCTAAACAAAATAAATTAATATCTTTTTCTTGTATTATTTTTTTTAAAGATTTTCTGGGTATATATTTATTATCAAAATAACAACCTCCATGAATATACATATAACAATACCTAAATAAATCAGCTTTATAAGCATTAGGTCGTAAATGATTATATGCCATCATAACATTTTCGTCAAAATTATCTTTTATAAATTGAGTACAATCATCATTATTATAAAATACATAACTATATTCTGGATTTAATTCCAAAAAACTTTGAACAGCATTATAATGTAATATATTCTGATATTTATTATGAGCATATGTTTGAATAATTGTTTTCGGAATTATTTGATTGTATTCCTTCTGATATTCTAAAGATATTTCTGTATTTATATTTTGTACATTGTGTACATTATTTACATAATAATTTATTTTTTTATAATTATTTACCGATGTTCCACAATTTAATACTATATTTTTTTTATTTAAACTATAATGCATATCTTGAATTATTATTTGTAAATCTTCATTCCATCCATTTTCATTTTCCATATTTCTTAAAATAATTTGTAACTTATTAAAGTGCAAAAAATAAATAATAACATTGATATCAATATTTTTATTTGTTATATAATAATTATTTACTAATATTTTATGATTTCGTGGATTTAATTTGGATGGTATATTATCATTTAAAATATTAATCATATTTAGTATATAATTATGAATAAATTATAAAAAAGAATCTAATTATTAAATGATTAAATAATTAAATAATTAAATTAAATTATTTACGTACATTTTCATAATTTTCAATAAACCATTTTATTGTATCTTTTAAACCTTCTTCCATATTAATAAATTTATAATCTGGTAAATAACTTTTTAATAAACTATTATTAGCAGTTTTTTTAAATTGACCATCGCTATAAGAATCATCAAATACTAACCGTTCTTCGTAATCAAAATTTTTAGCAATTAATCTTCCTATTTCTCCAATAGAAATTTCTTCTTCAGGATCAACTGATAATATGATAGATTTTTTTTCTTTATATTCTTCTAATGTCCATAAAAGTAAACGTCCTAAATCTAATGAGTGAATAAATTGACGTAATGGTTTTCCAGTTCCTTTTACAACAAAATCTTCCCCATTTTGTTTACATAAATAACATTTGTGAATCAATGAAGGAATAACATGTCCATCTTCTAATGAATAATTATCATGATCACCATATATATTTGTAGGTATTACACAAACAAAATTATCATTATATTGTTCTTGATAAGCTTTAGAATGAATTTCTAATAAACGTTTGGCATATGCATAGGCATCATTTGAAGTATGTGGAGGACCATCATGAAGCATATTTTCATTAATAGGATATGTTGTTTTATCAGGAAAAATACACGTTGATAAACAATTTATTAATTTTTCTACTTTAAATAAATGACTACATTTAAGCACATTGAAATTTATTAATAAATTATCTTCCAACATATTCACTTTATAATTCATATTTTTAAATAAACCTCCTACAGAAGCAGCAAGGTGAATTACAAAATTCGGTTTAAAACTTTTAAATAATTCATATGTAGAATCATAATTTGATAAATTACATTCTTTTGAACTTAAAAACTTTGTTTCATACAAGTCATTATTTATTACTTTTTTTAAAGCACTTCCTACTAATCCATTTCCACCTGTTATTAATAATTTTTTTTTAATATTATTTTGATTATTATAAACTTCTTCTATTTCTTCTATTTCTTCTAGATTTTCCAAAATAGAAACATCTTCTTTTGTAATAACTTCTGTTTCTTCTAAATTTTCTAAAATAGTTGCGTCTTCTTTTGGAATTACTTCTATTTCTTCTAAATTTTCTATAATAGTTGTATCATAATTTTCAATGATTTCAGAAATTATTTCATTATTCATATATATTAAATTAATATTTATATTTTCAATAAAATTATCTTTTTCAATAATTTTAATAAAATTTTCTTTATCTATATTTTCAGAAATATTATAATTTTCTATATTATAATGATTGTATAATAAATGTTGAATATTATCGTCTGAAGGATAGTCATCTAATTTAAAAATTTTAACATTATTAGAAGATAATTTAAAATTTTCTATTTTTATAATTTTTTCTTCATGATTTTCCAAATTAATTAATTTAAAAATAATATTATCGTCAATATTATTATTTTTTTCTTTTAAAATATAATAATTCATGTCTAAACTTTCTATTTCATATATTTTATTTCCTTCAAATTTTAATAACATTTTAAAATTTTTAAAAATAAATATTTGATTAAAAAAATCTTTTTCAATAACTACTTTTTTATCTAAGTTTTTATCTAAGTTTAATATATTAAAATTTTGAAAATATTTTTCAAATTTAATATTTTTCTCATTTTTTATATCTTCAAATAAATTATTTTCATTTAAAAAATGTTTTGTAGTAGAAATTAAATAAAAATTATCATCTTTCATATAAACAGAATTATTTATATTATTAACATCTAATAATAAAATATCTATTAAATTTTCCGATATATAATGTCCTCCATATAAATTTAAATATAAAAGTATAAATATATTTTTCTTAAAATTAGTATCTTTTATTTTATCATATAAATCAATATAATCTATATAATTATCCAATATAAACTGTCTTCTTTTGGATAAATTAATATTTAAATATGAAAAATAGTTATTTTGATAAATAAACTGATGAAAATGAATATAATCATTAATAGAATTAAACTTTTCATCTCTTACTTGAATAATTCTTTGAGGAATATCATTTGATTGATTTATATTATTATAAAATTTTATTTCAAATTTATTATTTAAGTAGATTTCTATTATTTTTTCATTATATAAAGATTTACCAATAGATAATATTTCAAAAATAGATTTATCAAATGAATATAATTTAATTTTTAAATCACATTCCCATCCTTTATTTGTATCTATTCTTTTAGCTTTAATATATATCAAATCTTTTTCTAAATATAATAGTTGTATCGTAAATTTATCATTATTATTATCATTTATAATTTCAAATTTATTAATTAATATTTTATTATTTGTATTTTTGTTAATAAAATCAGGAATATAATTAATATTCATTATACATCTTATAAAAAAAAAATAAATATATTTATACTTATTCTACTGTAAATATCTTTTCATTATCATTTGATTTTCCTATATTAATCATTTTTTTAATATTTGTGTATTGATTTAATGCTTCTATGTTTAAATTTTGCAACCAACCTTTATTTGTATCAATTCTTTTAATTATAAAAATATTATCTTTCAATTGAATTACATTAAAATTATCATTTGACATATTTGAATTTATATAAAAAGTATAATGTGAAGATTTAATTATTTTTTTATAATAATAATTTTTAGTTCCCCATAAATCTCTAAAATTCGTATAATTTTCTTTATAATAATCTTTATAATGTGATATAAATAATAGTTTATTATCATTATTATTTCGAATATATTCATCCTTTTTTTTTAATTTCAAATTATTATTATTATTACTAAAAAATTTATATAATAACTTATTACCTGTTGGCTCATGAAGATCATTTAAATAATTATTATTAAAAATATTTTTCATACATTCTTTAATTACTTCATATAATATTAAATTATTTTTAGTAATCATTATTATTCCATTATAAATTGATTTAGGAGCATCATCTAAACATAATATTAATTCATCATTTTCTTTTATTAATTCATTAAATGAAACATTTGATATAACTTTAGAATCAATGTAAATACCACCTTTAATATATAAATAACAATATCTAAAAAAATCTGCCTTAATCGCACCTGGTAAAATATAATCAAATGCTTTTACTACATCACTATCTTGATTATTATCCTGTTCATTTGATAAAATATTTACTTGATAATTTTCTATCAAAAACTCTCTACATCTTTTATCATCAAAAAATATGTATTCATATTCCGGATTTTTTTCTAAAATACTACATATTGAATTATAATGTTTTATATTTGTAATTAATTTATAATTTGTCTGCATAATTACTTTTGGAATAAGTAAATTTTTTGATGTTTCTTGGACTAAATTTATGACTGTGTATATTTCAAGAATTTTATAATTTTCATCACTGCTGCCAATTGATATTATTTGACTATCATTATTAAATTCATCAAATAATTTAATTTTAAGATCATTTATCCATCCATTTTCAGAATCTAATCGTCGTACAATTATTTGCATTTTTTTATTATTCAAAAAATAACAAATAACATGATATTGATCACCATTTTTATCATTCAATATTTGATAATTATTTTTAATTAATATATCATTTCTAGGAAGTATATTTTCAACAATATTATTAACCATATATATTAAATTTGTTTTTATTTATTTTTTTTAAATTAATTCTAATTTAATTTCTTCAATAATAATATTATCATTTATTTTTTTATTTATTATTTTAGTTAAATTTTTATAATTTTTAATTTCTAAATTTAATTTTATATTATCTAAATTATCTAAATTATCTAAATTATCTAAATTATCTAAATTATTTGCTTTATTTAATAAAATAAAATAACATTTATTATTATTCTCAATAATAAATATATCAAATATTTTTTTATAAATTTGTATATCCATATTATTGAGAATTGTATAATTAATTAATAAATTATTTATATTAAAATCAATTGATGTATCAATAATTAAAAATCTATTATTAGAACTATTTATATTTACAAAATATTCATTATGATTATTATCGTTTATTATTTTTATTTTAAAATTATATTTCCAAAAAGTATTTTTTTTATTAAAAATAAATAATTTTTTATCGGGTAATAAATAAAAATCAAATACATCATTTTGCGAATTTGGATAAATAAAAATACTAAATTCATTAAATTTAATATAATTTTTATATAAAATTTCATTATTTTTCCATAAAACAGAATAATGTGTACCACAACTTTTTGGATTTATATAATTTTTAACTATTATTTTTCTATTATTGTATTCAATATATAAATCATTATAATCATCTGATTTTTTTATATGTTTAAATGTAACATATTTATTAAAATCAATATTATCAATAGCTACATCATATAATAAACTAGGTCCTGTCAATGAAAGTATTGTATTATTAGTAATCCATGATTTTGTACCAAATGAACGAGTATATATTTTAGTAAAATTTTGTATTTTATATTTTATTGTTTCAATTGCTTTTAAAAATAAATTATTTTTAGGACAAGATATTAATACAGCATTAAATAATCCCGTTTTATGAATATCTTGACATAAAAATAATTCAGAGTCTTTTTTAATTATTGATGATAATGGATATTTTAATATTTGTTTACAATCAAAATAACAACCTCCATTAATATATATATAACAATATCTAAAAAAATCTGCCTTAAAAGCACCTGCTACTAATATATCATAATAATATAAGGTATCATCATCAAAATGGGTTTTTATAAAATTTCTACAATCCAAATTATTAAAAAAAATATACTCATATTCAGGATTTAATTCTTGAAATGTTAATATTGAATTAATATGAAGCAAATGTGATATATTATTGCTTCCAAATGTTTGTATAATTATTTTTGGTATTTTTTGTTCATAATCATTACTTTTAAAAAATAAATCTACTTTAGTATTTATATTAACTATTTTATGATTATAAATACTAGACCCAACTGATATTATTTCATCATTAATATTAATAAGTATATTATTATTCCATCCTTCTTCTTTATCTAATCTTCTTAATATAATTTTACATTTATTTTTAGATAAATAATATACTACTATATGAAAATCAATTTGAAAATTATTTACTATAAAATAATTATTGGATATAATATTATTTTTTCTAGGTTTTAAATTATTAATATAAACCATATATTAATAATTAAAATAAAAAAATATATTTTTAAACAATAGTTTTTTAAATATTTGATAAAAAATAATTTCTACATACAGGACTACAAAATATTTTATCATATGCTAAATATATTTTGGGATTTATTAATATAACATTTTCTTGTTCAATTTCATTATTATTATTTATCAAATTTTTATCGCATATGTAACAATTTTTATATGAAATATTTTTAAGATTATCTTCTGATAAAAAATCATTACTTTGTTTATGTTTTAAATTATTATTATTAATATTATTATTATTAATATTATTATTATTATTATTACTATTATTATTATTATTAATATTATTATTATTATTATTATTATTATTATTATTATTATTATTATTATTATTATTATTATCAAAGCATTTATTTAATACTAATAAAAGATTTGATATATTATCTTTAATAAAAAAATATATTTTAAAAATATTAAAAATATTCTTCATAATATTAATTTATATATAAAATTTTTTTAATATCTTATAATTATTATGGATAATAATAATATTATAATATATTTTGAAAAAAATATTATAAAAAATATTAAAATTTTACAATTTAAAATAAATGAAGATTTAGAATATATAAATAATTCTCATGTTAATTATTTATATGAACTAGAATTAAATGATAAAATTTATAAATTTCATGGATTTTATAAAGATAATTATTTTGGTATAATAACAGAAATATATGATACTATATTAAAAAATATAATATACGATAAACAAATAATATTAATAAAAATAAATTGGGTTAAAAAAAATATAGATAATAAAATAAATTTATATTTTTTAGATATACAGCAAAATAATTATGAATATATTTATGCTCCTTTAAGAAAAGAAATATTAACTTCAAATAATTTATTAATTGAAGATTTATTAATAATTAATAATTATAATACAGATATTTGTAAAATAGAAAATATGATTAAAAGTAATATAGGTTATTTAAAAAATACTGAAATTAATAATGATATTAATAGTTATAATAGTTATAATAAAGATAATATGATTAATGAATCTTATTCTAAAAATATATTTAAAAAATTAAGTAATAAAATTTTGAAAACATTATTCTGATATTTCTGGCATTTGAATAGACCCATTATGAATACATTCATTGACATGCTCTATATCCAAACTTAAAGAACGTTTTCTAGAACCATTTATTTCTTCAATTGGTGGAATTATTAATTCACCTTCTTGAAGTTCTAGCATTATATTTCTAAAATTTTCACGTATTTCATCAATAATACTTGGATGAATTATTTGATGTTTATTATGTGTTTTAATATTTAATTCATCATTTTCTGGAAAATATGGATTTGGAAAATAAAAAAGACAATATGGACGATCATTTTGATTTGGTGATTCTTGAGCCAAATCTACTGAAAGATTATGATTTTCATTGAAAATACTATATGGTGGTGTTTGAGGCTCATCATCATCTGAATAATATAAAGAATTATTTGACGATTCATCATCTGAAAAATAATAATCAGCGGTATTGTTAAAGTCCATTTTTAAGATATATTTATATATCAATGTATTATTGATTATATATTATTACAAATTATGTAATATTATGTGTATTATAAATCAATTTTTTTAATTAGAATATTCAACTCCCGCCATACCATTCGCTATATTTAATATATTATAATTTACAGCAAAAATTTGAATAATTGGGTCAATTAATTCATCTGATATTTTAAGATATAATTGTTGATTATCAACTCTACTAAAATTACAAGATCCGGATGGTTGATAATCTTCAGGATGTAAGCTAAAACTAAAGCAATATATGAAATTATTAGGTGTATTTGTATGTCGTTGAAATGGTACAACTGTTCGGTAATAAATATTTGGTAATACGTCGGTTAAATCTTGTCCTTCTAAAATAAGTTTAGCTTCAATTACAGTATCAGTCCCATTAATTTTGCCATTTTTATAAGATTGAGATGAAAAATTAAACCATTCATTGCCACCATAAGGATATGTAGTTAATACATCACTATTTTGTAATACCCATATAATTTCTTTAACAGGATGATTAAAATTAAAATTAATGGTTTGATTTAAATCTGGTATGCGAATAAATTTACTAGGGTTTGTTGGGTCTTGACGTAATCCATTTGAAGTCAATGATGTTGCATAAACTTGTAATTGTTCTATTAAATATTGTAAATTATTTTTTGTAAAAATTTTTCTTTCATTTTCTTCTAAAAATATATAGTCTA
>Ga0315284_10014975_pt1 | contig 11023 bp, 5 predicted proteins | sample YL17G09_16_MG_FD_203696 | JGI IMG/M metagenome (GOLD analysis project Ga0315284, IMG submission 203696) | Sediment microbial communities from Yellowstone Lake, YNP, Wyoming, USA - YL17G09_16 | ecosystem: Environmental > Aquatic > Freshwater > Lake > Sediment | place: USA: Wyoming | collected...
GTCGGGTCCCGGGCCGCCAGACGCTCGCGGATGGCCAGAGAGGCCCGGTATTCCCCCAAAGCCCCCGCCGCGTCCCCCTGCGCCAGCAGCACGTTGCCCACCCTGTTGTGGATGACCGAGAGGTCGCGCTGCCAGTCGGCGTTGGTCGGGTCCTGGGCCGCCAGACGCTCGCGGATGGCCAGAGAGGCCCAGTATTCCCCCAAAGCCCCCGCCGCATCCCCCTGCGCCAGCAGCACGTCGCCCACCTCGCTGTGGCTGACGGACAGGTCGCGCTGCCAACCGGCGTTGGTCGGGTCCTGGGCCGCAAGACGCTGAAGGGCCTCTCGGGCCGCCCACAAGAGCGATTGGCGAGTGGGCAGATCGGCGGTGTTTATGATCGCATCGCCAAGATCGAAGTTGAAACGGTTGCCCAGGTTGGCGATTTGTTGGCCGATCAGGCCGGACTGGGTCAGCAAGGCTGCAACCCACGGGACGTTGGGGTTGGGATGCTGCCTGGCCCCCAGCGCGATGTGGCGGGCCAATGCATCTGTGGCACCATTCCTGGTTCCGAGGGGATCCGGCAAGTCGGCATAGACCCGCGCGGCCTTGGCCGGGTCATCGCCTTCGATCAAGTGGACCATCAACTCCGTCTGGCGCAGCGGATCATCCGCCGGAAGGGTTTCGAGGTGATCGGCGATGGCGTGGTGAATCTGCCGCACCAACTTCATATCTTGCAGGGCGCGTTGCCGCACAGCCTGGCGCATCTGGGCGTGGAAGAAGTCAAGTTGCCCGGCCGCCCCACGCCGGGCCAGGTGGGCGCGGAAGCCACGCCGCAATGCGGCCAGGCTCAGTTCGTCCAGCGCCGTCGCCGGTTGGCCCGGAAAGAGAATCTCCGCCACGCGCGGCACGAGCGGCAGCAGGTCCGTCTCGCGCCAGCCGAAGCGGCCGAGGGCGATGACTGCGGCAAACGCGCGGGCGTGGGCTGGGCCATAAGCCTTTTCGGTGTGCGCCAGCAGCCAGTCATAGAGTTCCGGCACGCCGGGCGGCATTCGCCCGGCGGTGTCCAGCACGAGGGCGCGCAGCCGTTGGGCGGGCGAGCCGGCGAAGTCACGCTCGGCCCGGGCGAAGTCGTCGGCGTCGAGCAGGTTGAGTTGTTCCAGGGCCAACGTAAGCCACAGGGGGTTGCCGCAGGCGGCCGTGCCGTCCGGCAGCCGCTTCTCCGTGAGTACGCGGAGCACGTCGGGGCTCAACTCGCGGTGGTAGCGTTTCCAGACTTGCTTGCCGATCTCGGCAGCGTCCGCCGCCGTCAGCGCCGGCAAGCCCGGTTGCTCGATGCCGGCCCACTGGGACAGTGCGGCGGCGCCGACGCCGGGCAAGGCCGTGGCGATGAGGCGGGCGTTGGCGGGCCACTGCTTTGACCGCAGCCAGGTGAGGTGCCGGCCGCGGGGCGTGGGGTCGAACTGGTCGAGGGCGTCCATCAGCACCACGACGCGCGTCTTGGCGGCGGCGCGGGCAAGCAGCGATGCGAAGGTGACGTCCACGTCGTCGGGGCTGGCCTTCTCGGGCAGCGGATTGGCGATTTGGAGGAAGTCGGCCAGTTCCTGGATGAAGCGGCGGAGCATGGGGTCCGCCTGCGACCCGCGCGGCGTGCCGCCGGCGGCGTTGGCCAGGACGAGCACGGACCCGTCGGCGGCGAGCCTGTGCCACAGTTCGGCGAACACGGCGCTCTTGCCCAAGCCGGGGTTGCCGGTGAGGCAAGCGCCCCAGGCCGCGCCGGCAACGGCAGACCCCGCGGGCACGGCCGGGGAACGGGCGAGCGCGAGCAATTGGCCCAGCAGTTCCTCCCGGCCGGTGAAGTTGCGGCGACGATGCTCAGTGAACTCTACGAGGGCGGCGCGTTCCTGGGCGTCTTCGGTGGGCGGAGGTTGAGAGGCGAAGGCGCGGGTCTCTTCCTCCAGTTCGCGCCAGAGATGTTGGAAGACCATCTCGCCCCAGGCTTCCAGGCCCGTGACCCTGTTCTGGGCGGCGTCCCAGTCGGCATGGTAGTGGTGAACCCGCGGGGCGAGTTCCGGATCTTCGGCGAACTGCGCCTTGAGGGCCTGGAGAGCGGCGTGGCGGGCGCGCACGGCAGGGTCGGGAGAATGGGCGTCGCTGTAGTCGGCGGCAATGGCGGGCGGCATCTTGTCGTAGGGCAGCGGGTCGCGCAGGTAGAAGAAACTGCGGCGGCGCTGCTCGGGGTGTTCCTTGAGCACGCCGAACTCGATTTCCAGGGCGGTGACGCTCTTGCCGCGGACATCGGTCTTAAAGCCGGCCTCCTGCGTGGCGGCGGCCATGCGATCCTCCGGCGGCACCCAGCCGTAGCGGTCGCCGAGGACGACCAGCAGGAAGGGCCGGCTGCGCTGGATCTCGGTGAGGCAGACCTTCAGTACAAGCAGTTCGCGGGCCTCCTCGGTGCCGAGTTGGGCGGTTTCGACGCCGAGGCGAAGGTCGATGGGTTCGAGTTGGTGGCGGCGTTTGCGAAGTTCCTCCTCCAGGCGCGGGAAAACATAGCGGCAGAGGTGGTCTCGCTCGCTCTGCATGTCCTTGAACGTGGAACTGATGAAGATCGGCCGTGCCTTCCACGGCCCGGAGAGGCCGGCCGTGGCGGCACCTGGTGCGGCGGGAGCAGGTGATTCGGGCTGCCGGTCCGCGTCATCCTTGCCAAAGATACGATTCTCTATGCTCATTGACGACTCTCCCGGGAATGACGGCATTCAGTATTCCGCTCGGCCTTTATGTCGCGGAAGGTGGAGGAGATGAACACGCGGACTGTTCGCCAAACCTGTGTCATAGGCGCTCTCCGCAGCCGGGGCTCAGCCTCTCTCGAGCCGATAACCCAGGGCGACGATGGCCTTGAGCGTTTCCATGGCCGCGTTGCGGTCGTATTCTTTTTCCGATTCCGGCAACTCGCCGTACGGGACGAGGTCGGGATGCTTTTTGGCGGCATCGTCGCGCCGCGGCCCATAGGTCCATCCTTCGGCCAGGCCCAGGGTGGCCTAGATATCGTGGGCGTGTTCGGCCAGCCGCTCCGTCAGGGCCAGGAGGTCCTTCGACAGCGCAACGCCCGACGTGTCAATCGGCTCGGGACGATAGGTCACTTTTTCTTCCCTCCGCGCGGTTTTTTGGAGCGAGTGTCTCCGGTTGCGCGTCGACTGCCCGTGTAGAAGACTTCCAACCCGGCCTTTGCCAGATACACGGGGATATTGCGGGCTGCGTCGCGATCCCACTCCCTGGTCTTCTCGCCAACCTCATCCCAGGGGACCACGTGGGGGCTGGTCTTCTCCTTGGGGTCGCGCCGTGGCCCATAGCGCCAACCGCTTTGGAGCCGCTCGACAAGCCACCGGCCGTGCTCCATCTCGGCCATGAGTTCGATGTTGACCTGGTCGTCTCCAAAGGGCTTGGCATCCCGCGGCCTCGCAGCCGGTCGCACATCACAATCGGCGGCCTGGAGCAGTTGGATCCAATAGGCCACCTGTTCGCGGTTGGATTTCTGGAGGTCGTCTCGGAGGTAATCCCAAGGCATCGTGGACTCGTCGCCCTTCTGGTAGCGCTTCTCGGCGAGGAATGTCTCGTGGACCGCCTTGGCCGCTTCTTCGAGTTTCGCACCTGCCAGGACGGGCGGCACGCGGCCCATCATGACGAAGGCCCGCACGGCCATGCGGTCGGACGGGAGAACCAGGAGGTTCCGCGCCTGCCACCAGTGAACGTCGGGGAGGAGTTCGGCGACCGCCCGGCCGCTGGATTCCACCACCGCGACCGATGCGCCGAGTCCGAGAGCCATGCGATACTCCGACGCGGCGATCGAGCCGCCGTTGATGCCCAGGAGACGCACTTCCGCCGGTTCCACCCCCGCCACCAGGATGTCAATCCAGTTCTGGAGCGGCTCCATCGGCGTTAAGCCCTTCCCGGAGGTCCGGATCCGCTCGTCATATCGCTCATCCTCCGTGGCGTCCTTGGGGAGGGGCGGTTGCGGCAGGTAGCCGATCAGATGCTGACCGTTGTTGCCCCTGTCGCGGCTCTCCCGAACGACATCGCCGACGAGGCCTGGGATGCCCTGCTCGGTCGCTCCCGAGCAGAGGGTCCCTTCGAATGCCAGGAGGGCCTGGAGCAGATGGTCCCGGTACTCGCGCATGCGGTGTTCGACGCTCTGGTCGGCGCCGCCGGCAACGATCAGCACGGGCTCCTTAAGCGAGGGTCTGCGTTTGCTGGCGAGGGGTCTCAAGGCCTTGGCCGCTGGCGTGAAGCGGCTGCGCCGCGCTGTGGCGAGCCGGCCGATGCCCTTAGGCCAGGAAACCCATCGGTCGTTCGTCTCTGTCTCGATGGACGCCAAGACCTCCCGCAAGGGCTCGGCCCACTTCTTCGCGGCTTTGCCGGCCTGAAGACCGGCGAGCGCGGCGAACTTGTCCACGCACGCGGCAGACGCGTGCTCCGGGTCCGCCTTCAGCGCCTGGGCGACGACCAAGAGCCGCTTAATGCACGCCGCCTCCGCGGGGAGGACCTCCTCAAACGTGTCATAGAATCGTATTTCCTCACCCAGCGCCTCGGGGGCGACGCATTTCTCTGGGTCGAGGCAGACCTGAACACCCTTGGCATACTCCGCCAAGGCTTCATAGTCCGGTTGCTGGAGGACCAGACAGAACCGGCCGGCGGTGAAGAAGGGCTGCGGCAACTCGATCTGGACGTCGGCGTGGTCCTGGCACGTCTGGATGGCCGCCAAGAGCCCCGGCCGCATCAACTCCACGTACTCGGCATGTTTCAGGCGTTCCATCTCGTACTCCAGGAATGCCGAGAGGTGGTACGGATTCGCCGGTTCGCACTGCATGGCGAGGCGGTAGAGGTCGGTGGGCTTGTGGACGCATGCGGGACCCTCGCGGGCGCACCGGGCCAAGGCGACGGCGGCCCGAGCCCGCAATTCGTTTGCGCGCCGGCTCACATGGCCCGGCGGGTCCGGGGGCTTGTCGGGCCTTGCCACCTCGGCCAGGAGGTCGCGTCCGATGCCGTATCGCGTGTGCCGGGGCACGCTTGTCCGACAATAGGCCTGACCCAATTCGAAGCGGACACGGTCCGCCAGAAAGCCCGGCAGGCCGTTGAAGTCCACCTCCTCCAGAAAGAGGATAACGAGGTCCCAAGCGTAGAGGACTTTGGCGAGTTGCGCCTGGCGAAGGGCATGGCCTGCCCGGCTTGTCTTGTCCCTGTCAGTCGCCCGGAGGACGCTCAGGTCCACCAGTTCCCGCAGGAGGTCCTCGGGGCTCAACGCCACGCCGTGGTTCATGGCGTAGCGGTCAAGGCCGTCGATTAGTTGGCCGAAATCTCTGTCGCTCACCTCGAGCATCGCTGCCACGCGGGCCCCGTCGCGCTCGAACTTCGCCGGGACCGGGAACGGCGACTTGTACATGCGGTCGTGTCCGACGGCGGCCCAGGCGTTCTGGAGGGCCGTATGGACCTGGATTTCAGCCTTCCGCCCGCCAAAGTCGTCGGGGACGTCAACGCCCAGGATCGGCGTCTTGCCCGGGATGATCTGCACGACGAAGTGCACGCCGCGATAGCCGAACTCCCGGACCGCCAGCCGCTCCGCGCAGTTCAGCGTGTTGGCCTCGTCTATGAGGAAGTGAGCCCGGATGAAGGCGCACAGACGCTCGGCCTCCTCCTCGGTCAGAACGACCACGCGCGCCCCGGCCAGGTCGGTAATCTGGTGGACCGGGTCCGCGTACTTGTCCTTCTTGCGCAGGGCCTTCTCGGCGAAACTGGAGAGGCTCTTGGCTCGGGCAGCGACCACGCCCTCGGGCGCAAACCGGTCGCGGGCGCTCTCCAGAATCTCCCGGAGTTTCGCCGCGTACGCCTCGTAATGCTTCTGCTCGTTGCTGCAGGCCTTGATTTGCTGCTTCAGCCACTCTGCATCACCGGGTTTCATGGCCCACCTCCCGAACGGGAATAGGACTGAACGAACGGCAGGAACTGGGCACAAACGTCTCTCTTCACCAAATCGCCGCGGGACACCCATTCGTGGAGGTCATGTTCCTCGCTCAGGCGGACCCGGCCAGAAACAACCCGCGCTTCGAGGATGAGATAGGCGACTCTGCGCTCCGGGGCGTCGGACTCGGCGGCGCCTAGGACGCGTTCCAGGGAAACTTCCAGGCCCGTTTCCTCGGCGACTTCCCGCCGGAGCGCCTCGTCGAACGTCTCGCCGGCGTCCACTTTGCCGCCCGGCAGGTCCCACTTGCCCTTGTTGTTCTTCGACGCCATGGACCGCTTCAGGAGCAGGCACCGGCCTTCCGCATCGCAGATAAGGACCTTGACGGACAGGGCAAAAGGCTTCTGCGGCATCTCAGGACCACCTCCAGGCCGCACGTCCGAGGCCGCCTATCCTGCGGGCGCCCACCCCGCCAACGCATCGCCGCGCAGCCCGCGCTTCACCAGGATTTTGCATCGTCAACCACAACCGATTATCAGAGCCTTACTTGTAGCGCGGGGGTTTACCCCCCGCGCAAAATACCCTACATCCCAAGGCCGCGGGGGATAAACCTCCGCGCTACAGAGCCCGATGCAAAATCCTGTCACGGCTTGGGCGGCAGGGCGTTCAGATCCTCCGCCGTCGAGATGATGACGTACTCGTCGTCCACGACGGCGTAGTCCGGCAGGTCCGTCCCAAAAGCGGGCAGCACGGCCAGCACGGCCCACAAGGCCTCTTCGGCCGTCAGGGCCGCCTTGGGCACGCTAACCTCGGTATCCTTCGTGATCCCGGCCGCCTCAAGGGGCTGCCACCGGACTATCATGTTGACTTTAGATGCTTCGGACAAATAAGTCACAACATCTCCAAGTGCTATGTCGTAAAACTCCAGAGGGTTCTGGAGGCGCGTCTTCATCTTCGCGTACAGCGGGCCCGTCTTCGACATGCGGCGCCGGGCCGCGCCCGCCTCCTCCATCCGGCGCAGGGCCAGAATGTGGTCCTCCGTCGAAACCAGCACAACGCGCCCCTTTCTCACGAACCAGGCCGGTTTGGCGATGCCGGCGGTCAACAGGCCTTCCAGGATCATGTCGAGCATCCGCGCGGTGGAAACATCGGACACTTCCAATGTCACCGGCGTTGTCGGTCCTATCAACGCGCCCTCAAGGGCCCCCCAGTTAACCAGGATCGGCACGCCCGTCCCATCCTGGAAGAACTGGAGCACGTCCCGGAGTTCGACTTCGAGGAGATTTATCTTCGGCTCCCGCTTCTGGAGTTTCGCAGCCAGGGGGGTAGCACCCGGCAGCAGTTGACGCGCCTGGTCGTACTTACCGGCGGCCTCTGCGAACCGTCCCTCATTGGCGGACTTCTTGGCGGCGACGACCAGCCCGGACACCTGTTTCCAGGCGTCGCCTCCCTTGGCCTGGAGTTCCTGGACGTCGTAGCCGTCGATCTCCCGCTCGAGGGCAGCCTGTGCTGCCGAGACCAGCGCCTCGCCGTACTTGCGGTAACCCGCCGCGGCCGCCTGCCATCGTGCCTTGGCCTGGACGAAATCATTCTCAACATCAAAGAACCGCCACGCCTCCGCCTCTGCGACCGCGGCCTCTATCTGCAGGACCATGAGTTCTTCCGGCCTCTCCTCCTCCGCGTCCACGCGCGCGGCATCCGCCACGTCCTGGGCACGCGCGTCAACCGCCTCGGCCTGGGCATGCGCGGCCTCCTGGCGCTGCTTGTCCGCATGGACGGCGGCCTGGAACTTGGCCGCTGCCGCCTTGTAGGCGGCCAGCGCCTCGGCATGCGCCTTCTGGGTCAGGAACGCTTCACCGGCTTGACACTGGGTCTCCGCGGCGTCGATCAGTGCCCCGAGCCCCTGGCCGCGGTCCAGACCCTTCACACGCTCCCGCGCCGTCTCCGCCGTCGCCTTCGCCTGGATCAGTTCCGGCGGCACCGCCGGAGACAAAGGGGCCGGGGTTACCGGCTGGGGAGAGGGTCTCTCGGGCGGCACAGGCGCCCGCAGTCCGCCCGACACCAGCATCGACACGACCACTGCGATCACCGCCACGACCGCCAGCGCCGCCGCACCCCCGCCGATCCAGAGCGCCAGCCGCTTGCGGTCCATGCCGGCGGCCCGCGGCGCCGCCGGCCGGGCCGCGCCTGCCGGCCGGCGCGGCACCCGCCCCGCCTCACGCTTCAGCAGAATCTCCACGGTCTCCGCCAAGTGCACGAGGTGCTGTTCCAGCGGCGGCGTCAGCGCGTCCAGCCAGTGCGGCGTGCTCAGAAAATACTCCATCGTCTTGCACGGGGTCACGTCCTCGATACGCAGCGGGATGATTGGCTTGCCCTTCGAGACCGCCCGTTCCGCCTCGCGACGGACCTGGGGCGAATTGTTCGCGTGCGAAGAAAAAATAAGCACCATCAGCCCGCACTCGCTGATGGCGTCGATGATCGCTTCGCCCCACTCCTGCCCCGGAAGGATGTCCCGCGGCGCGATCCAACACCGGATGCCCCGCGCCTCGAGCGTCGCGCAGGCTGCATCGGCCGTCGGCTTGTCCTCGGCGGAATAACTGAGGATGACATCGTAGGCGGGCTCCGGTTCGCCCGGAATGGCCACGATCTTGCCACAAGCCGGACACTTGGCTCGCCTCCCCGCGTACTTGTCCCTGACTTCCATCGTCCGACCGCAGTCGCAGGTTAACTTGATGGACATAGACCTCCCTTGCCGCGATGGATCCTACCGGCTGGCGGCCTGGTGCATGGCGCCAGGAGTATACCCCAATCAGGGGACAAATTCACGCGAACTCCCTCGCCCGCACGATGAAAATCGGGGGACACAACGAAAATCCGGATACCCATAACCGTGCCACGTTCCGCAGCCCGCCCGCCGTCACATTTAGCCGCCGGGCTTGCCCGGCGCTCGCCGTTCCGCCGACGGTGATATCCCCGCCGTCACATTTAGCCGCCCGCCTTGTCCCTGTCCATGTTGGACCCCCTTGGGGTCCCTGTCCATGTTGGACCCCTTTGGGGGCGGGCGGAGGAGGGCCGAAATTTTACCCGCCGTAGCCCTGAGCCTGTCGAAGGGGCGAAGCTTGCCCGCCTGTGGCGGGGCGGGCCGCAATCGAAAGGTTCCGCGATTGAACGCCCGCCGCTTGCCTTTCGCCGCCTGCCACGGCGAAGTTCGCGCAAGCGAACGAAGACGGGTTCAATCCCCAATCTCCCTGTTCTTTCATAGGAGCCCTTCGGGCCGAAATCCGCAATCCGCAATCCGCAATCACCACTCCCCCCGCCCTCCCGTTCAATAACAATCCGTATCCTGTCCCCGAAAATCCCTTATTCCCTTGGTCCCCGGAATTCCCTATAATCGCTCTTGGTCGGCGGCGGCTAACTCAAACTCTCCCGCAGGGAGATAAGGTGTGTGTCACCGGAACTCACGGACCAGTATAGGGCGGGGGGTTTATCTTCTTTACGATTCGGTGACGCAGATCGTTATTTGGCTTTGGCTTGGATCGCCGGCCATTGCTTCAGAAATGTTTCGGCCATGATCGCGTGGCCGGTGCCGTTGGGGTGGATCGCATCGCCGCCGTGAGTCTCTTTGATCCTGGCAAGCATCGGCGTACGAATATCCACCACACTCACCCCGTCGCGACCGTCCAGCGTGAGCAACCATTTGCAGTAGCGCGCCAACACTTGGTCGTAATAGGGATACGCTGTGCGGTAACCGAATTTCTTGGGATCTTTCTCCGCCTCTATGTCCGCTTCCGCATTGGCCTTCGCCAGAAATGCCTCCTGGCCTGCGGCATCCAAGCCCTCTGGCAATGGCGGGCCTGCGGAAGCAAACGGCGGCGGTGTGAGTATGACCAGGCGAGCACCGACGGCATTGACCTTCTTGATCAGGGTTTCGATGCCGGCTTGATAGGCCGCAAAACGCTTCTCGTTGAACGGGTGATAGATGCCATCATTGATACCATAGCAGACGATTACCCAGTTGGGCTTTTCGGCAAGCACAGCGTCAATCCAGTTGAGTACGCATGGCCGGCGGCCGGGATGATAGGCCTCACTCAGGCCTGAGACGGTTTCGCTCATATGTCCGAAATTGTGGATCTGGGGCGGATTCGTCGGGTTCTGCTTGACCAACTCGTCCTTAATGATCCGCACATATCCGCCCGCCTTGGTGATGCTGTCTCCAAGGAAAAACATCATCTGGGGTGCGGGCTTCTCCGCGGCCGGTTCCGGGGGCCGAGGCGCCGCGGGCTGGGGTTGTGCGGCGGCGGGTGCCGCAGTGGCGCGCGGCGCAGGCGCCGCGGATTCCGAATCGGAGCCTGAACACGCAGCGGCTGCGCAAAGAAACGCAATAGCCGCCCACGCCATCAGCCCCCATACCCTATGAGTTCGTGTAGTCACGGTCAGTCTCCTTCGGTCCGGGCATTCCCTTGTTGTGACGCCGGCAACGCGCCAGCCTCAACGCCTACCGGCGGTTCAGGATGCGTCCCCGTCGGCCATAGTATACATCATCCAGCGTGACGTTGCCAAGGGCCTCGTGGTACAGCTCGGTGTTGTACCAGGCGATGACTCGGCGGTTGATCCCTGCCGGGCGGACACGAGTTCCGGCGAGTTCCGGGGACACAATACAATGGCATTAAGTTAAGGGGATTTGAGGCGTTTCCGTGCAGCGAGAGACCCCGCGAACCGGGGCGCAAGGCACCGCCAGGGACGATCTGCGCCGGCCCGAATCGCCGCCCCAAGGGCCTTGACGGCTTATCTTAATGCCACAACGCAAGTTATGCCTTTGCGCGGTGGGTCTCCGAACCCACCGCGCAAGAGAGATGCGTTTTCAGGTGTGAAAGCGGGGTTTGCGCGGCGGGTGCGAAGACCCGCCGCGCAAAGTTAGGGCCTTGGCGGCTTATCTTAATGCCATTGGGGACACAATACAATGGCGGTGGATTGAGTCCGTAAACTTCTGTAAAAGCGGCTCGGCGCAAGGAGTGGCGAGCCGGTAGCATCTCCTGAATCGAGAACCCTTTGAGGAAGGAGGTGCTGTATGGCTCGCCGGGAGGAGACTACCGA
>Ga0315284_10014976_pt1 | contig 11023 bp, 22 predicted proteins | sample YL17G09_16_MG_FD_203696 | JGI IMG/M metagenome (GOLD analysis project Ga0315284, IMG submission 203696) | Sediment microbial communities from Yellowstone Lake, YNP, Wyoming, USA - YL17G09_16 | ecosystem: Environmental > Aquatic > Freshwater > Lake > Sediment | place: USA: Wyoming | collected...
TTTATTATTAACCTATCGATTCGGTAGAAATAATCATATGAGTAATAATATTTATAAAACAACTACGTCTATTACTTTTCCATATAGACATCGGTTAGGGTATTCCATATGCTCAACAATTAAAAAAAGTTATATTAATTCTTATAGCCAAAATGGATTTTCAGAATTTTTAACTATAACAAAAAAATAAATGTTAATTTCTTATATTAAATATCGAAAATCACATAGTCACTCAAACAATAGAAAATGGATGTTCTTTAAACTTTCCTATACTAGTTCTCGTTGCGGAATTAAAAAAAATAGTTATGCCGTTTATTCCGTTTGCGGGGCACGAACTCACCCTTATTCATTTTCAATAGAATTACCAAGAAAATTATATGGTTAAAATTATTTTTAAATATTATAAATTTGTGAAATCTATTTGTGATATCGGAAAAAGGAAATTAAAATTTAATGTTATTTTTTTATACCAAATATGAAAAATCTTCTAGTCGTTCGAATAAGGGAATAAAAAGATTTTATAAAATATCTTGGATTAATTCTGGTTGTCGAACTAAAAAAAATAATTATCTCGTTTATTCCGTTTGCGAAATACAAAATTCTTCTTCTCAATTATCAATAGAATTTTCGATGAGTTTGCATGGATGATCTTTAAATATTACGAGTTCATCAGATCTGCTTGCGGGACTAGAAAAAGAAAATATATTTTCATGAGTTTCCATTCTCCAAACAATAAGCTCTCTTGGGCGCACATATTCGATTCTATCATTCATATTAGTTATGGGAATTTCACAATGCAAAGAACAAGAACCAGAAGAATTTTTCATGGTTGCTCGATTGAAAGGAAAAATTAAATGATATTGATATATGTTATAATAGGGATTATTATTGCTTATTTTATTTACCGCTCACTACTTAGTGATCGAGATGGTTGCAAAGAGGAAGGGCTTAACCCGTTATTAGCATCAATTGTTATTGGGATCACATATCCGTTTATAATTTTAATTTTATTAATTTGGTTTATTTATTCTCGCGTGATTAAAAAATTATGATGTTATCATATGTTTTTTTACAATTAAAATTTTATTCTTATTGTAATGGTAAATCAACATCTTTTATAAAAGATCATTATGGCATTAGTTTTTCAAGAGCTTACAATATTAAATCTAATAGTCGCGCTGAAACAGGAAAACATTTGCATCGTTATTTTTCAATGGGGAAAACATGTTGATGAAACCGTTAGGGATTAGAATTAATCCACATCACTATTCAAAATGCAATATTTCAGACAGTACAGGTTATAATAATTCATTTAGGCTTAATAGCATTAGTTGTTCTATTGATAGATATTGCTCGGTAGGAAAAATTACTTCTTGGAGTTGTTCAAAAAGTATATCTCGTACTAATTCTACTAAGCTTCCCATTTCAAGGTCAGTGGTTGAAAATAATAAATACGGATATTAGATGTTGCCAAAAACCTATCATCATTATATTTTGGAAAAAACCAGAAACCCTAAACATGAATCCTTAATGCAAGCGATAAATTTTAATTACCTTTATAGTTTTTCATCAACCATTTGCGGGCGCAATTTGATTTGGAGCAGAGCGGAAAGTCAAAAAAATCTTTGGCAATCAGTTAGCAGGCGCCATGATTAATATATTTTATCATTTTTCTTACATTAAAGAAAGATCCAAATCTTTTATCAAGAAATCCAATTCTGTTTCTGGGCGCAAAAAATATCAGGCAATAACTTATTCTATAAGTTCTTCAAAACATACTCCATATCATTGGAGTAGATCATCTGTGTTTTTCAATAGAACATATTTTTCAAAAAGCAAATGAGGTTTTAATGTTACTTTGTTATTGGGCAAAAATAACTTCTGGCTCACAAAAAACAATGATGAATCCTAGAGATTGTTCTGTCTCTGTTAGAAGAGATCATAGCGCAACTAGGAGCATTAGTAAAGCCAGATATAATAGGGAATTACATTGGAGCAGAGCGGGAGCAAGGTTCGCAGATTTATGGCGAACAGCATGTAAAAACTGAAATGATGTTAATTCAATTAACAAAACTATGTAATACTAAATCAATGTCTCGTGGTAAAAAATTCAATCATGGTTTTTATTATTCTTCTTTGTCACAAGGTGAACTAAATACATATCATGCAACATATTGTTGTATAAGTTATAATCAAATTTCAAGAGAGAGTTGGAATAATTCTTATAAAAGAAATTCACCGTACAGCATCAGTCGTTCGCAAAGAAAATAATGTTAACTCAATTTAATGGCTTCATGACAATATCTGTTTCGCAGTCGCAATCGAATAATGAATCTAATTATTATTGTTCTTTGTCGACAGCATGTATATATAAGTACTATGCAACATATTGTAGTTCATATTCTAAAGATATGAGTAGACAAAGTACCAGTGTATCTTTGTGGTCGAACTCATCGCGCAGTCATAGTAGGTCGAGATTTAAATGATATTAATGCAGACATCACATACTTATAGCAAAAAATTATCGCGATCGCAATCGAAGAGCGCAAGCTACTCTATTGTTTCTTTGTCGAGAGCAAACCTATATAGGTATAATTTAACGTATTGTATTTCTAAAAAACACATTGCATATAAGGTTAGCATTTGTCGCAGATGATTTTAAACATTAAAAAATTAGTTCAGGGAGATATGGCCGCACGATTTTCTGAATCAAGAGCTGAAAGTTTTTGGCATATCTGGAGCAAGTGTGGTACAGGGAAAAGAATAAGAATTGATTCTAGCCAAAGTAGATCTAAGAAATGCAACTGAAATTATATTTTTGTATTAAAAAATCTTGTTCGAATCATTACGCTTGCTCAAGATCTCACAGTGGTGTTTTTACATATTTTAATATTAGTCTCTCTGCTGAGACTGATTCATTTTATTATGTTAAAGGTTCTAGAGGTAGGAGTATATATAAATGAATTTATCAAACATAGCATTAACAAATCGCATCATAGAAATTCGTTCGGGCTCACATTTGTATGGCACAAACACAGAAACATCTGATGAAGATTTTGTTGGAATTTTTATGCCATCTGAAGAATTACTTTTTGGATTACAGAATGTAGAAGAATGTAGTTTAAATATAATTAGTAAGGATGATGCTGGCAAGAATACAAAGGATGCGGTTGATAGAAAGCTTTATGAATATAAACAATTTTGCAAATTAGCAATGAAAAATAATCCTAACATATTGGAATTACTTTTCGTTGATAAAAAGAATATTGTTTTTACAAATGATTTTGGAAAATCATTATTGGATATGAAATATAAATTTCCTTATCTTGGTTTATTTGAGAGCTTCATTGGATATGCTCATGCACAGAAACATAAAATGATTCTTAAGGCAGACAAATTAGATGATCTTGAAATCGCATATGATATTCTTTCTAATGAAGATGACAAGATTGTAATGGCTCAAGTGTTAGAGAAAGTTGGCAAACCCTTTTTTAAAAAAGGCAACAACCTTCACATTCATATTGGGGATCTTTGTTTTGAGCCTGGTGTTTATGTCAAGAAGGCAAGGCAACTAATTAAAAAGCGGCTTGATAAATTTTCTAATAGAAAAGAACTAATTAAAGATTTTGGATTTGATTGCAAATTTGGTTCACATTTGATCAGGTTACTCAGGGAAGGCATTGAGTTATTGCAAACCGGCAATATACAATTCCCTTTGACATATGCAAACGAAATTCTTTCAATACGAAAAGGTAAATGGTCACTTGAAGAAGTTATATCATATGCTGACGAGCTTGAAAAAATATGTGAAGAAGAAAAAAAGAATTCAAAACTTCCAAAGAAACCAAATGTAAAAGAGATTGAATCTTTTGTTATAGAGCAAATTAAATTATCTTTAAAAGAAAAAGAATTTATTAAATATTCTCCCGGATTCACAATTATATGATGACTCTATATTCTCACTTTAATAAGTTCATAATTAATTTTTCTTCATCTGGAACCAGCGTCAACGAATCATTCTGTTATTCATGCAGCGGCTTAGAATTTGAATCTTATGTTTATTCCGTTTGTTCGGCATGGGGCAGAAGATCAAAATCATATTCTAAAACTTTAACAACATGATAATATTATATTACTATTTAAATTTTTATGCCATTTCAAGACATAATGGTAAACCTTCTGCAACCAACTATCTTGTGCATAAACATTATTCTACTAGTGTTAAAGGACATTTTGAAATTGTATCTTTTAATAGAACATCATATTGTGGAACATGTTGTTCAAAGAGTTGTAAGAAATAATATATTTAATGTTTTCTATTCCACAAAAATTTTCCAATGATTAATGATTTTTTAGGAGCATTAAGATAATGGTATTTTTATTTGTATTATCTGGGCAATCTGGGTCCACGATACGCACTGGTTTTTATTGGTTAAGCTCTAGTCGGATGATTGAAAAATCAGTTTCTGGTTCTTTGTATAACAGAAATTTTGATTCTCACTCCTGGAATCATAAATGATAATGTTTAATAGAAACTATAGGTATTATCGAAATAAAGAAGTTTCAATGTCACAAGGTTTCCTTTTCCCGATAGATTCTATATGTTCGGCCAGATATAATTATTCCAGTTTTTCTTTTTCCATCACACGTTGTCTTAGAAGAAATATTTCGGGCTATCAACCATGATGATGTTATCACTTAAAAGATCTGTATTTTTTAATCCAACTAGAAGTCAAAGCGAAAAGCATTTAGACATTACTCATTCTATGAGTAGGTGCAGAAGAATTTCATTTTGTAAATCTATATGTAAAATAAGATTATATTGGATTTCTATTTCTATTAGTAAAATTCCGTGAGAAAAAAATTATGATGTTACCATTTAAAAAATCTGTGTTTTTTCATCCAACTAAAAGTACAAGCGGAAAGCATTTAGATATTGTTTGTTCTATGAGTAGGGGCAGGATAATTTTTGTTTGTAATTCTATATGTAAGATAAAATCATATTGGATTTCTATTTCTATCGGCAAAATTTCGTGAGAAAAAAATGATTTTTAGATCATCAAAACAATCTGTCTCAAGAACTAAATTCATAGTTGGAAGAATAGTTTCCATATGCGAAAGTGAAAATGATAGTTCAAACATATCTATTTGTTATTGCCATTATTGTTCCTATAGCAGATTGATTAAAAGATTTTTTGGTTCTCACAATCAATATTTGGATCTATTATGATATTAATTCAATATAATTATCAATTTGGTTTATGTCAAAACGTGACATGGATAAGAACCAAGAATTCAATTCTTCATTTTCCAATTCGTTCTATAAATAGAGCGGATAGATTTAGTTCATCGATGTCTTTTTTGCGTACCAAAAGCAAAGTTCTCCATGCAAGTAAATCGAACGATTGGTTAAAATGATATTACCTTTTTATGAACATAGTTATGTTGATAGTACGGTGAAAAATTATTCATCATCATTTTGGGTTGCTTTTTCATCTAGCCAATCATATTCTGAAGTTAAAGTTAAATCAAAATAAGAGGATAAAATGAAAATAGAAAAAGTAAGAAAAGTATCAAAAAAGATATTAACAGATATTCTATGCAACAAATGCGGCAACAGTTGTAATGTTGTAGATCCTCCTGGTACGGAGAGTTCTGACATTGGTAATTATTACGGCCTCATAGAGGCCTCAGTTTCTGGGGGATATTGTTCACCAGCGTTAGAGGATGGGAAGACATATGCATTTTCATTATGCGAATGTTGTTTAAAAGAATTATTTGATGAATTTAAATGGAAGGTTTGAGATGATCATAGTTTCTTATAGAGTGAAAGATATTAGTTTGAGATCAAAGGTGACAACTAATAGGGGACATTACAACATATTTGAATCACGTAGCCTTACGTGCAGTTGGAGATATTCCAGTTCAGAATCCTTTTTTAGATTTGGCTATTACAAATCGCGTTCTTATTCAAATTTTAAGGTAACTTCAAGATGATGCCATTCAGAATAATTTCATTTAGATTTAAAAGTAGTTGCAGAAGTCATTCGGGCGGTAGAAGAAGTTGCTCTTGCGGACAAGCTAGGCTGTGGATAAGCGGACAAGCTAGGCTGTGGATAAATGGAGTTTCAATATGTCATGTCGCAAGAAATATTAAACGTTTGTCTACGCCAAGAGGTTATTGATGATGTTATTTAATTTTAAAAAATCATTTTGGCAAATTAGTAAGAATAGAAATAGGGAGAGCAAGATGCTTGGCTCTTGCAGTCGAGCATTGAGGTTTTCATATAGCATTTCCATATGTAAAATTGAAAATAGAATTAAAGCAATTTCAAACGCTGGTGGGCGTTCATGATAATTAATTACTTGATGAATTGGATTCATTTTTATCGCCACCAAAATCATTCGAAATCAATGGGTAATTTGTCCCTTTCATTTTGTGATGTGTTAGAAGGTATTGATAAATTTTATTCCATTTCCAATAATAAATATCATTCTAGAATCCGCACGAAGACAAAAGCTATATGATGTTAATTAATTTATGGAAACTTTTATTATCGGGTAAAAAATTTAGAACATTAATGAGAACTAAAAATTTTCACGGAACACTCTCGCATAACATAGTTAGGCAAGGTCATAAATTCACTTCATATTGCAGTGACAAGTGTGATTTGAAATATGGAAATAAATCATATATTTGTCATAGAAGATATTAAAATGTTTATAGAAACAAAAGTTGCAGTAAGAAAAACAATTGAGGTATGTAAGATTTTATTTTTCATGTCGCAAGAAGATTATAATAAATTAATTGAAGAGACTCAAAAAATAATTTTTCCTACCGCTGAAGAAATTAATTCATTATCATACCAGCAAGAAGAGGCCGCTTCAATATTGTTAAAAGAAAAATATAAGAGGGCGGCATTAAATATTGGGCTTGATGAAAAATATGGTCTGGCTATTTTAGAATATCTTTCTTTATTAGAGGATTCCAAATGATATATTACGTTCCACGTATCCTCCCAAGATGTTCCTATTGCAGAACATGTTGTTCCCGAGCTGATATTTCTTTTGGGAAAACTCATCATGCGGTTAGCAATTTTGCTTCTGGTTGTAATGGAAGAGATAATTCTATTTGTAGGGCAGAAACTAAAATGCGAAGTTACTCCAAATGATATATTTATATACATCAGCAAGGTGTTGGGCCAGAAAAACTTCTATTGGAAAATGTTCTTCAATATCAACATGTCTTTCTTTTTCAAGAAGAAATCTTGGCATGGCTTTTTATTCAACAGGTTCGCTTGAAAGACATCGTTACAGCGAATCTTCCAAAGGTCATTCTGCAAACAACATACTTAAATATTCTACTTACTCCAAATGATATATTTATTTTCTTCCATTCATCGTTTTAGAAAAACTTCACTTTGTAAATGTTTTTCTATGTTAACAGGTCTCTCTCTTTCAAAAAAAAACTTAGGAGTTATGGGTTTCGCTTCAACATGTAAATCTGGTACATATTCATTTCACAGTAAATTTTCTTATAGTGATTTTGTGAGTTGTAAAAAAAGGAAATCAAAATGATATTACCTTTTTATTCCACAAATTTAAATTTCACTTCTAAACGTTATCGTTTATCAATGGGGCAAAGCCGTCATTATGCTCTTGTTATTTCATTTGGCAAAAGTAGAACGCAAGATTTTAAATATAAAACAGGATACGTTTCATATGTGAGGTTTAGCAAATGATGTTACCAACATATAGAACGAATAAAAAATATTGTTTTTTTTATCACGAACAAAATTCATCATGGTTGAATTCGTATTCAACAATTAAAAATGATCGCGGATATGCCTGCTCAGATATATATAAGCAGCAAGCAGGATTATATTCTAGAAACAAAATGACATGATGCTGCCAACATATAGAACAAATGCGCATAATTGTTTTGCAAATCATTGCCGTCACGAAACATATAAAACAATATCTCTTAGCGGAGTTGGAATTATTTTTTTACCATCACTTATTGTTCATTATTATTTTTCTAATTATCGTTATTCAATAATTAAATTATCTGATAATCAATTGAGTGATATATGATATTATTACCAACATTCATTACGAATAGAAAATATTGTTTTAAATATTTTCATTTTATATTATCTCCTAGAAATTCATTTTCTTGGATTTTACGCGCTGGATATGCGACATCTAATATATTTAAGTCTGTTTCAAAAAATAGACTTTCAAAAAATAATAATTATAGGGGATAAATATAATGTTGATGTTATATCCATATCATGTGTTGAATCATTATAACAATGATTGTATCAAATCATAACTTTTTCTATCAATAAAGACACATATATATATGATTAGAAGATCCAAGCATATCAATAAGTTTGCAAATACAGGAAAGAAAGCTTTGCTTTCACTTTTCCTTTTAGAATATGGAAAAGCTTTGCAAGTTTGTATTGATTATCTTTGGGATCACGAAACCACTTGGGTTGAAACAAAAAAAATTAAAGACTCAGAAGAAACAATCGAAATTATTAAAACTCTTAATGTTTTAAATAAACAATATGATTGCCCTAAATTCATCACAAAAGAAATTCAATCAAATTTTGAATTTGAAACTCTCCTTTCTGGAAGAGCATTGAAATGCTGTTTTACTCAAGCCTGTGGAATGGTTAAGGCTGTTTTGGAAAAGCCAAGAAGATGTGAATTTGTTTTAGCAAAATGTATTGCCGAAGGCAAAGACATTACAAGCATTCTAAAACGAATTTCTAAATTCAAAATTACAAAACCTATCATTAAGAATGTTAAAGCCGAACTTAATTCGATTTGTTGTGAGTTTCAACTCACACAAAACTTTTTTGAAGGTTTCCTGGAACTACATTCTTTAGGAAAAGAGTTCGGTAAAATTCGTATTCCAATTCGTTTTCATGAGCAGTCAAACAAATGGATGTCTCAAGGTAAGATAATGAAATCATTTTTGGTTTCAGAAAAGTTTATTGAGATTCGTTGGGAAATACCTGAGGTTGAGAAGGTCACCGAAGGTGAAATCATTGGAGTAGATCAAGGCATGAAAGATGTTGCTACTCTTTCCGATGATAGAACTACTCCTAAAACAAACTCTCATGGTTATTCTTTAGAATCAATTTTAGACAAGATGACTCACAAAAAGAAAGGTTCTAAAGCCTTTGGAAAGGCACAAGAACACAGGAAGAACTTCATTAACTGGAGTATCAACTCTCTCAATTTTGATGGAATTAAGCAGATCAATTTGGAGAAAGTAGTGAATATAAGATACAAGAAGAGATCTTCTAGAATCTTATCTCACTGGACAAACACTTTGATTAGAGATAAGTTCGTTAGTAGATGTGAAGAAGTGGGGGTCCCACTTAAACTTCAATCTTCAACTTATCGAAGTCAAAGATGTTTTCAATGCGGATGGGTTCAGAAGAAGAACAGGAAATCAAAAGAGTTCTGCTGCAAACAATGTGAGCATCATTCTGATGCAGATTTGAATGCAGCAAAAAATCATTCGATTGAACTCCCCGATGTTCCTTCTTCTTTAAGAAAGTTAGAGTTGAATCGTAAAGGTTTCTATTGGAAACCCGAAGGGTTCTTTACTTTGACTGGGGAGAAGTTTACAGTCTCTCCTTCCCGAATTATAAGTTGATATCATTTAATATGATTTCTGCTAACTGTCACGTAAAACAACAAAACAAACTAAAAAAGAAATAGAATCTATTTGTCAAACTAATTGGTATCTTCATTCTAGATATTCTACTTCTAAAAGTATAAGTAAAATATATTGGTATGCGTGTTCTGTTGGCAAGATTAATGATTGCAATGATATGTTCAATTCAAAATCAAGGAGTTATAGATGAAGATATATTTTTGTGGGCCGAAGAGAAAATACATAATAACAAAAGAAGATAGGTTATGGCTTATGCGGATGGTAGTAGGTGAGAGTGGGGAGAAGACAGAAGCGGCGAGGTGGCCCATCTGGGCCATGTTAAATCGTTTCCTGCTGCATCCTAACCAGGAGCAATGGCTGACGCTCACAAGTCTTCTAAGGGCCTTCTCACAACCGATCAATCCAAAATGGATTGGGGAGTATTGTGTTATTGGTGGAAAGGGATATGGAACAAAAGCTTGTGATGTTAAATTAATTGAGCGCAGGAAAAAGATTCAGGCGTTAACGGAAGAAGAAATACCTGATGGAATTTTTGAGCAAGTAGAAGAGGTATGTGCAGGTGAAGCATTTGTATCCCAGCAATGGGCACGCATAACGAATTGGCATGCTGCTGGTGCTGAGACATTAAAAAAATATTCTAATGGAGTTTTGGTAGATGGCAATTGGTTTTTCGCGGAAGATAAAATTATGTTACCTGGGTTGGTAGAAATTCTTATAAAACCCTATGAGGTTGACTGAAATATTAAAGGAAATTAATTATGGTTAAAAAATTAAAAAAGAAGAAGCTCCTTCTAAAATTGAATTCGTCACCTTTCGTAAACCAAGCTCATATACAATACATCAATTAGAGCTGCAAGAACCGTCATGTTTTAATGGAATCATTGAAATTAGTAGATGGAAAGTTGCCATAGAGTTAATTGAAGAACCTAAAGAAATATTATATGAGAGACTACTAGATCTTTGGGAAAAATGTGATAATTTGCATCATTGGGAACCACTACAATTTCAAGCTAAGAAACTTGGATTTGAATTACCCAATGATAGTTATAGAGTGAAAAGAAAGAAATAAATTAATGAAAAGTAAATATATTGTTATTGGTGATAGATATAATAGAGATCACAATTACAGAATCACATATTCTTCTTTAGAAAATTTAGGTATTTTTGATACCGTTGAAGAAGCAAATCAATGCCATATAGATAATTCAGATTTATATGATGTGATTAAAACGTTTGAAATTAAAGATGAAAAATAAATTATTTGTTTTAGACGGACGAGAATCTTCTATCCTGGCGTTCTTGGCGCAAAGTAAAGATTGTATT
>Ga0315284_10014977_pt1 | contig 11023 bp, 7 predicted proteins | sample YL17G09_16_MG_FD_203696 | JGI IMG/M metagenome (GOLD analysis project Ga0315284, IMG submission 203696) | Sediment microbial communities from Yellowstone Lake, YNP, Wyoming, USA - YL17G09_16 | ecosystem: Environmental > Aquatic > Freshwater > Lake > Sediment | place: USA: Wyoming | collected...
AGACATTGGAATCTCTGGCGCGCGCGGTATGCGACCAAGGGCGGTCGAGCATCGCCATGGCGAGCGACTTCCTATCCACATGATTCAACGAACGATTGTGGTCGAAAACAAGCTGGGTTTGCACGCCCGCGCCGCAGCAAAACTTGTCCATCTGACCTCAAGGTTCAGCAGCGATATCCATGTTTCCAGGGATGGCTATCAACAGGCAATCGACTGCAAAAGTATCCTGGGAGTGCTCATGCTTGCCGCATCCAAAGGCACACGGCTGATACTCTCGATCAATGGCAAGGATGAGATGGAGGCCAGTGACGCCATTGGACGGCTCTTTGCCGCCAAGTTCGGAGAAGAAAGTTGAATAGCATAAAGGCTGAAGTGTTATTTCAGGGCAACGGGGTCTCGCCCGGATTGGCTCTGGGCAGCGCGCTCAAACTGGACAGCTACAACCGGGTCATCCTCAAGACCTTCCTCAGGGATGATCAGGTCGAAAGTGAAATCGAGCGTGTCCAGCATGCCATTCAGACGTCCAGGGAGCAGTTGGAGAGCCTGAAACTCAGGCTCGAAAAAAAGGTTGGAGCGGAACACGGTTTCATCCTGGATGTGCACATACTCATGCTCGAAGACAAGAGCCTGATGGCGGATATTATCTCGATCATCCGCAATCATGGCGCCAATGCAGAATGGGCCGTCCGACAGGCCACAGACCGGATCCGCAACGCCTATCAATCACTCGATGATGAATATTTCCGCGAGCGCGTGAGCGATATTGAGAATGTCGTCGAGCGCATCCTGTTGAACTTGTCGGGCGACAAGCCATTCAGCTGGACCACCCTGCCCAATGATCTGATTATTGTGGGTCACGATTTCAACCCGTCCATTTTTGCGATTATGGATCTGCAGAAAGTGCGCGCGCTGGGTCTCGAATCCGGGGGCCGCACATCGCACACTGCCATCATCGCGCGCAGCCTGCGACTCCCGGCGGTCATGGAGATCAAGGGCTTTCTGGAGTCGGTGACTCCGGGCGATCTCATTCTCGTCAACGGGGATGAAGGCCAGCTTATCCTGCATCCCTCCGAGGAGCGTCTCAGCAAACTGCGTCCGCGCCTGGAAGAGAGTGGGCTTGGAGTGATGGAGGTGTCGGTCTCGCCGGAAGCCATGGTAGAGACCGAAGACGGCTGCCACGTGTCCCTGCAGGCAAACACCGAGTTGCCGCATGAAGTGCTGGCGGCAAGAAAATGCGGTGCGGAAGGAATTGGCCTGTTCCGATCGGAATTCCTATTTTTCGCACATCCCCAGGGCTTTCCCAGCATGAACGAGCAACTGGAAACCTACCAAATGCTGGCTCAGGAGATGGCGCCGCATCCGGTGGCGATCCGAACCCTGGATGCCGGTGGAGACAAGACCTGGGCCCGCACGGAACCGTCGGCGGAGCCTAATCCCAGCATGGGGTTGCGCGGAATCCGGCTGAGTCTGTACGCGCGGGATCAGTTTGCCGCCCAAATTGAGGCGATTTTGCGCGCAGGATCCTATGGCAAGCTGGAAATCGTCCTTCCAATGATTTCGACGGTGGAGGAGCTCTGGGAGGCCAAAAAAATCATCGAGCAGGTGCGCTGCGGCATCCGGCTTGCCGGTAACCAGACGCCGGATGCGCTCCCGATTGGCGCCATGATTGAAGTTCCCGCGGCGGTACTGACTTTGGATCGCCTGGCGCCTGAAGTGGATTTTCTCTGTGTGGGCACCAACGATTTGATTCAGTATCTGCTCGCAGTGGACCGCGATAATCCCAAGGTGGCCCACCTTTTTCAACCCCTGCATCCGTCGATTTTACAATGCCTTATCCGGATTGCATCGACGGCAAAGAGGCTGAAGAAGCCGGCCCGAATCTGCGGGGAGATGTCCTGCAACCCATTCTATGCAGTTCTTTTTCTCGGAATGGGATTCGACCAGCTCAGCATGAATCCGCGTTTTATTCCAACGATCCGCTCGGTAGTGCGCGCCGTGACGGTTCGTGCGGCGCGCAAGATTGTCGACAAGGCCATGACTCTGGCGACTGCCCAGGAAATCGCCGATCTCCTCATCAAGGAGGTATCCCGTCTGGTGAAAACAGACCTCACACCTTACGTAAAGGAAATTCTGAGCAGTCAAGGTCGATCGGCTGCAATGAAATCAACGGAATAGCGGGAGGTCTGAATAGTCCCAGGGTGGGAGAATACAGAGATGCGTCGGCAGAGCCCATTCGAACTGAAATAAGATCAGATTATTCTATGTTTTATCCCATTCTGCCGATATCTATGGCATAATAGAATCATCTGAGCAGGCAGACTATGATCATGCAGATTTGCCGACGCCAAACTCTTTTCTGATCCTTTGCCTCAAAAGCTGCATCTATTAGGGTGACGGCTTAATTAGAGAAATAGGGGGTAACCCCAGGAGGCTCTTATGGCACGCAAGCTAATCTTTCTGGTCCTCGCTCTTAGCCTTTGCTGCGTGTACGGCATGGCACAGTCTAAGGATTTTTACCGCATCGCGAGGTTGTCCTATGTAGAAGGCAAGGTCAGCTTTCAGCACACCGATGAAGTGGACTGGACTGCCGCCAGCATCAATCTGGCTCTGCAGCCCGGAGACCGTATCTACTCGGGCGACAACGGCAGGGCAGAAATCGAGTTTGACGACGGTTCGGTTTTGCGCATGGCAGAGAAAACCGATGTCGAGATCCTTTCCATGAGAGAGGATCTGATCCAGCTCAAAGTCTTGATCGGCCTCTGCTCTTTAACTGGCCGGAGCAGCGTTGAGTTCGAGCTCAATACCCCGGCCGCGGCATTCACGACCACCGAAAAGGGCAGCTACCGGTTCGATGTCGCAGAGAACGGAGACTCCGACGGGATCGTCCGCAAGGGTGCGATGGATGTGGTAAACAACCATTTCTCGCGCCATGTATCCGCCGGAGAGGTCTTGCATGTGCCCGCTTCTGAGAATAGCACCGAAGTAGTAGCTCACTACGACCAGCGCGATGCCTGGGATGAATGGGTTGACCGTCGAAATGCCGATCAGACTGCAGTTGAGAGTCGAAGGTATGTGGCGGATTCCGTTCACTATGGCGTTTCGGATTTGGATCAGTACGGGCGCTGGGACATGGTCGATGCCTACGGCCCTGCCTGGATACCGAGGGTTGGCATGGGCTGGTCACCCTACTGGGAAGGCCGCTGGTGCTATAGGCCGAGTTGGGGCTGGACTTGGGTGTCCTACGAACCCTGGGGCTGGTTGCCCTATCATTACGGTCGTTGGTACAACAGCTTGTCGTCCGGATGGTGCTGGATACCAGGACCGTCGTTCGGGTTTAATTTCTGGTCGCCTGGACTGGTTCGTTTTTATCACGGTGTAGATTCGATTTCCTGGATTCCGCTGGGCCCGGGAGATTATTACAACGTCAACAACTACTATTTCAACATGCACAGCCGGGCCAATGTTTATTACCTCAACGAAATGCGGCTGATGCAGCGCCGTAGTCCGGACGATCTGGTCAACCGTAGGGCTCCTGGGGCTTTCCGCAGCGTCACTACGGATCATTTCGTCAACAGCAGCTTGGGCAGCGGCAGCAGGGTCGAGCAGGTGCGCGGAATACAGGATCCACGCCAGACCGCTCGGATCGTCACGGACAATCTTGATGTTCGACCGACCGCGCGTAGTTTTGCTCCCGCGCCGGATCGCAGCGTCAATCGTCCGGATGCCAAGCCGAGGAGCGTGGTTGTGCGAACGGAACCGGATTTCCGGTCGCGTGGCGATCGATATACTCCAATCACCAATCCCATGATTTCCGTGCCGCGTTCCAGGACTGAACAACCGGCAAGAAACCTGCAATCAACGCCGTCGCCAGTAGGCCGCGGCACGCAGGATGTTCCTGCCCGTGTCTATCAGGTTCCACAGTCTCGCACGACCACAAGCCAGCCGCCGGCAGCCCGTCCGTCCTATGGGCAGCAGGGAAGGGATACGCCGGTAATGCAGGGGCAGCGTCAGGATACGACGCAGAGGAGCCAGCAAGCGCCCGCAGCCCGGCAAAGCAGCCGGATGGACACAGCGCCACCCGTATCGCGATCGAGCAGCAGCAACTCGAATGGGAGCTTTTCAAGCGGCAGTTCTTCCGGAGGCAGCTACTCAGGTGGTAGTAATTCTGGTGGCTCCTATTCCGGCGGCAGCTCTTCGGTAAATTCATCCGGTGATTCAGGAAGAGTGATGTCGAGCTCCTCGTCACCCTCCTCCTCCGTTTCGCGCTCCTCAGGCCCCGACGTATCAAGGTCGTCCGTAGGTTCTGCGCCTCCCGCCAGTTCCGCTCCTCCGGCCTCCAGCTCCGGTAGTGCCGTCAAAAAGATGCCGGAACGCCCGGTTGCGCAGAATTATGCGCCGCGATCCTACCAGACGCCGCGTGATTCCCAGCCATCCCGTGCGGTCTCCTCGCAGGCTCAGGCTTATGGGACGCCATCGGCCAGGTCGACATCCAACCAGCGCGCATCCGCTGGGAGCTCGCCCTCCTATTCGGCTTCGGCTTCCCGTTCCTCCTACAGTGGGGGCAGCTCCGCATCGATGCGATCAACTCCGCAGAGCAGCGCGCCACGCATGGCAGCGCCGCAATCCCGGCCGTCGGGCAGCTCTGGAATGTCGGCGGGAATGCAGCGTTCGGCCTCATCCGGAGGCTCATCCTCCGCTGGAGCCAGATCCGCTGTCAATCGCAAGCACTAGCTCTTGTTCCCCGGGCCCGGCGTAAGCCAGGTCGTCAAGAACTCAAAGGCCTCTAAGAAGATCGGTTCTTGGAGGCCTTTCTGGTTTTGATTGCTTGTGCATTGACTCTGTCGTCCCCTGCAGCCTAGAATGCGCATTTCGGGCAGGACTCATGAACGATTTCCGCAGGCTCTTTCCTTTCATCCGACCCTATCGGCTCAGCCTCGTTATCTCCTTCTTCCTTCTTTTGGGGGCTGGACTCCTCGAGGTCATGACGACCGCCCTGGCAATCCCATTATTTGACAAAGTGCTTGCCGGATCCACCGCGGGGAAAAGCGAGGTTTCGCAGCAGCCGGCGCAGATGACGACAAATGCGCGGGCACCCGCCGATGCCAATGAAGATATCAAAAACCAAGCGTTGCTTGCCCTCAACAGGGGGCTTTCCTGGTTGCCCGGCAGTATTCTTGCCCAGATCTCGATTGCGCTTCTACTGCTGACCGTGGTGAAAGGACTCTGCCTCTATTATTCGAACTACAGGATGAGCTATGTCGGCCAGGGAGTGGTGACAGACCTGCGCAACCAGCTATACAAACATGTGCTCAGCCAATCGATGGGATTCTTCACGTTGAATTCCACGGGGAAGTTGATGTCGCGCATGAACAGCGACGTCGAACAGGTTCAGGATGCCGTTTCCACATCCGTATCGGACCTATTTCGGGAATCCGTGCTTCTGGTGGCGCTGGTCTTCTGGGTTTTTTACCTCGACTGGAAACTGGCCGCTTTGTCAGTGACCATCGCACCGCTGGCTTTATTGATGACCCTGGTGATGGGGCGAAAGATCAGGCGCGCCAGCCTCCACAGCCGCGAAAGCGTCGCCTCTCTCAGCGACTTGCTGCAGCAGTCTTTGACCGGCATGCGCATTCTTAAGGCGTTCGGCATGGAGTCGCATGAGCAGAATCGATTTGAAAAGGTAGCTGCGCGCTTGTTTTCGGTCAACCTCAAGGCCGCCCGCATCATGTTCGTCAATTCACCCGCCATGGAGCTGCTCGGAGTGATGTGTTTCATTCCGCTGCTTTTCTATGCGAATTATCGCATTAATGTGGAGCACACATTGTCGCTGGGCATGTTCGGCGGGGGTATTTATTCGCTCTTTCGCATGTATGACCCGCTCCGCAGGCTCAGCCGGTTGCACGTCAACTTCCAGCGGGCATTCGCCTCGTCATCACGGATTAACGAACTCTTCGATACTCACGTGGAAATCCACGATCGGCCTGAAGCCCGCGTCCTCGATGGGCTGCATGATTCGGTTGAATTCAGGGATGTATACTTCGACTACCAGGGCAGAAGAGGACAGAAGTCGGTTTTAAGAGAGATCAATCTCAAGGTCCCACGGAACCGTGTGGCTGCACTGATCGGGAGCAGCGGGTCGGGCAAATCGACCCTGGTAAGCCTGATACCCCGATTCTATGATGTGACTTCCGGCTCGGTGCTGATCGACGGCGTGGATGTGCGTGATTACAGCCAGGACTCGCTGCGCCGGAATATCGCCATTGTCACACAGGAAACCTTCCTGTTTAACGACACCATCCGCAATAACATCGCATACGGCGACGTTCAAGCCTCAGAGGAGAGGATCGTTGCCGCCGCCAAAGCTGCCCTGGCGCATGATTTCATCCAGCAGATGTCGAAAAAATACGATACCCGCATCGGCGAGCGCGGGCAGAGGCTATCCGGGGGTGAGAGGCAGAGAATTGCGATCGCGCGCGCGATCCTGCGTAATGCTCCGATCCTGATCCTGGATGAGGCGACCTCGGCGCTGGATTCAGAATCCGAACGGCTCGTACAACAGGCACTGACCAACCTGATGCAGGACCGTACTACGTTCGTGATTGCCCACCGCCTTTCGACCATCCGCAGGGCCGACATCATTGTCGTCATCGATAAGGGCAAGATTCGCGAAATCGGGACCCATGACAGCCTTCTGGAGGGCAATGGCCTCTATTACCGCTTTTTCCGCATCCAGACCGAGGACGCATTCTCACATGAGTGATCCTGCGGCATCAGCCCATTAGAGCTAGCGATTCAGACCGCGGGAAAAAACCTGGCCTCGAATGACACGAATAGAAGGAAAGGGTATCGGCGCGCTCTGCGATAAGGTCTTTTCGTTTCGGCTAGGGCAATCCGTGTTATTCGTGGCTGCTTATGGCTTGTACTGTCTGAATCACATGTAAATCTATCTGTGATTCAGACAGTAGAACATAGCCGTGCGGACAGAGCCGCGCGCGTCAGCAAGCGGATATGTGAAAGTTAAACAATTCGTGTCCAATGAGGCTGTATGGCTTTCAAACATCCGCTTGCTTACGCGCGCGGCTCCGTCCGCCTATAATCCATCATGCGTGTAATGCCCACTGTCTGAATCACATGTAAATCTATGCAATTGCTTGACATTCAGGGTTGTTTAGCGATATGATTATTGGATTTCATCGGCGAAGGATTGGGCGAGATGATCCAAAGCATGACTGGTTATGGCACGGTTTCGCTCCTGAAAGATGGGGCAACGGTCGCCGTCGAAGTAAGGACGGGTAATCACCGCTTTTTGGATCTGCACGTCCGTCTGGCCCGCGAATATGGATTTTTGGAATCCGATATTTCCCAGTTGGTACGTAATGTAATCCGTCGCGGCAGGGTCGATGTGTCCGTGACCATCCAGGCGACGGTTCCCGCCGAGTGCCTGGTCAGCGTGAGCACAGCCAGGAGTTACATCGAAGCTGCCACGCGTCTTCGTGATGAGCTGCACATGGAGGGCACCCTCGACCTAGAGACGCTGCTGACGCTTCCGGGCGTGCTGCAAAGCCAGAGTCTTTTCTCACAGGAGCAAGCAGCCGCGGGTGCGGCGCTTCGCGAAGTCACGATGGCCACGGTTCGCCAGGCTCTTGATACCGTGCTGCAGATGCGGCTCCAGGAGGGACAGGTCCTGGAGGCGGAGCTCAAAAGTTATCTCGGAAGTGTCCGCGACAGGGTGGCAGCGATACGCGTCCATATGCCGTCCGTCCTGCTCGAATACCGGCAGCGATTGGATGAGAGACTGAAATACCTCCTTCCCCAAGTTACGCCTGATCCGCAGCGCCTGGCGCAGGAGGTGGCGCTGCTTGCGGAAAAATCGGACATTTCTGAAGAAATCACCCGGATGGAGAGCCATCTTGATCAATATGCGGGCGTGCTTGCTGATGGGCGGGAGGTGGGGAAAAAGATGGATTTCCTGCTCCAGGAAATGCATCGCGAGGTTAATACCATCCTGTCCAAAACGGGAAACCTCGAGGTAACGCGGCACGGAATCGCCATCAAGGCCGACATAGAAAAATTGCGTGAGCAGGTTCAAAACGTTGAATAGCGAAGAGCAACAAGGGAACCTCATCATCGTCTCGGGCCCATCGGGAGCAGGAAAATCCGCGTTGGCGGTGGCGGTTCTGTCGGCGCTTCCCGGCCTGAACTTTTCCATTTCCTACACAACGCGGGCCCCGCGCGGAAATGAAAGGAATGGGATCGAATACCATTTTGTTGCCAAAGCGGAATTTGAAGCCTTGATCCAGAGCGGGGATCTTCTGGAGTGGGCGCAGGTGTACGGAAACTATTACGGCACCGGATGGAAATTCATCGATGCCAAACTGCAACTGGGCGAAGATGTCATGCTGGACGTCGATGTGCAGGGTGCCCGCACGATCCGTGCCAAGCGGCCGGATGCCATCAGCATCTTCATTTTACCGCCCTCGTTCCAGGTGCTGCGAACGCGGCTTGCCAACCGCAAGCTTGACAAAGACTACGTCATTGAAAACCGGCTCAGGATCGCGCGGCAGGAAATTGTGCAATATCGCGATTACGAGTATCTGATCATCAATGACGATTTTCGTAACTCGGTGGAGGAATTGAAGGCCATCATAGTCGGATCCCGATGTCGGATGATGTCGCGGTCCGGTTTGGCCGGGTCAATCGTTGCTACCTTTGGAGGATTGGATGCCGAAAGTACCTGAGAATATCGGGTCGAAGTATCGATTTATCATCATTGCCGCAGAAAGAGCCAAGCAGCTGCAGAACCATGCCAGGCCGAAAGTCAAAATCAGATCTACCAAGCCTGCCTATATCGCGATGAAAGAGGTGGAGGAGGGATTGATCAGTTTTGAGATAACACCGCTGCCGGATGCGGCTCGCGAGAGCTAGGGAGTACGTCGTGAAGGTCGCGCTGGGAGTGACGGGATGCATTGCCGCGTATAAGGCCATAGAGGTGATGCGAGGATTACAGAAGGCTGGGATCTCCGTCCAGGTGGTGCTGACTCGCTCTGCCCGCAGGTTCGTTGCGCCTCTGACTTTTGAAGCTCTTTCCGGCCAAAGCGTGATCACCGACATGTTCCGCTCTGGCAGGAATATATCCATTGGACACATCCATCTTGCGCAGGAGATCCAGCTGCTTGCCGTCGTGCCTGCAACCGCCAATATCCTGGGCAAGTTCGCCTACGGCATCGCGGATGACTTTCTTTCCACCTTGTATTTGTCGTGTCCGGCGCCGGTGCTGTTGGCTCCGGCGATGAATGTCGAGATGTGGAGGCACCCCGCGGTTCGGTCGAGCGTGGACATTTTGAAGAAGCGCGGCCATTCCTTCGTGGATCCGGAGCCGGGCATGCTTGCGTGCGGCATGGAGGGCGAAGGGAGGCTCGCCGAGGTCGATGTAATCGTGGCCCGCATTCTCGAGGACTTGCGGCAAGACACCTCGCTGGCAGGTCGCAGGGTCCTGGTAACGGCGGGGCCGACCGTCGAGGACATCGATCCGATCCGCTTTCTGTCAAACCGCAGTTCTGGAAAGATGGGATATGCCATAGCGCGGGCGGCCCAGAGCCGCGGCGCCGAGGTTACCCTGGTATCAGGACCCACGGCGCTTGACACACCGGCCGGCATTCGTTTTATCCAGGTTCGCTCCGCAGAGGATATGAAAAAGGCCGTGTTCGAGTTTTATCCGGAATCTGATATTGTGATCAAGGCAGCCGCGGTCGCCGATTATCGTCCGTCGGAGCTTGCTGGTGATAAGATCAAAAAAACCGGCCAGCCCGCCATTCTGTCCCTCGTGCCGACCGACGACATCCTGGCACAGCTCGGAGCCAGGAAACAGAAGCAGGTTCTAATTGGATTCACCGCGGAAACGCAAAACCTCCTGGAGAGCGCTCGTGAAAAAATGGCCCGCAAGAACCTGGATATGATCGTAGCCAATGACATCTCCAGCGGAGTTTTGGGGGCCGATTCGGCTACGGTACACGTTCTCAGTCCTGGCGGTGACGCCCTGAGGATTGAGAACTGTTCCAAGCTGGAGATCGCCCATCGAATTCTGGACCTGGCATTGCGCGTACAGTCCCTGCGCAACGCCGGTTCCCATTAGGCGTCGCTCCTTGATAAAATCCGGAATTGTATCCATCGTCGGCCGGCCAAACTCCGGCAAATCCACTTTGATGAATGCCCTGATCGGGCAGAAGATTTCGATCGTTTCGCGGATTCCCCAGACGACCCGCCATCGCATTCTGGGCATCCTTACGGAACCGCGCGGCCAGATCGTTTTCGTCGATACGCCAGGAATCCACCGCCCTGAGTTCCGGATGAATCGCAGAATGCAGCGCACCGTGACCAATTCATTGCGGGATGTGGACCTCGTGCTGCTTATGGTCGACGGAACCATAAGCTTCGGCGCGGGAGAGAAATATGTTCTTGAGCTGGTCAAGAAATCAGGTCTCCCGACCATGTTGGCGATCAATAAAATCGATAAGATCGCCAAACCAAAGCTGCTGCCTGTCATCCAGAGATATGCGGAAGCGCATTCCTTTTTGGAGATTTTGCCGCTATCCGCTCTGACCGGCGACAACCGCCATCTCCTGGTCGACAAGATATTCGAGCATCTTTCTGAAGGAGAACTTTTCTACCCGGCGGAACAGGTGACCGACCGCAGCGAAAGATTTCTTGCCTCGGAGATCATCCGTGAAAAAATTCTGGCTTTTGCGCGCGAGGAGATCCCATATGCCACCGCCGTGCTGATCAGGAGATTTGACGAGAGCCGGCGCGAAAAGAAAAAGCTCATTGTCCTGGAAGCTGACGTCCTGGTGGAAAAAAAGTCGCAGCAGGGTATCATCATCGGCAAGGAAGGATCTCAGTTGCGTCGACTTGGCACGGCCGCGCGCCAGGAGCTCGAGGAAATCCTGGGGTGCAAGCTTTTTCTCGGCCTCACGGTGCGCACGGTCTCGAAATGGCGCGACGATGATGCCGTGTTGAACGATCTGGA
>Ga0315284_10014980_pt1 | contig 11022 bp, 4 predicted proteins | sample YL17G09_16_MG_FD_203696 | JGI IMG/M metagenome (GOLD analysis project Ga0315284, IMG submission 203696) | Sediment microbial communities from Yellowstone Lake, YNP, Wyoming, USA - YL17G09_16 | ecosystem: Environmental > Aquatic > Freshwater > Lake > Sediment | place: USA: Wyoming | collected...
GCGTACACGGGTACGGTGCAGTAAGCTATGAGCCCGAACGCGCATGCCGAAGGAGGTATCATGTACACGAGAGTTGGGTTGCTGTTTCGACTCGGAATAGCAGCAATCATAGCGAGCGGACTGCTTATAGGACCGCCCGCCGTTTCCCAGTGCACCGACGAGACGACCCCGCCGCCGGTGATAACTCAGGAAAACACCTACCTCGGTCTTGCCATCGCGCAAGGCGGCAAGTGGAGGATACCTCCGCCTGACCATTTTCTCCAGGGCGATCAGCCCGCCGGCGGCAGATTCCAGCTATGGACGACAGGGGGCGATCCGACAACGCTGCAGGACGATAACGAGCTTCTCAACTACTCGATACTGGCGCCTCCCATGCCCGGCGACCTGTGGGGCGCTTTTGAGCTCATGGTTGATGGGACCACAGCTTCGACCAGCGAAGAGCAGAGCGTTCGCGCGTGGTGCACTTTCGAGCGCGGCGTGACCCAGGCCATACTGGGCGACCTGAAGGACGGAAGCTGGGATATTTGGCCGTATACCCCCACCAACAAGGCCGGCGTGATCGCGGGGGTCTGGTACCCCACCATCGCGAAGGGAGTGTCACCCACACTGGCGGACGTTGACATAGTTCCTTTCCGACTCCGCTGCGAGATGGAAGCCCGCCTGATGCGGGACACTGTACGGTTCAAGTGGACCATGACAAACGAGGATTTCCAGGCCCACACTGTGGGACTGAGGATGTTCGCAGACGTCATGCCGACACCGATAGATGACGGCACGGAAGACATGAAGAACATCGTCTACGTGCCGGGAAGGCCGCTGGTCATGGACCGCTCGGTCTTGACGGGCAAGGATGTGCCCGCGATGCTCGAGATGTTCAACTCGCAGACCGACCCGGTCATGTCCATACGATTCATCTACAAAGGACAGGCCGCGACCACCCCGGATGCCGTTGGAGTAGACGAATGGCCGATCCTCGCCGGCTCGGTGTGGACGTACTGGTATGGAGTTCCAGGCGCAGGAGGTGACCCGTATACCGTCTTCATGTACGAGCCTGTGCCGAATCACTTCATCTATGACCTCGGCTACGGCGCGTTCTGGAAACCTCGCAGGGTGATCCCCGGCGGGAGCATTACCTTCATCACCTATATGGGTCTCGGCTGCGCTACTTCCGACTTCACGAAGCCGAACACGAACGTTCCCCAGTACGTGGCTTCCGTGCAGGGCCCCAGAACTCTGAGGTACACCAATGAGACTCAAAACGGCGTCGGGCAGTTGTACCCGCTGCCTTTCAACATTTATGCGTATATGACGAACTTGGAGAAGTCCACCGACTTCGACAACGCGAGCTTCACGCTCACTCTCCCCTCCGGACTCGCGCTTGATGATTCGGAAGGCGGAAAGTACACCAAGTCTCTGACGAGAATCTACGCGGACACGGAAGCCAAGGTTTCATGGAAAGTAAAGCCGGTGAACTATCCGACCGGCATCCTGAGCTATTCCGTATCGTTCAGCGCAGCGCCGGTCGGCGGGACGTCTGTCCGGAGAGAGATCAATGTGCCGGCCACCGAGTTCCAGCCTCTCCCGATCGGCTGGCAGATGGTATCCGTGCCGTTCGAGCTGAGCGATCCCGATCCTACGGTTGCGCTGGGGCTCTCAGGCGCCACGTGGTGGCGTTACGATCCATACAGCCGCCAGTACCTGCCGGTGACAAAGCTGATTCCGGGAGAGGCATACTGGCTGAAGCTGACGAGCGCCCAGATGACTTCCATGGTTCCGGGCAACTACTCCCCGAAACTGTGGGCCGGCACTCAGGGGTTCCAGATACCCCTGCAGACCGGGTGGAACCTCACAGGAAACCCGTATCTGTACACGGTCACTCTCGGCGAAGTCATGTTTTACTATCGTGACTACGGGGCGATCACCTATGATGAGGCTGTGACTCACGGGTTGATCAGCAGCACCGTGTTTTGGTGGGACCCGGTGTTCCGCAAGTACAGCTGGTCGTCGGATCGGGCGGTCCAGTTTAGGCCGTGGCAGGGGTACTGGGTCAGAGCGCTTCGCTCCGGGGTAACTATGATCGTGACTCCTGAATCGCAGATCGGCGCGGCGGTCGGCGGACAGCCCACGCCCGATGATACCGGCGGATCCGGCGGCGGACCTCCACCGGGTCCGTAGAGGTGGAAAGGATCAGCGCGTGCGTCAGCCCGTATTATGCGCTTCCCGCATAATACGGGGCATTCGGAGCATTATTCACGCTTCTCGTGAATAATGCGGGTCAGCGTAGTTTCGCAAGGGGGTTCTGTAGTATGAAACCAACACTGAGATTGAACAGTCTTCGTATACTGATGCTTTGCCTGGTGCTCCTGTCGGCAAGCCGGACCATGGCGCCGGCAGCGGACTGCACCGATTGGACGCTCACACCCGGAGAAGGGACGTCCAACTCGGTGTACCAATTCAGCTTCTTTTTCAAGGACGATCCTCCCGATAAGGCGGCTAAGCCGCCGCTATGGATTGATCTCTACATTGATGGGTTGCTCGCCGCGTCCCTCGACATGGGGCAGTGCGCGAAATACTTCGACGGCACGAGCATCAGAGACGGCGTCACGTATATCTTCAGACTGTCGGCGGGCTTGGACCTGGAGGAGAACCAATTCTGGCCGAACACACTATTCAGTCCACTTCCCCCGAAGGACATGACGTACCATCGCGTGATTCGATGCTGCGGTCCGGACTCTGGTCCCGATCCATGGCCGGAGCTCAAGGCCAAAAGCAACGGTGACCCGAGGACGCACAGGTGGAGATTCTACGTCACGTGGCAGGGCGCGGCCAACGCTGACGGCACGATGCCCGCGCCGCAGTATTTCAACGGGGGCGGAACCGGGCCGACCGTCCACGACTCGTTCTATTACTCCAGTCCCACTGTGAATGCGAATCGGTACGGAGGCTATTCGGGCGATAGAGACTATCTCTACAGCTTCGCAGCAGCCTATCCGCCCTACGAGTACTGTGATCCGCTCTCAGTCACTCCTTACGAGGTCCAGTTTCCTGACGAAGGATCGAGCACCAGCACCTATACCTTCCGCGTCCACTATGCAAACATAGACGGACTCACGCCTAAGCCCTGGGTGCTGGCCTGGAGTGACTATTGGAACACCACGAACCTTCAGACCGGAGCCATGGAGACCGGAGTCATGCTGTACCTGCGGAATCTGGACAGGGCCAACCCCGCGAGCCCCTTGTACGACCCATATTGGGGTGTCTTCAGGGGACACCACATGTACAAGGAGCGTCCGGACGGTCCGAATCCGCCCCCGGACAACGACGCCGATTACATACTGCGAGTCGGGCCCACGTCGCTCTCGATCGTGCGAACGGGGGCGGGTCACTGGCGGACAAGTATGGGGTGGACCTCGACCACGAACCGGCTCTATGAGGCGCTGCCGCCCGGCCGATATGAGTACTTCTTCGCCTGCTCCGATGATGACTTCTCGGCTTTCGGCGGCGATAAGAACATGATCTGGCCCTACCTGGATGACAGTCCGGCGCTTCCCACGCCGCCCGCGCCCGATGACGACCTCTTCGGAATGGGGATCAACTATCCGGTTTCCGCGGATGGCAGGCGCGGCTATGTAAGCAAGAGAACCTACATGCCCGGCGCATGGATGAACAACTATCCATACGATTCCTGGGTCGGGTCGAGCCTGTACCCCAACAGGACCAATATCAACCAGTGGCCGATCCAGTACATGGCTTTCACGTATCCCGAGGTGGACCCGGGACTCTACCAGATCGGCCCGAACTGGGGTTTGATTGGAGGCGCAAGGTTTCTGGGCACGCTTAGCCCGTACAAGCGCGCCGTGATTCCGGGCGTTCCTTTCCCGGGCGATGACATGTGGAAGCGCTGGGCGGAGACCTCGGGCGGCACGGAACAGGATCAGTTCACGTTCCAGGTTACCTACTGGCACTCTCAAGGAGTAGCGCCGAGCTACGTGCGGCTGTTCGTCAAGAATGTGTGGAATCCCGATGATGCCGCCATGCCGTGGCGCAGCTATGATATGCTGCCGACCACCGCGTCTCCCACGGTGACGAACTACAAGACCGGCGTCATCTACGAATATCGGCTGTCGGGCGGCCAACTGGGACGCGGAGCACACTGCTACTACTTCGAAACCTCGGATCAGAACTGGACGGATACCAGATACCAGAGCCAAAACGGCACCACGAAAACGGTCTTGAGCCGCGTCTGCCGATACCCGAGACGGCCCGACAGCCTCCTATATGATGGTGCTGTGTTCTACGATGCGTTCCTTCCGGCCAGATCACCCTCTGCGGATCCAGCCAATCAGCCTGAGCTGTTGCCGATCGAGAACGACATAGTCAACGGCCCCTATGTCAACACCAGGCCGGTGCTCCTGCCGGTGCCCCCGGGCGTGACTCCGTCCGCGGGCGTCGCCGGCACTGAGTTCCTATTCCAAGTCCGATACAGAGATGATGACAACCAGCGGCCGTACACGCCGCTGATCATCATCGAGATGGACGATGCCGGCAACACCTTCACCGCCAGCATGGCCAGGTCGCTGGACAGCTTGGTCCCCGGCAACTCTGCCGCACAGTATTCGGACCCGAATGGTGTAGCCTTCGAGTATCGGTCGTCGAGTACCCCCGGTCTGAGGCTTCAGCCCGGCAATCATCGGTACCGCTTTGAGTTTACGGACGACTGGGGGCGGCAGACGAATCAGGACGACCGAATCTCCGGCGAGTTGATATCGGAGATCCAAAGAGGCTGGGCAGGCGGATTCACAGTCTGGGGCAACAGACCACCGGGATTGAGCCAGGGAAACGTCGTGTCAGCAGATGGCACCTCGAACGAAGCCACGGTGTGGAACTACAACGTCACCTACACGGACCTCGACAACAACTGGCCTGCGTACATACTGGTTCTGATCGGGCGTCAGGATGCGCCCGGCGGACCGATCATCTGGGACAGCGGCAATGCCATGAAGCCCACGAACGCTGCCGACACGGTCTACTCAGATGGCAAGCTGTACTCCTTCAGCACGCGTCTGTCGGGCAACAACGCGCAGCCCATCAAGTACTACCACTGCTTCGTTGCGTCGGATGGCATCGAGCCGGCCGAGTACAACGCAGTCACATCGCCAAGCTCCGGCATGATCTGGAAGACCGCGGAGACGCTCACCCAGGTCGGCGGCAGCACGCTGACCTATAGCTTTGCCCACAAGCCGCTGGTGACGGATCTGCCTCCGAGCTCGCCTCTTCTAATCCCCACGAATTACTCCAGCGCGCTCGTCTATGCCGCCGGTGTCCTGCGGACAGCGGGCGTGGACTACAATCTGAACGGCACAACGGGCGTACTGACCTTCATCACGCCGCCTGGACTCCCGGTCACATCGAAGTACTGGTTCGGCACGGAGCCGGATGCAGTGAGGGGGCCCGCCGCGGTCACCGGAAACACACCGCCCGTTTTGTACGATGGGAAAGTGGTGCCCTTGAAGGGCCAGAGCACTACGGTGTTCACTTACTCGGTCACCTACAAGGACGTGGACGGACAGTCGCCGCTGTATGTGAACGCGGTCATTGACGATGTCCGCTACCCGATGGTTAACTGGCGCAACTCGACCACCTGGAAGTCAGGAGTGGAATTCCAATGCACCGCAACTCTGACTACCGGCACTCACCAGTTCTACTTCGAGGCGAGCGACGGCGCGAATATGGTCCTGTTTGACAACAATATGTCGAACACGACGGTTGATCCCATACCGGGCCCCTACATCAATGATCGGCCCACGTTCAGCTCCGCACAGATCAACCCCAGCGTCAGCATAGATCAGGGACAGCCCGTCACCTATTCAGTGACCTACACTGACAAGGACGGGGACATCCCGAGCGCCGGCTATCCAATCGTCTACGTTGACAACCCGGACGAAACCGACTGGATCGGAAGCGTGGATTCAAAGGATACCAACTACATAGGTGACACGACTCAGAATTGGGTGATCGATCAGTTCAAGGGGATGCCCGTCGAGGTCACCGTCACCGCGTCACAAAGCCGGCTCATCTACAAGATCAGCAGCAACACGCAGAATCGGCTTTACCTCGTGGCCACGGATGCTGATGACGAAGTTCCGATCGGCAGCACGTATTCAATCGGCAAGCTGCTAATGGACAAACAGGACCCGACCGATCAGATCTACACCGACGGCGTCCTCTACGAGGCGAAAGTGCCATTCCTCGGCGTCAGAACGCACACGGCCCACTTCAAGGCTGTGGTCACCGAGCAGACCTCGCCCGGCGTCTTCGAGGATTACACTCTCAGGGCGCCGGTTACGGGTGAGCTGCAGGGACCGACCGTGGTGCCGGATCAGCCTGCGACCAATAAGCCGCCCACTCTTACGGCGGGCAGCGTGACACCGCGCACCGGCACGTCGGGTACTGCCTTCCGGTTTGCTGTGACGTACACGGACGAGAACGGTAACGATCCCAGAATACCTCACGATGGAGTCCCCGCAGGCGGAATCAAGGTCTTCGTGGAGGAGACCCCTGGGAATTTCGTCGCCCATGATCTCAGCACCGATCTTTCCGCCCCGAACTACACCACGGGCGTACAGTTCAGCCTGGTGTTGAGCGGATTCACCCTCGGCCCGCATCGGTTCTACTTCCAGGCATCGGATGGCTGGGTGAGCGCTACCCTCCCGACCCCGCCCAGCATGTACACCGTGTACGTGAGCAGACCTCCGGTGCTCACGGAGGGCTCCGTCATCCCGATCAGCGGCAATACGGGACGAGTCTACGAGTACAGGGTCAAGTATCGTGATCCCGACAATGATCCGCCGGCGTTCATCAGGTTGACTATAGACGGCGGCACCCCGATTGAGATAGGTGTTCCTGTGCCGGGCGCGGACTACATCAACGGAGTGGTGTACTCCTATCCTCTTCTGAAGGGCACGCTGGACGAGCGTCTGCACACCTTCTACTTTGAAGCGTCTGACGGAAACGGATACGCATGGTACGATCAGGACGTCCGCGACCAGGAGGATGCAGGTAACCCGGATCCGAAGAAGAACTCCACGACAAGCGCACCGCCGTCGGTGATCAGGCCGATTGAGGGACCATCCGTACACTCGAATACACCGAACTCGCCGATTCTGTCGAGCGGAACAGTTACCCCGACGACGGGCTTCGACCTCGGAACGTATCTCTACAGCGTGACGTACCGAGACCTCGACGGAGATGAGCCGGAGTTCGTCGAATGCTACATTGACGATCCGGATCCGCAGAATCCCAACGCGCTTCGCGCGTACAGGATGACGAAGAACCCGGCGCAGAGCAATTACGTGATCGGCGTGGACTACACGCTCGCCAAAGCCGGTCTGGCCGCGGGAAGCCATACCTTCTACTTCAGGACGAGCGACTGGCTGCAGACGGTGGTTCTACCCACGACAACTCCGATGAACGGGCCCACGGTATCCACACGCTCGTCGGCGACGATCACCATCAGCGTTTCCGCATCAATAGCGATCGGAGACTCGGCGACGATCACCGGGAGCGCCACAGGGTACAGTGGAGTCCCTCTGGCTTCCATTCCAATCGTGCTCAAGATCACGAAGCCCGATGGAACGCTGTTGACGCCTCAGCCGTCGGTGATAACCAATGCGAGCGGCCAGTTCACGTACCCATCCGGCTCAACGCCGTGGAAACCACCGCTGACGGGAACCTGGAAGGTTCAGGCAAGCTGGGTGGGGAATACGCAGTACCTGCTCAGCGTTTCGTCGGAGAGGACCATGACGGTTCACGGGCCGAACTTCACTGTGACCGGTCTGGACATGATCTCGATACCGATCCAGCCGCTGAGCACATTCCCTGACGGTGTGCTCGGCCCGGTGCCGGCATTCGCGCTCGCGAAGTGGTCGCCTTCGAAGGTGGACTACAAGCTGTATTCGCTGCTGCCCGGAATCCGGACGGACTACGACTTCCCCGGCATAGCGCCCGGACAGGCTTACTGGATCAAGACGCTTGTGCCGAAGACCATAGCACCTACCGGCTCGCTGATCGACCCGTACTTGGATTATGTTGTCTCCCTTGGTGTCGGCTGGAACCAGGTGGGTTATCCCTTCACCGTCGAGAGCCAGTGGTCGAGCCTGCGTGTCCGCCGCACGATAAGCGGCGTCACGAGCGAGGTGGGTCTCGCTACGGCGGCCGGAAACGGCTGGATCAAGGAGTACGGCTGGACCTACGATACCGACTCACACAACTACAAGCTGGTGGATGCGACCAGGAGCGGCGCTGAGCGCACGATGCGGCCGTGGCGCGGCTACTGGATGAAGGCGAATATGTACTGTCAGCTCGTGATACCTGGTCCCAACAGAGGCATCGCCGGCGGCTCGCGGTCATACACGACATCGAGCGACGACGCCGGTTCCTCTAATGTGCCGAGCAACGTCAAGTGGCAGGTTCAGCTCATCGCGAAGAACGGCAACGTCAAAGATGAGGCGAACTACTTCGGCGTGAGCCGCTCCAAAGACGAGCGCATGGAAAGCCCGTCCTGCTTCCAGGATTACGTTGACCTGTACTTCACGGACGACAAGGGACGCATGTACGCGAGCGATCTGAAGGTGAAGATCGCGGACGGCGGCTCATGGCGGTTCAACGTGGCCACCGACAGGACAGGCGAAGTCGAGCTGACTTGGGAAGGTCTCGATGATGTTCCCGACGGCGTTCGACTCGTCTTGCTCGACCACGACGGCAGGTCGGCCGTGCTGACGCCCGGCGGCTCATACAAGTTCGTCGTAGCGGAGGGCGGAGCGCCTCGTTCGTTCGAGATACTCTTCGAGAAGAAGTAGCGCATATCGCGCTGACACCGAAAAGAGGTAAGACAAATGGAGATGATGGTTAGGCTGAGAACGGCCAGACGTATCGCCTGGTTGCTGGCGAGCGCTATAGCGATCCCGTACCTTTCGATACCGGCCATGGCAGCGCCTCAGGCGGCCGCGCCCGTGCGTTCGGTGGTCATGTTCCCTGTGGAAGCCGCCGACGGGATCGGCAACTCCCAGGTGGGTCCGGAACTCAACGCAGCATTGAAGGACGCGCTCTCTTCCTACCAGGGATATCGGGTACTCGTGTATTCCGACAAACTCCCGGCGGTACAGCGTCTGGTCGCGATGCAGCCTGACAAGAAGGCGTTGACGACCGGACCGTTCTCCGAGGACGAAGCGGCTGTGAGCCGGGCCATGACGCTGGGTAAAGCCATGCTGGCCGACCTGATAGTCGTTGGCTCGGCTGACAAGTACGTCTTCAACGACAAAGACGGCACGGCTGATCTCTCCCTGAGCCTCCAGGTGTTCGACGGGGCGACGGGCAAATCCGTGCAGACGGTTGCAGTCACCGGTCGCGGCGTTGGGAGACCACAGCGTATGGAGGGTGTCAGCGAAACGGCCGTCATGCGTGATGCGGTGAACGACACCGTCCGCAAGACGATGAAGGCCATTACCGGCGAGGAGTACCTGGAGCCTCGGCAGGGACAGTCGCCCGTCATCGAGTCGAAGAAGCGCAGCAAGGTATCGTGGATTCCGATGCTGCTGCTTTCGCTCGGCGTCGGCGTGTTGCTCGGAGGATCCGGCGGCCACGGCGGTACCAGTGCGCCGGCGACCGGCGGCACCGAGAATCCGCCTCCGCCGCCTCTATAAAGCACCCATTGACGCGGCGGAAGGCTTTTGCGTGAGAAGACAGGAGCGGATAGCAGATTGAAGATATCTCTTGGAGTTCGAACGTTCTATGCGGCGGCTGTTTGCGGTCTTGTGGTTGCCCTGCTCGGTGCGGGAGCCTATGCTGCTGAGCCGATTCAGAAGAGCACGGCGGTGTTATTCAACTTCGCATTCATAGGGGATGCGTCGAATGGCGCGGGGAACGTAACCGCTGCCGTCGTGAGCAAGTCTGACATCGTGCGACAGCACGCCGACGACCTCTTAGCGTTGGTCGCGGACGGTCTGGCGACGAACAAGTCGCTCGCCGTGGTGAAGTTCGAGCCTCGTCTGGCATGCGTTCAGCGCGCAGTTCGAGAGCAGCGGCTCACCGACAAGGATGTTCTCTCTCGTATTGACACTACTCCCGCCGGCATCGCGAAGGCTCAGAAGATGGCGGCTATCGCGGGATCTCGTATCGCGGTGCTGGGATCGGTGGACAAGTACAACTATCGCGCGGATACCGGCGAGGTGGAGATGACCGCCTCGGTTCAGATGGTTGACGTGGCGACTGGCAGGATACTCAACATGTTCACCGCGACGGGTCGTGCCGCCGGCGCCGCGAACAAGCCCGCCGCCGAAGCCGACATAGGCTCGGCCGCGACCTATGACGTAGCGGAGAAGTTGATAGCCGACATGAGCAAGGTCAGCGCTGCCGAACAGATCGCCGCCGAGGACGTGTACAACGCCGAGCCGGTGGTCCAGCAGCCTAAGAGTCGCAAGAACAAAGGGCTGCTGCCCGCGATGATCGGCGCGGTTGTCCTGGGCTTCTTGCTGGGCGGTCGGTAGCTCAAGATCGTGGAAATCAAATATCGAACTCGGGCCCGGCGTTCGCTCAGCAGGCGGACACGGGCCGTTTTCGTGTGGCAGAGACGCCTAGCCCGGATTATGCGGGAAGCGCATAATACGGGGCATTCAGAGCATTATTCACGCTTCTCGTGAATAATGCGGGCTAGTCCGACTGCCTCTTGACGGCAAGCTGGCATTGCTGTAATATGCAGGTAGTGATGCACATCAAGACCTTAGGGCCAACCATCGTTCTCATCATGGCCGCGCTCTCCGGGGCGTTTGCAGCGGAGAGAGGCGTGTCCAGCATTGACCTGTCGTCCAATCCGTCCGTGCTCTCGGCTGATGGTAAGAGCATCACCACCATCACGGCTCAGGTGAGGGACAGGGAGGGTAAACCAGCGCCTGACGGGAGCGAGATTCGGTTCAACGCGTCACTCGGCGTGATCGAGGAAACCGGCGTCGTTCAGGCCGGCACAGC
>Ga0315284_10014981_pt1 | contig 11021 bp, 8 predicted proteins | sample YL17G09_16_MG_FD_203696 | JGI IMG/M metagenome (GOLD analysis project Ga0315284, IMG submission 203696) | Sediment microbial communities from Yellowstone Lake, YNP, Wyoming, USA - YL17G09_16 | ecosystem: Environmental > Aquatic > Freshwater > Lake > Sediment | place: USA: Wyoming | collected...
AAGATCAACCCAGCAACTTAATATTGACTGGTCCGACTTCTCTAATCATACCTTTTTTAATTCTGCCCAAGTTAAACTTAACGTAGCTTTTGATAAAATTCAAAATCAATTTCCATTCGACGGGACACAAAAAGAGACAGAGATTTATCTAGACACCTTAACCGGTTATGAAAAATATGTTTATGATAACTATCCCAAGTATAAAGGATATCTGTTCTTTTCCGGCACACAAGGGGAAGCATACCCTGGTGGAACCTGGATAGAGGCTAGAGATCAAGCTGGCGCAGTATACGGCTCTGTTTCAAGAGACACTAGCGGCGATTCAATCATAAATCTAAAACTTAATCCGATGACAATGGAATATTGGATTTTCGTTCCAAGTGGCTCTAATGACGATCAGGTGGTTGTAGATAAACATAGCGGCAGTCTTGGATTTATGTCTGCTCTAAGTGCTAGCGCCTCAACAAGCACCGCCTATAATACCTTTTATATCGCCTCTGGCTCTGTCTCTGAAAGTCTTCAAATCAATTTTCCCAAAGGAGAATGGAATCACATCGCTTGGACTTTAAATAGAACACCTGGCTATACTGGGCTCTCTGTTTTTCTAAACGGAACGTATTATGCTTCCAGTTCAATGGCCGTAGAGTTTGAGACGCTTGACGACTCTTCGTCTATGTATGTTGGGTCTGGCAGCGCTTTTCCAATAGTTGGATTTTCGCCTACGAATACTTTATCTGGAGCTTTAGACGAACTAAGAATCTGGCACACTGTTCGTTCAGTTGATCAAATTCGTAACTATAAAGAGAAAACTATATTTGCAGACGATAACCTGAAGCTATATTATAAGTTCAACGAACCCTCTGGCAGTGGCAGTCCAATTGTTATTGACGCCTCTTCCAACAGTTTACATGGAAAGCTGAGCACAGCTTCTACCGTCCTCGGTGTTCGTCAAGTTGCTACATCTTCTATTGCCGGCGCTACTCCAATGACCTATGAGGATGAACGAAATTGTCCTATTTTATTTGGAAATCATGTAGACGTAATCTCTTACCGTTCTCTCTATACGCTTAGCGCAAGCTTATATGACGAACAAAATCCAAATATTATCACAAAACTAATTCCAAAACACTACTTCGCAGAAGGCCAGGTCGAGGATGCGTTAACTAATGAATTCGGAGACATCGGAGATGACTACACGGCCGGTGATGATCCACGATCTACACAATTAGGACCAACACAAACATTCTTATTACTTCTGTATACTTGGGCTAAATTTTTCGATGAAATGAAACTCTATACTCAGGCTTTTGCTGATCTAAACTTTGTCGATTATAACCAGACTGATACAGTTCCAGATCAGTTCCTACAGCAACTAGCCAGAAGTCAAGGAATTGAGCTTCCTGTATTGTTCAATGGAGCAACAGCCAAACAGTTCCTTGACGGAGATAATATTGGAGATGAAATCGGTAGAAGCAATACTGGTCTTCAAAGCATTCAAAATCAAATTTGGAGACGTATCTTAATCAACCTTAGAGATGTAGTAACCTCCAAAGGAACAATCTATGGCGTAAAGTCGTTCATTAGATCAATTGGAATAGATCCAGACAACAATTTCCGTATAAGAGAATATGGTGGGCCCACCTCAAAAGCCCTTGGGTTTGCACGAGACAAGAAAAATGAAATAGCTACACTTCTCGATTTTGGAGGCGGAGGATTATTAATTTCTCCATTCTTATCTGGAACAAGAGTTGAGCCAGGTTATCCGGAGACTGACACTAGCGCTATCGTTGCTCCGGCGTTTCATTCAGACGGAAATCTTACTTCTGGCTCATGGACATATGAAGGAACATATTCTTGGTCCCTTGATCAACCCGCATTCGCAAATGAGAGCTTGGTTAGATTTGGAATAACAGGGTCTTTATATGCAGCTTCCGGTGCCTTGGTTACAAATTTAGTTGCAACATCTGGCACCAGCGAGATAACTCTTTATGCGAGACCGTGTTTTTCTGGGGCGGCTCCAACTCCGGCTCCATATTTGCAATTAACCCTTACTGGAGCGGATGTTTTCGACGGGGAAAAATGGTATATTTCTTTCGGTCGTCAAAGAAACGATTCCATAAACTCTGTTACTTCTGCATCTTACTTCATTAGAGCTGCAAAAAATAGTTACGGCGATATCTTAGAATCACATACAACAAGTTCTTATTTTAACGAACGCTCAGGTTCTGCATTTGTAGCATGGGAATACTCAAACACTTCACTGAACCCTAGTGGCTCTTTCTTTATGATAGGCTCAAGCAGCATTTCCTCAACAAGCCAGCCGAGATTTCTAAACAACACTTCCTCTATTCCAAGCGAAGCCAGAGAAACGGAGTTTACCGGGAAGGTCTCACAAATTCGTTTCTGGAGCAAGGCTCTAGAGGACAAAGAATGGAAAGAACACGTTCGTAACTTTAAATCCATTGGAGTCCAAAATCCATGGACTAACTTTAACTTTGTAGAAAACGTGTCCGGATCATTCGAAAGATTACGAATTGATGCCAGCACTATTCAAGAAATAACAGACTCAAACGGATCCGGCGAGATCGAAATATTCGATTACTCACAAAACAATCTTCATCTTTCCGGAACAGGGTTTACAACTTCAAGCCAGATTATAATACCGGAACGATATTTCTATAGCTATATTTCTCCCAAATTTGACCAAGGCGGAACAATAGAAAAAGTTCGTATTAGATCTTTTGAAGATTATAATAACGTGGCCGAGACTCCATGGGCTCAAGTAGCACCAGTATACGAAATCCCACGCTATGAAGAACCAACAGATGATACTAGATTCACAATTGACTTTAGCATAGTGGATGCACTAGACCGTGATATTGTAAATATTCTATCTACACTCGATGAACTTGACAACGTTCTTGGCAATCCAGAACTAGTATTCGCACCGGATTATCCAGGACTAGCCTCTCTTAGAGAAATCTATTTTAATAGATTGGATGGGAAAATTAACCTTAGAGAATCATTCAATATGTATAAATGGTTAGACGCAAATATCGGGAATTTCCTCCACGCATTAATACCAAAAAAGACAAAATTTAATTCTATGAGCTATCTCATAGAAAGCCATTTATTGGAAAGGCCGAAATTCAAATATCTCTACGAAAATCAATACCTCGGAGATACCAATAGAAATGGTTTGCGCCCAGAGCTATTAATGCAATTAATCGTGGGCGCCTTCGTCCGTTATTAAATTGGCTATACCCAAAAATCGACAAGACGTCCCTTTTAAAACTTCCCCTGTCACATACTTCTCCCGACGGCTCAATTCATGGGCCTATTCACGGAATGGGCGCATTCTGCGACGAACATGAACTAAACATATCGCATCTTCTATTAGTGATAAATGGTAAAAGAAAGCATCATAAAGGCTGGACTCTTCTACCTTTGACAGTTACTTCAACTGATAATCAAGAAACTTCGGCCTGACCAACACAACAATTCCAATAATTTCCTTTCGCCGTTCTATATCTTTCAAATCCAAGCGATTTTAATTTTGCCGCAAACAAAGCCTGGGGATATTTGCTAAACCTTGTAATTATATTTCCAACCAATCTATCTCGATCTGCGATTAGAATTGTGATAGGAATGCCTTTGCTCTTCTCTGTCATTGCTAAACTAGTAAAGAACTGACTATCCAGAGTTTTAATGGTTTCCTGCTCTGCTATATCAATAGGCTTGCCGGCACGTTTCATTACTTCAAAATAGTGTTCATTAACCTTCTCATATGAAGAGTTATATGTTGGATACTTTGCAACTTGATTAACCAAAGTCACCAACTCCCTATTAGAAACCGACTTACCTTTTTCGCAAGAATTTCTATATTCCCTAGCAGAAATCAACAATTGTTCTTTATCAAATCCTTTTGCTCGATCAGAACTTAGCAGGCGATGGAGAAGAACATTTCTAATGCCGGCGGGTATCTTTTTTCCTTCTAAAAGCCAGGTGCGTATTTCGCTTACGTTGGCTCTTGACCAAGACTGTATTTGATCAAATATTTCTTCCTTGGAGTCGATTTTTCCCAATACATCCCATTGGACAGAATTATTATTTTGTTCCTTCCGTGAAATTTTACCCGACGTATCTTTTTTCGCCTTAAAAAATATGATATCAAGAATTGAATTATCAGCAATTTGGATGTCAGCTTTGAAGTCAGCAACATAACTACTTCCAGAGATATGCCTGCTCGGTGGGATCACTACATAACCACCAACTCCACGTATATCTACCTGAGGAGCAATCTTGCTAGCAGAATTAGGAACAGCATACTGACTCCAAAACCAAAAATGCCATCCTCCGCTGCCGGTTCTATAGTGAAATGTAGTCTTTGGAAGCTTGGTTAAGATTTCATGGTCTGGTCTATCTACGTCAATAACAAACAAATATAACCCATTTGTCTTTGACTTTCTGCCGGTAGCAATACCATAATTGATATCATTTTTAGCGAGCCAACCATTTATACGTGTTTCGTCATTGGTAGCAATTCGTTTCCAAGAATACGGAAGCAAAGGATGTTTTCCAGGAGAACAGCAATCTTGTTTGCGACAAGTGCAAATGCCTCCCTTAATACTTTGCAAGGGAAGTAAGTAAAGGTCATTAGAAATTATGAAATCTTTAGCTGCTGTGCGATCGATGGTTGGCATGGGACCAACCTTACCCCAGCCGTTTATCATTATAAACCTACTATCTCCACTCTACTGGTAGGGTTCCACAAATAACATTGTCTCATAACTGAGGCCATATCTATATTAGATACGTTCTTCCACAGCTACAAGACAAAATAGTTTAGAAAATGAATATCGATCAAAAGTTATTAACGAGGATCTCCGCCTGACATAATTTTAACATGCTCCACTGGAAACCATCCTACCTGTTGATAGAAATCAAGAAAAACTGGATACATATTGACAAAGTCATGAGTTCCGCCCAAGGCGGATGCAGTCTCTTGAATATTTTGTAGGTGCAACAGTTGAGACCGATGAATTTTCATTGGGGCTCCATGGATAGCACCAGTAGAACCAACTTTGACTCCGCCTTTTCTTACGAAATCAAATGTGCCATCGTAATTTTCTTTAAGAACATTGCCTGGCCCTGTAGCCGGCGCATAAACAGGTAATACATCTCCTGCTGTGTTGTGCATTTGAGCGCTTACAATCATTACTCTATCTCCTATCATAATATCAATACCTTTCTTTAATTTTCTAATCGCTTTATTCCTCGTTAATTACCACAGAATTGCAACTTAGCAAAAGTCCAATAACGCTTACGGCGTGGATTATTGCATACCGGCTCACTTTTACTGGATCTATGATCCCGTCATTAATTAAATCTCCATACACGCCCGTAGCAGCATTATATCCATATCTTTTACCAATGTCTCCATTGACCGGAGCTTTTGATTTAAATTGTCTAACGACCGAGACTAAGTCTTCTACGTCGGCAGTTTCAACATCAATATAAAACAGCTTGTGACCCGTGCTATGCTGCTTTAGGCGTTCCTTAACAATTTCTGGAGAAGCACCTGTATTTTTTACAATAGTGTCTAGCGGATACTCGCAAGCATTAGCTATAATTTCTACGCCAGCCAAAGCATCTGGGGATAGTTTAGTGAAATTGCCTAGCCCTGTTGAACGTTCAACGGCTAGCATTTCTCTAAGGTGTTGCCCTGCATAAAATAACGCAGTTCCTCCACCAGCTACAATGCCTTCTTGTGTTGCGGCTAGTGTAGCATTTACGGCATCTTCTACACGGTCCTTCTTTTCCAATATTTCTACTTCTGTTGCGCCACCTACTTTAATAACGGCAATACCACCAGATAATCTAGCAAGACGTTTACGATATTTATCAACATGTAAAGCATCAAGCGTCTTATCGTCGGTTAGACAAGTTCGCAGTGTTGCAATGCGTTCTGCAAGAGCAACTTTGCGCTCGGCATCTAAATCACTAATGATAGTAGTAGAATTACGATTTACGATAACTTTTTTAGCAGAACCAAGATGAGCTAGTGTTGCCTTTTTAATGCTATCGGAGCTGGCATTAAACACAGTTCCACCGACAAGAACCTGAATATCAGAAAGAATATCCGCTCTATGTTCTCCGTAGCTTGGAGCCTTGATGGCACAAACTTTTACAACGCCCTTTGTTTTATTGACAATAAGCGTATGTAGGGCTTCGCCTTCAACATCGTCAGCGATGATTAGAATTGGTCGTGAAGTTTTAATGACATTCTCTAAAACTCCCACAACCTCTTGAATAGAAGATATCTTATTCGAGGTGATGAAAATATAGGGATTATCCATTTCACAATTTACACGCTCGTTGTTGGTAATAAAGAACGGCGAGATATATCCAGTGTCCAACTGCATACCTTCAACTACTTCCAAAGTCGTCTCTACGCTCTTTGCCGGCTCAATAGTAATAATACCATCACGCCCCACTTTTTCAATTGCCTGAGCAAGAAGTTCCCCGATTGATCTATCTCCATTAGCAGAGATTGTGCCGATATTGACAATGTCGGTTCGTGATGAAATAGGAATGGCATTTTCTTTAAGATGTTCAACTACAATTTGAGTAGCCAACTCCATTCCCTTTTTGATATCAATAGCAGAACGCCCAGTTGATATCATCTTTAATCCCTCTGCAAAGATAGCATGGCCAAGAACAGTGGCAGTGGTCGTATTATGGGTGGGAACAAAATCATCTGTTATATACAAATGGTCCTCGTTGCTCACCTTGATACACATCATCTCTGTTTGTTTACCAAGAGGCTCTATAGATTTAATCTTTAGGCCGTGCTTGTTGCCCTTAAGCTCGCAAACTCTATAAATATTTTTTGCGCCATATGATCCATTGCCTTCTTTTCTTATCTGTTCTCTATAATGAATTGGCTTTCCAAGGCTTCTACAAAGTTCTATAAAATCAAAATAAAGTTGCTTACTAACGGTGCTAAACTCGAATAGGCCCCTCTTATTAATAGAGCCATCAGTGTCAATCAATCCTTCTAGTAATAAACGCCTGTCTGCCACAGAGGAATATAAATACTGTTTTGGAATAAATTTAGTGTGACTGTCCGTTCCAAGCAATCCTAAATCGCTTAGCGTGTTTTTAACAATTGATTTTTGTCCTAGGCGTGGCTTTCCACGTTTAACGCTTCCGGTAATTGTGGCCCTAATATAGTGTTTTTTATCAACGTAATACTGCCTGCGCATTTGACAGCCATCTGGCAGAGTTAATCTATCTAAAATATATTCCTCACCAAGACCGACTGCAATCTCAATGTCTCCTTTTTGAGAAAGACTTCCATCTCCAAGCAAAACTCCAAGCAAATATGGATCAAGAGGTAGCTTTTTCTGACTTGTGAATTCGACACATGTTGGTTTGATAAAATATTTTCCACCAGAGCCAGCTCTTTCAATTCCACCGGAAAGCATTTGTTTAACAGTCATTAAACGCTGTGACCCTCGTGTGGTTAATGTGCTCCACAAATGCTCTTCACTACACTCTACTGATCTTGTACCAAAATTTCCATCTGCCAGAGTTACCCTGTAGATGTCTTTAATTCCTTTAGAATAAACTCCAAGGACGGTTTGTACGGTTTCGTTTGTTCCGCAGACAGTATCGCCAACCTTTACTTCTCCCATAGTTGTCCATCCATGTGGAGTTAGAATTTTTGAATACATTGGCTGCGGACCATCCCCAGCGATATCATTGGTTTTGGAAGCTACTTCTTTAAGTAATTCAGCTCCCATACTTTGAAGCTTGTCTCTAAGCTTAATTGACTTAGCAACCGTTACACCGTCTTTGGTTATTAGCGGCGGCCCAGTTTCCATATCTATGATAACAGAATGTCCACTTGGGCCCATTGTGCTTGCTACTGCTGAGGCAAGAACGCTGGCTCCTTTAAACAGCTCTTCATGTGCTTTTGGGAACATGACTACTCTTTGAGTTGGAGGAGAGGTTGGAGTATTGCTCATGATGTTTTGATATTAAACTTTACTTTTTGCCCATCGGGCATTTCAAAAATTTCTGAATTCTGAACAGAACCGTCGGCATTAACAACTGTTGGCTCTTCGAGACCCACCATCGCACCCACTGCCTTCCTTCTGGCCTCTTCCACGGAAGTTCTAGCTTTAACGGGGGTTTTATTCTCAGCTCGTTCCGTAGGAACGTCAGACTCATCAACAAGCGATTCTGGATCAACCTTTTCATTAGGATCTTCGTTTTTAATAGAAGCCAGCGCTTCTGTTTTGGCCCCATACCAGGAGGTAACTTTCTTCTGAGCGTCTAATACGATTTGATTAATGAAAGCACCGAGACGATCTCTCAACACGCTCTCAACTTCTTCAATAGAGCCGTATAGCTCACCGTCTAGACGCTTAGAATCAATAGTTTTCTCTTTGCCTTGTGGGCCAACAGAAACTTTCCAAGAACTTTGATTTCCCTCAATTGTCTTAACTGTCATCTCTTCTACTACAATTGCAGGAATAATCTTCTGTGCTTTATTTGAAAGCACGTAGATAATCTGTCCAATTTCTAGACTTGAATTTTCACCTATAATGGACATTGTGTATTGCACTCTTTTTCTTGTTGTTTTTTATTTTCCCAATAAAGCTTCATCGAATCCGACGCTTTCTTTTTTGATTCTTCAGAGGCCTTGTGTTCTCTTTTCTTCTGCCTGTATTCCTCGGAGCGTTTTCGTCCTAGGTTATACGTATGCCCCTTAAAAAAATTACTTATTTGTTGTTTTCTGCCGCCAGACAGCTTTTTGCCAGACATCCCGTTAACTTTTCTTGCCTTTTGAGCATTGGACATATTCTGCCTAGCTTCGTCAGTTGGCTTGTATCCAACGTGTGCATCAGACATGTTTTTTCTTGCCTCCTCCGAGTAAACACGCCCTTTGTTAGCTTCGCTGATTTTCTTTTTAGTTTCCTCAGAGCAGGCTCTGTTTTGTTTGTTTTTGCACCGCTCCCTTGAAATTGCTTTGTTTGTAAGGTTATAGCATTTATTCCCAGAGTCAAAAAACTCTAAAAGATATTGTTCTTCTTTTAAAAGACGTTCTTCTTTAGAACCATCAACTGTTTCTAATATTTCAAAAACAAAGCATTTATCTCCACATTTATTATAATCAAACTGAAGAAACCTGTTGTGATGGTCGTTCTTTTTAAGCATTCTAATGTGAGAATTCCAGCGTTTTCCAAACTCTTGTGTGGAGCCATAATAAACTCTACCGTTAAGAGTGTTAGTTATTTTATAAACTCCAGCTTTAAGAGAGCGGCCCTCATATCTGAACTCTGTCACGGTAATTTACTTTCGTAGTGCCTTCATCAAATCTTCAGTTAAGACCAATACTACGTCCTGTCCGCCGGTCTTGCGCTCATAGGCAGATAGATCTAGCTCTTCTAACTTTACCTTTAGCTTTGCATTATTAAGATGCCCGCCGTAATTCTCATAGAGATAAATCAACTTCTCGATAACTTGTGTATGTAATTTCATTGTTTTGGTCCCTTAATTCCTTTAAATTTCTCTTCGATCAAATCGCTATTAGCCTTTTTCTCTTCTTCTGCTTCGTCTTTGATAATGGCGATGTTAAACATTACCTTATCCATTACTTTTTGTCCCTCTGCTTTTGCCACTTCAAGAGGTTTCATTCCCAGGGCAACACGAACCTGATCATTAAGATTTGGTCCAAGTTTCTCCTTTAGGAATTCTAAATCGCAATATTTGTGTGGTATCTGATCCACAATTGCCTGATCGTTCCCTTTATCATCCGGCTCTACTTCGCCTGTGTGTTTATATTCAAAGATAAATAGAACTGGCGGCATTTGACCTTCTTTTGGCACCTCAATATACGGTATTGAAATACCCGTTTTATTTTCATCTGAAGGAGCTTCATACAAAATAATAGGAAGTTGGTTAGGTTTATGTAAAGGTTTCTGGCTCATATTAAATTGTTTTCTTTCTCGAATTGTGAAAATTCAACTCTCGTCGGTTGGTTTCGTGACGGAATAAACATTGAATCAAAAGACATCCCAGCCTTTTCAAAGCCTTTTCTTATTTCGCAAATATCGAGAGAGTTTTTAACGCCTTCCATATAAGAAACGACATCGTTCGGAGGAGCGCTTCCTATGTCGATGTAAAAAACGGCAACTACGTGTTTGCTGCTTGATTTACGAACAACGGGAACCTTCTTTGTAGATTTATGTAAAGGTTTAGAACTCATGATTAGACATTCCTCGTTAATAATTTACAGCGTGCTTTTGTATGCTTCATAATATTTATCCTTTTTGTTGAATAGTTCAGTATTGCTATATGTTCCAACAAAAGTCCAATTTTTATGTCTTTTAATTCGTCCATTGATTAATTTAGATAATCCTCTTAAGTTAAGATTAAACAATTTTGCCATATTTGCTATGTTGGCAGTTACGTGCAATTCGTTTTCTAAATTTTTAAACACAAATACTTTAATTCCGCCTAGGCTCCAAAGTTTATGTTGCTCTACTTTGCTATTTTTACTAAGCCGTGTTAGTAGACACGCACTTAGTTCATATTTTCTAGCCATCGTTGCTAGATTTTTCTCTACAACTATCTCTCCTAGCGGAGAAATAAGAGTATAATTTCTTGTCATCTTTGGAGAATTGGAAACAGCAACAGTTCTTTTTTCCACTAATTCTTTAGTCTGTTTTATTCCTTTGTGCGCCTCACTAATTCTCCGACACTGCTCTTCTGTTCTGATTTTTCCTTTTAATTTCACCGACAGATTATCTCGTATTGCTCTTTTTTCTTCACAAGACAGTTTGTTCCATCTTTCCAAACTAAGAATGGACATTTTTTCTTTGTATTCTTCGGTATTTAATCTCTCTATTTGTTTAGATCTAAAAACCGGATCTCTCCACAGTGCCTTGGAAATTTCGCTTCGCTTCTGCCTTGTCTCTTCAGGCGTTAAAGAGAAACCAGCACCATCA
>Ga0315284_10014982_pt1 | contig 11020 bp, 11 predicted proteins | sample YL17G09_16_MG_FD_203696 | JGI IMG/M metagenome (GOLD analysis project Ga0315284, IMG submission 203696) | Sediment microbial communities from Yellowstone Lake, YNP, Wyoming, USA - YL17G09_16 | ecosystem: Environmental > Aquatic > Freshwater > Lake > Sediment | place: USA: Wyoming | collected...
GGCCGGAGAACCTGTGCCTCCCCGCCGACGAGGTCCACGCACGCGTCGAGCGCTCGCTTGACGCCCTCGGGATCGCGCATCTCCGCCAGAGGACGACGACGACCCTCTCGGGAGGGGAGAAGCAGCGTCTGGCCATCGCGTCGATTCTCGCTATGGAGCCGCGAGTTCTCCTGTTTGACGAGCCGACGGCGAACCTCGACCCGCGCGGCATTCAAGCCCTATTCGTCACCTTGTCGAACTTGGTCCGCGGGAAGGGGAGGACACTTGTGGTCATTGAGCATCGGATCGACGCCCTGCGGGCGCTTGCGCCGCGCCTGATCCTCCTCGATCGGGGGCGCTTGGTCGATCGCTACCCGGCACGCGAGCGGCTTGACTACGCCCAACTCGGCCTGCGAGGGGCGTGGGCCGCGTCGCCGGCTAGCGCTCCGGCGGGGCCGCCGCGATTGCGCGTCGAGGGGATCTCGTTTGGCTACGACCAGCCTCTGTGGGAGGACCTATCGTTCTCACTTCGTGCAGGAGAGATCCTCGCGATCATCGGGCCGAACGGCGGGGGAAAGACGACGCTCCTTCGACTCCTGGCCGGACTCGTATCGCCCACGACGGGAGACGTCGTCCGCGCCTCCGACACGCGGGTCGGGTTCGTCTTCCAGCATCCGCATCACCAGATCTTCGAGAGGACGGTGCGGCAGGAGATGCAACTCGAGCGCCCGTCGGGCGGGGCTTCAATTGACGAAGAGCTTCGCGCGGCGCGCCTCTCGGGACTAGACGACGCGGCGCCCTTGTCACTCAGTCTTGGGGAACAGCGTCGGCTCACGGTGGCGACCGCGCTTTCCCGTCGACCGAATCTGCTCCTCCTCGACGAGCCGTTCATCGGCCAAGACCGCCGCAACGTCCTGTGGATGATCTCGCAGATCCATGGCGTGATCGCGCGGAACGGAGCGGTCGTCGTCGTGACGCACGACATTCCGCTGGCGCGAGCGCTCGCGGATCGTGTCCTCTACATGGAAAAGGGAACTCACATCTGCGGATCGCCCGACGAGGTGTTCAGCCGGCTTCGCGAGCGGGGAGATGGGGTGTTTACGCCGGAGGCCTGGACGTGACCGCCTCGCAGACTACGGCGGGAAGTGGGCGCGGGCTCCATCGGGCCGGGCCGATGGCGAACCTGTTCCTGCTCATCGCGCTTGTCGCGGCGGTCTTCACGTACCCTGGAGTCATCGCAGGGGGCGCCGTTCTCGTGGCGGTCGTTGTTCTGGCCGTTGCCTCGGGTGAGCGGCCAACTCGTCTCGTCTACGGCCTCCGGTTCGTCCTTCTCTTTGCCCTCGTTCTCTTCCTTTCCCAAGCGCTCTCGGTCCGCGATGGCCACACCCTCCTGGCTGCCCCGATCCGAATCACGGTGGGCGGACTCCTCGCCGGGTCAGGGATGGCGCTTCGCTTCGTTGTGATTCTCTCTGCGAGCGCCCTGTTCGTGAGGACGGCGGATCCCGATCGGTTGGCCGGCGGGCTCACTCGGATGGGAGTTCCCTACAGGTACGGATACCTTCTCGTTCTCGCGCTTCGATTCGTCCCCTTCTTCCAGGAGGAGCTGGGGGCAGTGCGGGAAGCGCAACGGGTGCGAGGGATCGAGGTGTCCATCCGCAGCCCGCGGCGGGTCTTACACGCCGTACGCTACACGTTCGTCCCGGTCGTCGTCTCCGGGCTCCACCGCGTGGAGTCCATCGCGATCTCGATGAAGGGTCGGTGCTTCGGTCTCTACGCAACGCGCACGGTGAGCAGGAGAGGGCCGAGGAGTCTGTGGAGCCTCGTAGCTGTCAGCCTGGGCCTTCTCGCGGTGGGACTTGCGACGGCCGCGCGGCTGTGGAGGTGGGTAACGTGAGGGACCTTCGGCGAGGGATGCTCGTCGGCCTCACCGTGCTGGCCGCTGCTTTGGCGGCGGCTCTCGCCATTCGGTGGGCGCTTGAGCCTCGTGGGCCGGCGCTCCGGATCGTGCTCCTGACAGGCGAAGAACGAAGAGTCGATCTGTCGCAGCTCCGGCGGCTTCCGGTTGTGTCGCGTCGCGGCGAGTCTCAGAACCAATACGGCAACTGGCGTGACGCCGGAACGTACACGGGGGTTCTTCTTCGCGACCTTCTCGGCGCCGTGGCCTACGAGGAAGTCGAGGTCGCGGCGGCGGACGGGTACCGCGTGACGATCGATCGCGCTCGCGTCGAAGACGAGGAGTACCCGATGGCTCTCGCCTACGCGTTCAACGGCGTTCAGGTTCCAGATTGGGTCGATGGATTTCGCATCGTCGTGCTGCCTGACGATGGGCGCGTCAGCAACGAGGAGTACGAAGCGACATCGGCTGGAAGCTACTGGGTCAAGAACGTCGTTCGCCTGACGCTCAAGTGAGCGCCCTTCGCGGCTCTACCAACTGACGCGCACCCGAACCAGGAACAACCAATGGGGCGCTACGGGCGCGAACTCGGTGGAGAGGTACGCTGCGAGGTGATTCGCAATGCGGAAGTCCACGGAGCCAGCGAGGAGTCCGATGCCGAAGAGCGCTCCCGATGGAGCCGGTGGGCGCTCAAAGTACGCGGAGACTTTCAGTTTTCCGGGCGACGCGCAACACGACGGGAAGGGTCCCTCGATCTCGAAGAGCGAAGTGACCTGCCCGCAGTGTTGGGTCCACTTCTAGAGTAAGTCTAGCACCCCTCTGACCCGTAAGCAGGAACAATCCTTGCGACGCTGTAGGCAGAGCGCAGAGGACGACAGAGAGGGCGCGGTGGCTCGAGAAGGGTCTGGATGGAGCCTTGGTTCTGCGGGGCGCAGGGCCGTAGCTCTCCTCCTGTTCGTTGTGGTTGGCGTCAGCGCTCTCGCGGTCGACTCGTCGGTGACCGTTGAGGTGCGGTGGCGGGTTCTTCCGCACCAATCGCTCCGTCTCGTGGGCGCCGATCGTGAGTTCTCCTCATCCTCGTTCCCGCTGTCGGAGCCGATGGCCGACGACCGACAGCAGGGCTACTCCGACGTGGAGAACGCGCTGCGAAGCAAGATTGAGAGCAGCACTCCGTGGAAGCTTCAAGTGCGCCTTGAGGGAAGCGATCTCGGACTCTCCCTTTAGAAGTTGTGGAGGTACGGCGACGCGTGTGTTCCGCTCACGGAGACTCCCGTCACCCGCGCGCGCCGCTCCAACGGCACGTTTGACCTTGGGGTCGATGTGCGGCTTCTGCTTATTGATTCCCCTGTTGATCCTCGCGACGCCCTGTCGCCCGTGGCCGTCACGATCATGCCGGACTAGGTCGCGCTTCGCAGATACCGCCTTCCTGGACGATGCGAGTTTCGCTGTGCTAGAGTGGCACCGATGAAAAGCATGCTCCGCACCCGAAAGGTCTGGATCTCGGCGCTCGCAGCGATTGCCGTTGGCGGCGCCTTCTTTCTGGCGTGGAGATTGACGCATCAGGGTCTCCCTGAAGGGGCTCTCGTGGTGCCGCGTGATGTGGCCACGATCTCCGAGGCGCTGGAGCGCGTGCCTTCGGGCGGCGTCATCGTGCTGGACGCGCATGAGGGTCCGTTCAGCGAACCCGTCGTGATCCGCGTGCCCGGGATTACGCTGCGATCCAAGGGGCAGCCGGCCGTGCTGCGCGGCGGGGGCAACGCGGCGATCGAGGTTGTCGCCGACGGAGTCACGCTCAACAACCTCATCATCCAGGATGCGTCCGTGGGAATTGTTCTCGCGGGCAGCGGGTGTCGAGTGCGCAATGTGTTCATCGAGTCGTGCGACGTCGGCCTCCGCTTCTCGCGTGGGGAGCAGAACGTGGCGGAGGGGATCGAGATCGTGGGCGGCCGCATCGGAATCGACGTCTTGTCCTCCGCTCAGACGCTGCGCGACATCGTGTGTTCGAATCCTTCCGCTGTGGGGATCCGGCTTCGCGGCGTCGCGCGGAGCGTCATGGAGACCGTGGGCGTCGAGGGGACGGCGACCGGCGTGTCGCTTGAGGATTGCGTCGGGTCTCGCCTGGCCGGGCTCACGATCTCCCGTTGCTCGCAGGTCGGCCTCGAAATCCTTGGGGGGAGCGACAATACTGTTTCGACGAGCGAAATCCGGGACACGACGGCCGGGATCTTGCTTCAGGCGACGCAATCCGGAGTTGTGGACGCCTGCCGCTTCGTCGCGGCGGGGGATCCGGCGGTCGATCTTGCGGACGCGCGCGGCTGTCGCGTGTCGTCCACGGACATCCGGCTCTGCCGCACGGGTGTCCGCATCGCGGGCGGCAGGGACAACGCCATCCTTGACGGACGGTTTTGCGGATGTGACGACACGTCCATTGACGTGGTCGGGAGCGAGAACGTCCTCATCTTCCGTAGCACCATCCTGGGAGGGGGCATCGCGATCTCCGTGGATCGCTCGGCGGCCGCGCAAGTTCTTCGCAACCAGGTCACGGGCGTGGCGAGCTGTGGCATTCTCCTTCACGGAGCCGAACGCGCTCTCCTATTGGACAACTCCTTGGACGGCGGCGACGCGGGAGTCGTCGTCGTGTCTTCGGACGGCGTGCTTCTTGAACGCAACACGATCGTTGGCTCCCATTCCGTGGGCCTGACTTTGGCGAACGGACTCCTCGGAAGCACGGCGACCGGGAATCGCCTGCGCGAGCATCCGATTGGCCTTCTCATAGTCGGGTCGTCGCGCGATGTTGTTGCGGAGAACGAAGTTTTCGACTGTAAGACCGGGATTCTCCTCCACCGGGTGGGATACGGGATCCAGGTCAAGGAGAACCGCATCGCCGAGAACGATGTGGGCCTGAGTTGGGATGATGCAGTGCCCTCTTCGTTGCCGCTCGAAGCCCTCGGGTTCCGGGTCGATCGGCTGACGTCAGGTGGAAGCCCGATGGTTTCAGGCAACGTGTTCCGGGGCAATCGCTCGTTCGACCTCGAGGCAAGAACCGGCACCGTCCTCTATGCGGGGGGCAACGACTTGCTGGCGTCAGGTGCTGCAGGGATCGGCCGCGTCTCGGGAGACGTGCTCCTGCCGCAATCGTCGTGGAAGGGGACGGTGGTGGTCGGCGCGGGAGCCTCGCCAACCAGTCGGGTCTTGGGCCGACTGCTCGAGCTTTGTCTCGCCGACGCGGGCTACCGTGTGGTCGACCTGGTGGGGTTCTCCTCCGAGGAAGCGCTCTTGGCGGCCCTCGCGCGTGGCGATGTCGATGCGGCGTGGTGTCTTGGGGGCTCAGGCACAGGTGCATTCTGGGAGATTCCCGCGCGGACCGGCTGGGTGCTCGTTGCGTCGGGCGTCGTGGCGGATGCGCAGCGAGCGACCGAGTCCGGGACAACGCGGAGGACGACAGTGTCTGTGGCCGCGAGCCCCGGGGTGTCGGAGGGACTTGTCCGTCAAGCGCTGGATCACAGTGGATTTGTCCTCAGCGCGTTTCAGATGGCGGCGACGGCCGACGCTGCGGAGACTACGCTTCAATTCGGAGGAGTGGACGTTGCCGTCGTCGATCGCATCGATGAGACGGTCATTCTAGCCGGCTTCCGTGCGCTCGACGATGGGGGTCTGTTGCCCTCCGTGTCGATCGGGCTGGCCCTGTCGGCGACGCCCTCCGAAGGGCTCCGCGACGTCTTCCTCAGACTCGTCCCGTGGCTCACGGAAGACAACCTGCACGAACTGGTCAGCCGGGTCCGGCTCCTGCATCGGGACCCCTCGGATGTGGCGCTTGACTTCCTATTGCGGGAGGCCTTGATCGCGAACTAGCCGGAAGAGGAGCGGTGATGACCTCGACAAAGGATCGACACGAGACGGAGGCAGCTGCGGGCAGCGAGATTCCAGGAGTCCCCGGGCCGGGGGGGTGGGCGAGCGTTCGCTCGCGCCTCCGTTATGGAACTTCTCTGCGGCTCAAGTTGATCGCTCCTGCACTTGTGATCTCCGGCCTCATCGTGGGGGCCTTGTTCTGGTTCGCGTTTGCCTCACTCCACTCGTCAATCCAATCGATCTACGAGCAGCGTGCGCGCAGCGTGGCCGCTTTGATCTCGAAGTCCATCCAAGAGAAGGACTACATCCTCTACTACTCCGACGAACTCGATGCCGACATCCGCAACCTGCTCAGCCGATATGAATCCATCGTCGGGATCACGGTCATCGGAGCCACAGCGCGGGGGCTCGTGACGGTGGCGAGCACCGACCCCACGGCGGTCGGGCGGCTTGCGTCGGAGAAGGAGGCGGAGCGATACGAGAGGTTGGGCGATGTGGCCGTCGAGTCAGTCCATTCGGCGCGAGGCGATTTCCTGCGGGCAGTCCACCCGATCACGTCAGGAGTGGAGAAGGCGGGCGTCGTCGTCGTCGACATGTCCCTCGACGAGCAGGCCGGCACCACGCAACGCCTATCGTGGGCATTCGGGGTGGCGGCAATCGCTGGGTTTTTGCTACTTTGGGGGTTGATCCATCTCGCTCTCACAGCGCTTGTCACCCGGCCCGTCCAGCGACTCGCTCGAGCCGCGATCGCTGTTACGCAACGGGACTACAGCATCGACATCGTGCCGGCGTTGCGCCGAACCCCCGGGACCCCTGTGCGCGACGAGGTGTGTCAGTTGGAAGACGGCTTCCACTTCATGTCGAAAGTCATCCAAACCCACGAACAGGAACTGCGAAGGCTCGTCCTGCTCGACGACGTGACGGGCCTGTACAACGTGACCCACTTCCAAAGGCAGCTCGGCATTGAGCTTGGCAAGGGAAAGCGATATCGGCACGCCACCTCTCTCGTTGTCGTCGACCTTGGCGGCCTGAGCGATCTCGACGTGGCTGGCGCGGACCGAGTCCGAGTGCGGACGGCCAGCTTCCTGCTTTCCGGGTTGCGTCGCGTGGACACCGCGTTCCGGATCGGGCCGAATCGGATGGCCGCCCTTCTGCCCGCGACACCGCTGGAAGGGGCGTGGGTCGCTGCGGATCGGCTCCGTGCGTACTCGGCGGACGTCATCTCTAAGGTTGCCTTCCCGGTCTCGCTCACAGTCACTTCGATGGGGTGGGACCCGGATGACGATGCGTCGGTCGACGTCATCCTGCATCAGCTGTCAGCAGGGAGAGAGGACTCGCCTGAATGAGGACGCCTTCCGCGATCCATGCGACGATCATCGCGCTAGCCCTCCTCGGGACTCTCGCGACGACCTGCCCGGCGCAGACGCAGAGTGGGGCGCGCGTGCTCGCGATCGAGATCCCAAGCCTCGCTCCCTTCTCCGTGTCGTTCGAGGTGGAGGCCGGCGGGACCACCGCGATGGCCGCTGTGCGCGGGACGGTGACGCTCAGCGATCCTTCCGGGCGAGATGTGGACCAGTTTCTCATTGACCCGTTCTCCGTATCTGTCGGCGGGCGCGCTCACGTCGATGCGGCAAGTCGTTGGGAGTTCCAGTTGGCGGGAACGTACCTCGTGCGCATTGCCCTCGACATGGGGGCCGGATCCCTCGTGTCGTCGAGCTTGAGATTTCAGATTCTTCCGGTGAGGCTCCCGCTCGCGCCCGAGACAGCTCCTCCTCCTGCCGACGTCTACAGCGTCTACCAGCAACCCAGCAATTGGGGCCTCGAGAGCATCAACGTACCCGACGCGTGGACGTTGTCGCACGGGAACCCAAACGTCGTTGTTGCTGTCATTGACTCAGGAATCGATGCCTCCATTCCGCAGCTGGCCGACAGCCTGTGGACCAACCCCGACGAGATCCCGGGCAACGGCATCGACGATGACCGCAACGGCTATATCGACGACGTCCACGGCTGGGACTTCCGCGACAACGACTCGAGTTCCTTGGTTGGGTCGTCCATCCACCGTCACGGAACTTTTGTGGCTTCGATCATTGCAGCGCAACCTGGGCGGTATCCGATCGTGGGCGTGGCCCCCGGCGCAAGGCTCATGGACGTTCGCTTTCTCGACTCGCAGAACCAGTTTAGCAACGCGGATTGGGGCATGTTTGAGCGCGCCGTGAACTACGCCGTGGACAATGGTGCGGACATCATTAACCTGAGCATCTTCGCCAACGGTCGCCCGCCAAGTTCGTTCGAGCGCGCGCTGGACAGGGCTCGCGCGCGGGACATCATCATCGTTGGCATCAGTGGGAATCTCGGCAAGAGCGAGGTGATGTACCCGGGACGGTACGACTCCGTCCTCGCCGTGTCCGCCATCACTTCATCGGGCCTCATGGCGGCGTTCAGCAACCGTGGCTCTGAGGTTGCCTTCTGCGCGCCTGGATCAGACATCACCTCGTTCACGCCCGGCGAGCGCCCGTTCACCGACTCCGGCACCTCCTACGCGGCTGCGCACGTGACCGGGGTTCTCGCCCTCCTCTTCTCCGTCAACCCCACACTCACGGCTGACGAGGCGATCACGATCCTGGCGGACACGGCCATCGATCTCGGCTCCCGCGGGCGAGACAGCCTATACGGCTACGGGCTCATCGACGCGTGGGCGGCGCTCGTCGCCGCTGGCGGACGATGACAAGGCAGCTTGTCGCATGCGCGGAGATCATCCATACTAGCGACGGTGCGGTCGGAGGGGGAGGGGGCGATGAAGCAACTCGTCGTGCTCGTCGGGCTGCCGGGATCCGGAAAGACCGCGTATCAGCGCGAGCATCCCGATTGGGTCGTCGTGTCGCGGTCGGCGATTCGTCAGTCGATGTTCCGTTGCTCGTTCGACGCGGCCTTTGAGAGCACGGTCGACAGAATCTTCCATGCCGCGCTCGTCGAGGCACTCGATTCCCCGGCTGACATCGTGTGCGTCGATGAACCGAATCTGACGCGTGAGGAGAGAGCGCCCTTTGTCGAGCTGGCGCGCCTCTCCGGTCGAGATTCCATTGCGTACGTCATGATCGAGGCTCCTGTGGACGTCGCCTACGAGCGAATGCAGAGGAACCTCAAACGCCTTGCGTTCGAAAGGCCTGATTTGCGAGTCCGAGCTTTCCCGCGCAAGGCGTATGAGCTTCTCGCAAGCCGCTACGAGCTTGTCGATGACGTGGAAGGGTTCTCGCGGGTCGAACGGGCAAGCGGGCCGACGTTCTTCGTGGGCACCCGGTCGGGCACGAAGGTTGTCGTCTCAACAGGTAGGAAGCTCGAGCGCGAGCCTCTACCTCTCTTCACCTCCTGAAGAGGTAGGTCGGTTTGGTCTTTCTGGTGTCGTTCGCCTACGCGATTTCAAGCAGCGCATTGATCCGCACTCGGTCGAAGCCGACGATGATCTCTCCGTCGATGTCGAGGACAGGCACGCCGTACTGCCCGCTCTTCGTCACCATCTCGCGCGCCTTCTCCATGTCGATGGATACGTCGACTTCCGCGAACGGAATCTGATGAGACTGCAAGTGGCTCTTCACGACGTGACACCACGAGCACGTAGGCGTCGCATACACCGTCACCGTATGCGCCATGATCCATCCTCCTTCATGCACTGCGTCAGCATGCCGTTCAGGATCTCGTTGATCCGATAGCAGTTGCGCGTTCCCTTTTTCTCTTTCACGAGGATTCCCGCACGTTCGAGCTTCGCAAGGTGGTAGGACACCGCCGGTTGACTCAGTCCAACGATATCGAGGATCTCCCGACAACGCACGGGGCCGCGACGCAGACACTCCAGGATCTGCAGGCGCGGGCCGCTGGCAAGCGCCCCGAAGACCAGAACCCACTCTTCTCGAGCCGCCCGTGTGACCACTTTGCTCCTCTGATCGCGCTGTCCTAGGATAGAGGGTACCCTGAGCGCTCAGGCTTTCAAGGATAGAAATACTTCGATAGTCGGAGGACACATGACGGTCGTCACGCATGCAGGCGGTATGCGCTTTGTCGGGCAAGGAGCGAGCGGCCACGACGTGGTGATGGATGCGGACGAGGCGAGCGGGGGTCACGATGCGGCGGCCCGGCCGGTCGAAGTGCTGCTCTCATCCCTCGGTGCGTGCACCGGAATGGACGTCGTCTCCATCCTCCGCAAGTCGCAGAACGTGCCCGCTGCGTTTCGGGTCGAGATCACCGATGAGCGAGCGACGGAGTACCCGAAAGCCCTGAAGCGGATCCATCTTGCGTACGTCGTGCACGGCGACGTCCCCGAGGAACGGCTCAAGAAGGCCATCGAGCTTTCGTTGACCAAGTACTGCCCCATTGCCAACAGCCTGGCGGGAGTCGCTGAGATCACCTACGAGATGCGATACGAATAGGATCAGCCGTCGCGGGCCTTCTCGAGAATCCGCTCGATGTCGATGTTCGATCGGACGTGATCCACGGCATACTCCAGCGAGGGGCCGGGCAGCACCCAGAACCGGTCAAGCATACTTGAGCAGAGGTTGGCGGTTGCCAGCGTGTTCTGACCTGCGAGGATGACGGGCACGCCGTTCTTGTCCGCACGATCGATCACGGTTCGCGATGGGCGCTGATCCCCCGTGAGCACGAGGCAGCGCAGCTCGGGAACGTCCAGCGCAGCGAGTTGCAGGTCGGTCTGATCTCCGCCGGTGATGACCGCAAACTCCGGAGTACGGCGAAAGCTCCGCAGTGACGGCTCGATGCCGGAGGCGCCAATGACGAAGTGGCGCACCTCGCGCGCGTCCTCGAAGTGGGTAAGCGTGCGTCCTCCGAGTCGCCTTGCGATCTCATCGGTACTCACGCAGCGCAGGTTCGGATCATGGGGAATGATGCCGAGCACCTCCGCGCCACGGTCCGCGAGGAACGACGAAAGGACCTCTCCGATGAGAGAGTACGACCGATCGAGAGGAACGTCCTTGAGGATAACGCCGAGCACGGAAGGTCCCTGGTCGAAAAGGCGCAACGCGCACAAAATGCGGTCGATGGCTTCTTCCCCATCGTACCTTGTGAGCAGAAGGACGTCGCAGCCAAGCAGATCGGCAAGGTCGAGGTCGCTCAGTCCGGCGCTCATTCCCATACCGAGGAAACCACGCCCCTCAACAAGCACCGCACCTCGTCCAGACGAGATGCGTTCGAAGGCTTCGGCGATTCGCTGTCTGAACCCCCGATCCCCCGCTTCGATGGCCTCTCGGAGGAACGGGCCCTCAAGCGGTATAGGTGCGATGTCATGGA
>Ga0315284_10014984_pt1 | contig 11020 bp, 7 predicted proteins | sample YL17G09_16_MG_FD_203696 | JGI IMG/M metagenome (GOLD analysis project Ga0315284, IMG submission 203696) | Sediment microbial communities from Yellowstone Lake, YNP, Wyoming, USA - YL17G09_16 | ecosystem: Environmental > Aquatic > Freshwater > Lake > Sediment | place: USA: Wyoming | collected...
TGTCACCCTTTTTGCAAAATACGGTGACTGACTTCACTGTCCCAAGGCGCGTTTTCCGCGCCGCGTGGACAGTGCTGTCTGTCACCCTGTTTTGCGAGGCTCTGTAAGTGAACGCTGCAGCCTCGTCACATTATCAGCCGAAAGGTGTTTGGCAGACCCCAGCCGCTCATGTCACGGCGAATCAAGGCAACAGACAGGAGTCTGCGCCGCGGGTGGTCAGGCGAAGGTCGCCCGGCAGAACTGGCTGACCTGATCGAGGGCCTCCTCGAGATTCCGCCGTCCCAGTCCCACCCGGAAGTGGTTCCCCGGATAACTGAAGAGGCTGCCCGGGACAATCAGGACTCCACGCTCCTCCAGAATCCTCTGGCAGAAATCCTCGACAGGCGCCGGGCCAGTCCAGAGCGGGAATGCCACCGATCCTCCCTGCGGTTCGACCCAGGTAAAGAGATCACGGTGGGCGGAAAAAAAGCTCCCCAGCGCAGCCAGGTTGTCCCGGATGATCCCGCGGTTGCGCCGGATGATTTCCTCCCTGGCCCGCAGCGCGATCATGGCCAAGATTTCACTGGGCGCGCTGTGGCAGATGGTGGTGTAGTCCTTGATCGTCAGCCACCGCTCGAGAAGCGATTTCTCTCGCGTGGCCAGCCAGCCGGCACGAAGACCAGGGAGGCCGAAAGACTTCGACAAGCCCGACAAGCTGATGCCTTTCTCATAGACCTCGCACGCCGCGGGAAGACGATTCGCCGGATCGTGTTCCAGGTAGCGGTACATCTCATCGCCCAGCAGGTACAGATCGTGTTCTCTGGCGATCGCCACCAGCAGATCGAATTCTTGCCGGGAAGGCAGGTAGCCTGTCGGATTGTGCGGGAAGTTGATTACCACGAGACGCGTCTGTTCTTTGAGACTGCGCCTCAACTGATCGGGATCCAGGTGCCAGCCCTGGGATCCCAGAAGCAGGTTCCAGGCCGTGACCTGGCAGCCGGAGCTGCGAGCCACTTCATACAAGGACTGATACGCGGGACGGACGACAACGGCGTGATCTCCCGGCTGTAACAACGTCTGCATGACGATGAAGATGGCTTCCTCCGGGACGGCCACCATAATGTCAGACGGTGTGATCGATTGGTACAACTGCGCTATCTCGGCCCGCAACAGCGGATGGCCTTGCGACTCGGTGTAACCGAAGCGCAATTCGTTCCAGAGTGCGAGGCTTTCCGGGGATGCGAGGCCGAGCAACTCCCGCAAGGACAATGTCTCGCAATCGGAGGGGCTCAACAAGTACCTGGCAGTGAACTCATGCTTCGCGAAGAACCTCTCCAGTTTGAAGGGTTCGATCTGCATCTTGAAATCATAGCTTGGATTGGCGTTGCAGCAGACTGCCTAATGCCTCAGGTCGTGGGGCAGGCGGTTTCGCCTGCCAGCCGATTCATTCACACCTTCTCAGGCATTGCCAGGCTGCGGAGAAAGTCCTTCAAGTGGATGGCTTACGCTCACTCGCGGCTGCCCGGCTCGCGCAGCGCTTCGATGTCCGCAAGATCCTTGGCGCGTCCGGTTGCTAGCTTGTTCGCGATAAACGCTTCGCGTCCCAGGAAGTAGACAGGAGCGCCGCCATAGGCCCCGAGTTGCCGGGACTCCCAGGCCCCTTCCCAGGACACACCACTTATAAATGCCATGATGTGCGCTTGCACCGGCTGCCGGCCAAGCTCCAGGACCTTGCGCTCGCAGAGCAGGTCGTCCGGCTGGACCGGAGTCTGACGAAATCCGAAGTCATGCAGAGCGGCCACCAGCTTGTTTGCGTTCCCGGTCGTGGGTCGAATGAAGATGTCGAGGTCGCCGGTGAACCGGGGAGCCCCATGAAAGGCCAGAGCGTAACCGCCGACTATGAGGTAGTCAACGTTCTGCCCATTCAACGATGCGCAGAGATCCTCGAAGTCCTTCTGAAACTTCATCGGGGCGGGTTCCTCGCAGGCGCTCGAAGTATTCGCGCCGGAGACGCTCGACCTCGGCAATCCGTTCAAGGGGCGGGCGGGACAGCCAGAAGGTGAGTGAGGCATTGGCGGCCTCCAGTTCTTCGAAGCTGGTCACCCGCACCACCGGTTCCATGGTTTCAAGATAGCACGGTACGTACTGACAACTCTTGACAACCGCGCAGATCTGCCTCATACTGTTCCTATCGACTATCTATGGGAACAGCAGACAGAACCAACTTGGACCTCCTGCCGGGCACCCTCGAGATGCTCATCCTGAAGACCCTGACCAGCGGCGCCATGCACGGCTACGGCATCGCGCAGCACATCCAGCAGGTCTCGGAAGACGTTCTGCAAGTGGGAGAGGGCTCGCTCTACCCCGCCTTGCAGCGCCTGCTGATCAACGGGTGGGTGGCGGCCGAGTGGGGCCTCTCGGAGAACAACCGGCGGGCCCGGTACTACAAGCTGACGCCGGCGGGCCGGAAGCAACTGGGCGCCGAGGTCGAGACCTTCGACCGCATGCTCGGGGCGATCGCCCGCGTGATGCAGACTGCGTGAGGTGGAAACATGGCTCGCTTTCTTCGGTTGTGGCGCCGGCTGCCCTTCCTCCTCAGGCGCCGCCAGTTCGACCGCGACCTGGAAGACGAGATGCGCTTCCACCTGGAGATGAAGGCGCAGCAGAACCGCAGCGAGGGGATGAGCGCCGAGGAGGCGCGCTACGCTGCTCGGCGGCGCTTCGGGAACGTAACGTTGCTCCGGGAACGTAGCCGGGAGGCATGGGGCTGGGGGGCCGCCGAACGCTTCGCAAAAGACGTGAAACTCGCGGCGCGCACGCTGCGGAAGAACCCGGGCTTCACAGCCGTCGCGGTCCTGTCACTAGCTCTCGGCATTGGCGCAAACACCGCCGTTTTCAGTCTCATCAACGCCCTGATTCTGCGCACGCTTCCCGTTCATGAGCCCGGACGGCTGGTGCTGCTATCGACGCTGAACCCGAACGGCCAGAAGGAACTGTTGTCCGTGGCGATTTTCGAAGAGATCCAGCGGCGGCAGCAGGTCTTTTCGGGGCTGTTCGGCTGGCGGGCCAACGCTATGGCCAATCTCGAAGCGAATGGCGTGGCGTATGCGGGCTGCCGTGATGATGCCACTGGCGAGTACTTTGCAGCGCTGGCTGTCAAGCCCCTGCTCGGCCGCCTCTTCACACCGGAGGATGCCGCCGCGGGCCCGCCTACCGTGGCCGTGCTTGACTACCGCGGCTGGCGGAGGCGCTTCAATGGCGATCCGGCTATCGTCGGCAAGTTCATGAGGCTCGAAGGCAAGCCGCTCACGATCATCGGGGTCACGCCGGAGAGCTTTGGCGGGCTCGTCGCGGACGTGGCCTGCGACGTCACCCTCCCGGTGGGGTTTTCGGACAACATGCGGCGCAGCGAGGCTCTGTGGATGAACGTCGCCGGCCGGCTGAAGGACGGCGTTAGCCTCGAACAAACGCGCGCCCACCTCGAAGTGGTCTGGCCCGCAGTCCAGGCCGCAGCGTTGCCTCAGGGCCGGCAAGGATCCGCACGGCAGGAATTTCTCGCCCGGCGCCTGGTTGTCGATTCCGCGGCGACCGGCATCTCCTATCTGCGGGAGCGATTCACGCGTCCGCTGGCGGTGCTCATGGGCGTCGTTGCCCTGATCCTGCTGATCGCCTGCGTGAACCTCGCGAGCCTGATGCTGGCACGGGCCGCAGGCCGCCAGCGTGAGATGGCCGTTCGCGCGGCGCTAGGGGCCACAAGGTGGCGACTGGTCCGGCAACAGCTTGCCGAGAGCCTGTTGCTCGCCGCGGCGGGGGCGGCACTTGGGTTCTTGCTGGCCGAGTGGGGCACCCGATTCGTCGCACGAATGATCTGGACCGGCCACGTTCCACTGAGAATGGATCCTGCGCCTGATGCGCGAGTGCTGGCGTTCACGGCCGGCATCGCCATTGTCACGGCGGTTCTGTTTGGCATGGCGCCCGCTTGGCGCGCAACACGCACGGATCCGGGGACGGCGCTCCAGCGGAGCGCCCGGATGTCGGGCAGCACGGGAAGGTTCGGCAAGGCGCTGGTGGCCGTGCAGGTGGCGCTATCCCTCGTATTGCTGATCGGCGCCACCCTCTTCTTGCGGACGATTCACAATCTGCGCACGGTTGACGCGGGATTCCGCCGCGATGGCATCCTTCTGGTCAACCTTTTTCCCCGAGCTGGAGGTCACGAGGGCCTGAACCGGCCCGTGTACTACCACGAACTGGCCGACAAAGTGGCTGCACTGCCGGGCGTGCAGTCGGTGAGCTATTCGAGCATGGCGCTCGTGCCATACGAGCTCAAAGAATCCGTCGAACCGACGTCCGGGACGGAGGCGCCGGTGAATGCCATGGTGGCCGTGCTCGCCCCCCGCTTCCTCGAAACGCTCGGGATGCGTCTGCTGGCGGGCCGCGATTTCACCTGGCGCGACGACGCGAACGCGCGGCGCGTGGCCCTGGTCAGCCAATCGCTGGCACGGCGGCTGTTTCCGTCGGGCGGCGCGGTGGGGCAACGGATTCGAGTGGGCATGGCTCGCCAGCTTCAGGAGATAGAGATCATCGGAGTCGTGAACAGCGCCAGCCTGTGGATCCTGCGTAGCCGGGAGCCGATGGCGGTTTACACACCGCTCGGGCAGGTGAGCGGCGGGATCCATCCGCGGATGGTGATCCGTACGGCGGTTGACCCCGCAAGCGTTGCCGCCCCTGTTCGGCGAACAGTCGAAGCGCTGGGCCGCGAATACCCCCTGCGCATGGAGACCCTGCGTGATAGCGAGGACGGGGCGCTGATCGAGGAGCGGCTGATCGGGATTCTCACATCGTTCTTTGGCGGGCTGGCGTTGATGTTGGCGTGCGTCGGGCTGTATGGACTGATGTCGTACTCGGTGAACAGCCGCACAGGCGAGATGGGCATCCGAATGGCGCTCGGCGCGGGGCCACGGACCGTGCTGCACCTGATTATCCGGGAAGCCGTCACGCTGGTTCTAGCGGGAATCCTGATCGGATTGCCAGTGGCCTTCGCGGCATCGCGGCTGGTCTCACGGCTGCTTTTCGGCCTCTCACCGACAGATCCTCTGAGCATGGTTGCCTCTGTAACGGTGCTGACCGCTGTTGCGTTGCTGGCGGGCTATCTGCCAGCCAGGCGCGCCGCGCGCACCGATCCGATGGAGGCATTGCGCTGTGAGTAAGCTCCTGCGTCGTTTCCTTTTTACTTTCCGCCGCTCGCGCTTCGAGCGTGAGCTCGATGAGGAGATGCGCTTCCACCTGGAGATGAAGGCCCAGGAATTGGGGGACGCCTATCGCGCCCGGAGAGCGTTCGGCAACCCGATGTGGTTGAGGGAGGTGAGTCGAGACATGTGGAGTTGGACGTCAGTTGAAAGGCTGGTGCAGGATTTGCGTTACGGCCTGCGCGTCCTGCGCAGGAATCCGGGATTCACCGCGGTGGTGGTGGTCACGCTGGCGTTGGGGATCGGCGCCAATACGACGGTCTTCAGCCTGTTCAACGCGATCCTGCTGCGCGAGTTGCCCGTCAAGGAGCCGCACCGGCTGGTCAATCTTGGCCCGAGCCATTCGTTCTCCTATCCGGATTACCTCGATTTCCGCGACCAGAGCCAGGCGTTTGAGGGCTTGTGCGCGTACTATCCGGCGACGGCGAGCTTGAGCGGTGAGGGCACCCCGGAGCGCGTCCAAGGCGAAGTAGTGACCGCAAGTTACTTCTCGGTTATGGGCGTGCAGCCCAAGCTGGGCAGGGCGTTTCTGTCGGCGGAGGACCAGGCCCCGGCGGCCGTCGTGATCCTGAGCCACGGGGTGTGGGTCCGCCGTTTCGGCGCCGATCCGGGAACGGTTGGGAGAACCGTCAGAATCAATAGCGATACCTACACGGTGGTGGGCATCGCTCCGGCAGGTTTTCAGGGGGCGCGGCGTGGCCTGGCGGCGGACTTCTGGGTCCCGATGCCCATGGCCGCGCGGATCATGCCATGGGCGGCGGAGGCCAAGCTGCTGAGCAGCCGGGATCAGCGGGGGTTCCTGATCCACGGCCGCCTAAAGCCCGGCGTTACCAGGGAACAGGCCTTGGCCCAGGTGAACCTCATTAGCGACCGCATCCAGCGGCTCTCCGGACTCCGAAGAAGGATCCCGGTCTACCTGGAGACTGCGGGCAAGCTTCCCGGGAGGGCGGGTGAACAGTTCGTCAGTTGGACCGGGATCCTGATGGTGGTGGTTGGCCTGCTGTTGCTGATCGCCTGCGCCAATGTGGCGAACTTGTTGCTTGCCAGAGCGGTCTCGCGCAAGAGGGAGATCGGCATCCGGCTGGCCATCGGCGCAAGCCGCACTCGGGTGATGCGCCAACTTCTGACGGAGAGCATTCTCCTCTCAGTTTTGGGCGCAGCCGCGGGTGTTTTGCTGTCCCTGCTGGCTACCGGGGCGATCTCGCGCGGGGAACTGCCCCTGCCCTACCAGTTCGCTTGGGACCTTGCGCCGGACGCCCGCGTATTCGCGTTCACCGCGGCGCTGGCGATCATCGCAGGGATGGCTTTCGGGCTGGCGCCGGGGCTGCGTGCCACGCGCGCAGACTTGGTGGGAGCCCTGAAAGATGATGGCGGCCCGTCACGGGGCATGCGGCCGGGTGGACTCCGCGATCTGCTGGTGGTGGTTCAGGTGGCTCTTTCGCTGGTTCTCCTGCTGGGCGCCGGCCTGTTCTTGCGCAGCCTGGGGAACCTGTTGGCAATCGACCCGGGCTTCCGGCCCGAAAACTTGCTGGTGATGCAGGTCGAGCCCCGGCTGCAAGGCTACACGGCTGATAAGTCGATCGAGCTCTATCGGGAGATCGAGGAGCGGGTTTCCACTCTGCCGGGTGTGCGCTCGATGAGCCTCACCAGCATCGTGCCCCTCAGCGGGTTCTCCAGCGGGAGCGGATTCCGTGTGGTAGGCGGCAAAGACGACGCTTCAAGGCAGGCCAATGTTGTTCTGGTCGGCCCCCGCTACTTCAAAACCATGGGAATTCCCCTGCTTCGGGGCGGAATTTCGACCGGGAAACGGCCTCCGGAAGCCCTGTCGTAATCATCAACGAGACGCTGGCGAAACGGTTCTTCCCAGGCGAGGACCCGCTCGGCCGCGGAATTCGGAGAGCGTCCTCGACCAAAGTTTACGAGGTGATCGGAGTGGTCAGGAACAGCAAATCGTCAACCATCTGGGAAGAGCCCACCCCGTGCCTCTATCAGGTCCTCGAGCAGAATCCCGAGAGAAGCACGTTCGGCATGGCCCTGCTGGTAAAGACCGCCGGGGACCCCGGGGCGATGATCAGTCCCGTTCGTGAGCAGGTGGGCAAAATCGACCCGAACCTTCCTCTCTTCAATGTAGAGACGATGGAGGAGCAGGTCCGGAAAGACCTGACCGCTCCAAGGCTCTCCGCGATGCTGTTCAGTGTATTCGGGGCTCTAGGCCTGTTGACTGCCGCCGTTGGCCTCTACGGAGTGATGAGCTACGCGGTGCGCTCCCGGACCAGGGAGATTGCCATCCGCACGGCCCTGGGGGCCTCGACGGCCGGCGTCCTCCGAATGGTGATCGTGCAGGGCATGGCGCTGGCGGGCGCCGGTACCCTCGTCGGTTTCGGCATCGCCGTGGCCGGCACCCGTGTCGTGTCCAGCTTTCTCTATGGGGTCAGCGCCACCGATTTCGTCACCTTCACAGCCGTCCCGCTGGTCCTGCTGGCGGTGGCGTTTGTCGCCATCATCCTGCCCGCCCGCCGCGCCACCCGCATCGAACCCATGGCTGCCCTGCGGCACGAGTAGTGCCCGCCCGCCACTTGCCGTGTACTCTCTGAAGAGCCGGAGGCAAGACCTATGGCGTTCCACCTCCTGTGCGGCGCTCTCCTGTCTTTCGCGTTAGCCCACGCCTCGGGCCTGCGGATCTGGGCCCCCACCGAGCAGGACAGGTACGAAACCAGCCAGCCCACCATCGAGCTGGCCGGCGTGCTGTCGCTTCCTCAGCCCATTCGGAAACTGGAATGGGAGACCAGCCGCGGCGCCCGGGGGAGCATCCAACCGGCGTCCTACTGGCGCAGCGGGCCGATTCCACTGACGCCCGGTGAGAACTGGGTCGCGGTGACCGCCACCGACGAGAACGGCCAGGCGACCCAGAGCGCCATTCTGGTCTTCCGCAGCGGCTTCTCCACAGCCCCGCTGGCGCTGGTCTCCGGAGACATCCTGGAACAACCAGGTGCGCCCAAGGACCGGGTCCGTGCCGCGGAGGTGGTGCGCGAGCCCACCGCCCGGTGGCCCAACGCCACCGTGCCCTACGTGCTGGATGCCAGCCTTCCGGCGGCCACCCGGCAGCGTTTTCAGCAGGCCGTCACGGACTGGCAGGCCAAAACGCCCATTCGATTCGTGCCCCGAACCTCGGAAACCAGCTACGTGCGCGTGTACGAACCCTCCGGAGAAGCCCAGGGGTGCCACGCCTCGGTCGGTCGCTGGCCAGGGGAAAGCATTATCGCGTTGCCGGATTCGTGCCAAGTCCCGGATATCACCCACGAGATCGGGCACACCGCGGGGCTGTACCACGAGCACGCCCGCCAGGATCGCGACCGGTACCTCGAAGTGCTCTACGCGAACGTCGAAAAAGCCAACCTCACTGACTTCGACACGCCCATCCTACAGGGCGCCGATGACGGCCCTTACGACTACTCGTCCCTGATGCATTACAGCATCTTTGCCCACTCGCGCAACGGCAAGCCGGTCATGCGCACCCTCCCGCCGGGCCTCAGCGTAATGGGAGAAGGGCTCTCGCCCGGGGACATCGACGGGGTCCGGCGGCTGTACGGCAGCCCCCCCACCGCCATCACCGTGACCACCAATCCTGCGGGGCTCCGGATGGTCGTGGACGGGCAGACGCTGGTGTCGCCGCAGACTTTCGGTTGGGCCGCGGGGACCTCCCACACACTAGCTGTTCCCTCGCCGCAGGGCGCCGGAGACGTCCGCCATGTCTTCGGTCGCTGGGGTAATGACGCCCCTCAGACCCAGACCATCGTGGTCTCACCCGGAACCACCACTTATGTGGCCCACATGATTCGCCAGTGCAAGGTGGTTTTTGCGCCGGGGACGGATCCGTTCGCCGGCGCCATCACGGTTTCTCCGCTGTCTCCCGATGACTACTACGCTTGCGATTCCGAAATCACCTTGAGCGCCACCCCGGCGCAGGGTTACGCCTTTGTTGAATGGGACTGGGCCGACCTGGCCTCCAAGAATCCGGTCACCTTCCGGGTGGTGCTGGCCAGAGGCACGGTGTATCCGCAATTCACCAAGCGCCCAATGGTGACCGTGACGAGCTCCCCTCCGGGCCGCCTCGTGACCGTCGACGGCCTTTTCACCTCAACCCCGGCAAACTTCCTCTGGACTCCCGGCAGCAGGCACACCCTGGCGGTCTCGGACCAGACCGACGGCATCATTCGCTATTCGTTTACCGGGTGGAGCCAGGGAGGAGCTGCCAGCCAGACCCTCCCCGCTCCTGAAGGCAGCGCCACCTACACTGCGAGCTTCAAGACCCGCTACCGGCTGACGGCCAAGACGGCAGTCAGCGGGGCCGGGACCGTCAGCGCGGTTCCTGCCAGCGCGGATGGCTACTACGACGCCGGCGCCACCGTGCAGCTCACCGCCCAGCCGGCGGCCTCCTTCCGTCTGTGGACCGGGGACCTGACCGGGACCGCCAACCCGCAGTCTCTGGTCATGGATGACGAGCGCCTGACGGTGGCCTATTTCTCCCCACCGGGCTCGCCCACCATCAGCGCAGTGCTTCCGGCCACTGTGGTGGCAGGCGCCGCGCCTTTCCTGCTGAACATCACCGGGAATGGATTCTATGACGGCCTGACGCAGGTACGCTGGAACGGGGTTGTGCGGCCCTTCCGCGCGTTGACCACGCGCGAGATGCAGATCCAATTGAACGCTGCCGACCTGGCCCAGCCGGGCCCGGTGACGATCGGCGTTTCGAATCCCGGCAACGCCGATGTGCCTTCCGGGAGCGCCGTTTTTACGGTCACCGCATCCCCGGCAGGCTGTTACTTCGCACTCTCGGCCGCCAGTCTGTCGCTGAGTTCCTACGGCGGTTCGGCCACCGTGACCGTGACCACCGGCGCGGGCTGCGCATACTCGGCCACCGCCGGCGTCCCCTGGATAGAAGCTCTTCCGCCTCCCAGGTCTCCGGGCAGCGCCACTCTGAACCTGTGGGTGGCCCCCAACGGGAGTTCGCAGGCCCGCACCGGCGCGGTGCGCGTGGCCGGTCAGGTTGTGACCATCAGCCAGGCCGGCGCGCCCTGCAAGGCCACGCTCACGCCGGCCTCCCTGACGCTTTCGGCGGCTGCTTCCACGGGCTCACTCGCCGTTTGGTTGCCCGTGTCGGATTGCCGCTGGACCGCCGAGAGCAGCGCCGGTTGGCTAAGGCTCACATCCGCCGCCTCAGGAACCGGCAGCGCCATCCTGGCCTACACCGCCGAGCCGAATGGCGACCCCAGCCCACGTAACGCCGAGATCCGCGTCGCCGGCCAGAGCCTCCCCGTCCAGCAGGGCGGAACCCAGCCGGCGGTGACCGCGGTCTCCGCGGCCAGCTTCCTCCGGGACGGGCCGGTGGCGCCGGGATCGCTCGCAGCCGCCTTCGGGCCGGGACTGGCCCGCCAGACCGAGGTGGCCACCTCGCTTCCGCTGCCCGCCATCCTGGCCGGCACCAGGCTGGTCTTTCAAAAGCCCGACAAGAGCTTCATCGCGGCGCAACTGCTGTTCGTCTCGCCAACGCAGATCAACTTTGTTGTGCCCTCCCTGCCCGACGGACCGGCCCTGGCGGTGGCCACATACAACGAGCAGTCCGTGCTCAGCGGCGCCGTCGAGATCGCTCGCGTCGCCCCCGGCCTGTTCTCGGCGAATGCCAACGGCCAGGGAGCCGCCGCCGCGGTCTCGCTGAAGGTCTCCGCGGATGGCAAGCAGACCTCTCAGATCACCTTCCAGTGCGGCGCCACCCCCGGCAGTTGCGTGTCCGCGCC
>Ga0315284_10014985_pt1 | contig 11020 bp, 10 predicted proteins | sample YL17G09_16_MG_FD_203696 | JGI IMG/M metagenome (GOLD analysis project Ga0315284, IMG submission 203696) | Sediment microbial communities from Yellowstone Lake, YNP, Wyoming, USA - YL17G09_16 | ecosystem: Environmental > Aquatic > Freshwater > Lake > Sediment | place: USA: Wyoming | collected...
ATGCCGTGCAGAATCATGTTCATGATGCCGATGATGTAGGCGAGCGACTTCTTTTCCTTACCGTAGAAGGTGCTCTTTTGCAGGGTTTCCGCATCTTTGGTGGTCAGGTTCTTGCTCGTTTTCAGATATTGGAACGCCTCCGCCAGGAAGCCCGCCGAGCCGACCGCGCCGTCGTAAACCTTGTCGCCGATGGCAGGGGCAACCACTTTCACGATGGTTTTGATGAGCGGACGGGGCGTATAGTATTCGCCGCCGTTTCTGCCCGCGTTCCCCATGTTCTTGATTTTATCTTCGTAAAGATGCGACATCTCATGCTTTTCGGCATGGGAGCGGAAGCGGAGTTCGTCAATCAGGTTGATGACTTCCCGCAGGTTGTAGCCGCTCTGGATCTTGTTTTTGAGTTCGCTGAAGATCTCGCCGATTTTGTATTCGATGGTGGCGGCGCTTTCGGCGGATGTCTTGAACCTTTTCAGATAGGGAAACAGCTTGCGGTCAACGAAGTCTTTCAGGTCATCGCCGCCGAGGGCCTGGTGATGGTCGATTTTACCGTCTTGACCTTTGGGCACTGCCCAGACTTCCCAGCGATACTCCGGGCTGATAATGCCTGCATAAGGTTTGCCCGAAAGCTCCGCAGCCGTTTTCTTGTCCTGCTCAAAATCATCCAGATATTTCAGAAAGAGAATCCAGGAGGTCTGCTCCACATAATCCAGCTCGCTGCCGCAACCGGCGTCTTTATGGAGAATATCGTCAATATTCTTGAAGGTTTGTTCAAACAAAGTTATTTCTCCTGGAGCAATTTATCTCTTGCGTACGGCTTTTGCGGCTTTTTTTGCTTTCATCGTAACGAAGCCCTTCGTGGATTATAGTCAGTACCTTGCAAAATGTCCAGTTTAAGTCAGATGAATAGGGAGTCTGCCATTACTAAATGGTGATTTTCCGGTAAAAGCCTCTAATGCGGCCGACGGCGGCCTGCCACGAGATCCCTGTGTTGGAGAGGTCTGCTCTGTGCGATATGCATAGTGGTGGTATCGCAGGACCTCTCGCACCTGGTCCATTAACTTGAGATTGGGATTCTGGTGGAACTTCGGTTTATTTTCCATGTTTTATGTTATAATATAACAATAAGTGGAAAATCCGTCCACCTATAGGGGGTGATATGCCGGACAATTTTCCACTTATTACACTGTTATGTTTACTCAAGCTTTGAAGAGGCTATAACAATGACGATTATAATAGCTTCGGTATCAAACCAAGGGCATGTTACCAGCAGCGATGGGCGTGTAATTTATAATGATAGAATTGTTTCAGAAGAAAATGACAAAACGTTTTCTTTATATGACGGAAAGATACGAGGCGCATATGCAGGCATGATGTCCTTTGGTAATTTTACAAATCATGGGACAAAAGAAACACGAGACTATGTTGTCGAAATATCTAGCAAAATATCCCCAGATGGCATTGTGCGATTTGCTGAATTTGTAAAAAATAAGTTATTGACGATACTCCAAAATCTTAGTGAAAAAGAGTGGGCTGTAGAAAAAAGAAGTTTAGTAATATTTCTAACAGGTGGAAAATATTTAGAAGATGAAAATTATATGATCCTTGAGATTAATTTCGGGCCAAATGCTCAGAAAACAGATGTTATAGCCACCATCGAGCAACCACAATGTCCAGATAAAACAAAACTATTAAAAAGATGTAATTCCGATTCAGATCATGCAAGAAATGCTGCATTGAGTTTTTTAGATAAATATGAATCGAATTCAGGTTTATCAATCGAAGAGATGCTATGTCTTCATAAAATTGCTATCACTAAAGCCTCAGAGGAAGCAGAAAGAAACAAAAAAGGATCTTTTTCATCGTGTGGTGGCCATCATTTTTTTCAACCTAAATTACAGTAAAGAACTTAAACATAACGCTATATAGATTTCAAGTTATTTTGACGGAAGGTTTGCATTTTGAAAAGACATGAGTTTTGGCGCCAGCAGTATCGATTACGAAGATATATGGAGCATCTAAAAGAGGATGATCTCCAGCATAGGGCCAAAGATGTTTTCAATAATTTGATTTTGCTTAATGAGGAATCAAAGATAAGCCTGCCTAAATTATCAAGCGAGACTGAAAAATGGATGATATTATGGACACATGTACTTGAAGAATTCGTTATTCGATTTGGACCATACCCTGCCGGGTTTACGACTGGCTTCATGAAACATGTCAGAATCCCCGATCCGAGGTCTCCTCTTGCACCGAAAGCTGCAAGCGCGGTCAAGACTACCAGTTTTCCGCAAGGAGATTACCTTTTTAAGTACGGTAAGTCCAAATACCTTAAGCAGGTTCTAAATGAAAATAAAATTAGGATTTCACCTGCATCTTCATATGTCGATCCATCCCTAAACTTTGCGATAAGAGATGAAGAATTAGAGTTTTCAATTTATCCTTTACCTTCTGAACTGAAGATGAAAGCCTATGATGGCAAAACAGGTGAATATAAGGGCGATATTCATCCAGAAAATTTTGTTTATAGAACACGTTCTAAAACGAACTATTATGTATACTGCTTATCTTTATCGTTTGCACCTAGCCTCTTTGAGAGTAATAACAGCCAAGAGGGGCGGTAATTTCTCAAGATGAAAGAGACTTCATGGCATACCCATGCAACAATCATCAATATCCTTCCTCACATTTTGTGGTCAGTTTTCATTGACATACAATTGCAATTTACCTATACTTACTCCTCGAAAAATGAAGTTCTTATCAAAAAAACACATCATTTCATGGTGAAACTCAAGTAAGTTCCTCGCGCAAGGATGATTTGTGAAAACCTTCAATTCAGTAATAATTCTTGTCTCTCTGATATTGCTAAGTGGTTGCGTTACGATAAGTCCCATGAATAAGGCTATAGGCAGTGGCGATATAGATGCTATAAAAAACCTGGCCGATAAAGGCGCCAATCTTAATGAATCTTCCGGGTGCGGCTCAGATTCGCTCTCAGCAATCGACGCAACCCCTATAGGGTGTGCCGTATGGTTCGATCAAACAGATATCATAAATTATTTGCTGGACAAAGGAGTTGATCCAAATTTAGATAGATACGGAAGTACTCCGTTATCAATGGCGGCGGGTTATGGAATTAACAAAAGCGCAAAGGTTCTTTTAGAGCGTGGCGCAAATCCGAATGCCGGCAAACCATTGAGCAGTGCTGCATATAATGGCAATATTGAACTGATGAAATTGTTGATTTCCAAGGGAGCTGATATAGATACGGCCATTGAAGAGTTAAAGACCTGGTACGATTCATGGCTTCCGGCGCGTAATCAGAAGATAGATTCGGCCGTCCGGCTTCTCGAGAAATTAAAGCCCAAACCAGTTGTCGTTGTTCAGTCTCCTGTCCCTCAAACGCCGCAGCAGAATATCACGAAAGAAGACATAACCACTATCGTCCAGGCTGCAGTCGAAAAAGCTGGAAAAAGGGAGATAAAATCCGGCGCCGCCGCATCGTCTGATATAGACAGGCCTCAATTGACCCCGGCGGAAAGGATCATGGGGGATAAGGACCTTGCGGTAGTTATCGGCATCGAAGGATACCAGAATCTCCCAAAATCCGATTATTCCTATGACGATGCGAGGCTGGTAAAAGACTATCTGAAAGCCCTCGGTTTCAAAGAGAGGAATATTGAGTTATTGACCGATGAACGGGCAACAAAATCAAGTATTGAAAAAACCATTGAAGCCTGGCTACGCAATAAAACGCAGAGCGACAGCAGGGTCATTATCTATTATTCCGGCCACGGATCGCCTGACCCGGTCACGGGCGACGCATATATCGTGCCCTATGACGGCGATCCGAATTATCTTTCCGTCACGGGATATTCACTGAAGCGGCTTTATGAAAAGGTCGGGTCACTCCCTGCAAAAGAGACGGTAATCCTTCTCGATGCATGCTTTTCAGGCGCCGGGGGAAGAAGCGTCCTCGCCAAAGGCACACGGCCGCTTGTGATGACAAGCATGGAAGCACCCCAGAACAGGAATATGGTTGTTTTGACGGCAACACAGGGCGCACAGATAAGTTCATCTTCTCCAGAAAAAGGGCATGGCATCTTCACCTATTATTTCCTCAAAGCGTTGAAGGAAGGCAAAAAGACAATCTCCGATATTTACGAATACATCAAACCTCTGGTTGAGGATGACGCGAAAAATCTGAATATCCAGCAGAGTCCCTCTGTGAGCCCCGACTTGCATACCATCAAGGGAAGATTTATACTGAGAAATTAAGGCGGACATGTCAGCGAATATGAACCTGTCAGTCAGGTTCTGTATCATTACAATTACAAGGAGGAAATGATGAAGAAGAAAATGATTGCTGTGTTAGTGATGATTGCGTGCGCGACCATGCTGTTCAATGCATGCGCAGTCCAGAGACCGATACCACAGGCTCAGAATAATCTGTTACAGTTGGAACAAAAGACATAATAAACCCCATCATCTGAGCTTCCTTCGCTCGGAAACAGATGGCTCACTCTCTGAGTGATTAGCAGATCATTCTGCGGTCAAAGGGAGATCTGTTCCTTCACTTCACATCAGTCACTTCAGGGGGATTCTCGCGGAGCAAGGTGAGGGTGACCCTCTTTTCCCCGGAGCGTCATTGGATCGCTTCTGTAAGACTGACCGTTCTGCCTGCTGGATTCGGGGGACGCACATTGCGAGGAAGCAATACAGTAACGAACAAACGCCGCAGTTGATTGGGAGAAAATAGCAGCAAAATCCACCGCATCCACCGCCGATCATTGAATCGCCTATCAACGCAAGAATTTTACAAATTAAATGACATGAAAAAAGCAACACTCTTTATTATTTCTTTGCTGGCCTTATCGATTGTGGGATGCTCAACGCCTCTGCATCAGGCCGCCAGAAACGGCGATACCGGGGCAGTAGTCGCGTTACTGGATTCGGGAAAATTCGATATTAATGAGCGGTGGCAAAACTGGCCACCCCTGCTCTATGCGTCATCCTATGGTCATGTCGATACGGTCCGGCTCCTGCTCGACCGGGGGGCGGGTATCGATGCCAGGCACACCGGTCGAAGCGCCCTGACCTTAGCCGCACTTAACGGCCATGCTGATGTAGCGCGGCTCCTCATCGAAAGAGGCGCAGATATCGATGCAGCAATGGCCGGTTTAGAGACTTTCGGCAGCTCAGAAGCCAAGCCCGGTATTAGTCTCCTTGTGAGATTGGCTCAGCATAAAAATAAAAGTGGTCAACCGATGGCTACCAAATCCTCATCCGATCGTTCAGATCCCTCCTCTATAAAATCCAGCATTGATGAAATTCCAACCATAGAGAATGAACCGCGCAGAAACGCCTTTGCCGTCGTCATCGGCATCGAGAACTATCGCAATTTGCCGAAATCCGATTATTCGGTAAAGGATGCAGCCCTGGTAAAAGCTTATCTGAAGGCGCTTGGTTTTCAGGAAAGGAACATCGACTTTGTCACCGATGGTGATACTTTTTGCTGAAATCCTTTTTCGACAACTCCGGGGTTTTGCCCCCGCGTGTCGGCAGACTGTCTTTGATTTCATCTTTTACCGCCAAATAACGGCTGTACGCATGACGCAAAAATACCAAACCCATCACCGGCATAAAATATTCATTGCTGGCATAATTGGAGTTAGCGCGGAGCGTATCCGCTGCGCTCCAGAGTCTTTTTTCGATTGCTTCAATGTTTTCAAGTTGGGACATAGTTTTATTTTACTTAAAAAGTAATCCTTTCTCCTTAAAACTTATATAACCATCATCGGTGATAATGATATGGTCGAGCACTTCAATATCGAGAATCGCACCCGATTGAATCAATTTTTCAGTTAGCTTGATATCCGCATCAGACACTTCCGTGTTTTTTGATGGATGATTGTGCGCCAATATGATGGAAGAAGTAAAGTGGCGTATGGCCGGTTCAAATACTTCGCGTGGGTGCATCAGTGTTTCCGTCAATGTGCCGATAGAAATGGTTGCTTTATGAATGAGTTGCTTGCGGGCGTTGAGATACAGCACTATAAAATATTCTTTTTGCTTACCTCGCAAATCGACAAGCTGGGCAACAGTGTCTCTTACGGAATCGAGGATGGGAAGAGAATCATTAAATGAACCAACCGCGCGACTGCCAAGCTCCAAAGCCGCCTTGATAGTAATGGCTTTGGTATCTTCCAGCCCCTTAATACCTGTCAGATCATCTATTGAAACTGCCAAAAGTTTTGATAAGGGATATTTTTTCAAGGTTTCCCTGGCAATATCCAAAGCGCTTTTACCTGCCCGCCCGGTACGAATAAGGATTGCCAATAGCTCGGCATCGCTTACATTCTCCGCCCCCTTTTCAGACAGCTTCTCTCTGGGTCTCTTATGTTTTGGTAAGTCTTTAATTTTTGGCATATTCTGTGCTGTGTATTGAACTACGCTTAGATTTCAATAATTCATGAAGTTGTTGAACTTCTTTCTCTAATTCATCACACGTATTTAAGTCTATTTGCTTCATTCTTACTTTACACCTTTAACAATTAATATACGAACTTCGCTTTTTCCGGTATTTTGAGTATCAATATAATACAACTTCTTTCCCCTCGAAAGGATAATATTTCATCATTATCACCGAATAGCTGTTTACGGTGTTTCGCATATTGTGGCAATAAGGATAAAAAACGAACTTTGTATATCCCAAAATCATTGCCGGAGCTCCGGCATAGGTTAACTATTTGATGTAATTAATGAATTGACGATAGTGCTCCCCGTTTTTCATTTGTCTGCCCCGTCATCAGGCCAATTGCCTTGGCTGCAACCGGGAAATTATCTCGTTCAGGCGGGCCGTCAATTCCTGGCTCATCTGCGAGGATCACATAGCCCTGCTCACCCTGCCGGAAAAGGACGGCTGCAGGATGCCAAGCTGCTTCACGGAGGCGGCCATCTCTTCCAGGGCTTGGGGATCCATGTACTTACGGGGTTGATCGGGGTCCGGCTTAATGTCGATGATCGGCAGGTTGTAGAGTTTGCCCTTTTCGAAGGCGGGAGCTTGTTGAGCAGCCATACGTTCCTCCTTATTTGTTTACTCGGAAAAGCGCAATAAATTGCTAACTTGCTTTTGTGATGGCGAAGTATAGGCAGAAGAGAATTGTATGTCAATAAGATATTGACTCCCAAATCCACCGCCTAATTTTGTACGGGCTGGTTTTCCCGGTTTTCAGCGTTGTTTATTGGGGACGGTTACAAATCACCTTGTTGATGACAGGTCTTTTCTCCAAAATTACTCTATCACCCTGATTTGTCAGGATCAACGAGGTTTTTATTTTTTTGACGGCGGATCAAGGGTAAAATGTGGTATTATCATAAAAAACTGTGAATCTATGGACGATCACACCGCATTGGGTCAACTTGAAGAATTGGCCGGCAAACTCGGGATACAAGTCCGTTACGAGAAAATCGTGGACGAGCTGACGGGTACGGGTGGGCTGTGCCGTATAGAAGGGAAATACATTCTGATGGTCCGCTCAAAGGCGTCCGTGAAAGAGAAAATACGGGTCATGACACAGGCGTTAAAGCGGTTCGACCTCGCTGATATCTATGTAAGGCCAGCGATCAGGGAATTGCTGGAAGGATTAGTGGAATAATAACCTTGTGTTACTGACCGCAGGTGTAACCGACAATCTGAACCTTTATCCTGCCGATCACGTTTCCGAGTTGCAGGAGGGACGTCCAGTCTGGGCCTTCCACGAACTTGATGTGGGTTGCATCCACGCCAACCTGATTGAAGGTCGGATCGACGGCAAGCCAGCCGTCTATATAGCTTTCCGCCCAGGCATGGTATAAAAATCCCATCCCCTCCATGTACGCGATACCGCCAGCCAGCCGCGTCGGGATTCCTAACGATCTCGCCATGGCGGCATAGAGCATCGTGTGGGCCTGGCATTCTCCCTTGCGGCTGTGCAGGACTTCCAGCGCCGAGAAGCTGTCCACCGCCTCATCCTTGACCTCGGCAGACACCCAGCGGGTCAGGTGTTCGACCTTTTCACGGGGCGTAGCGGCGCCTTTGACCGCCTCGTCGGCTGCTCTCCTGATTTCCGGGTGGTCGCTTTCGATATGATGAGACGGGACAAGGTAGGGATAACGATCCCTTGCACTGAGGGAAGATTCCTGAATGCGCTGTTGCGACGGCGCCGCTCCATGAATACGGTATATCATCACGGTTTTCCCGTCGATCTGCTTTTCCAGAACCTCCTGATGAGTGCCCCTGAGAGGCGTCAATTTCCCAGAGATCCCTTCGATGGCGGCTTCCAGAAAGACGGCTTTCCTGGGACAGGTAACGGGTTTGTCCGTCTTGATGAGGCTGAAGTCGAAAATCAGGTCTTTCTTGTTCAGGCTGGCTTCCGCAAGAAAACCTTTCGCCCGTTCCTCCGTTTCCTTGTATGTAATCAGTACGCCTCCCATTCCCAGTTCAAAGACCGTTTCTCCCCGGGGGTTGATCCAGCTTGTCACGTTCTGGCCTAACATATGGGTCTCCACCTTGTAGGAGGGCTCGATATCGAGCTCTTTGCTTGCTTCAAAAGTGATCACCGTTTGAGACACATCGACGATGGACTGGGTCTGAGGATCGTAAACCGGGTACAAATAACTGTCTCCCACCTTGATCCCCTGAAGAACAGGATAGAGGTTGATGACGCTTGCCGGGTACAGGGGTGAAGGAAGATTTTTCTCCATGGTTTTGATTTCAGTCCCCGTCCGCTGAATCACTTTCAGCATCCCATCGGCGACGTTGCCATCCAAAATCAGGACTTTTTCGTCCATATTCTGTTCATAGTGGAATGAAACAAGGGTAAGATCAGGAGCCACCACGTCTTCGCTCTTCATGGCGATCTTTTTATCCATCCCGAGAAAACGGATACGCAGGTGGGCTTCCGAGAGAATTTTGTAACGTTCCCTTTCTGCAACCGGCTCTATCTTCAGGTGGATGAAGCCCACCTTTTCACCGTTGAAGACGAAACCCTGCCATATCTCACGATAGGGGAGATCGCCAATCTTTTTTATGCCGAGGGATTCTCCGGGAAGGGGAAGGGGGCTGAAGTAGCGGGAAGCGCATGAACAGAGCAGACATACACATAGAATAATCAGAAGGGGGAATTTACAGAAACACCGCATCCACCTTACTCCTGAAACGCCTTCTGCATGACACCGTAGAGGTAATCCCGATAGGCTTTGCGCCGCTTCATTTCGTCGCGGTAGCCGCCCTCGAGGGCCTTCTTGTCTTCCAGGAGTTCCACGAATTCTTCGTCTTCGTCCCGGATGTCCTTTATCTTTTCCCGCAGGGCGATGATCCGCTCCTTGATGCCCTCTTCGTGTTCTTTGATCTGCGCGGCGACTTCAGCGATCTGACTGTCCTCACGCTTGATCTTTCTCAATGCCGTAAGGTCATTTTCTTCCTGAATGAAACGTTTTACGATTTCCTCCCTGGTCATCTTGTTGACCTCCTGGATGAACTCGTAGGAAACTGCGGAATCTTTCTTCCTGTTTTTCGCCATGGATTCTTTTCTCCCGGACATGTCGTTATGCCGTTTAACGGCCGACTCTTGCCTATCATAACGGATGGCGGATGCCCAGCATTATCTTACGGATATATCATTATGAAAAAATGATGAACTCGTAAAAAGACTGTAAATTCCACATTCTGTCATTCCCGTGAAAACGGGAATCCAGTAATTTCGATCATTTGCATTCCGTCTGGATTCCCGCCTACGCGGGAATGACGACTTTTTACGAGAGCGTCAAAAAATTAGTGGTAAAAAATTTGGTTCATATTTATACTGCACGGAAATGATCAATTTGTTTATTATTTAAGGGTAAAAGAACAAAGATGCCATTACAAAGTAAGGCCTGTTGAAGAGGGATATTATGGAAAAGCATCATAAATTTTCCATCTGGTACGTCCTTTTGGGAATATGGGTGGTATTAATAATTCAGAGCTATATCGCCTCCATGTTCGCCGCTCAAATCATTCCCTACAGTCAGTTCCTCGGCCTCCTCAAAGCGGGCAAGATCGTGGAAGTGGCCGTTACGGCCAATCAGATCGAGGGAAAGATGAGGGTGGAAGGCACTCCCAACGAACCAAAAGTCTTCAAGACCATTCGGGTTGATCCGGACCTGTCGAATTTGCTGGATCAGTATAAGGTGGCTTTTAAGGGAGAAATCGAATCGACGTTCCTCCGTGATCTCTTTTCGTGGGTCTTTCCCTTATTGCTCTTTGTCGGTGTCTGGTATTTCCTCATGAAGCGGATGGGTTCACAGCAGGCGGGTTTCATGACCCTGGGCAAGAATAAAGCGAAGATATACATGGAAAACGAGTTGAACGTGACCTTCAACGACGTTGCCGGCGTGGATGAAGCAAGACAGGAATTGGTTGAAGTGATCGAATTCCTTAAAAATCCTGGCAAATTTACCGAACTGGGAGGGAAGATTCCCAAGGGAATCCTTCTGGTAGGCCCCCCGGGAACGGGCAAGACCCTCCTGGCGAAGGCCGTGGCGGGTGAAAGCGGCGTCCCCTTCTTCAGCCTTTCCGGATCGGAATTTGTGGAGATGTTCGTGGGCATAGGGGCGGCGCGGGTCAGGGACCTTTTCGTTCAGGCAAAAGAGAAAGCCCCCTGCATCATCTTTATCGATGAGCTGGACGCCCTGGGAAAGGCCCGCGGGTTCGGCGCCATGGGGGGACACGACGAACGGGAACAGACCCTGAATCAGCTTCTCGTGGAAATGGATGGATTTGATGCGAAGGTCGGTGTTATTCTCATTGCGGCAACCAACAGGCCGGAGATTCTCGATCCGGCTCTTCTCAGGCCCGGTCGCTTCGACCGTCATGTCCTTGTCGATCGTCCCGACAAGCTCGGACGGGAACAGATTCTCAGGGTTCACATGAAAAAGGTCAAAATGGCCGACGACGTCGATGTGGAAAAGCTGGCGGCGATGACCCCCGGCATGGTCGGCGCGG
>Ga0315284_10014986_pt1 | contig 11019 bp, 17 predicted proteins | sample YL17G09_16_MG_FD_203696 | JGI IMG/M metagenome (GOLD analysis project Ga0315284, IMG submission 203696) | Sediment microbial communities from Yellowstone Lake, YNP, Wyoming, USA - YL17G09_16 | ecosystem: Environmental > Aquatic > Freshwater > Lake > Sediment | place: USA: Wyoming | collected...
GCGCAGTCGAGCCCCTGCGTGTACGAGACGATGTCGAGGGCGCTAGGAAAGCGCTGCCAACAGAACGAGCACTCGACGAGATGGTCCATCGCGTCGCACTTGCCCTTCTTCGACCACTCGTTACTGCCGTGCAGCTTGCCAACGGGCTGCCGGCAGCCGAAGCACACGCCGTCGGCCTTGGCCGCGTCGCACATCATGGAGACGCACTTGCCCGGATGTTTGTTGGTGCGCATGCAGCCAACGAGGAACCGCTCGCCTCTGCTGAAACGCAACGGGATGCTCTTGCCACAGGCCACCTCGTCGGTGTCACGGCTGAATCGGATGTGCGCCATCTACTTCGTACCAAAACAGGTCGGCTTGTCCAGATTCTGCAAGAACCTGGCTTTCTTCTCGATTTCCCGCACGCTCTTCTGGCGTGCTTCCTCGTCCCTGAGCCTCCCCATCGTCCCCTCGAACTTCATACTCTCGGGCCTGAGCGCGGTCTGCAACGCGCGCACGACCTCGAGCGACTCTCGCTGCTCCTTGACGCTGTGGTCCTGAAGGTTCAGGCCCGCGACGAAGCCCAAGGCCCTCTCGGCAGCGACGAACATCTGAGGCGGCGTGTTGATCACGGTAGTGCGCGGCCTGCTCATGTACGCCTCGGCGGCCTTCTTGGCGCACATGCTCGAACAGAACACCGCGTGTGGGTTGGCGTGCCCGATCACTTTTGGGCAGCAGGCGCAGGTCTTGCGCTTCGGCGCGTCACCGTCTTCGCCAGCTAGCTTGGCCAGTTCTTCCACCGACAGGTACTTGCCGGCCGTCACCGGGCCGCGGATCGTGAGCTCGTTCCACGCCCCGTGCGTCGCGTTATGCACCGGCCGCTCGTCGAGCCATGTGAACCCATGCGCAGCCTGGTGAACGCCCGAGTGCCCTGGAGGCAGGCTGCACACCGCGCGCATGTCACCGTCGAGGAAGTGCTGTCCGCAACGGGCGAGCCCGATGGCTCTTGCGCACACGCCGGAGCACGCGCCCAAGGCGAGCGACTGCTGATCTCGGCCGAGGTCTCTACCGCAGTTTCGGCACAGGTTTTGTAGGTTGCTCATGCGAACATCGCCAGGCCGGTGCCCTCGTCAGGGAAGCGCACGCCGCAGCGCACCAAGTCGCGAACGAGCTCGTCAGTGGCGACCTCGGCAAGCTCGTCAGGCATGATGTCGAGGTAGATCTCATCGTGCTCGGCACACTCGACCATGTCGCCGAACGAGCCGTCATGGCAGGTCTTGACCACGGCCGCGTCGAGCATGATGAACGCGCAGATGTCCGGCCGACGATGCGCGGGCTTCTCGATGCGCTCGAACTTGCCGTACTCGCCGTCGTGGCGCTCGAAACACTCGGTCAGTTCTTCTAGGGTCATGCTGCCACTCCCATCATGTTCACCATCATGCCTTCGGCCGCACCGATGTAGATGCCGCCCGTCTGCAACGCCTTGTCACCTGCGATCTCGTGCCGCTGGTCCGTGAACCACGACACGTTCGAGCGCTTCCAGATGTCCGCCTCGTCGCACTCGACGATGAGCAGCTTGGCCACAACCTCGTCGGTGGGCGGGGTCTTGAGGTCGTGCTTGAGATGCACGCACAGCGACGCGAGCTTCTCACCACACTCCCAAACGACGATGCGGTTGCGTCGGTCGATCTGGTACGCCAGCCCCGAAGCCCCGCGCGCAAGGATGAACCCGTGCTTCAAGTAGCGTCGGAACTCGTCCTGCCCGACCATCTTGCGCAGCAGTTGCAGCGCCAGCATCTCGGCCGCGGTCACGCTGTCGAATTGGCGGTCGCGATGGTACGAGCGGATGCTGACGCCGCAGTGGTTCTTGGGCACTTCCTCGATGGGCGTTCCCCAGTTTGCGATGCCCTGGATCACGTTCCAATTCACGGTGTCGGTGTAGATGCCCGTGTTCCCGGTGATGGTGATGCCCGCGCACGTCCCGGTAGTCATGATGGCGCTGTTGAGCGTGATGGTGCTGCCGCCGCTCAGCGTCCCCGTGTTGGTACACAGGTTCGTCGTCGGCATGATCAACTGGTTGACCGGCGTCGCTGCCGGCAGTTGCCAAGTCTCGCCGTTCACAGTAATGCAGCCCGTGTTGGCCGTGATCGTGTACGCCGACGTGTCGTTCGTCGTGATGATGAACGGCGCCTGCACCATGCCCGTGGCCGTCGGTGTGACCGGCATCGAAGGCACTGCCCTGAGCGACGACTGCACGCGCTGCTTAGCCCGGCACCGTTGCAGGTACAAGGAGGATTTCCTCGAGTCCGGGGTCGAAGTCTTCGATCTGGTGTCCCTTGCGACCGCCTGTGACTGTGGCATATGCGCGATAGCCTTTCCCGAGCAGCTCTTTGAACTTCTTGAACGCGTCGCGGACCTGATCTGGCAGCGAGCGGTCCCACACGATTCTATCGTCGCCGTTGTCCGACAGGATGCGGAACACCCCGAGGTTCGGCCCGCGTGGCGGCGGGTCCAGCATCACCTTGCCCTCGCCGCGCTCGCGGACGATGAAGCCCTGGCGCACGAGCGTGGTCTCTCGCGTGGTGGCCTCGGTAGTCTCTTTTGTCGACGCGGGGTCGTACGAGATTATCTGCGCGCGTTCGGTGGAGACGTCGCCTAGTTGCAGGGGCATGGCTAGTAGTCCTCGAGCAGCGTCTTGGCAGCACGCACCAAGCTCGACGCCGCGCGCAGCAGCCCCGCCTTGCGCACGTTCTCGGCCTTGGCGTCCTTGCCCTCGTTGAGCGCGTCTTCGTCCTTCTTCGCCGTCAGGTCGGAGAGCTCGTCGGTCAATCCCGTGAAACGCTCGACGAGGTTGCCCTCCACGAGCTTCGGCGAGACCTTCTTCGACCCCTTGACTGCTTCTTTGACGTCGCCCATCACTCACCCCCGCCGCTGGCGAGACCAGCCGCTTCCATCTGCCTGAATTGCGCGACGACGCCGAGCTTGCGCTTCTCCTTCTGTGACGCCGACTTCATCACGTGAACGCGCTCGGCCTCGCCATACTTGGCGCTGTGGCGGTCCGCGGTTACAACGCCCTTGACGATCGTGCGGTAGTGCTCGTGCCCGCAGTTGCCGCAGACGACGACGTAGTTGCCCGTCATCGTGTCGTCGAGCATGGGGTAGTTGAAATACCCGCAGTTCTCGGCCGTCGGGTTCGTCGGCGTGGCCGTGCCTCGCCCGTCGCATTGAAATTCGTGTGCGTGTCGTCTCGCCATTAGATTTCCCCTCGCTTGCGCTTGGCCATCGCTGCTCCTAGATGACCTTGAACATCGCTTCGTAGAACGCGGCGAACGGCGACGTGAGCAAGATCTCCTCCCGCGTGCACCAATCGACCGGACAATCCTGTTCGGCCGCGTACGGCGTGCCTTGCTCGAGCTGCACCCGAAAGACATGAACCTGCCGACCGCTGTCTGACGAAACAGTGGGCGCGTCGTAGATCGGCTCCGGCCGGATGCTCGGGATCAGCCCGATCTCCTCACGGAGCTCCCGAACAAGAGCGTGTTCGAGCGTCTCGCCCGGCTCGACCTTGCCGCCCGGCAAACCCCAGCCCTGGTAGCGACGGTTCCAGACGCAGAGGATCGCGCCGTCGTCACGGGTGATGTACGCGAGGGCGGCTTGGGGCTTCGGGTCGGTCACAGCTTCTCCTTAAAAATCTTGGTGGAACAGCGAGGCCGCCCGATACACGCGACGGCCTCGCTTTCATCTACCGCTTACGACGTCGTGCTCGGCGACATCGGCTTGGTAGCGTGGCTGCCGTTCACAGCCCCGCCTGCCGCCGTGAGCGCCTTACCGATGAGACCCTCCAGCGGCGTCCCTGCGAACGCCTTCTGGATGAAGTCCGCCGCGTTCTCGCCACCGAACATCTGGTGGAAGCCGAGCTGACCGGCGACCTTGACGAGCGTCTCGCGAGCGGACGCCGATTCGAGGGCCGCTGCCAGGGTCGGGCTGACTGCCCCGAGCTGCGCGACAATCGCCTTGGTGTTCGCTTCGATCTGCGCCGTCATCATCTCCTGACGTGTACGCTCGAGAGCGCACGCCTGGTCCTGCTCCGCCTTCTGCCGAGCGAGGTTCTCGCCGTGCAGGAAGTCGACGGTCGACTGTTCCGCGGCCTTTGTCTTGTGGTCCTCTTCGTGCCGCTTCAAGAGCGCCGACAGCTTCGTAAGCTCCAGCTTGAGCTGTCCCGCGACCTCGTTCGACGCGAGCTCCAGCTTGGCCTGGGCGGTGACGAACTTGGCCTCGGCCTCCTCGCGTGCGATCTGCTCCTGCTGCTTGACCGCTTCGAGACGGCTCTTCGCCTGCGCCAGCCCAATGTTCTGCTGGATGACCTGCGTCTGCGCCTGCGAAAGCAACTGGCCGATTGCCTGGTCAGCGATAAGCGCGCCGAGCACCTCGACGTCGTTCACCTTCATGCCGTTCTCGGGGAACATCAGGCCAGGACGCTTGCTGCCGTCCGTGCCCGCCGTGCCGAGGATGCTGTCACGCAGGATGTCCGTCGAGTTGGCGTAGAACTCCTCGATGCGGATCTTGCGAATCTTGCCCTTCAAGATCGAGCGCACGTGGTCGCACAGGTGCTTCACGTAATTTTCGATCGTGAACCACTTCGCCGCGTCGCCATCGAAGTTGACGTTGTAGACCAACCGCAACTGCACGCGAACGAGGTCCGCCGTCTCGACTTCTACGGTGTCCGAGACCTTGTTGTTGTGCACGTTGAGGTACGCCGTGCGGTGGAGCTTGTCCGTGTTCTTCGGCTTGCCGGTGGAGAGCGACAGCACGTCGAGAGCCTGGCCGAACTCGAGGAGCAAGGTCTTGGGGCCGACGATCACATTGCGCGAGCCGTCGGTGTCGACGACGTTGACGGCGTAGCCGGGCTGGACCTTGATGGTCGGAACGCCCTTGTACTTGTTCGCGAACGTCAGCGTGCGGGGCTCGTTGAACGTGCTCTTGCGCTCGGCAACATCCCCGATCATCGCGTCCTGCTGCTTGCCCTGCCGTGACTCGGCCATCATGCTGCTCTTGGCCGACTTGCGAGCAGGCATGCTCCCGCCACGCTCGGAAGAGCTCGGCGACGCATACACCGCCGCCGCAAGCTCGATCGCGTCCATGCCGGTCGCCGCGTTCATGTACATCGCGGCGGGAGTGCCGGGAGTAACGCCCTGGCTCTCGACGCGACCCTCGGACACGACACCCTGACGCGTCGTCGGCTCCTTGGTGGCCTCCTGGCGCAGCCAGCGGTTGTACTCCAAGGCGTCCTTCGAGCCCGTGCCGTCGAAGCCGGGAAACCACGTCGCCGACTCGTAGTCCGACAGCGCGCGGCGAACCACGATCTCGCTGACCGGGTTCGGCAACAGCATCGTCGGACCTTGGCCGGTGCGAATCTCGCCGGTCTTCCGGTTCATGACGTAGCGGGCTTCACCCTCGGGGATCGCGACCGCGTAGTGGATCGTCTTGCCGTCGTACTTGACGAGCTGATGCCCCTCCTCGGGGTAATAAATGGGCATGTCCTTGCCCGTGATGAACTTCTCGTCACCCGCCTTGTACGCGTCCTTCGTGCCATCGGCGTAGATGAGCGCGCCGTCGGTGATGAACTTGAGCTGGATGCCCTGTAGCTCGTTCATCTCGATGGCACGGAACTTCCGGTTGCCCTTGGCGTCGGTGATGAACCGCTCCGTCGGCTTCGGGAAGACGACGGTCGGACCCTTCGGGTACTTCTTGTTGCCGTCTTCGTCGACGAGGATGGCGTACTCGAGCTGCTCGAGGGTCTCTGCGTCGCGGACGAAGATCGCCTTGCCGTTCTCGTCGTCGCCCTCGGGGACGACGCTGACGCCGGTCGGCGGGATGTAGAACGCGACCTCGGTGCCAAGGATGTTGTACTGCTTGCCGACAGCGAGATCGGTCGGAGCCTTGCTCGTCGCGATCTCCGGAGGCGCAGCAGAAATCTTTCCGTCCGCGTTCGGGGTCGGAGCGGCGGTCTTCACGACGGCCTTGGACCAGTTCGACCGGGCCTTGTCCTCGTTGTAGACCTTCACCCGTAGGTACTCGTTCGACCGAAGGTGATGACCGCGGCGAACTTCGGCGGTCTGCCCTGGATACAGCGCGAAGTCCACAGGACCGGGGATGTTCTCCTTCTGCCCGATGAGCAACGCCGGGGAGTCCGACGGACGGCCGAGTTCCGGATGAACGTCGCCGTCCTTGTTCTTCGCCGGGTTGGTGAGGACGACGTAGTAGCCCTCGGGCGCGACCTTGTTCTGCTGGACCGCCGCTTCCAACGTGCAGGGGTCGAACCCGTGCGTCGTCTCGTTGTAGCGGACCGGCTGGTCCTGCGCCGTCAAGGTCAGCGTGCAGGGGCCGACGTGAGTCTTGATGCCGCCCTTCGTGCCATCGAGGATGAAGGCGTAGGTACCAGGGGGAAGAACTTGTTCGCGCTTACGTTCATCAGCCATTTGTTTCTCCTTGTGTCGTTCTTGGGTACGTGTCGATCATCCCGACGAGCTCTACCGACGGCGTCAGCGCTTTGTGCGGGCACTTCTCAAACAGTTCGTTGCTGTAGACGGGCTTTGTGCCCTCTGCCGTCGAGATGGTGATGTGCGGATGCACGTTCTTGGAGCCGATGCCGCCGTCCTTGAAAGCGACCAGAACCGCCTGGCCTTTTTCGTCGAAGGCTTCTCCTGTTACCTCGAGTTCTACCGTAGAACCGAGGTCGAACTTCGCGAGCTCTTGCGGCGACGGCTGGAAAACCAGCGTCACGTGGTCGGCGTGCACCTTGCTGTGCTTCGCGGGCACGGCGGCGAGCAGCTTCTCGCGTTGCGCCTTGTTCAAGAAGACGCCGATGTAGATGATCTTCGGCACGCGCTTGAGTCCTGCGGTCATCGCTTCACTGCCCACGCGCACGTCTTTCGTACCGGACCGTCGGGCACGTACGCCATCTGAAGTAAACCTCGCTCACAAAGCCCGTGGCATGCGCGGACGATCTTCCCGAGGTCGACTTTCCGGTCCTTCGCCTCGACGTTCCCGAACGCGACGAGCTCATCGAACAGCTCGGCGGTCTTGAGGGGTCGATCGACGCCCACAAGGACGTCGAAGACAGCTCGTTGAAGTTTTCCGGGGCCTGCGGACATCAGAAGTAAGAGCTAGGTAGCACTCACTTACTGAAGAGGTCAAGAAAAATGTTACCGTTTCTTCACCGACGGCGAAACTCTACTGCCAAGGGGTGCAACAGCTCAAGAGCTTTGCACACGCGCGTCCGCTCTTTCGAGTCTCCGTCGACGATGTGCATGTCTTGCTGGCACTTTTCCAACAGCAGGATGGCCTCGTGCAACAGGTACCGCTGATGAGGCAGGACAGGGCGGCTCCGAAGGACTTCCCGAGGCCCTTGCCAGGGCTCGCTCACGCCACCCTCATTTGGGCCATGTTGCTGTAAAAATGAAGATATTGCCTCACGTGCCGCACGAGCTGGTACCCGTCGGCCTTCTTGTCCAGACCCTCGATGAAGTTCAGGAACCACTCCGACTGCTTGCCGAGCTCAGCCCACGCGCGGTCAACGTCGAGCACCTTCGGGTCAACGCCTGCGATCGACCGCGAGAGTTCGACCTGCCGGGTCAGCACCCACGGCTCGGGCACATACCGCGGGATCGACGGGATGACTTCCCGTCGACGAAACTTCCGCATCTTGAACCGCAAGTGGATGTAGCACCGCTTGTCGTCCGCCGTCGTGGGTACGCCACTGGCGTAGTCGTGGACGAGAAACGAGTACCACTCGATATACGACGACAGCCTCTTCACGAGCGGCAGGACTTCATCGCGAAGCTGCACGAGCAGCGCCGGGGATTCGGCCTCGATCCCCTTCGCCATCATCCACGCCAGGTCGCACGCGGGCGCCGCGTCCTTCTTCGACGGCGCGTAGGGCTCGATGAGGAGGAACGTCTCCCAGATCTTCGGAGCTGCGGGTACGCGCTTTTTCATGACTCGCTCTTCTTCTGCATCGCGTCTCGTGCTTGCTGGATCATCCCGTTCCACGCCTCGCGGTACCCCGGAATCGTGTCGATGAACGCGCTCCACTCGCGGCCAGGGCGCGACGCAATCTTCGACTGCAACTCATCCATGGTCCTCTCGTGCGGCCGGCGTTCGGATTCAGACGTGGCGCGGCGCCAGTGCGCAAACGCCCAACGGTAGAGGGTCTTGGCCTCGAGCTTGGTCATCACCGCACCTTCTTCGCGTTCACCGGGTGCCGGAACGAGCTCTTCAGATCGAACCCAGCCTTCTCGATGCGCGCGTTGTTCGCGAGCTGCACGGGCACCGCCTTGTCGGGATCGTGCCGCAACACCGTCGTCAACGTCGTGTAGATGTCCTGCCACATCGTCGATGCCGGGACCAACGCCGGGATGCCCATCTCCGACAGGACCGGCACCATCTCGTAGATGTGTGCCGTGTACACGAGCTTCTCGCGCGCAAGACCCGTGCGAAGGCACTCACGCACCAGAAACACAGGCGCCCCAACGGCTCGAATCAAAACGTCGAGCTGCTCCTTCGACGGCGGCACCCAGACGTCATCCCCTCGCCACGTATTTCGCTCGATGCGCCGGTCATCCGCGGCCAGCACCTCGTACCTGTTGACGATCTGTTCGTCTCGCGTGTGCGGGTCTACGCGGCACGTGTAGCTACGCAAAATAGGAAAGACGTGCGGCCCGGCCACGAGGAAGCACAGGGACTGCTCGTCCCGCGACGGCAGCGTTCGACGCACGAGACGGCGGCCGAGATGAGCTCCTGCGGGGCCTGCATCGACCTCGACGTTCTCGATCGGCTCACGAACGTAGACGCAACCAGGGTCCGCGCCGTACCTGTTCGACACGAAGTCGTAGTAGTCCTTGTAGCGACTTTGAATACGCACGCGTCACCGACGCTGCGCGAGCGCCGCCAGCCACTTTCGCCAGCGCTTGCGCAGGAACACAAACGCGCCCATGAGCAAGCCGACCTCAACAACGCCGCCGCACATGCACATCTACTTCCGCGCTTCCCGCGGCCACTGAAAGCCGAAGTCCTTGCGTCGGAGCTTCGCCATGCGCCCGTCTGGGTGGTGGAAGACGAAGCCTTCGTATATCGCGTGTTCGAGCAGCATGCGGAACCCCTCGTACGTGCGAATCGTCTGGATGATGACCTGCCCGTGCTTGACGAGCACGTACCGCTCGAGCTTCTCGGGGTTCTTCCCGACCTTCGGGCCGCAGAGCTCGTACGTGCCGTCCTCGTAGGTCGCCAGCGACATGCCCGTGGTGCCCTCGAAGACCGCTCGGTGCATCCAGTCCTCGGGCGCGGTGTCGCTGATCGGGAGCCAGCCGGGCCAGTGCCCGGTGATCTCGTCAGGCTTGTCCTCGCACGGCGTCCAGCCCTCGGGCGGGGTCTTGCCGTTCTTGGCGTCGTAGCGTTTGTAGAGCACGCCTGCGCGCACGAGGCACGCCGTGCCGTCGTACTTGCGCGTGGCGATGCCCTCGCCCTCGAGCACCCACTCGCAGCCGGGTGTGGGCTCAGGGAGGCAGAGTGCCTTGTTGTTCGGGTCCATCTTGAAAACTCGCGGGATCTTTTTCATCGCTTGTCCATCCCTGACGCCTTGCGCATCAGCAAACGTGCCCAAGTGGTGAAGTCAAACTTGGACGCCGCAGCGGCCTGCATGAAGGCGCGCTTCTCTTCGATCGGGACGCGCATGTGCAGATTCGCCGTCGCTGTTCCGGCACTAGCGGGCTTTTTCTTTTTCATCATGTTGTGAAAAGGGTTGCGAAGGACGAGGACCGCTACGGGAGATCACGTTGGCTTGCTAAGTGCTACCTGCTGCCGTCTAGGTGCTCAGGGCTTTTCGCTGATCGATCTAACTGCTGACCGCTCATGCGTCCGAAGACGGTGTGCCGGTATCGTTTTTTGGGCTATTCGCCCGAGCATGTTTGAGGTTGCCCTCAAATAGTTGCCGACGCTGATCTAACGCGCGTGTCCCCGTCCTCCGCCGCCCAGCCTTTTAGCCCACGAGCGTCGTGCGGTGGTTCACCGCTTCGACCGCGTCGTTCAGGGCGTCAAACTGATCTTGCTCGCGCTTCACCCAGTCGGCTCGCTTGGCCTCGGGGAGATCGCACTTCGTGATCTTCGTCTTCTCGATCGCCTTGTCCGAGCTGTAGCCGATGGAGACGTACTCCGTCTCCGTACGCTCGGCCTGCGCCTGCGTGCGCAGCCCCTTCACCCAGGAGATCGTGCCCTTGATCTCCTGCAAGCGGCAGGTCGCCTCGGACAGCGTCATCGGCTTGCCCTTGAAGTCGAACTTGGTCACGGCGTTCGTGACCCGGAGCGCCGTCTCGAGCGCGATGAGCGCGTCGCGGGCGGCTTCCGCCTGCTCCCACGAGCTCGCGAACGAGAACGCGGGCGCGTTGTCGGCGAGGTACACCACCGCGTTCTGCGCGCGCTCGAGCTGCTCCTTGAGCACGCCCTTGAGCTTCGAGATCTTCCTGAGTGCCTGCGAAATCGTCATCGTTTCCATGACGAGAACTTCTACACGAGCTGTGTTAGGGCCTGCAACACAAAAGTGACCGTTTCGATATTTTTCTTTTCGGATCGTCGGTGTCAGTGCCGCCGCACGATCTGCCCTTCGACAAAGTCGTCAGGCGCGTTCTTGCGCACCCAGGCTTCCCAGGCACGACAGAGCCGGTGTGCGTCGATGCGCTCACGCACCGTGCGCCGGAAGCCGCCCTTGCAGCAGCTCCCCATCTTCGATGAGTGCGCCGAGCCCTTCTTCGAGCCTCGACAACCTGCGCCGCTGCTCTTGCGAAAGTGTCCGAGCCCGTGTGCGTACGCCTCGGCGCGTCGCTCGGGTGATTCGTTGAAGCTAGTGCGCTGTCTTACCCACAAACGCTTGGCGCGCACCGCGTGTCTCAGCGTGCGCGCCATTCTTGCTGCCTTGTCTTCCATCTGGGCCTCCTCCGGGCGCGGCCGTTAGCCGCGCGCTCGGGAAGAGATGGGTGCAGTGGTTGT
>Ga0315284_10014987_pt1 | contig 11019 bp, 4 predicted proteins | sample YL17G09_16_MG_FD_203696 | JGI IMG/M metagenome (GOLD analysis project Ga0315284, IMG submission 203696) | Sediment microbial communities from Yellowstone Lake, YNP, Wyoming, USA - YL17G09_16 | ecosystem: Environmental > Aquatic > Freshwater > Lake > Sediment | place: USA: Wyoming | collected...
CCTCGGTCTCCGCGTTCTCCACCTTGACTCGGGCGGTGGCAAGGAGATGAGTGCGGTGCCCCATCTCGATGCGGAGGAACTGCTCGATGGCGAGCAGGCGCTCGACGGGGGTGCGGGGAAACAGATGTTCGTCGTCGCTCAAGAGGCCCCTCCTCATGATGTCTGTCGCGCCTGCGTGTGCGTGCGCGTACTCATACTCTACATCTTTATCGGCAGAATACAAGAGCAACTTGAGAGGCTCTTTCCCTCTCCTGCGAATCTGTTCTCTCCCTCCCTCGGTTAGCTATAGAGCCAGAGCAAGAGCAAGATCTTACGCGCCGCGTCGTTTCCTTTTCCCCGCCACCCTCCTTTGTGCTACTCTCTCCTCATGGGAGTCAGCAAGGCAGAACAGGCGGAGCGCTACAACAAACTCCTGCGCTACACCTGTGACATGCTCGAGGGCAAGTATGTGCTGCCCAACGGCAAGATGAGTAAGCCGGGGAAGCTGAACCAGTCGGAGCTTTTGCGAGCCGCAGGCTTCCCCGAGAACTACTCCAACGCCTACCGCATCTTCTCCAAGGAGGAGTTCAAGAACGACCTCGTCACCGAACAGGCGCGTCGGCGCGACATAGACGTCGCTCTGCCGGAGATACGGCTCGATGGTGAGGAAGACGACGCGCTGATGACGCGGCTCATCAACCGTGAACTCCTGCACCGTCTCCGCTACGCTCCCGGCTCCATCGAGACCGATACCCTGCTGCGGGCGAAGCAGGCGGTGGAGAAGAAGAAGCCGGCGCCGAAGGGCGAGGGGGGCGATGACCGGCGCCGACTCCCCGACATCAACCAGCTCGTCATCATGCTCAACGGCAGGATCCCCGAGGCCGCTCTGGCGATGCTCCCCCAGGCGGAGGTGATCGATGCCGAAGCTGAAGAGGCATAAGTTCGAGGACGTCGACCACGTTCTCGAGCGCATCGACTCCGACGACGAGTACTTCGACATCATCCGCCACCAGCCCGAGGTCTTCGCGGCGATCTACCACGACTACGAGATCGAGCCCTACCAGGCGCAGATGATGCACTGGGCACGGGAACACTCCCGCTCCCTCATCCGCGTCCCCGCTCAGCACGGCAAGTCCAGCCTCATGGCGAAGGTCTTCCCCGAGTGGGAGATAGTCTGCAACCCCAACATCCGCATCATCCTCATCATGAAGACGGAGCGCGACTCGAAGTCCTACTCCGAGATGATCCGCAACCACCTCGCCGACGAGTCCTCTCTTCTCGCCCAGCACTTCGGTCCCTTCACCACCAAGAACTCCGGCTCGTGGACGGTACAGGAGTTCAATGTCGCCGCTCGCCAGATCAAGGACCCCCACTTCACGATGGAGTTCTACGGCGCCGGAGGCCCGGTCCTCGGCCATCGTACCGACCTCACCATCATGGATGACGTGGTCACCGACGAGACCGCCAAGACTGAGGCCCAGCGCAAGAACCAGCTGTCGTGGTTCCGTGAGGCCGTGCAGACCGGTCCTCGCTACCTCTGGCCGGTGATGGAGATCGACCCCAAGGAGGCACGGGACCGTCTCCTCTCCGGGGACGAGCAGCTGCACTGGTGGATGAACTACCAGCTGGGCTACACCGACGAGGGACTGTTGCGCCTGCTCAAGGTGCCGGAGGGCATCATCTGGCCGCGGGACATCGCCTACGAACGCATCGTCGTCTGCGGCACATCCTTCCATCCCAAGGACCTCTACTTCGAGCTGCAGAACGACAAGACCTTCGCCGACCTCTACTTCGACTGCTACACCCACGATCCAGAGACCGGCGCCATCGGCGCCCTCTGGCCCAGCCAGATGAGCCTCGCCAAGCTGAAGCGCGAGAAGGAATCCGCCGGCGTCCTCTCCTTCAACAAGCGCTTCCGCAACATCGCCCTCGACGAGGGGGAGCTGGTCTTTCACGAGGAGTTCATCACGGGGGGCACGCGGGACGGGGTCGAGTACACCGGCTGTCTTGACCACGATGCGAGCTGGGGGGAGTTCGACGAGAAGTGGTTCAGGACCTTCGGTCTCGACCCCGCCTCCGGTTCCACCAGCCGTTTCTCCACCTGGCCCAGCGCTCTCTGCCTCGGAGTCGAGGAGGACTCGCCCTCTCGCAAGATGCACATCCTCGACATCTTCCGCGAGCAGATGGGCATCGAGGACGTCATCAGTCTCATCCTCGACGGGCGTGACGCAGGCGGCATCCCCGGCTTCTTCAAGCTCTACAAGTACCATCGCGGCTTCATCGAAGCCAACGCCTGCCAGCGCTGGCTGCTCCAGCACCACCGCGTCAAGGAGGCGGTCGACTCACGCCGCGTGGTGCTCGAGCCGCACTACACGGGCAAGAACAAGTGGGACGAGCTGATGGGCATGAGCAGCCTCGTGCGCCACTTCCAGAACTCGAACATCATGATCCCCTACAAGACGCCCGCCGACCAGGCCAAGGCGCAGGCGCTCATCGAGCAGCTGGTCGAGTTCCCCAAGGGCATCTTCGACTACGTGATGGCGCTCTGGTTCGCCATCCTCGCCGCCGAGGCGATGCTCACCCAGTACGAGTCCTTCTACCTCCCCGGCCACTCGGGGCGCATGGTGAAGAACCCCATCTACATCGACGACGACGGCAGCGGCGAGCCTGATGAGGAGGTGTTTCTCTCCGACCGCAGGAAGCGGCTGATGGGTTTGTTGTGAAACGGCGCTGCATCTGTATACTGCTCTTGGAGGTGAAGAGTTGGATGTAGCGGCTGTTCTTGATCGGTGCATAAAGCTGGAGCGGGACGGACAAGAACGGCAGCGCAACCTCCAAATCATCGAACGCGCCTACGCGGGAGACTACCAGGAGCGCCAGCGTCGCGGCCACTGGAAGAAGATCTTCGGCGGTTCCGACCTCTCCGACCTCTACTACGACGACGAGAAGCAGACCAAGCTCCGCATCGTCGTCAACCTCCTCAAGCCCATGGCCGAGGCCAAGCGTGGTCTCATCGGCAAGATGCCCGACGTCAGAGTCCCGGTCAACGGCATCGACCCCGCCACCCAGATGCTCGCCGACGCCAACGAGCTACGCATCCGCGCCATGTGGCGCGAGTCGAAGATGAAGCGTATGTGCGGCGACATGGGCTTCTACCTCCCTATCCACGGCGACTGCGTCGGCTACGTGGACCTCGACTTCGAGACCAAGAAGGTCAAGCTCGGGGTCCGTTCCAGCCGTGGGTTCTATGCAGTCCCGGCGGACAGCGAGTGCATCAAGATCGCCGAGGCGGTCTTCACCGCCACCTACTCCGGCCTCCACGCCGCGGCTCTCTTCGGCAAGCCTGAACTCGAGGGCTACACCAACGTCAAGGTCTACGAGTACTGGAACAAGGACCAGCACTCCTACGTCACGCAGGCGTGGGAGAAGGGCTTCCTCATCAACAACAAGAACCTCTTCACCCCGCTGGTCCCGCTGGTCGTCTTCCCCAACATCGCCATCCCCGGTTCGCTCTACGGCGACTCCGACATCGAACAGGGCATCGAGCTGGTGAAGGAGTTCAACCGTCGCTACTCCATCGAGACCGAAGCCATCGTCCGCACCCTCTTCGCCCCCTGGATCGTCAAGAACCCGCTGCAGGTACCGAAGGAGATCAGCCTCGACCCCTACTCGGTCATCCCGGTCGGCGAGGGCGGCGACGTCAGACCGGCACAGCCGGCGCAGATCCCCTATCAGTGGATGCAGGGCAAGAACGAACTCCGCGGTCTCATCAACACCGTGACCGGCACACCCTCTGCACTCACGGGTGAGATGGACTCGCAGATCGTCACCGCCAAGGCGTTCAACGCTTCCCTCGGCCCGATGAACGCGCAGATGGAAGTCCGCAACCAGTACATCCATGACGGCATCGAGATGCTCAACATGCTCGGTCTCAAGGCTCAGTGTGAGATCTTCGGCGACGAGAAGCAGAAGACCTTCGCCATGACCGCCGACGGTTCGCAGTACGGGCTCGAGTACTTCGGCAAGGAGATCGAGGGCTACTACGAGAACGAGGTCTACGTCCCCGGCTCCTCCTTTATCGACGAGCAGACCGCCTTCATGCAGACTCAGGCGTCGCTCAACCAGGGCCGGATGAGCAAGCGAACGGCGATGCGTCTTGACCCCAACATCCCCAACGTCGAAGATGAGTTGAACCAGATTGACCAAGAGAAGCTGCATGATGCGCAGATCATGGCGCAGGCGCAGCAGATGATGGCGCAGGCCTCCCAAGGCCCGCCGCCTCCGGGGGGTCCTCCTACGGGAGATCCTTCAGCCCCCCCGACCGGGTCAGGCTCAGCCAACCCTTCCCAGGCTGAGTCCGACCTCTATGCCGCTGAACGCGGCGGATCTCCTGCCGGGGTTGCCCCTCCCGCAGGAGAGTCTCTTCCGGGGGGAGAAGCTGCGCTGTCTGGGCCCCCGCTGCCTACAGCCGGCTCCCCCCTGGAAGGGATGGGTGCAGAGCCGCAGCAGTTCATGGAGCCGCCTGCGCAGGGTCTTTCCTCGGTCGCCCGCGCCGTGGTCGACGAGTTCCGCGACATCGCGGCCATCCCGCAGGGCAACACCGTGTTCCTCACTGGTCCCGTCCTGCAGGGCGTACTGGCGCCGCATTCGTGTGAGGTCTACCTGTCCGACATGAATGACAAGGCGACGGTCGTCAACCACATGAAGAAGAGCGCCCCCGAGATCCACGGCAACATGGACTTCTATCAGGGCATGCCTCCTGCCGACCTGCCCTCCATCGATGTCTCCCCCGGCAGCGAAGGTTACGATCTCTCTGCGCCTGGAGAGAATCCGGCGGACTCGCTCGGCACACCTCCGGGTGCCAGCGGGCCCTCCGCCGGAGGACCGGACATGGCGAGCATGATGGGCAACCTGCCGCCTGAGATGGCTTCTCAGGTCGGTGGCATGATGGGACAGCAAGGAGCGGTGTGATGGCCGGTCTGCAACCAAAGGGCCCCCAATACGGGGACGTTTCGGCGATGCGGGAGATGGGGGTCAAGTACTCCCCTGAGACCAGCACGCCTACCTTCTTCAACCCCAAGGGCGGGCGCCCTCCGGGCGCAGCCGCGGCCCCGGCGCTCGGCGGGGGCCCAGCGCCTGTGGCCCCTCCGCAGGAGGCGGGAATCCCCGCCGAGCACCAGGACCTCATCCAGCGGGCTCATGACCTCGCCGAAGCCGCTGTTGCTTGGCAGGCAGTAGCCTCGCGTCCGGGCGCGAGCGAGAAGATGAAGCGTATCGCTCTCGCGGTGAAGGGCGCTGCCAAGATCGCCGTTCGCAATGCTCGGGAGGGCACGCCCTTCACGCGGGAGATCTGATGCCAGTCCGTGTCGGGTCTGACGGCAAAGTCACCCTGATCGTCAATCCCCAGGCGAAGAAGAAAAAGAAGAAGCTTGAGGTCAGCCCCGCGCCTCCCACCAGAAAGACCCCCGGCTTCGTCAATGCCAACCCTCCCCAGCGCAGGACCCCCGGTCAGGGTGTCGCTGCCCTTCACGCCGATGAGCCGGAGACTCCGCACGCCGCCGGGGCGGTCACCAGTCTGAAGCCGCTCTACGGTCTCGGTGACACTCTGAGCTGGAGCGAACTGCAGTACCTGCAGAGGCTCGCTTGGACGACGAAGGACAAAGACACCGACCCGCAGCTGGGTTCCGCCATCGACATGGCCCGCGGCTTCATCGACGACCTGAAGCAGAACGACCCGCACTTCCAGGGGGTCGGGCTCAGCTACAAGGCGTTCCACGAGCAGGGCAAGACGCAGAACGCCAAGTGGTACGACGCCGCCCTTGAGTACGAACACGCGCAGGCGCTGCTCGCGGGCGCGAGGACCGGTCGCCTTGACCGTTACCGTGGTGAGGGTGCCACCGAGGAAGGCCCCGAACCCTACCTTGGTGCAGCGCCGACCTACAGCCATCAGGAACTCGTCAGCGCACTGAAGTCTCTCTACGGATCGAAGGCGCCGGAGTTCATCAAGGGGAAGATCGTCCAGGTACGGAGCAAGAAGGATATCGGTGGAGGCACCCCCGGTCTGGAGGTCGTCTTCGATGTCGATGGAAAGCAGTCCGCCATCGCCGTCCCCTTCTCCTCGCTTCCCGATAAGCCCGCCAATGTCGCCCCGGAAGCCGGCACCCCGGAGGCTCCCAGCGTCCCCGGCTACGAGAACGACCTGCGCCTCTCTACCTTCAGCAAGGCATGGAACACGGTCTTCAACGACACTGGGGTGAAGCAGCTCCCGGTGGCTCTCGCCGCCTACCTCCTCAGCACCGACGCCCCCCAGCTCAAGACCGAGCGGCAGATGGTCAACATGTTCAAAGCATTGAAGGACCCCTTTGTCGTTCACCCGGAGAATCCCTACCGGGTCGACGACCCGCTGGCGTTCTTCGCTTTCGAGGCCGATCTGCAGGCGTCGCTGAAGCCGGGGACGGCGACCCATGAGGCCATCCTCGACCGGGAGCCCGGTGGGTGGAAGGGCATCCTCACGACCGAGGAGGGCTCCCGCTACCGGGGGAACCTGCTGGGCAAACTCACCGATGACGACTCCATCCGTCTTGACGGCGTTATCTCCGATCTGCCGATGTCCATCGGTCTTGCCGGTCTGGGTGTCAACCTCGACAAGATGGTCATGCGCGTCAATGTCGCCGACCAACGCTCCTTCAACCGCCACCCCGGTGGTCCGGTCATCAACACTCTGACCATCCTGCAGCAGTGGCTCGCCGATTCGACCAGAGACCCGGTCACGGGTGAGGCGAAGTTCAAGGTCGGTGACCCGTGGAACTCGGACATGGACGCCGCCCTCCAACAGAAGGTCTGGGTGGCAGCTGTCGTCCGCGCCGCTGCCGACCCGAAAGACGTCGAAGCCGCCGCCTATCTTTCCGAGCATGGGAATACCGACATCAACCAGGTCCTCAACTCGGCGTTGCCGCCGCTGGAGTATCCGACCCCGGAACTGCTCGAACGACTCAAGGCATCTGGTGGGCAGCAGGCTGTGGATGAGTATCTGCGCCAGGCCCAGCTCGACCCAGAGCAGCGCAAGGCCGAACTGCTCACTGGTCTCGCACAGGAGGCGGCGCTGCCGCACGAGGGCAAGTACGCCGCCGTCTTCCGCCTCTGGCAGGACAATCCTAAGTTCGTCACTCCCGAGTTCACGGGTATCTTCAAGGAAGCTCAGAGCAACCTGAACACCAGCCTCGCAGAACTCTTCTCTTCTGACCCCAGCAAGCACGACATCACCAGCCGCTTCGCCCCGCATGGCGCCTCGGATGCGGTACGCATCAAGCAGGCCCAGTTCAGCAAGCAGACGGTCGACACGCTTCTTTACGCCGCCCTCGCTCTTGCCGAGCGCAACATGAACCAGCCCAAGGGGCCAGGTCTGCTGGGTGAAGCTCTGGGCTGGGTGGGACCAGGGGTCGTCGCGAAGGCCGCCGGCGCCCTCGGCTTCAAGGAAGTCGAGAAGGGTTATGAAGAAGGAAACGCTGAGGTTATGGGGGCTGCCGGTAAGGCGCTGACCTTCGCTCACCAGCCATGGACCACGGCGATGGAGACGCAGAAGGTCGAGGTCGGTCGCCACATCGAGGCGCGTGAAGGTCGGCAAGCCCTTGAGGATCTGCACGCCGGGAACCCGAGTACATCACGCTCTAAGGGCGGCGGGGCGAAGGTCGACAACCTTGCCTCGAAGCAGTTCCAGGGGTGGAAGAAGTCGAACCCCGACGACGTGAAGATATATGCCCTCCACTGGGCGGAGTACCTCGCTACGCAGCGTGTAGCGCACCCAGAGATGGAGGACAAGGAGTTCGCCGACCAGTGGATGATGTACGGGCAGGTCTGGGACACGCTGCGCGAGCGGGCCGGTGGCGGCTACATGACCATGGGCGCCTATCAGATGCAGGAGCACGATTCGACCTACCAGCCCGGTGACAACCTGCTCGCCGAGTTCCTCATCGACACCGCCTTCGAAGCGTTCATCTATGCTCCTGTGGTCGCGGCTTGGGAGCTGGGGAAGCCTGCCCTGCAGGCGAGCAAGGCATACCAGGGCGTCCGCGCTTCGATGTACACGAAGATGGGCATCGAGACCAGTGGCCAGGTATTCGCCCGCACCATCGAACCCGGTATTTTCATCAGGAAGTTCAAGATCAAGGACTTCCAGACCGCCCGTCTGCTTGCCGATGCAGACACCCCGGCCAAGGTCGCCAAAGTGCTGGAGGATTCCGGCGCAGACATGATGCAGTTCGACCCCGGTCGCTGGGGCGCTCCCGATGCCTTCCGTCTCCGCGCCGCAACTGGAGATTCCAGCAGGCCGTGGCAGGATGCTTTGTTCCGCATCGTCGGCAGGACGAGCGAGGACGGCGAGTTCTTCGCCGACGTGCGCGGGCTCGAGACCGCCCATGAGGCCACCCTCGCCGCTACCGGCAGCAAGAGCCTCTCCAACGACGCCGCCAATGTGCTCGCCGATGTCGGGGCCGGAGTCCACGATGGCGCCCAGCAGATCGATGACCTGTTGGTCAAGGCGGGGGTCGTCGAGGCGGCAGAGGATGCTGTCGGGCTGATCGCCGAACGTGCTTCGGCGCGTCTCACCCGGAACCAGATCCGTCAGCGCATGAACGCGATCACCAAGACGATCTCAGACAACTTCGCTCCGGGGGCGAACAAGTTGACGAAAAAGTCGCTTGAAGACCTGAAGAAGGAAGGTCGCGAGCTGAAGACGAAGATGCGCGAGTCGCTCATCGAGAACCGCCGCCCCATGCCGGTAGCTCGTCCGCTCACGGACGTCGAGAAGAAGTACGGTCGCCGGCTCTACACGGAGACGGAAGAGGCGAACATGCGCCACAACCTCTTCGCCACTTGGAACGACCTGCAGGAGGTCCTGCACCAGATCCGCTTCGCCACCCCTGCGACCGATGAGGGGCGCATTGCCCGCTTCAGGTTGCGCGATCATGACGGCTACATCCTCGAACTCGAGCGCACGGCCACGGCAGAGACCCCAGGATTCATCAGCGACGGCAGGCTCTACGACTGGTGGGCCAACGAGGTCCGTCCACAGACTTCGACGGAGAGGTACGTCGGAAGGAGCCGTAAGGCCGTTGGCCGGTTGTTCGGCTACGACGTGCGCCAAGGGCTCAAGAGCGCCGAGGAACTCTCGGTCACGACGACGGCTCAGGGCGCCTACATGGACATCGTCCGCCCAAACGTCGCTGACCGCTTCCTGCTCAAGGAGACCGATGAGGAGCTGCAGGTCCTGAGAGAGTCCGTTCAGGAACTGCAGATCTCCCGCACCTCGGCGCGGAACGCGGTCTACCCCCAGCGCGTCATCGCGCTCTACAACCGCAGAGTCACCGACCTGGTCGCCAACGGTGGCATGGTCACCGCCGACGCAGAGAAGCTCGTCAGGACCCAGCTCCTGCAGGACGTCATCGCCGCGACGGGGGATAACCCTGCGGTGCTACGTGGGCTCTCCGGTGCGGAGCTGCGGGCCCGCGTCGAGGACGCGCTCAACATGTCCGGGGAGACCGCCGCGGCGAAGAGGGCTGCGCGGGCTCCGGTAGCCCCTGCCGGTCCCAGCTCCGAAGCGTTCATGCAGGACCTTGGTACCGAGATGACCCGAATCGATTCTGGTGACCTCGAGGACGTTTTCAAGTTCCAGCACACTACCGCCGACGGACACACGGCGACCGTTTCACTCATGCGCGTCCCCGGAGAGCCCGGAATCGTTGACTTCACCAAGGTTGAAGCCGCTGTCGCCCGCACGGGCGCGGGGACCGAGCTGGACAAGAAGCTCTTCGAGTTCGCCGACAAGCACGGCATCACCCTCCGTGCCGAGGTGGACCCCGGCGCCCAGCCGGCGACCATGCTCGAGAACGGCAAGATCGTCCCTAACACGAGGGCCGGACAGAAGCTCGACGTGGAGACCTCCGCTGCCGCCTCCATCAAGCGTGGCTGGGTGGAGAAGAGCCGTTATACCGACGGCACCGGCTGGACCCACATCATCCTTGAGCGTAAGCCGAAGGCTCCCGTGGTCAAGGCTGTCGAGACGGTCCCCGTCCCAGAGTGGGCGCAGGAGTGGGTGCGGATCGCCGATGCCACCGATTGGGATGGCCTCGGAGCCAAGATCTTCGGCTCCCCCGCCCTGTCGGCACCAGTACTCGACCAGCGTTTCTCCGGTCTGGTCTCGACGTTGTCCGATGCAGAGCGTGACCTCAACCTTCTGGAGGGTGCCATCAGCGAGGCCGACCAGCTGAGGATCTCGACAGAGGGTCTGATCAGGGCACGGGAGCTGTCCCCGGTGACTGGGCCTGAGTCGGCGTACGACCGCACCATGGGTCTTGGCGGCGATGGTCAGAAGGCCGGCGCCGACAAGTCCGCCGAATATCTGGCGAAGACTGGCGAGGCCCAGCCCTTGCTCCCCGCCCAGCGGCAGATGTACGGACACTCGAAAGTCGACGTCAGGCTGCTCATGACCTGGCGCAGCGGCAAGGTGGCGCGAGACCTCGAAGAGTTCAACACCCATCAGCTCTTCGGCGCCAGCTGGCTGACGGCGGACAAGGCGACCAGTCTTTTCAAGACCCTCATCCTCGCCCGCGTGGCGACCGCCATCCGCATCGTCCTCGGGGATGAGGCGACGAGGTTCCTGCCCGAAGGCATCAACCCGATGCAGGCCCGCCATCACTTCAAGGAACTACTCGAGTACGAACGCACCACCGGCAAGGAGATCATCCCGCCGAACCTGCGGACCTCGTTGAAGCGCCTCTACGGCAGCATCGGCAGGACCAACTATGCGGTCGTCTCACCGGAGGACTTCGAGTTCCTCCCCGCCTACAACGCCGCCCTGCGGCAGATGAACGCCGATCCTCTGGTGCGTCAGTGGCGGAAAAACTACAGCGAGTCTAGGGCTAGGGCTCTGGCTGACCGTCTGGGTGAGAAGGACTCCATGGACGCCGCCCTTGCCGAGACCAAGGTGTGGCTCACGCAGGAGGCGTACACCGAGGGGACCATCGCCGCTGACCACCTGTCCCT
>Ga0315284_10014988_pt1 | contig 11019 bp, 6 predicted proteins | sample YL17G09_16_MG_FD_203696 | JGI IMG/M metagenome (GOLD analysis project Ga0315284, IMG submission 203696) | Sediment microbial communities from Yellowstone Lake, YNP, Wyoming, USA - YL17G09_16 | ecosystem: Environmental > Aquatic > Freshwater > Lake > Sediment | place: USA: Wyoming | collected...
TTTCTTGAGAAGGTGTTTCACAAACTACTCCTCAATTTCACGTGGTGGGTGAATCGCAAAGACGCCGAGGGGATGAACGTTTTTCAAGGCGGCTTCCTGGGCTTGGACAATATCGGGTGTTCGACCGCTCCGCGCCACTCCCCACCGGCGGACACATTGAGCAATCGGATGGAACGAGCTGGATGGGGATGTATTGCCTGAACATGCTGGCCATCGCGATGGAATTAGCGAGAGAAAATCCTGCTTACGAAGACGTGGCCAGCAAGTTTTTCGAGCACTTCGTGTATATCGCGCGGGTGATGAACGATTTGGGCGGAGAGGGAATCAACCTTTGGGACGAGAAGGATGGCTTCTACTACGACGTGCTGCATCTTCCCAACGGGGACCATTACCCGCTCAAAGTGCGGTCGATGGTCGGGCTGATTCCCCTGTTCGCCGTGCAAACCCTGGAGCCGGATGTTGTGGATAGGCTCCCCGGTTTCAATCGCCGCATGCGGTGGTTCATCGACAACGTGCCAGGCGTCCCCGAGCACATCGACATGTCTCAGAAATCGGCTCGGGGCGCACGGCGGTTGCTTTCCCTCGTCAGCCGCAAGCAACTCGTGCGGGTGCTCCGCACCTTGCTGGACGAAGGTGAGTTCTTATCCCCCCACGGAATCCGCGCGCTCTCCGCGTTTCACCGCCACTCGCCCTATGCGATTCAGGTGAACGGAATCGAGCACCGCGTGGACTACGAACCGGCGGAATCTACGACGGGCCTGTTTGGCGGGAATTCCAATTGGCGTGGACCAGTCTGGTTTCCCGTGAACTTCCTCTTGATCGAATCACTCCAGAAGTTCCACCACTATTATGGCGACCAACTGAAAGTGGAGTTCCCCACCGGTTCAGGGACGATGATGACGCTGTGGGAGATTGCCGCCGAGATTTCGCGCCGGTTGACGCGCATCTTCCTGCGCCAGCCGGACGACCGCTGTTCGGAGACAACGAGAAATTCCAGACCGATCCGTGCTGGCGCGATTTGATCTTGTTCCATGAGTACTTTCACGGCGACAACGGCGCCGGTATCGGCGCCAGTCATCAGACCGGCTGGACGGGACTCGTAGCGAAGTTGATTCAGCAAAGCGGCGGATGACGTCAAGTGAAGCTCGTCGGTTCAAAAATGCCGATTGACATTCGCCATGCGAGGATTTCACCTCAAGATACCGACCGGGCAGCCGCACGCGCGAGCTGTCAGCAGTCAAGACGCTACCCAAGTCAAACGGGGATCCGCTCTCAACTCCATAGAAAGCCGTGGCCGCTCGGATTCGAGCCCGCATGGCTTGGAACACGAGCGGCCACTGTCTGATTCAAACTACACTTAGAATGTCCACTTCAGCGCGAGCTGAATCTCGCGTGGATTATCCCGCAAGGTGCTGGAGATTGACGCCCCGCCGGGCTCGTCGACCGTTCCGCCAGGCAGGTCGAATTGCGGAGTGTTCCAGATGTTGAAGAACTCCGCGCGGAACTGCAGGTTATGCTTCTCTGTGATCTTGAAGTTTTTCAGGATCGCAAAGTCGAAGTTGCGCTGGTCTGGCCCGCGCAAGTTGGTCCGGCCACCGTTCCCAAACATGTGCGCAAATGTCTGCCCGGGAGCAAGAGGCGCAAGTTGAAACGCCGCCTGGTTGTAGAAGCAGTCGAGGGTCTGGTGGCCGGGGTTGCTGCAACCCAAAGCGGCCTGCACGTCCGTCCCGAATGAAAAGTCATAGGGATCGTGGATGCGGTCCGGTCGCCCGCCGGCTCCCGTATTGGTCAGGCCGTCGGAGATGCCGGCCGTGTAGGCTTCGCTGCTTCGCAACAGGGTGATGCCGGAGATCTGCCAGCCCCCGAGGATCATGTTCGCGGCCTTCGGCATGTTGTTCAGGAATCGCCTCCCCTGACCAAACGGCAGTTCGTACAAGTAACTCACGGTGAAGCGATGGCGAAAATCAGGTGGAATTGGCCCCTTTTCCGCCGCGATGTCGTAAGCGTTCTGAATTTCGGCTCCGACGTTGCCGTCTGCGGTCCCCAAATTCTTGGAGAAGGTGTAAGCGGCGAGAATGTTAAAGCCGCTGGAGAAGCGCTTGGTCACCGAAGTCTGGAAGGCGTGGTAGGCCAGGCTGAGCTGGGGAAAGTTCCAGGGCAGAATCACGTCCAGGCCCGGCAGCCGATCGTAATAAGGTCGTCCATAATTCTCGTCCAGTGAAAAGTTGGAATCGAGCGGGAGCGGCGGCTGGTTCAGATTGCTGGCTTCGTGGTTCCACAGGTGAACGGCCCGCGTTCCCACGTAGGCGGCTTGGACCACCCAGTCTTTCACGAATTCGTGCTGGATATTGAAATTCCACTCCATGATGTAGGGGATGACGCGCTTGGGTCCGTTCGTGCGGACGGTTCCGTCAGGAGAGTTCGGGTCCGGGAAGGTGACGGTGGCCGGGAAGCCATCGGAGATGAACTGCCCGGGGCCGGGAATACTACCGGAGCTGAAGTACCGTGAGTTCACCGTCAGGTAGGGCGGATTGAGCCCGAGATCATCGAAGATATTTCCTTCCTGGGAGTAAAAGATCCCGAACGCGCTGCGTACCACCGTGCGCTTGCCGCCGAAGGGCGACCAAGCGAGGCCCACGCGCGGCCCCCAGTTGTTCTTGTCGAACTTCACGCCCGCATGGGGGACGCCGTTCGGGCCCTCGGCGTTGACCACAATGGCGCGTTCCAGGTCGAAGTTGCCGATGCGGCCGTTTGTCGGGGAGACGACCTCGTAGCGAAGGCCAAGGTTGAGGGTCAGGTTCGGCGTGACGTGGAAATCGTCCTGAACGAACCCCGCCAGGTCCCAGTAGCGCGTGGGATATTCTCCCACCAGGGTGTCCTGCCCCCAGTCCTGCGTGACTCCCAGCAGCAAGTCGGCCAGACCGTTCCCCCCGGTGCCCGTGGTGAGGTCCTGGGTGAAGGCGCTGCTAAAGTCAAAAAGACCGCGGGGAGCAGTCGTCTGGAAGAAGTTGCGCTGCTGGCGCCGGAAGTCCACGCCGAATTTCAGCGAGTGTTTTCCCCGCACCCAGCTCAGCGTGTCGGCGATCTGGAAGATGTTCTCGACCACGAATTCGGGCGTCCAGAGGGAGTCGCCCATGCCCGTGAATCCTGACACGCTGATGAAGGACAGGCCGGAAGAGGTCGGGTCGCCGCGGTTGGCGTTGGGAATGCCCAATTCTTGGGAGATGTTCGTTCCGAACTTCAGGGGTAGAGCCGCGACGTGAAAGCGGAAGTAGCCGCCGTGCAGGTCATTCAGCAGGTTGGCTCCCAGGGTGTGTGTCCATCCGGCGGCGGTGTGCTGAGCGCGGTTCTTGGATTGGCTCGGGCAGCAATCCGCTCCGCCCAGATCGCCCAGCGGGCCCGGCGAGATATCGTCAATATCGCCAAAACTGTAGTGCGCGAAAAGCTGGTCCTGGTCGCGCAATCGGTGATCCACCCGGATGTCGAAAGCGTCCTGATCATTTACCCGCGTCGGGTTCAACAGGTAGTTGTCAAAAAACTCCCCACCCGGACGGTTAGGAAGGGGATAGAGCTTCGTGACGTTCTCGCCCACGGTGTTGATGTTAGCGCAGTCCAGGGGGGAGGCGCTGGTGCAGAAGCCCGCAGGGGGAAGGACGTTTACTTGTCCCAGATACGAGATCGGATCCCGGAGAGGAACTATAGTTCCGTCCGAGCAGGCGAAGTCGCGGGTGGAGTAAGGATTAAACATCGTCCCTTCGTCGAAGAACGGGTCGCCCATCGCTGCATCAGCGCTCGGGCAGGGTGAAAAAGTTGAACCTGTCAGGCGATCCGTAAAGTTGCCCGCGCGTTCGTCCGCGTTGGGAACGGTCGAGACGTTCGTCAATCCCTTGCGGCTGCGGCTCCCCTGGTAATCGCCGAAGATGAAGGTCTTATCCTTGCGGATCGGCCCGCCCAGGAAGAAGCCGAATTGATTTCGCCGAAAGGGCGGCTTGGGGGTGTTGGGAGAGTCAAAATAATTGTGGGCGTCTAGCGCGTCATTGCGAATGAACTCGTAAGCCCCGCCGTGGACTTCGTTGGTCCCCGACTTGAGCACTACATTCACGGCCGCGCCGCCGCGGCCGAATTCCGCGCTCATCGAGTTCTCTTCGATCCGGAACTCCTGGATTGCGTCGGGGGGAGGCATGGCGATGACGCCGCCCAGCCCAAACTCGTTATTGTCCACGCCGTCAAGCAGAAAGTTGTTGTTCGAGACGCGCAGCCCGTTCACCGAAAGGGCTTCGTTGGCGCGCACGTTTTCAAATGCATTGCCGTCGACGTTTGTGCCGGAGGGCGGACCGGCGGTTGCCCCCGGGCCCAGATAAGCCAGAGCGATGAAGTTCCTCTGGTTCAGGGGGAGATCCACGATGCGCTTTTCGGTCTCGATGGTCCCGAGCGATGATGTCTCGCTCTGGACCAAAGGCGGGGCGCCTGTCACTTCCACCGTCTGTGTCATCGCACCAACCTGGAGGACAAGGTCCACTCGCACGACTTCGTTCACCCGTACCTGGACGTTCTCCTGCAAAGTTTTCTGGAACCCTTCTTTCTCAACCGCGACTTTGTAGGTGCCGATACGCAAGAGATTGGCGATATAGTTGCCGGAACTGTCGCTGACGAGTTTCGTGGATAGATTGGTCCCGATGTTGGTGATGGTGACGGTAGCACCAGGTACGACGCCGCCGCTCGCATCCGTCACGGCGCCGGCGATGGCGCCACGGTCAACCTGCGCCCAGGCGCCAATCGGCAACGAGAAAACCACGCTCAGCAGCAAGAGTGCTGAAACATACAGCGTCTTCTTGATGGAGTCACAGGTCATGGGAGCCTCCTGAATGTAGTGAAGACGTTCCGACCTGAACTGAAATCCAGACCCGACGTGGACAAAAGGTACCACAGATTGTCCTCGGGCGCAATATGAGGCGAGCGCAAGGAAGCCATGCAGGGCGCAGGACTGGAGGCGCCATATGATCCGCGGAGAGTTAGGGCCGTCGAGCCGGAGCCGGCAGAGCCTGGCCTACTTGCGAAGGGTTTGAGGTTGCACATTTGCCTTGGGCTGGACGCGGCTGCCGTCGGGCGAGGTCCCCGATTGCGCAAGGACAAATTGCTTGATGGCCGCGCGGCTGCGCGCCATTAGTTCGCGGCGGTTGCGGGTCAGTTCAGTGTATTGCGCTAGTTCCTTTTCTGCCCGGTCAAGCTGATTCAGGTTCCGATAGGTCTGGCCCAGCCGGTAGTGGGCCATCTCGGAGCGCGGATTGATGCGGACAACTTCGCTAAACTCCGCGACAGCTTTCTCGTTCTCCCTCTGCGCCACGTGCAGGTTGCCGAGTTCCAGGTGCGCGTCAGCGAAGTCCGGCTTCAATTCGATAGCCCGCTCGAGAAGCGGCTGGGCGAGTCGCAGATTCTCCGGCTGGGCGTTGGCCTGGCCGTATCGCAGGAGGAGAACACCATAACAATATTGGGCCTGCGCAGTCTGAGGGTAAAACTCAGCGAGATGCTTCACGCGAGGAAGTATCCTCGCGGATTCCGCGGGTGCCAGAAATGCCGGCAGCGAATTCCAGGCGGCGTATGCAGAGGCTGAAGAGGGGTCGAGTTCGAGTGCCGTCAGGAAGGCTTCCGCGGCTTCGAGATACTGACGCGTGCCGTAGTGAGCATAGCCCAGCCCCACGAATTGGCGAACTGAGGAGGGAAACTTCTGGCTCCCGACCCGGAAAACCTCCTGTGCCGGGTCGAAGGTGAAATGGACCAAATACTCCATCCCCAGATCAAAGTAGTACTGCTCGTTCGCGGGTTCGAGTTCCACGGCGCGCTGGTAGTCGCGCACCGCGCTGAGAGAGTCGCCCGTCGTCTCCTCGAGCGATGCCAACAGGCTGTGCAGCTCAGCCGTCGCCCGCTCCTTCAGAACCTTCCGGCCGAGATCGATCGCCGCCTGCGCCCGGCCGGCGCCACGGTATGCAATGACCAGATTGAAAGCCGCTGAATAGCTCGCGGGCTCAAGACGCAGAGTTTCTTCAAAATGCGGTACAGCCTCGGCGAACAATTCGCGCGACGCAAACAGCAGGCCCAGCGCGAAATGCTGTTCGGCGTTCAGTTGCGCCGGCGGGGGCGGCAGTGGTTGGCCCGCGGAAGGTGCATGCTCGTTCAAGGCGGCCCGCACTAACGAAGCGTAGAGTTCGAAAGCCTGGGGGGTGAGTTCGTAGGCGCGACGATACGACCGGAGGGCTGCGGCCGGGTCGCCGCGGTCCTCCGCGAGCACCGCCGCGAGGGCATAGTACTTGGCGGCGAGTGAAGGATCCCGAGGCGGGCGAATCTTCGCCAGCGTCTTCTCGGCCGCGCCGGTCTCCTTGAGTTCCCGCTGGACCCGTGCCAGCTCGCAAGTCGCTTCGATGTCCGCCGGTCTCACCGCCAGCGCTCTTTCGATATACGGCTTCGCCTCCGCGAAATTTCGCAACGCCGTCAGGGTCTTCGAGATTCCAATGAGCGTCGAGAAGTTGCGCGGTTCGTGCTTGAGGGCCTCGCGAAATGAATCCGCTGCTTCGCGCCCGCGTCCCAGCTGGACCAGCAGCGTGGCGAGGTTGTTGTAACCCAACGCCGCCTGCGGTTGAAGTTCAATCACCTTGCGGAAACTCGCTTCGGCCTCCTGGAAGTTCCCCCTGCGCGCGCTCGCCAGACCACGTAGATTGTGGAGCGCGGGATTACGGGGATTACGCGCGAGGGCGGCGTCAATCGCCGTCAGGGCTTCCTGGGTCTTGCCGCTCTCGAGAAGGCGAAAGGCCGTGTCGTACTCTGGCGTGCTTGGGGTCTTGCTTGCCTGTGCCGGACGGGGATGACACCACGCGGCGATGGGCCATAGCGCGATGAGCAGGATCGCATGGCGAGTCGGTTTGGCGATGCTGGCCACAGTCAAAACTCTTCCTGCGCGGTGATTCCTTTACCTTCCTGGATGGTTATGGAACGATTGGCGAGGACGCGCGCCAGAGTTTCCTTGGCGCCGCTCAGCCAGCGCACCTCGATGCTCGCTTCCTTGGCATCGCCGAGGCCGAAATGCAGCCGCAAGTCGTTCTGTGAGCAGAAGCTCCCGCCGCTTCGGACTTCCTGCATCTGACGGCGGCCCGTCGTTTCTGCCATTACGCGTGAGCCGATGGCCGAGCGATTGGTCTTGGCGCCGACGAGCTTGACGAGTAGCCACGAGTTGGATGTCGGCGACTCATTGCGAAGCAGGGTCGGCCGGTCGTTCAGATTGTTGATGACAATGTCGATTTGACCGGTGTGAAACAGGTCGCCGAACGCCGCCCCCCGACTGCAACGCGACCGGGCGAGGCCGGGACCGGCCTGTTCCGAGATATCCTCAAATCGTCCGTTGCCCTGATTGCGCAGCAGGAATTTTCTTCCTTCTTCCGGTCCCATCGCATGCGGGGTGCCGGGCGGATAGATCGGGCCGCTGGCAATCAGAATGTCCGGTCGTCCGTCGTTGTCGAAGTCGAGGAATGACGTGCCCCACTTGACGGTTTTGGTTAATCCGGCGAGTCCCGCGGGAAACGTCACGTCCGTAAAGAAGCCGTTGCCTTCGTTGTGGAACAGCGCCGGGGTTTCATCCGAGAAGTTGGTCTTGATCACGTCGAAAAGACCGTCGCCATCGTAGTCGCCGGTGTCGACGCCCATTCCCGCCTGGGTGCGGCCATTGAGGTCGAAGGCGACACCCGCCAGCAAACCGGTCTCGCGGAACGTCCCATCGTGGTTGTTCAGGAAAAGGAGACTCGCAGTTGAATCGTCGGCCACGTAGATGTCGGGCCAGCCGTCGTTGTCATAGTCGGCCACGCAGGGAGTGAACCCGTAAGCGGGTTCCGGCTTCCAGATGCCGGCTTGCTTGGAGACGTCCGTGAAAGTGCCATTCCCGTTGTTGTGGTAGAGGAAATTGCGCGTCCCCTCGAGCCCCGCCACACCGTAAAGGACCGGCGACTGTTCTCCGACCAGCGACGGATTGCTCTCATAAAGGACCCGGCCATATTGATGCCCCACGTAGTTGCTCACGAACAGATCGAGGTGGCCGTCACGGTCATAGTCCAGGAAAGCCGCACCCGAATTCCAGTGGTCTTCGGGCTGGAGGAGGCCCGCTTCGCGCGTGACGTCTGTGAAGGTTCCATCGCCGTTGTTGCGGTAGAGCACGTTCTCCCCGTAGTAGGTGACGAACAAATCAAGGAAGCCGTCGTTGTCGTAGTCGCCCACGCAAACGCCCTGTCCCCACCCGTGTCTCACCAATCCGGCCTTTTCGGTGATGTCGGTGAAAGTCCCGTTCCGATTATTTCTATACAAATGGTTGGTTGGCTCCTGACCCTTTGGGAATCCGTTGAGCCCCCAGCCGTTGACGATGAAGATGTCGAGCCACCCATCGTTATCGAAATCAAAGACGGCCACCCCACCGCCCGTGGTGGTCAGAAGGAAATCTTTGCTCTCGTGACCTGCGATGACGGTCCTGGCGGTCAGGCCCGCTTGCTCGGCAACATCGATGTAGTGAGGAAGGTAATCGGAAGGCCCTGGGGACGCGGGAACATGGGAAACGAGATTGTGGACAGGAAGAAGGGAGCAACCGGCAGCTTGAAACATCCTGGCTAGGAAGCGGCGTCGATTCACGAAGGGGATTATAACGGCACCTGCGCTGGAGAGGTACTGTGCTGTGAGGTCGCCGCGCTGAAGGATCGACGAGTCTGGCCGCGGTCGGGCTGCGTGCGGCGCGAGTGCACCGGGCAGGATTACTTCATGGCCTGCTAATTCCGCACGGAGAATTTGTAGACCGTGCGCGACTCGAACACCTTGCCCGGCCTCAGAATTGTTGATGGGAAGCTGGGCTTGTTAGGGGAGTCTGGAAAATGCTGGGTCTCCAGGCAGAAGCCGGACCGCTTCTTGTACACGTGCCCGCCTTTACCGGTGATACTGCCATCCAGGAAGTTGCCCGTATAGAACTGCACGCCCGGCTCGGTGGTGTGAACTTCCATCACTCGTCCGCTAGTCGGCTCGTAGACGTGGGCTGCCAGCGCCAGGCCTTCGCCTTTGCGATTAATGACGAAGTTGTGATCGTAACCACCGCCGAAAATCATTTGTTCATCTTTCTGCTCGATCCGGGCGCCGATAACTGTTGACTTGGTAAAGTCCAGCGCCGTTCCTGAGACGCTGGCGATCTGGCCGGTGGGGATGAGCGTTTTATCAACGGGAGTGAAATGATCGGCATTCAGCACGACTTCGTGGCCGAGGATGTCGCCCTTGCCCTCTCCAGCCAAGTTGAAATAGGTGTGGTTCGTCAGGTTGACCGGGGTCGCCTTGTCGGTGGTGGCGTGATAGTTGAAGATGAGCTCATCCTTTTCGGTCAGGGTATAAGTAACCTTCACCGATAAGTTTCCAGGGTAGCCCTCTTCACCGTCGCGGCTTGTGTAGGTGAACACGACGCCGATGCCGTCTTGGTGCTCGAAAGGCTCGGCCTTCCAGACCACTTTGTCGAAACCCTTCAGACCGCCGTGCAGGCTGTTGGGGCCGTTGTTGGTGGCAAGGTTGTATTGCACACCGTCCAGCGTGAATTTCCCGTTGCCAATGCGATTCCCGTACCGCCCGATGATCGCCCCAAAGTAGGGAGTCTTGGCGAGATAACCCTCCAGCGAGTCGTAGCCCAAAACCACGTCATCGAACTTCCCGTCCTTGTCCGGAACTCGCAATGAGATGATGATTCCTCCATAAGTAATCGCGCGTAACTCGATGCCGTTCTTGTTGGTCAGGGTGTACAGGTCGACGGCCGTACCCTCGCCCGTCTTCCCGAAGGCTTCTTTCTTGATCATATGCGTCCCTTTTGGTGGAGATTGCAGCCCATAAGCGGGCCACGCGAGGAGCCACACCAGGCCCAGAGAGAGGAAGGCAAAGCGTTGCTTGGTCATCGTTACTGGGGCCGGATACCCGGAGTCAGGAACCGCACGCTCGACCTTTCGAAGTAAACAGAGAAACTCACTTCCAACAACCTGCGAAACGGTCGAGAGGCATTCTCACAAGATAGCCGTCGCCCGTCAAGTGCCCGTTCAAGGTCAACCGTTGAACCAGCGCAAAAAAGCCAGTCGTGAGGCTCTGGAGGATGTAAAGATAGGCCATCTCACCAAGATGGTAGGCCCGTGGGGACTCGAACCCCAGACCTCTGCCGTGTCAAGGGAAATCCACTCTCCATAACCCTTCACACGAGGATACAAGACTCTTTACCTTGCACTATTTGACGTGGAAGAGGAACACGCGTCGGATTTGATAAAGGTAGGTACCTATTACGCTTTCTACTACAACCTGTGCAATGCCCCCCTCAAGTCTGGACACTCAGAGTCTCGGGTTTTTGGGTCCCCTCTGACCCTGAGAAAGGCCTCCCGGGGAGTGCGGTCGCGCGGCCCCCGATGCGGTCGGTTGTGATTGTGCTTCCAGAGCGAACGTCCGATGAGGTCCCGGGTTTCTTTGCTGTCGAGGTACTCCGCCAACCCAATCGCCTTGCCCGTCTCGGCCCACATCCAAGAGGCCCTGATCATGCCTACCTCGTCCCCATTCTTTGCTTTTCGGAGCGATCCTAATAAGTGAAACTGAAGCTCAGTTCGAGCTCAAGAAGGTCTTGGAAGCAGTCGCGGGGTCGCCTCTCTCTATTGCTCGGAGTCAGGCAAGCCTCGATGTTGGGCCCATTTTCTGGCCTCCGCTTCCTGGGGAAGCGTCATCCCGGCCAAATAGAAGCTGTAGATCGGACCGCCAAGGCCTAAGGGGCGGCGACGGTGGCGAGTTTTCGAAGCTCGGGGAGCTGAAGTACAATCACCGACCCACGGTTCAGACGAATCCATCCCCGATGCCTGAAATCGCCTAGTACTTAGTTGCACTAGTAAGCGTTATATGTCAGACTGCCGCCATGAGCAAACAAGCGGCAGTGATTTCTCTTGATGCGGAGGAAGACAAAATCCTTCGGCAGTGGCTCCGGGCCGGAACCAC
>Ga0315284_10014989_pt1 | contig 11019 bp, 10 predicted proteins | sample YL17G09_16_MG_FD_203696 | JGI IMG/M metagenome (GOLD analysis project Ga0315284, IMG submission 203696) | Sediment microbial communities from Yellowstone Lake, YNP, Wyoming, USA - YL17G09_16 | ecosystem: Environmental > Aquatic > Freshwater > Lake > Sediment | place: USA: Wyoming | collected...
TTCCGAAACGGCATCCCGCTCCCGCTGAACGAGCTGAGCATCGCCGACCGACTCTCCGCGGCGGGCTATGAAGTCGGCTACATCGGGAAGTGGCACCTCGCCTCGGACAAGGATCACAAACTCGCAGCCAAGCCGATTCCGCCCGAGCGGCGCGGAGGATACCGCGATTTCTGGCTCGCATCCGACGTGCTGGAGTTCACGTCCCATGGCTACGACGGGCACATGTTCGACGCGGACATGAAGCAGGTTGACTTCAAGGGCTACCGGGCCGACTGCGTGACCGACTTCGCGCTCGATTATCTCCGAACCCGCGACCGGAAGCGGCCGTTCTTCCTCTTCGTCTCGTACATCGAGCCGCATTTCCAGAACGATCATAAGCACTTCGAGGGGCCGAACGGCTCGAAGGAGAAATACAAGGATTTCGACGTGCCCGGCGACCTGGTCGGCACGGAGGGCGACTGGCGCGAGGAGTTCCCCGACTACCTCGGATGCTGCAACAGCCTGGACTACAACCTCGGCCGCCTGAGAGATGAGCTGGAGAAGCTCGGACTGGACGAGAACACGCTCGTCTTCTACACGAGCGATCACGGATGCCATTTCCGGACACGAAATGCGGAGTACAAGCGCTCGTGCCACGAGTCGTCCATCCGCATACCGATGCTCGCATACGGCCCGGGATTCACCGGCGGGAAGGTCGTGAAGGATCTGGTGAGCCTGATTGATCTGGCTCCGACGATCATCGCCGCGGGAGGAGTCTCGAAGCCTCCGAGCATGAGGGGCCGCCCGCTCCAGGAGTTGGTCGAGGGCAAGGCGAAGGATTGCCCGGAGGACGTGTTCGTCCAGATCAGCGAGAGCGGCACCGGTCGAGCGGTTCGGACGGACCGCTGGAAATACTGTGTGTGGGCGGAGGGTCACGCGACTCCGGCCAGCGACGAGTACACCGAGCAGTATCTCTACGACCTCGACGCCGATCCCTTCGAGCGGAACAACCTCGTCCGCGACCCGAAGCACGCCGCCGTCCGCGCGAAGCTCCGCGCGCTCCTCCTCCGCCGCATGACCGCCGTCGGGGAGAAGAGGCCGAAGATACTCCCGGCTCCCGAGGCCACGTGATATCGCCCGGCCTCTCAGGAAACTAGGAAGATACGAGTGGAAACGCGCGTCATCACTGCAGCGCCCCCTGACCGCGAAACCCGCGAGAATCCCCGCCCGCGAAAAAACTCTTGACAAAGTTATGGGCATATGCTAATATCATCTCAGATTGAATCGGAGGTGAGGCTCATGCCCAGACCGGTTTGCTGCAGGAGAATCGGCATTTCGCCGGGATTTCGTTGCTTCGGCCCACACGGCGGGCATCAGTGTGATGAAGATGACATCGTGCTCTCGGTGGACGAGTTAGAGGCTATCCGGCTCGCGGACCTGGAGGGCATGTACCACGAGCAGGCCGCCGAGGAGATGGGAGTCTCCCGGCAGACACTCGGCAGGATCATCGAGTCGGCGCGCAAGAAGGTCGCGCAGGCTCTGGTGAACAGCAAGAATCTCAGAATAGAAGGGGGGAATGTGAAAATGGAGAACTCAAGGCAATTCGAGTGCTACGAATGCAAGCACACCTGGGAGCTTCCGCACGGGACCGGTCGTCCCGCGGAGTGTCCCCAGTGCAAGAGCGCGAACATCCATCGCGCGGCTTCGGACCGAGGTTGGGCGCGCGCCGGGAAACCCGGCCCGGGACCATGCGGCCGAAGAGGCAAGGGATTCGGTTGTGGCCGTGCAGGCCAATAGAGAACCAGGAGGAAAGACATGAGAGTAGCAGTTGCATCGGAAGATGGGACCGACGTGTCCCAGCACTTTGGACGAAGCTCATGCTTCATCGTTTATGAGATCGAGGGTGAGGTCCTGAAGTCGCAAGACATCAGAGCCAACACTTTCACCGCGCACGCTCGGGGGGAGTGCGAAGGTGGCGAGCACGCGCATCACGAACACAGCCACGCCTCCATCATCGAGGCGCTCCGCGACTGTGATGCCGTGCTGTGCCGCGGCATGGGATGGAGAGCGGCCGACGAGCTGTCTGCCGCCGGAATCAAGCCCATCATCGTGGCAGGCAGTTGCAGTCCGAGCGAGGCGGCTCTGATGTATGCGCGAGGCGAGCTGCCCGAATACGCGAACTTCTGCCGCTGTGACAGGTGATCGGGAAGAGGATCGGAGTTCAAGGTTGCAGGTTACCGTAACCAGCGGGCCACAGCCCTGAACTCCGGCATCCCGGTCTCCGGAGAGTCCCCCCTCGTCATCGTGAGTAGACGCTTCAGACGGACTGTCGCCGTCTGGAGACGCCTCCCACGAGAATAAGGCGAAAGGTCCGGTGCGGTGACCAGGGCATGAAGATGCCGGACCATGCCGGCGCTACACGGGCTGCATGGGCATTGTGAGCACCCAGCAGTCGTCGTCGCCGGCGGGCTTGACCAGGAACGACTTCAGCGGCTCGTTCGCGCAGAACTCCAGCTTTTCGTCCGGCCCAAGTCCGAGAGCCCGAACCGCCTGCTCCACGTAGATGATATTCGCCGCGATGACCAACCTCTGTGTTCCGAGGGGGAACTCCGCCGGGAACGAGCCGCTGACGTCCCAGGCCACGCCGCCATCGGGTGCATCGCCCCCGCGCAGAGTGATGCGAGCCTCCTCCGGCGCATGACCGCCATCGGCGAAAAGAGGCCGAAGATCCTGCCTTTGCATAGTCCCTGACTGTGATTCTCTCCCCTACCTTCTCCCTCGGCAGGAACAAACCCGCGGAAGGTGAATACCTAGAACGGAAGGACGCCGTCGCTCGGGAGATCGGACATACGCTAAGTGACGAGACGCACGACGGTGTCAGGCCGGATCAGGAGATCGGGCAATGACCGACTTGCAGGACTTGGACAAATGGATAGCCGGGTGTGAGAACGAGCACGTTGAGTTCAAAGAGGCGAAGCAGAACTTCGACTATGAGAAGCTGGCAAAGTACTGCGTCGCCTTGGCCAACGAGGGCGGGGGTACACTGGTGCTCGGCGTGACGGACCAGGCGCCGCGGCGGATTGCCGGCAGCCAGGCCTTCCCGAACCTGGAGAAGACGAGGTCACAACTTCTGAACTGCCTGCACTTCCGCGTGGATGCCGAAGTGGTACGGCACCCGGCGGGTCGCGTGGTTGTCTTCCAAATCCCCTCCCGTCCCGTCGGCACGCCATTGCAGTACCACGGGGCATATCTGATGCGGTCCGGCGAGTCTTTGGTAGCGATGACGCCGGACCAACTCAAGCGGATTCTCGCCGAAGCACAGCCGGACTTCTCATCGGAAATCTGCCAGGGTGCCTCGTTGGGTGACCTGGATCCCGCGGCCATTGCCACCTTTCGGGATCTATGGCGTCGAAAGTCAGGCAATACGGTGCTCCCGAACGTTCCAGACGTGCAACTCCTCAAGGATGCAGAGCTCCTTTTCGACGATGGCGTTACCTACGCCGCTATGATCTTGTTCGGAGGTCATACTGCCCTCGGGCGTCTCCTGCCCCACGCAGAGGTCATATTCGAGTACCGCTCCTCCGATGCCTCAATCCCGTTCCAGCAGCGCAGAGAGTTTCGCGAGGGCTTTTTCCTGTACTTCGACGAACTGTGGAGACTCATAAACCTCCGCAATGACCTGCAGCATTTCCAGAGCGGGCTGTTCGTTTGGGACATCGCGACGTTCAACGAGCAGGTGGTTCGTGAAGCCGTGCTCAATGCCATCAGTCATCGTGACTACCGCCTGGGAGGATCGGTTTTCGTTCGGCAGTTTCCCGCAAGACTGCAGATAGTCAGTCCCGGCGGACTGCCGGAGGGAATCACTCCTGAGAATATCGTTTATCGGCAAAACCCACGAAATCGCCGCGTCGCTGACGCGTTGATGCGTTGCGGCCTTGTTGAGCGGTCGGGACAAGGGTTTGACAAGATAACGGTGGAATGCATCATGGAGAGCAAGCCGCAGCCGGACTTCACTGGCACTGACGCTTATCAGGTTTGCCTTACGTTACAGGGGACGGTGCAGAATCTGGATTTCCTCCGGTTCCTCGAACAGATCGACAGCGAAACCCGCCATGCCTTCGGGGTTGAGGATTTCCAGGTCTTGGATCTCATCAGTCGCGACCAGCGAATACCGGAACACCTGAAGCGCAGGACGGCGTCGCTGGAATCCTGCGGGGTCATCGAGAAGGTTGGCCGCGGACGCGGCAGGAAGCACATTCTTTCAAGGCGATACTACATGTTTCTTGGCAGGCCAGGCGCATATACACGCGTCCGTGGCTTGGACAGAGACCAGAACAAGATGCTTCTATTGCAGCATCTGCAGCATCACAGCAAGGGCATGATCAAAGAATTCGAAGAGGTGCTTCCCTCTCAAAGCCGGGGCCAGATTCACAGGCTGCTATCGGAACTCAGGAATGAGGGGAAGGTGTGCTACGTTGGGGCGCGCAAGGGCGGATACTGGGAACTCGCCACACAATAGCGCTCGATTCTCCCTTGGTTTGCTGCACACGCAGAATAGTGTTGACCTGCGGTCTTGTTGCGCGGTTTTTGCCGCGTTTGGTCGGTATTACCTCCTCGACTTGTCTAAGCAATCGAGAACAATCCCCGTTCGAACTCGCGGGTTTACCGCACTTTTTATCGCATTTTTATCACGTTTTGCCACGTTTTACCGCTTTTACCGACTTTACCGCACTTCACCGAACTTCACCGAACTTTACCGAACTTTACCGAACTTTACCGCATTTGTCCCCATCTTTCATCATTCTTCGTCTCTCCGCACGGACGTGAAAGCTACTCCTGGGGCGTAAACCCCTGAATGCGCCATGCCCAAAGGAAGGTTGGGTATTGACCTTGCCAGGAAGGCAGGAGTTGGCAGCGCCGGCGTCTCGCCGGCTTTCGAGCATGCCGGTCCGCCGCGGCGGACCGGCGCTACATGGATTATTCCTTCGCGGGCTGCATGGGCATCGTGAGTACCCAGCAGTCGTCGTCGCCGGCGGGCTTGACCAGGAACGACTTCAGCGGCTCGTTCGCGCAGAACTCCAGCTTTTCGTCCGGCCCAAGTCCGAGAGCCCGAACCGCCTGCTCCACGTAGATGATATTCGCCGCGATGACCAACCTCTGTGTTCCGAGGGGGAACTCCGCCGGGAACGAGCCGCTGACGTCCCAGGCCACGCCGCCCTCGGGCTTGTCGCCCGCTCGCAGGGTGATGAGGCCGTCCTCAGGGGCGAGGATGATGACAAGGCGATTCTCGGGCATCTCCCCACACCGGGTGAGCCTCTCGATCGCCGCCAGCCAGTCGCCCGAGCGCGCGACAGACCTCAGCGCCCAGTCCGAGGGAATCGCGCGTTCCCAGCTTGGGTAACTCGCCTCGATGAGCGGAGCGCGTATCTCATTTCCATTGAGGCGCAGCACGGTCTCGTCGCCGGAGATCGAGAGCTTCCCTTTCCGAGCGTCGGCGTGGCTGTCCCGCAGAATGCGCCCGAGGTCGGCATTGATCAGCGCAGGGCCGATGCCCTTCAGGGAAGGCGATGCGTATCGGAAGATGCGATGCCCATCCGCGCCCACAAGCTCCCCGTTGCCGTTGAAAAACACCGCGTTGAGTGTCTGTTTCTCGGGCTCATCGGTATCCAAGGCGCAGGTCGCCGCGTGGCGCAGGGCATCCAGATCTCGAGCATTGAGCTTCCATCCGTTCGAAGTAGTTGCCATCTCGTGTAATTCCTTTCTCAGAGTGTTCCGCGCGCGGTCCAGACGGCCGCGCACGGCCCCGACCGGGATATCGAGCAGGAGAGCCGTCTCGCGGTAGTCATAGCCATCGAGGTAGTGCAGGCGGACGACATCGCGCTGATCGGCGGTGAGGGAGGAGACGGCATCCGCGACAGCATCGCGAATGGCATTTCGACGCGCGGCTTCGGCATTTCCGCCGGCCGAATCGGCTTCCTCATCATCCAATGAGAAGAGCGTCGGCTGCGTGAAACGGCGCCGGTGCCACATGCGGCCCTCGTTTCGGACGATGGTCACGAGCCAGCCCGCGAACCGCTCCGGATGCGCAAGCTGGTGAAGGCGCTCACATGCGGCGACGAAAGCTTCCTGGGTGAGGTCATCGGCATCTTCGGGAATGGCCGCGAATCGGCGTGCCGCCCGCAGAGCCGTTTTGTAGTGTCGGCGCACCAGCGCATCGAACGCCCGCAGATCGCCCCGTCTGCTCCTGATGACCAGTTCCGCATCGGTCTCCATCTGATTCCCCGGTCCGGTGTTCTACTCCTAGAGATGCGCTGGGCGGCCGGATGTTCACGCACGATGGTGGGATTTCGTCTTAGGAAACCAGGAATGCAGGAAGCCTGCGCTATCCGACAAAAAGGCCGGGCTCGCCCGTTCGACGAACTCGGCCGGTTCGAAATGGCTTTTTGCTCTGAGTCTATTCTAGCACAACGGAGGCCCTCCGGTCAAATCCGAGGGCGATCGGCAGAATCGGGTAGCGCCGGCGTCTCGCCGGCATTTCTCGGGAAGCCGGCAGGATGCCGGCGCTAGCTCGTCGCCATCAGCGGTTGCCGGTCAATCCGGCAACCTGAAACCTGGAACCTTGAACCTGCATCCATGAACCGCTATACGCGCCAGGGGGCGCGCGCCGGGCGGGCGAGGTATCCGTTCGCCTCGTCGTCGTTCACGAACTCCTCTTTCACGGGATCCCAGTCCAGCTTGCGGCCCCCGAGCCGGAGCGAGATATTCGCGAGATGGCACGTCGTCACGGAGCGATGCCCGATCTCCGCGTCGCAGATCGGCTGCCGGCGGGAGCGCATGCAGTCAACGAAATCCTTCGCGTGGTTGTCCGACTTGTAGAGCCTGATCGCGTTCGCGGGCAGCGGCTCGTCTAGGAGCTTCTTGTCGCTCGCGTCTATCCGGCCTCGGCTGACGAAGATCCAGCCCTCATCGCCCTCGAAGAGCGCGCCGTTCTCGCACTTGTTCGTGGAGAGAAGGCGAATCCCGCCGGGGTAGATGTAGGTCACGTCGTAGTCCGGGACGGTGTTGTAGCAATTGAAGCGCGCTTCGGGCGGCTTGCCGGACGCCTGCACCTGGATCGGGCCGGAGCGGTCCGTGCCGAGCCCCCACTGCGCGATGTCGTTATGATGCGCGCCCCAGTCCGTGAGCATCCCGCCGGAGTACTCGAGCCACCATCGGAACGAGCCGTGGGTACGCTCGGGAACGTAGTCCGTATAGAACGCCGGGCCGAGCCACATGTCCCAGTCGAGATCGGACGGCGTCGGCTGAGCCTCGAACGGCCCGCCGGTCGGCCCGCCCGGAAGTCCGGCCGTGACCTTCTTGATGCGACCGACTCGCCCGTTTCGCACGAGCTCGCATGCCAGGCGGAATCGGTCTTCGGAGCGCTGCTGGCTCCCGGTCTGGAAGACGCGCTTCGTCTCGCGCCAGACCTTCACGAGCTTCTTGCCCTGGTCAATCGTGAGGGTGAGCGGCTTCTCGCAGTAGACATCCTTACCGGCTTTCATGGCCGCGATGCAGATGTACGCATGCCAGTGATCGGGCGTGCCGATGACGACGGCGTCAATGTCCTTCCGCGCCAGGAGCTCGCGGAAATCCTTGTATCCCTTGCAGTCCGCGCCGAACGTCTCGCACGCTTCCTTCATGTGGATATCGTCCACGTCGCACGCCGCCACGACCTTCACTCCGGGCTGGCCCGCGATCGCTCGGGTATCATGCAGCCCTTGACGATACCCACCTTTGCGCCCGCCTGGGCCGATCACGCCGACCTGAATCGTGTCGTTCGCGCCGATCTTCCGCCCCTTTGCCAGGGACTTCTCGTCCCCGGACGCCTCAGCTTCCTTCGCAAACCACGACGGCAGACCGACCGCGGCAAATCCGGCGATCGAGCCTGTCAGAAACCTGCGCCTTGAAATCTCCATATCCTTATCCAAACCCACGAGAGAACCTCCGTTGCCGATCATGATTGGAATTACCGAGGTTAGGTTCGGCCCTCCCGGGCGCCATTCCTCTTACTCATACTCGTACTCATACTGACACTCGGGAAGGGCGAAGCGTGCCCCGAGAATCGGAGCGTGCTTCGCCCCTACGCGAACGTCTGTATTCGTCACTCGACCGAAGCTCAATCCATCAGATTGTCTTTCACGATGTGCCCGCAGTTCTCGTCGTAGACGAGGGACTTCTCTACGTTGTGCCGGAAGTTGTTGTCCTTCACGATCCAGTCCCGGCAGCCGCGCCCGATGATCAGGCTCGACTTGTGCTTCAGGGCGCTGGAGTTCCAACTGAAGATCTGGTTCTGGCAGAAGGTTATCTCGGCGGCATCGTAGGCTTCCACCGCGGGAAACGCGCCGGACTTATCCTCGGAGTTCGTGTGGATCGTGTTGCCGGTGATGATATTGAACCCGGACCAATCGCCGCCCTTCGGATCGCCGATGATCACGCCGGTCTCGCGGCTGTTTTCGAACCTGTTGTTCTCGATGCGGTTGAAGCTCGCGCCGGGGCCGAGCCTGAAGGCGTTCACATTGCCCCAGTGGTAGTTCATGGTATACGTCCCGGCGGAGGAGTGATCGAGAACGCATCCGGTTCGCGGGAACTTGCTGTGCGTGCCGAACTGGTTGCCGGTGATGTAGAAGTCGTTGTTGTGGAAGCTGTAGAGTTGGTCGCGGCGATTGCCGATGAAGTGGCAGTCGCTCACCGTATTCGAGGACATCGGTGACTTCGGATTCCCCTCGAATCTGACGCCGCTCTCCGGGAACTCGCAGATCCGGCAGAAGTCCACCGTGCACGAGCTGGTGTCTTTGAAGATGATGCCTGAGCCGGTCTTCGCGGCAGGATCGCCGACCATGAGAAGGTTCTTCACCGTGCAGAAATGGCTGTTCGTGAAGCGAATGGCATCACCATCGCCGCGCTTTCGGATGATCGTGTTCCATCCGCTGCCGACGATGTTGACGGTATTCTTATCCTGGATGACGAGAGTCTTGTCAATCTCGTACGTCCCCGGCGCGAGGACGATGGTCGCTCCGTCCTTTGGTGCGTTGTTCACGGCCTTCACCAGTGCCGCCGCCGATGAGACGTTGTAGAGCCCCGAAGGCTTGGCATCGGGCGATTTGCCCCAGGATATGCTTGCGATGAGCAGCAGGGGGACCGCGAAGAGAACTGCCCTGTGAGGGCCGGGGTCTATGCGGGTCAAGGATACACCTCCGTGGGCGTCAATTGCGAATCAGGCGTTGAGAATGTCACCGGGGGTCTTGCGTTGAAGGTCGGTCCGGTCGAAGTCGGTGTCGAAGCTGAGGAAGGTATAGTCGTACTTCTTCGCGGCGACGTACTGGTACGCGTCGTCGAAGTCAAGGCCGTGGCGCTTGCGCGCGCCCAGTACCGGAATGAGGTCAGCCGGGGTGAGACGGACTACCCTGACCCCGGAGCGCTCCACGGTGTCGGACAGAAAATCCGCGAAAACCTCATCCTTCTTGGCCCTGGTCAGGTACAATGCGATCGAGTACAGCGAGAAATCCGTGATCGCCAGTTCCTGAGGCCGTGCCCCACCGAGAAAGGCTCTAACCTCGTCCGCCTTCTCCTGGCCCAGCAGCGCTTCCAGCCAGACGCACGTGTCTAAGAGGTACATTCGTCACACCACATGTCCCGAATCTTATGCTGAAGCTCCACCGACGTATACTCATCTTTCATATCGCTCAACGCGCCAGCCCAATCCAGCTTCAGTTTCGCTCGCTTTCGCGGCCTGTACTTCTCCATCAGGAAGTCCACGAAGTCCTGCACTTCCTGCTGCAACTCCGGCGGCAATCCGTTGATTTTCTCTTCGATCGTGGCCATGGGTCGATCTCTCCCTTCGGCTCCATTGTACCGCATTTCAGCCCGCGGAGTATAGGTAAATCTCACGCGGTCAGCGCTTCATCAATCCGCCTGAGCATATCGGCGTCGAAGTCCAGGTTGGTCAACACTGAGACGTTCTCTTCGATCTGGGAGACCTTGCTCGCGCCGATCAGCGCCGAGGTCACCCTCGCATCGCGAAGCGTCCAGGCGAGCGCCATCTGCGCGAGTGACTGGCCCCGCTCCTGAGCGATCTCACCCAGCTTCCGAACCTTCCGCAGCACATCCTCGGTGATCCGCTCGGGCTTCAGGAATCCCCACGGCTTCGATGCGCGCGAGCCCTCCGGTATGCCCCCGAGGTACTTGCTCGTGAGGAGGCCCTGCGCGAGCGGGCAGAACGCGATACACCCGATCCCCTCGGCTTCCAGGACGTCGAGCAGGCCGCCCTCGATGCCACGGTTCAGCATCGAATACGACGGCTGATGGATCAGGCAGGGCGTCCCGAGCTGCTGCAGGATCTTCGACGCCTGCTCCGTTCCCTCGGCAGAGTAGGATGATATTCCCGCATAGAGCGCCTTCCCCTGCCGAACGACATGATCGAGCGCGGCCATGGATTCCTCGACCGGTGTCTCGGGATCGGGGCGATGGTGGTAGAAGATGTCCACGTATTCGAGGCCCATCCGCTTCAGGGACTGGTCGAGGCTGGCGATGAGGTACTTCCGCGAGCCGAAGTCGCCGTATGGGCCGGGCCACATTCCCCAGCCGGCTTTGGTAGAGATGATGAGCTCGTCGCGGTATGGGGCGAGGTCGCTCCTGAGGACGCGTCCGAATGTCTCCTCGGCGGAACCCGGCGGCGGGCCGTAGTTATTCGCCAGGTCGAAATGCGTGATGCCGAGGTCGAATGCGCGGAGGATCATGGCCCGGGAGTTGTCGAAGTCGTCCACTCCGCCGAAGTTGTGCCACAGGCCGAGCGAGATCGCGGGGAGCTTGATCCCGCTTCGCCCGCACCGCCGGTACTGGATGCTATCGTATCGCGTTTCGGATGCGTTGTATGGCATGGTGTTCCTTTCCTCATCACTTCTCACAACGGCATCTCGCCAGCATGTGGCTGGATGTCGTGCAACCGCCTAAGAGCGTCGGCTCTAGCCATGGCCGGACAGCTCCTTCTTCAGCCATTGGAGC
>Ga0315284_10014991_pt1 | contig 11018 bp, 6 predicted proteins | sample YL17G09_16_MG_FD_203696 | JGI IMG/M metagenome (GOLD analysis project Ga0315284, IMG submission 203696) | Sediment microbial communities from Yellowstone Lake, YNP, Wyoming, USA - YL17G09_16 | ecosystem: Environmental > Aquatic > Freshwater > Lake > Sediment | place: USA: Wyoming | collected...
AGCACGGATGGGTGGTATAGAAAAATTTCAGAATTTGATGTTTCAAATAATTCATATTTATATGTAAAAGATCCTTTACATATGCATGATAATATGTTGGTGATGACAACTGGAAATATTCAAATTGCACAAAATAAATTTAATGCGTATAAAATATGGCCACTTAATATTTCTTTAATGGGTATAAATCCAGTTAAAGATATTGATTATACAGTTTATGATTCTAGTAATTTAGGGTTTAGAAGTCAATATTATTATAACAGAGAAGATGATATAAGCACATATAGTATTTCAATAAAAGCGGGATCTTCATATACATTAGATATTCCCGGTTCATATATTATTAAATATGGAACTGGTGATATTACACAAAATGGTGTAACTACATCTTATAGTGATTCATCTATATTTAATACATTTGATAGTAGTGTACACTTTTTAGCTATATCAAATACAAGTGTAACATATGCAATATTAGACGGTTCACATAATTATACAGGGTGTGATACATCTGTTTCTGAGGAAAATATATTAGATTATTACTATTCTAATATTTTATTGAAATATGGATTAACTATACCTTTAGTTTCTAAATGGGTTGGATGTGGAACAGATACTAGAAATAATCCATTAAGATTAATATTAAATTCTTCTTCTAATTTTATTGCTCAGGGGGAAAATCAAGAAATTTCATTTCCATCTTTTAAATATTTAACACCAGGCGAAAGAGCATGGGAATCTTATCTTTTTTATGATATTAATGATGTTCTTCAAGATGGATCAACATATTTAACATTTAAAGAAGCTATGTTACAATATCCATATACTGATTATTTTTCAAAATTAGTGTATTCAAATTATAATGTTGCTGGAACAAATTCTCGTTCATCTATACTTTATTATAATGGATATAAAAATACATTAGATACTCTTTTAACAGGATTAAATATTTCTATTAAAGTCAATAATAATGCTAAAAATACATTTGATGTTAAAAAATATGATAGATATAGATTTTCATTTATTTCTTCACCATCAAAAAATAAAAGTGATAAACATCCTATAGAAGTTATAATAAATGAAAATACTGGAACTATTTTGATGATATGGTATCAAGGTAATGATGAATTAAATTACAATATGAGATATTCTTCATTTTTACCAGGTAAATCATTATTAGATCCAACAAATAGTGGATTTATTACAGGAACACAAATTGATTCATCTTATTATTCATTTATTAAGACTCCATATTATGTAAATAATATGAGTATTGTAAGAAATAAAATCAATATATATGATCATCAATCTGTTTATGATTCAAGTATAGCAAGGCCATATGCACAATTAAATAAAAATTTAAACAGTTATCATTCTATTTGGAACGCATTTGGTAATAATTTAACTACAGGAGTATCTTTTGTTGCACCAAAATCTTATAATACATTTAAACAATATATAGATTATCAATATGTTCCAAATAGTAATACATTAAACAACAATGTTACTAATTATGGATATCGTTATAATAGCAATCAAAATTTATATACAAACAATACAACAAATCTAGAAACTTTAAAATATTTATTGAATCAAACCCGTGTTAATGTAATATATTACATATTAAGGGGTGATTATTTATTTACAACATATGATTTTATGGGTGTAAATCCATTTGCAATAAATATTAATTCACCAAGAAATTATCAAAATATGTACACATATAATGGGTGGTTTAAACCAAAATTTAATTCAATATTAGGATTTAATACAAATGAAGAATCAGATTTAATAGATATTGTTGATAGAGATTTTATGTTTAGCAACACTAATTTATTATCTTATAATGATATTCCTCAATTATGGTATAATAAGGTTGTTTCAACCGTTTCTTCTGTTGATATTGCTGCAGGAAATGCAATATCTTATGTTACAAATTATAATGTGTTTAAATCTTTATGGGATGATGATTATTATATACAAGATTCAATACCATTATCTGGATATAAATCTTCTTATGAATTATCATCATTTTTTGGATCAAAATTACCTAAATTACCAAATGAAATAATATTAGAAAATTGGAATATAGCTACATCAACAACATCTGAAACATCAACTGAAATAATTTTATCATTTAATTTAACTAACGCAATTTCAAATAAATTCATATCAAATCTTACCTTTACAAGTAACTGGGTGGGATTTAGTAATATAGATATTAATTCATATATAAAAAATAATATTATTACGTATTATAATGTGAGTCAACCTAAAATAAAAGTAGATTTTTACTATAAATCTTATGATGGACAATTATTACATTATGTATATGATTTAGCATTTATTAATGATGGCAAACAAAATTTTAATGGACAATTAGTGTATGTAAATGATGAATATACATATAAAATAATAATTCCTAAAACTGGAAGTTTTTCATATTTTATAAAATTTACATTAACTGAAAAATAAAAATATATAAATAAATTACACACATGAATTTCGAATATTCGTCAGGACAAGTAGGATACGGTATTAAAGGAGCAGATGGATCTGAAGGATTATCTGGGATGTCATTATATTTTACTGATTATGATCCATATGTTGATTTTGTAATTATTGCTAATGCTATTAATAATAATGAAACATTAATATCATCTATGCCAGTAGGCACAAAATTGTCTGGGGGAAGAAATTATGTGAATGGTGATTTATTTGTAGATTCACGTGGTCAAATATGGGTGATTAATGACACAACAAAAAGATACTCAATAACCCCAGGTAAATTAATGACAGGTGATTATTTTATTACAGATGGGGCTGTTACAACAAATGGGTTTTTTAGATATTGGAATTCAGATGCATCTGTTAAATATATTATCGATTCAGTTCATTCTAAAACAGCTAAACCTAATTATACATCATTACCACAAGAAATCTATGGAGTACTTCCTAAAAATTTTGTACGTATAGAATACTGTGATGTTGTAAATTCTCTACGTAATGCATTTACTGTTTATTCTGCGGGTGAAATGGAACTTGATGATGATCATAAATCATTTGCAATAGTCAGAGAATTATCTGGTAATACATTTAGAATAGGTAATATTAATGAATCTAATAGTGTAAGACAATCAAACATATGTTTCGATGTATCTTCATTAAAGAAAAATAGTGTTTTAATAGATGTTAATACACCCACAGGTGAAATATTATCAAATTCTGAAATTAAAAGTAATAGTTTATTTACAAATATTTTTAATCCTGCCCCCAATTCATTTATAGCATCTTCTAGTACTACAGACGCATCTATTGCATGGGTTTTATCTGATTTCACAACAGATCCATGTATATATGCAAATTTATATTTATATGAAAAAAGTCCTGTAAATATAGAATCTAATAGAATAAAAGTATTTCATAATTTAGATTCTAGTGGATATGTGAATCTTTCTAATGTGGTTTTAGACACAGTTTATGGATATTATATAAGTATTAATAAGAATGGTTGGATTAGAAAATCGTTAGTTAAAGAAGTTAAAATAGGTGAAGGAATTAAAACGTTAACTATAACTGCACCTATATCTAAAATTTTAGATGTATCTGCTAATGGTTCAATTAATGGGGCATCAACATATAATTTACAATTTGTAACTAATTCTTCTGATTGGAGTACAACTGCAGATTCTTGGATTAAACGTATACCAGTATCTGGAAATTGGTTATCTACTGCAACTGATGTTAGTGTGGATGTAAATACCGGAGGATATAGAGAAGGAAATATATATGTAACTTCGGGACCACTTATTGAATCTGTGTTAGTTAGACAAGAATCTGGATTACCATATTTATTAAGTTCTCCTTCACATATTATATTTAATCAATTTGGTGGATTATATCCTTTGTATTCAAATATGATAAGAGTTAAAGCATCTGCTGATGTTACATGGGATGTATATACACCCGATGGTTGGATAACTATTGTTAATTATTTTGGGGTTGTAACTGGTAGTGGAACATTTTCAATTATGGTAAATTCTGGTACTAATGCGTTGGGCACTGTTTATGTATATTCAGCAGATATTAGCACACATGTATATATTATTAGACAAACTATATAAAAATAAAATATATAAAATATAGAATATATTATGGAAAAATTTAGATATGCACCAGGGAAACCCGGTTTCGGCGGGAAAGGTAGTGATGGTTCTGTGGGAATTCAGGGCCTTTCTATGTATTTTACTGATTATGATCCATTAACTACAAAACCTTTGATTGATGCGGCTATTCAAAATAATTATACATTATGGTCTGGTTCAACTACTACATTACCAGATGGTAGAGTTTATGTTACTGGTGATCTATTTGTAGATGGTTTAGGAAAAGTATATGAAATTGATGTAGAAGCAGGCACATTTAGAGATACATTTGGAGTTTTAAATATTTCGGGGTATTTTACATCTGCACAAGTTTCATCTTCTGATGGATTTAACAGATATTATAATACAAACATTTATCCAAAATATATAATTGACAATGTTTATACTGATGGTACACCTGTTGCATATTATAATATACCTACCGAGATTTATAATATAATGCCAATAGACTTTACTAGAATAGAATATTCAAATGTTGCACAAGGAAATTATAATCCATTTACTGTATATTCAGCAGCAAAAATCGAAGATACTGACTTTAATTCGGAAGCAATTGCTATTGTTAGAGAAATTTCTTCAAACACTTTTAGAATTGGAAATATAGATTCTAATGGCAATGTAAGAAATGTTAATTTAATGTTTGACGTAAAATCATTAAGTCAAATAAAACAAGCTACAAATGTATTTAGTTATGATACACCAGAAGGCACCATTTTAACTAATTATGAAATAAATGCAAATGCATTATTTGATGGAGTTTTTTCATCATCACCTGCATCTTTTTATGCAACATATTCTTCAACAGATGTATCAATATTTTGGAATTTAGCACATTTTACTCCAGATACTGATATTAAAGCCGATTTGTATGTATACAGAGATATTTCAACAAATGGACAAACATTTAATTTATCAATAGATACATCTCAATTATGGCCTTATGTATTTAGTGATATTGATCCTGTTGCATCTCTTAATCTTACAGGTATTGCAGAAAATACAGCATTTAAATATTATATAAATTTTTCAAAAAACGGTTGGCAAAGATATTCAACTATTAAAAGCGTTACTACACAGCCTACTCCTTATTTGGTTGTAGATCCTTCACTTACTCGTGAATCTTCTGGCGGTCATTATGTAGCATTCTGTGTCAGTTCTAATGTAGAATGGAGTGCTAGATCTGTTGCAGGAACATTTATACGGGATATAAGTACAGATTATGCTTATCCTGCATCTGATACATCAATGTATGCAGGTCTAACTGAAAATATAGATTGTCCACCAAGAACTGGTATAATAGAAATAAGTTCTACAATTATGGGAGGCAATAGTCCAATATATGCTACAATAATTCAAAATGGTATATGTGTTCCTGTAACAGTTACTTTAACTGATGATAGTTCAAGTTATGGTGCAGGAAACAGTCCAACACGCGTTGATAAAACTAAAAATTCTTCTATAAATATTTCAGATATTCCCGCTGACACTACATTTGATGTATCAGTTAATTATACTTTAGAAATAAGAAATTATTATTCATATAGTGATAATTATATTACAAATATAAATTTACCTGTTGCATATGATAATACATATATAGAACTTACTGCAAATGGTAAGAGTAATGCATATAGTCATATACCACCGCAATGGATGGGAAGTTGTACATCTGGAACAACTGATACAACAACCGGTACATTTAGTATGTTTGATGTAAGTTTAGGAAATCTTCCAATATCTGCAACACTAAAAACATATGCATATTTGAATGGAAGTGCATTACATTATAGATTTTATGTAAAAGCATCAATAGATAGTATTTATATAACTAGAAAAACAGGAACTCTTATATATCCTACTTATATTATTTTGCCTACAAATGGTGTGATAGATGAATTGAGAACTAATTAATAATAAATTTAATTAAAATGGTAGAAGAAACTAAAAAAATAGATTGGAAAAAAATATGGAGCTTTATTAAAAGTAAGATATTTATAGTTTTAATTATAGCAGGATTAGTTATATTTAATGCCATGCAGTGTTCAAGAATTAAAGAACTTAAAAGACAGCAAAGAATAAGTGATCAAAATATAATTGCACTAAATGATTCACTTAGATATGAAAAAACCAAAAGTGGAGCACTTCAAGTTTCAATATCATCATATATTGCATCGGAAAAGGATTTAAAATCATTAAATAAAGAACTTTGGGAAAGAATTAAGGCTCAAGATGGCAAAATCATATCACTTGGGCATGCAATAGTGCAATTACGTCAAGATTCTGCATTTTTTGCACAACATGTTAAAGATTTAGTTAAAAAGATAGATCAATTAACAAAAATAGATGAAAACACATATGTTGCACCCTGGTCGTTAAGATATCAGTATGATTCAACCAATTTTGATGTATTTTCAGGTAAAACTTACATAGGGATAGGAAAAAAAGATCCTCTCGAATTAATACATCTTGATACTGAATTAACAAATAGGTTAACACAAATAGATTTAACATGGGGTCAAAAAGTAGAAAAAGATGTTTTACGTGTATTTATACAAAGTAATTATCCTGGTTTTACTGTTGCCCAAATGGAGGGAGTACTTATAGACCCTAACACAAATCCATATATAAAAAAATTACTAAAAGAAAAACATTGGTTTTCGGGATTTAGTGTAGGGGTTGGTGTAACCGGGGGATTTAATGTAACGACAGGTGGTTATGGATTAGTATTAGGACCGTCACTTATATACAATATATATAGTTGGTAATAAAAAAATAAAAAATAATGTCATACTTTACAGCAAATAATAAATACTTAATAGCAAATGAAAAATATTTATCAGGACCTTCATCTTTAAATGCCCTTGAATTAATATTTGATAATATAATAAATGCAAATAATATTGTTGGAGATGCTACGTCTGTTAATGATTGGAATACAGCATTCGATTCACCTGCATCACCTTTTACATCTGTAGTTGTAGATGTAAATACTGTTATGTTATATGGTGGAAGTAACATAACAGTTCCAAATGGCTTATTTAGTACTGATTATGATGAATATGGACATTTAGTTAGTATAATAGATAATACAAGATGTATAGTTGCAGCAGGATATAATTCTTTTGGAGATTATAATTTCACTTCTAATGGAACTATTCTTGAAACATCTATATTACCCGCATTAACTATTGCAGGTGAAGCATGTTTTTATTATTGTTCTTCTTTAAATTTAATTGATTTACGATCATTAACTGCTATAGGGGATTTTTGTTTTGAACACTGTGTTTCTTTAATTTCAATTAGTTTACCTTCATTAATTACAACGGGAAATACTTGTTTTTATTCTTGCACTGATTTAATTTCTATTAGTTTACCTATATTAATTGATGCAAGTGAAGAATGTTTTTATGGATGTTCGTCTTTAACTTCAGTTAATTTACCTGTGTTGAATACTGCTGGAAATCGAAGTTTTTATAACTGTCTTGCTTTAAATTCAATTAGTTTACCTTCATTAACCAGTGCTGGTGACTCTTTTTTTTCAGCTTGTACTGCATTAACTACTATTAGTTTACCTGTTTGTACAAGTTTAGGTACTTCGGTTCTTAATAATAATGTATTTTTAAATATTGTAGATAACTCAATAAATCTTACAATACCTTCATCTTTAATGAATTGTAATTCTGGTAATCCTGATGGTGATATTCAGTATTTAATTGATCCAATTCAGGGTAATACAGTAAACATAATTATTTCAGATGCAAGTATACCTTTATATGGATTATTATATAATTGGTATGCAATAGAATCTAGTATTTTAGCTCCTATTGGATGGCATGTTCCTTCATCTAGTGAATTTGAAATTTTAACTGATTTTTTAGAAGGTGAAGAGGTTGCAGGCGGTAAATTAAAAGAAGCAGGAACAACAAATTGGTCTGAACCAAATGAAGGCGCCACAAATGAATCTAATTTTACAGGACTCCCGGGTGGATTACGTTGTGAAATTACGGAAAGTGGAATATTTGCTTCAATATCTATTGAAGGATATTTTTGGACAACTACTGTTAATTTAGATCATAATGGAGCAGATGTACTTATTCTTGAAACTGCATCTGAAAGTTCAAACATAAATACAGATTCTTATTTAAATTTTGGTTTTTCCTTTAGATGTATACGTGATACTTCATCTGGATGGATTACAGGAGAAACAATATTTGATTATGATAGAAATAAATATAATACAGTTCAAATAGGAACTCAAATTTGGACTAAACAAAATTTAGCAGTTACACATTATAATAATGGTACAATAATTCCAGAAGTAACAGATGCTAGTTTATGGTGTGATTTATCAACTGGAGCTTTATGTGCTTATGATAATGATTGGAGTTATGTATTTGTTTAAAATAAATAAAATAAAAATATAAAATGAGTGTAAATATATCAAAATACATCCAGTTAAATGATTTTATACTATGTGAATATGAATTTAATAAAGATGGTGTTGAAACTAATTTAACTTCTCCACGTCTTGTAAATACAAATTTAGGATATAGATATTTTTATGAGAGTGATGGTGCTTTAGGTATAACAAATAATATTCTTCCATTAAACTCTGTACCTATAAATGTTGAAAGAACTAATTGGTTTTTAGATTCATCGAGTTATACTACTACATATCCCTTATATTGGGATTCATCTATATTAATAACTACTCCTAAATATACATGTGATACAATTAAAATACATATAGTATCAGGATATAATTTTGATGATATTGGAGGATTTCTTCTTCAAGTTAGAGCTTTAGATACATCATCATATTTATTAGATTTATCTAATTTTACATATGCAAAACAAAATCAAACATTAGGAAATAATGTAATTAAATTTTCACCTAATACTTTGTTTCTTGGTAATAGATTTTACGATAAATATGTAGAACTTAAAATTCCGTCAATACAAAATTTAGGTGGAGCAACATCTAAAAATATAGAATCTGTTTTAAGTATTGCATCATTAAGTGATGTTTATTTGACTTATAGTTCTATTGATGATATTGTTGATGATACGTATGTTATAAAAGAAATAGTAAATGTACAACTACCTGTCACAAGTGTTGCTGATAATTTTAATTGTTTTATTGCAGAATCTACGGCAGGAGATTTTATAGAATATTATGCAACATGGACAAATCTTATAATAGGAAATTATATTGGTGATATAGAAAGTGGAAGAATACGATTATACACTTCAAATAATCCTAATGATAATTATGAACAATTTACAGATATTTATGGTATAGATGCAAGAAAATGGGTACTTATTCATGAAATCTCTGTATATGAACATCTTGCGGGTATGGAAAGTACATCATTATTAACACAAAAATTTTCATTTACACAAGATGGTAATTTTTCATCTCCTAATTATTTTAGACCGATTATTCAAAATGCAGATATTGATACTTCATATACAATACAATATGTTTGTCGTTTAATGAACAGAATGGATGGTACTCAGATTATAAGAAAAGCATCTTTTTCATCAACAGATCCTAAAAAATATGGATTATATTTTACAAGATTAAATGTAGATAATTTAATACCATATAAAGTATTTAATAGAGTTGAATCTGAAAAACCAAATATTGTTATGAATTCAAACCTTGAAAAAATAAAATATGTTAAAGTATTCTTTGATACAACATCAGTGGTTTTAAATGCATTTAATGAAGTGTTTCCTCAAGGAACTGGCCCTTTATTTTTGAAATCATTTGATTCAGTTTATAAATTTAAATTCGAAAGAATAGATACAAATGGTGATAGAGTTAATATTGATTTATCTGGTGCTTATAATTATGCATTATTATTTAAATTAGATGATAACTCTAAAATTGAAGTTGGACCTACATATTCTTCAAATATGAATACAACTATTGGTGAATTAGAATTTAAATTAAATGAAGACCAACTTAATAAATTACAAATACAAGTTAATAATAATTATTCTTTAATTGTAAAAAATCCAAATGGAACATCATATACATTTTATGAGGGTGTGTTTTATAAATTATCTGATGAACAAGCTGTAATTTCTAATTATCAAAGTATGTATACAGTTACAGACTTACAAGCAAAAAATGCAAATTTACAAGCACAAATTAATAAATTGAATGAAGAACTTTCAAAATTAAAAACAAAATAATAAATGAAATTGGTTAAAGAATATATTAACGAAAAGTTTACTGAAGAATCAGATCCTATAAAAGATATGAATATAGGTATAATGCACGATATTAGAAAATTTGTAAAAAAAGTTGAGGGTATGGATTTTGGTAGTAAAGAAATGCTTTTATTATATTGTGTTAAGCACAATAAAAATGAATTTGTAAAATTTTTAATAAATGATGGTGTTAATATACATGCATATAAAGATATAGCATTGAGTTGGGCTGTTCAGAATAAAAATTTAGAATTAGCTAAATTTTTGATAGATAAGGGGGCCAATGTAAACGTTAATGAACCATATACGTTGTTAAGTGTAGCAATGTATAATGAAGATAAAGATATGATTAAATTATTGAAAGATAAAGGTGTTATAGAAAAAAATGAGAAACAATTATTAAAAGATATTAAAAAAGAAGGGCGTAGACTTTTCAAAATCAATAAAAAATTAAATATAACATAAGTTATTCATTATGAGTCTTTTAAACTCTCGTTTAAATGCATTTTCGATTTGGTTTCCGAAAGATTTCTTTTATCCAGAAATTCGGGAACGATGGACTCCTGTTGTTAAACGTTTAAAGTTACAATATCAATCACTTGAAGATTTTTTTAATGCATCAGTACAATC
>Ga0315284_10014992_pt1 | contig 11018 bp, 10 predicted proteins | sample YL17G09_16_MG_FD_203696 | JGI IMG/M metagenome (GOLD analysis project Ga0315284, IMG submission 203696) | Sediment microbial communities from Yellowstone Lake, YNP, Wyoming, USA - YL17G09_16 | ecosystem: Environmental > Aquatic > Freshwater > Lake > Sediment | place: USA: Wyoming | collected...
TATAGAAACGGACATCAAAATCCTCGGGGAACGCCGAGACTGACATTTCGAGATAATCCAAGGCTTTTGCATACTCCCCCTTTTTCAGGTAGGCATACCCTAGATCATCCCAGATGAGCGGCGCTTCTCTGGGGTTCGAGTAGGTGATAGCTTTAAGATAATCGGCGATGGCATCATCAAAACGATGACCGAGAAGGGCTTGATCCGCGCGGGCAAAATATTTATTTTCTTGACCGGAAATCATCCACGCCGAGCATAGGACGACAAGGGAGACGGGAACAAAGAGCCTTTTCGAGATCATCCCGACCTTTTTGATCAAACGATCTGATATGATTATGGACGATCTTCGACCGGTCATTTATGAAATTTGTATCCCATCCTGGGAATGGTCAGGATATGCGCCGGCCGGGACGGGTTCTTTTCGATCTTCCGGCGGAGATTGTGGATGAAAGTATCCACGGTCCGGGTGGTGGGATAGATGTCGTATCCCCAAACTTTGTTCAGGATCGTGTCGCGGTCGACGACTTCGTCCTCATGGGCGGCCAAGAGCTCCAGGAGGCCGAACTCCTTGGCCGTCAGGCCGAGCTCCCGGCCTTTTTTGAATGCCGTTTTTTTCTTGAAGTCGATCCGGACGTCGCCGAAGGCGATCTCGCCGGCGGGCGAGGCTTTGGGGTCCGCTCGGCGAAGGACGGCGTTGATGCGGGCGAGGAGTTCCCGTTGGCCGAACGGTTTGAGCATATAGTCGTCGGCGCCGAGATCCAAGCCCATGACCCTGTCGATTTCGTCCTTCTTCTGACCCGTCAGGAAGATGACCGGTGTCGTGCATCCTTTCCCGCGCAGGCGGCGGCAGAATTCGAAGCCGGCGATACCCGGCAGCATGACGTCGAGAATGATGAGGTCGGTGCCTTCCCGGAGGGCCATCGCCCATCCCGACTCGCCGTCCGGAGCGGTCTTGACCTTGAATCCCTCGGCTTCGAGAAAGGCCGCGGTCGTTTCCCGCAGCGTTTCGTCGTCCTCGATCAAGAGAAGTTGTCGTTTCATAGGCTATGGCTCCTGAAAGATCAGCCGGAAGGTGCTCCCCTGCCCCGCTTCGCTTTCGACTTCGATGTCGCCGTTATGGGCCTCCATGATGGCCTTGACGATCTTCAACCCCAGACCCGCCCCCTGCGGCGCCACGCGGCTCGCCTCCTTCGCCCGGAAAAACTTCTCGAAGATCCGGCCGAGGTCTGCCGGCGCGATGCCGATCCCCCGATCCCGGACTCGAATCTCGAGGCGGCCGTCGGCTCGGCCGAGCTCGATGGTCACGGCGGTTCCGGGAGCCGAATATTTCAGAGCATTGTCTATCAAGTTTATCAACGCCTGTTTCACGGCCTCGCCATCCACCCGCGCCTCGACGGCCGCGTCCGGGCGAACGACCTCCAGCCGGTATCCCCGGCCTTCCGCGGCGGGACGGAAGAGGCCGACGGCGTCATCCACGACGCTCCGGAGGTCCAAATCCTCGAAATGGTAGGCTTTCGCCCGCTGTTCGATCCGGCAGAAGTCCAGGACGTTGTGGAGAAAACGCGACAAGCGGCCGCTTTCGGCCACCATGAGGTTGAGATAATGCTCGCGTTGCTCCCTGCTTTTGATCTTCCCCGCCTGGAGGATTTCGGCCAAACCCTGGATCGAGCTCATGGGAGTCCGGATCTCATGCGACACGGAGGCGATGAATTCCGTCTTAAGATGGTTGAGTTCATCGAGCTTTTCCCGGGAGGCGCGTTCATAAACCACTTCCTCTTGGAGACGGAGGCGGTCGAGGTTGACCCCCAGCTCGTTGGCCAGCGTTTGGAGGAGTTCGATGTCGTCCCGGCTGTACCGTTCGCCCGATCGCTTCTTCCCGAGCGCCAACCACTCCGTCCCTCGTCCGGGCGACGAGCGGATCGGGAAGGCAATCCCGACCCCCAGGGTTTCCAAGGATTTTTCCATGGAAAAATCGATTCGGTCGTTCAGCCTGACGGCCGAGCTCCGGGCGAGGACGGACGCCCCATCGGCCGCGGCCAGGACCGGCAGTATTTCTTCCCCGTCAGGGCCTCCCCGCGACGACGCCGCGACGGCGCCTTTCCCGGCCTCGGGACCGGGCCGAACCGCCAGCTTCAAGGATTCCACCGGGAGAATCCGGCGGATCGTTTCGACGAAGCTCCGGAGAAGATCTTCTTTCCGGATGGCCCGGCGGGCCTGTTCGTTGAAGTCGAAGATCGTCCGGCGAAAGTCGTACCTCCGACGGAAGAACGAGCGGTCGACGAAACTCTGGATCCCTCGCTGAGCGGGGTGGAAGGCCGCCGCCGCCAGGAAAACGCCCGCCCCGGCCATGATTCCCGGACGAACGGGCATGACGCGGACAAGGATCCCCTGAACTCCTTGGACGATAAGGAGATAGATGCCGACGGTGGAGACCGTCAGGAACGAATAGACGAGGCTGCGGTTGATGATGAGGTCGATGTCCAGAAACCGGTGGCGGATGATGGCGATGGCGAATGTCGCAGGGAAGGCGGCGAAAAAGAGGGCCGTCACTTCCTCCGACAGGAGCGGGGCGAGGCCAAGCGCCCGGGGAACCATGTAGAGCAACAGATAGGGAGCCAGTCCTCCCGACAGGCCGAAAAAAATCCATTTGATCTGAGAACGGGACTGTTCATCGGGCGATCGGCGATGGGCCAGTCCCAAGAGGACGACCGCGACGAGACTATACGCGATGACGTACAGTCGAAAAAATTTAAAGAACCCGACGTTGAAGCGGAAAGCAACGATCGAGGGGGCGGTAAAAGCGTAGATAAAAGTCGTTCCCAGAACGCCGGCGGTGAGCGCGGCGGGGAGATAAAGGACGAGGCGGCGGAACCGGGAAGAGGGATGGAGAAAAGCCAGGGAGAAATGCAAAAACAGGGCGGGGACGAAGGCATAGCCGACGATAAAGAAAAGGCACGGGATAAACGTCGTCCATCGCGCCGGGCGGAGGCCATAGCTGTCTCCCTGGATCACGGCCGTCACGGCGAACGAGAGGGCGAGCCAATAAAAAAGGCGGGCCTTGATGTCCGCCGGCTTAAGAACGCGGGCTGCCGTCCCAAGAACGATCGAAATGAGCCCGACCAAGAAATAAACGAGAAGAAAGGCGGGATCGGCGTAGTAAGACACCGAGGGCGCGGAGACGGTCCGGGTCGAGCCGTCGGAATCCCGGAGGAAGAAAAGCACCGGCCGGCCGACGTCCTTGAAGGCCAGGGCAAATTCTTGGTCCTTGGGAATCCGGAGGTCGACGTCGTCGATCCGGACAAGCGGCCCTCCCGCGAAGTGGGGAAGGCCGATTCCAGCCGGCATGTCCGCCCTCCCGAGGACGAGGCTGTATCCATAGGCGCAAACGAAGGCGAAGAGGAGTCCTCCCCCAAGAGATAAAAAGGCGGATCCTTTTCCCCGGCCGAGATACATCCTTCGCCCAGGCCTGGAATCGATTATCCCCATCACCAAACGAGTCTATCGCCGGCGGCGGATCGATGTCAAGAAAAAGAGAGGCGGGCGGCCTACGCCTTCCGGTAAGGATGGCCGGGAGTATCGGCTTTTTTAGTAAGACCTGGGTTTCAACGCCCGAAAGTCGATTTCCTTAAAGATGAAGCCCCAGGCTAAGGCCGATTCCAAATCCTCCGAAGTCCACATTCTTCTTGGGAAAATCAAGGTGCATGCGTTCTCCCTTCCAGTCCCGGTCCAGCTGAAAGCCTACTCGGCAGGGGACGTATTTGTAATCAACATAGCATCCTAGAGTCAATCCCCTGCTAAACCAATAATGGTATTCTGCAAACGTCATCAAACTGAGAGAGCTCTTTGAATCCGATTTTCTTTCTTCCCCTGAAGATACTACGTAATGAATATTATTCAACCCTAATCCTGCCCCGATCTTGATGCTTGATTTTTTTAAATAGGCATCTGGGACGGGCATAAAAGCAACCGAGAAATAGTATACGCTTCCTTTAAACTCGCCGTGCAGGTCAAGCCCATTGTCCACAGGAAATCCGGTCCAATCGTCCATATAAGTCCCAAGGCATTTAAACCCATTGACGCAAGATTTTGGCAAGGGTGAATAGCTGAAGCCCAAAGCAATTTTTTGATCCAAAGAAAATTCCAATTTTATGTTTTTTAAAACCGAACTTCTACGTGTTACTCCCTCGGGATAGGATGTACAAATGGGAACATAATCACCAGAAAAAAACCAACCTGTATACTCCCAATCGTGTTTACTGTCTCCGAAGCCCCAGCCCCTAAAAGCTTTAATCAGACTTGTGCTTCCCTGAGATCTAAAAATCCCAGGTTCCAAGCTCAAATGGAATCTGCTAAAGGCGCCCTTTTTTTTATATGCAGAGCCGACGTTCAATGATACTGGGCTTTGGATAGGACGAGTTTTATCCAGAGATTTTGAAATACTTTTATAAAGGGCAGCAGGCTCATTCTTTAAGTTAGGGGGCAATGCCGCGGGATATCGGGATCTGGAATATAGTTTATTTAGAATAAGCCTTATTTCATCATTTGACCTCCCCTCCAGATCTATCGACTCGTCTATTCCTTCTAAAGAACCAAGAATCCCCCCGACGGACCCGCCTAAAACGCCACCTGCCAAACCTAAAATCAATGCGTAGTCGCCCGCTTTCCAACTCATGAATCCTGGCTCGTCATCTCCTTGCGCGAGCCCCAGCATTGCCCCGATCCCCACGCCCAATAACGATCCATATCCCAGGCCTTTAAAGAATTTGGACTTTTTCACAACCCGGATACGGCTGATCTCTCCAATATCCAGTGTCACCCCTGATAACGATGAAGAATCCATAAGAAGCAGACGGCTTCCCTTTACAGTCAGAAGTTCACCTCTGATCTCCTGGCCATCTTTTTTCTGAATTAGGAGCTCGGCCCCGCGGTTTTTTTCTTTGGCACTCACGTCGGCTACAAAAAAAGAGGTAACAACTAAGAGCACTGCCACAATGCCGTTTTTTCTCATCCCCTCTACATCGGCTTTTCTCATCGCTCTCCTCCTTTTATCATTCTCTAATTTCAATTTAAGCTCTCTCCTGGAAGAAGTTGTCATAAAGATGTTAAAAACTTGTAACGAGTTTGTTAATAAGAAAGAAGGTCAGGGGAGGGTTCAGAGGTCTCTGATTTCGATATAGATTCGATCGTTGGGGGAAGGAATCTTTATCCCTCCGGTGAGGAAATAATAAACCGGCCATGTCAGTGCTATATTGATCCGCGGATTTTAGATTCGAGTCCTCCACGGGTCGGTTTCTTTTGTCCCCATATTGTCCACGGAAAATCAACCGGTATGGACTGTGTCTGTGCTATAATTGGGCCGATCCATGCGGAACGTCCTCCTCATCTTCGTTTATATCTTCTTGCTGATTCTCGCCGTCCCGGTACTTCTCGTTTGCGTTCTCTTCGGGCTCCGGGAGACGTTTCTCGCTTACGGGCACTGGATGATGAGGGTCGGCCGGCGCATCCTCGGCATCGACGTCAAAGTCACGGGACTCGACCGGCTTGACGCCGCGACCCCCTACGTCTTCATGTCCAACCACCTGAGCTTCCTGGACGGCCCCCTTGTGATGACGATCCTCGACAGGCCGGCCCGGGTGATCGTGAAGCGCTTCGTCTTTCGGACCCCCGTCTTGGGATTGGGCATGCGGTTTGTCGGATACGTGCCCTTGGACAAGGAGGGCGCAGGCGCGGGCAAGAAGAGCATCGCCCGGGCGGCTCGGCTGATCAGGGAAAAACAATACTCGTTCCTCATCTTTCCCGAGGGGACGCGGAGCTGGGACGGGAATCTTCAGCCGTTCCGGAGAGGCGGCTTCTTCCTGGCCCTCGAGTGCGGGGCGCCCATCGTACCCGTGACGATCCGGGGGACGTTCGAGCTGATGCCGCGCGGGAAGTGGCTCGTCCGGAAAGGGCCCGTCCGAATCACCTTTCATGAGCCCGTCCCCGTGACCGGCTGCACGGGGGAAACCATGGCCGAGCTCATCGAAAAAGTGAAGGTCGCGATTTCGTCGGCCCTGTGAGGCTGAGAGCGCGCCTGACGAGCCCGGCGAGCCCGACCTTCCGCTCTCTTCCCAAAATTGCCGGTGGGATTTTTTCTTCTCAAGCGATGACGCCGACTTCTGCGCATATCCGGAATTCCCAGGACGCGATTCCGATTCTAGAGAATTGATTCATGTCCTGGAATTCCGACCCAGGGCCTATCGACAATTTCGAGTCTCCTCTCCCTATTTCCTAGAGATTGTATTTTGTGAAATAATGACCTTGTCCGGTGATGCGCATTCGAACGAAGAAGTTCTTGGCCTGGCTGTGGGTCGGGCTCTGTACGCTTTCCATCTTAATGATCGTCCCCTTGGCCAGGGCCATCCAGCGATTTGTCTCGGCCCATGGGGGACGGGCGCTTTTCGGTTATACGGTTATCGGAGCAACAGCCGTCGCTTTTTGCGCCTTGATCTATGTCCTCTTCTTTCGCCTGAAAATCCGATCTGTCTCGCAGTATGCCTGGCTGGCTTTGATAACCGCATTCTATATTTATTATACGCTCCGGCTATGGAAAGCTCCTGAAGAGGCTGTCCACTTTCTCGAGTATGGCCTTCTCGGATTCTTCCTCTTCCGGGCACTGAGTCTTACGACCCAAGACAAGAGCATCTATTTCGCGGCATTCTTTGCGGGGTCTCTTGTCGGGATCTGCGATGAGATCTTTCAGTGGGCCGTCCCCGGCCGTTACTGGGATTTGCGCGATGTCGGTCTGAACGCCCTGGCGGCAGGTCTTTTCCAGGTCGCTCTCTGGAAAGGGGTGAAGCCAAGAATTATTCATCAAGCTATGAACGCCAAATCCGTCCAAAAAGCTTCTATCCTTCTAGGGGCAAATATCCTGCTTTTGGGGATATGCCTATCCAACACGCCAAAAGCGGTCGCCTGGTATACCCGGATTTTTCCCAAGCTTGCCTTCCTTCAAAAAGAAGAGGCGATGTCTGAGTTTCGCTACAAGCACAAAGACCCGGAAATCGGAGTTTTCTATTCGCGTTTGAGCCTGGAGGAATTGAAGAGAGGGGACGCAGAGCGAGCCGAAGATTATGGCCGGCGCCTGAACGAATGGAAGGATAAAAACTATGATGATTTCCTGCGCACATTCACGGGTTCGACGCACCCTTTCCTTTACGAGTTGAGAATTCACCTCTTCAGAAGGGATCGGAAATACAAGGAAGCCCTGAAGGCCACGGACGAGGCTCAAAAAAAGAACTTGCTTTTTATCGCCTATAAAGAAAATTTTACGGCGCAGAAGTACTTCCGCCGGACGCTCAAAGGGTCTGTTTACGAGTGGCCAAAAGAGAAAATAGAAGAAATCAAAGCTCAGATCGACCCGAGTCTTCCCTATAGTAGCCCGGTAGGCTCCGGCCCTTTTGCCACTCTAAAGATAAGAACCATGTGGCTTTCGATAGCCCTCGTCTTGGCTGTTTTGGCGATTCTCAACATTCTGCTCGGAAGAAGCCAACGTCATCGATTCCCCCCTCTCCCCCCTTTATTTAAGGGGGGATATGGGGGGAAAGGTAAAACTCGTGCTAAAAATAAAGGAGGTGCGGGATGACTCGCAGAGTTGGATCAAAGACATGGCTGATAGGTGTCCTCTCCTTGTCGGCCATATCCATCTTGGCCGGCTGCGCTGTCAGGAAGGTATACCTGTGGGGAGATCCTCAGACCGGTCTGATCTTGACCTATCGGATGCCTGGAAAGCAGCCTTTAAAGTACCAGTTTAAAGCGGAACAAAGCCAGACGATTGAGGTCATGGGACAGTCTGTCTCCACCGAGAGCAACGTGGCCATCGGATTCACGGTTCAACCGAAGGGGATGACTGAGAATCATCATCAACTTGGTGTGACCATCGATTCGATGAAGGTCCATGTTGAAAGTCCGCAGGGCTCGCTTTCGCCGGATATGAGCCCGGTCATAGGAAAAAGCTTTGACATGATCATGACTGAACTCGGCAAAGAATTAGACATATCCGGTGCGGCCTCCATCCAGTATGATCTCGGGCCGGCCGGAAAGCGCAATATCGCCTCGAATTTTCAGGCCTTTTTCCCGGACTTGGCGGGCAGGCCGGTGAAGATGGGAGACACTTGGACGGCAGAAGACCTGATCAAGGATGAAACGGCCGGCGGCGAAGTCCGCATTCGCTTGAAGAGCGAACACAAATTGGACGGGTTCGAGACCGTGGATGGCTTGGAATGCGTCAGGATAAAGTCGGCCGTGACCGGCGGCCTTGAAGGTGAGGGAAAAGAACAGGGGCTGGACCTGACCTTTAAAGGCGATATTGAAGGAGCGGATACTTGGTATTTTGCTTATAAAGAAGGCCTTTATGTCAAAATGGATTCCTCTGCTTCCATCAAAGGGACCATCACCACATCCGGCGGCCAGAACATGATCATTCCTCTGACTCAGAAGCTCAGGATGGAAACCAGACTGACGAGATAGACAGCGACGGAGGAATCCGACTCTAAGACCGCCTCCCTCATTGTAACGATTCGGGCCGTCGTGCATATTATGGATGAGGCCATGAATGATCACCTTCGAACATGTCTATAGAACATACGCCTCGGACGTCTTCCGTTTCGCCCTCTGGATGACCGGCGACGCCGCGCAGGCCGATGACATCACCTCGGAGACATTCGTCCGGGCCTGGACGAGCCCGAAGAGGATTCGGACCGAAACACTCAAGGCGTACTTGCTGACCATCGCCCGCAATTACTGCCTGGAGCAGAGGAGAAAACAGAAACGCCGGATCGAGCTTCCCGCGAATATTCCTGATCCGGCCCCGGGGCCGGATCGCCTCACCGAGGGAAAGGCCGATCTCGACCGCATCCGGCGTTTTCTGGCGACTCTCCCCGAGTCTGATGCCGCGGCCTTGATCCTGCGCGCCCAGCAGGGATCGTCCTACGAGGAGATCGCCCGGATCCTGGAAATCCCTTTCTCCTCGGCCCGGGTCAAGGTTCATCGGGCCCGGAAAAAAATCCTACAGCTCCTCGAAGGAAAGGAGGAATCCCCATCATGACCATCACCCGTAAAGTCGTCCTAGACCTGATCCCCCTGTATGCCGCGAACGAATTGAGCGAGGACAGCCGGCGGATCGTGGAGGATTTTCTGAAGACCGATCCCGATCTGGCCGAACTGGTGAAGAAAATGACCGGCAACGGCCTGCGCGGGATCCCGCCCGCCTCCCCTTCCCGCGAAGCGGAGCTGCGGGCGTTCGTCCAGACCAAGAGGATCATGCTCATCCGGTCCATCGTCTGGATTTTCGCCGCCGCCCTCATCGGGGCGCTTATCTTCTTTTTCGTCGGCCGCTTTCGCTGAGGCGGAGCGCCGGTTAAACGGACCTTTCCAACGCCGCCTTGAGAGAACGGCTCGTCGAATCCGTCGCCGCCGGCGGCCTACTTTTTCATAGGAAGACAAGCCTCATCTCTTCCGCATGATGATCCGCATGCTGATCCGCGTGAAAAGGGCGCTGGTCCGGCGCTTGTCGCCGCTCCCCCTGCCCAGAACGCGCGACTTTTGGTTGACAAAGCCGCACCCTTTACGCTACTGGTATTGACATGCGTACCTGTATTGGTTGGAGCGGCCGCCGGCGGAGGAAGGCATGAAAAAAACGGTGGCGGCATGGCTAGGAATGACGCTGGCGGTCGGCGGGGTGATCGCGGCCGACGACGCGCGGACCGGCGAGCGGCCGAAGGTCCTCGGGCTCGATAAAATCATCGCGATGGTCTATTACCCAGAGGAGGAAGCGCGGGCCTTCAAGTCCGCCACCTACGCCCACAGCACGGATTGGAAGTACTGGAGCGGCCGCGGCGGAATCGCGGCGACAGCCAAGACCTGGCAGAGTCTTCTCACCGACACAACCGTGGAGCAGGGTGTTGCCGTCCTGGCCGGAATAGATTTCGAAGACAATCCCCGCCCCCTGCTGGCGATTGACGAACTGGGCTTCGACGAGGGCGGCGAATCCGATCAGAAGTCGGCTCAGATCCTGGAAGCCTTCAAGAAGCAGAAACCCCAGGTCAGCCTGGGCGTGTACCAGATGCGCGGGCCGGTTCCGGAGGTCCTGGCCAAAACCTATAAGAAGGTTGTGGACCTGTTGATGATGGAATGTTACGTGGGCGACGTGAAGGAATACTGGTGGATCGCCTCGCAGCTTCACGCGGCGCGCCTGCACGGTCTGCTGGAGAAGGCGATCGTGCTTATCGGCCTTGGTGTGGGCGGCCAGCCCGGCGAGAACTGGGTCACGACCAAAGAGGAGTTGGAGCGCCAGATCCGGTTCATCCGGCTGGTTGCGCCGGAATCGCCCGGAGTGGGATTTTTCAAAGGCACGGTTGACCCGGCGGTGACGGCGTATGCGGATGAACTCTGCGCTAAATTTGACGCGATCCCGACGGACGGCGCAGGTCTGCCGCCGGAGGCGCTGGAAGTTCACAAGCTGTTTTCCACCCTGTATGAGCGTCCGATGCTGGTGACTTCGGCGTCATGGAGCGAGCCCGAGCGCAGCTTTGCCGATCCCCATAAGCTGGTCCATCCCTATGCCTTCCGTCTTTACATCATGAATCTGGGGTCCCAGGACGCGAAAGACGTCAAGGTCCGGCTGGCGAATCCACAAGAGATGGGCGGGGATGTATTTGCCGAGGGCACGGTGAGTCTTATTCCGAAGCAATACGCGGTCGAGGCCGTGCTTTCGATAACGCAGGCCGGCGAGGCGTGGAAGGTCTGGAAGACGTGGGATATCCAGATCGAGGCCCCGGGCTGCGACACGAAGGTGCTCCCCCCGAGGTGATGGTTTTCAGGTGGGCGGGGGCGTTATGACTTCATTGACATTTACGAAGCTCCCAATCCAGAAACCGCGGCCAAGGTCTCAATGATCAGCCTGTCCAATGGCGCTTTCCAGGCTGAAAGCTGTATTGCGATCCCCTACAAGCGTTTTGTGAAGCTCGTCGAGGAGATCTAAG
>Ga0315284_10014995_pt1 | contig 11017 bp, 6 predicted proteins | sample YL17G09_16_MG_FD_203696 | JGI IMG/M metagenome (GOLD analysis project Ga0315284, IMG submission 203696) | Sediment microbial communities from Yellowstone Lake, YNP, Wyoming, USA - YL17G09_16 | ecosystem: Environmental > Aquatic > Freshwater > Lake > Sediment | place: USA: Wyoming | collected...
CACGGATGATGACTGTTCCCGAGGGATTTACTGTCGAGGTTGTGGCTGCAGAGCCGGATATCGTCAATCCTGTGGCCATGGCGATTGACGAGCGTGGACGCTTCTGGATCACCGAATCGCTCGAATACCCGCGTCGGGAACCAGGTCCTGGCAAGGATCGTATCAAGATCTGTGAGGATACCGACGGCGATGGTCGAATGGATAAGTTTACCGTCTTTATGGAAGGCCTGAACATCCCCAGCGGGATTGCAATCGGGCACGGTGGTGTGTGGCTAGCCCATGCGCCTGACATTCTGTTTATCCAAGACACAGACGGAGACGGGAAGGCGGATAAACAGGAGGTCGTCGTTACCGATTTCGCGCGGGCGGATACTCACGAGCTGCCAAACTCGCTGACCTGGGGGCCCGATGGTTGGCTTTACGGTCTCAATGGGGTCGCGAACAACTCACGTGTCAGATACTCGTCGACGAATCCCCATTACACACAGGAGCATCGCGGCTGGCCCATCTCGTGTGCGATGTTCCGGATTCACCCCCAAACGCGTGAGTTTCAAGTTTTTTGCGAAGGGACGAGCAACCCGTGGGGCATCGCCTTCAACGATGAGGGCGATGCATTTGTCAGCGCGTGCGTGATCGATCATCTGTGGCATCTGGTCGAGACCGGCAGTTACCAACGTCAGGGGGGGGCGTATCCGCCGTTCACGTGGAAGATCGACAGCATCGTCAAGCACAAGCATCAGAAGGCGGCTTATTGTGGGATCCACTATTTCGACAGCGATACTTATCCTGAGCAGTACTGCGGCAAGCTCTATATGGGCAATATCCACGGCGGTTGTGTCAACGTGGATCGTGTCGAGCGAGATGGCGCGACGTATCAGGGCTTCGGCGAACCGGACTTCTTAACGGCCAATGATACGTGGTTCATGCCCGTTGTGCAGAAAACGGGCCCCGACGGCTGCCTCTATATTCTGGATTGGTACGACCGCTACCACTGTTATCAAGACGCCAATCGAGACCCCACCGGCATTGACCGCCTCAAGGGCCGTCTGTACCGAGTCCGTTACAAGGACTCCCCCCGCACGCCACAGGGCTTTGATCTGGCGCAGGAGACTGACGAGCAACTCATCGAACGTTTGGGATCGAAAAACGATTTCATCCGCTCGACGGCGGCGAGGTTGCTGGCCAATAGGGCGACCCCCGCCGTACGACGCGCGCTCGCGAAAGCGGCAGGAGGAAATGGGCCGAAAGTCTCCCGCCGACAGGCCTTATTCGCTCTGACGGCTAGTCATCATCTGACGGCAGACGGAGGACTGATCCAGTCGGATCTGAACAACATTCCGGCCACCGAGGGTCCAAGCGATCCTGTTTCGGAGGCGTGGCGGATCCGTTTCTCAGGGGAAAATCCAGCCTTGCGGGAAGTCTATTCCGAGCTCCCCACCACGAGTCGCGATCCGTGGTGGGGAGACTGGTCTCAAGCGTCACCCTTGGCCGAGCCGGTTCGTCTACAGCATGTGATCGCGATTTCCAAGTACACGTGGCCGCGACCCCTTTTGATCGAGGGTCTTCTGTTCCATCTGGCACAGTCAAAAGACGACAAGATTTTGGCACGCGTCATCTGGGCTAACCTGCAGCCGCATTTGGAGGAACACTCTGCCGAATTCGTGCGACTGCTGGAAACAAAAAACTATCTCCAAGCCGCTCCTGTCGCCGACATCGTACCCCGAGTTGTTGATCGTTTTCTGGGGAGTCACAAGCTCGATGCCAAGCCCATCGGCAGGCTGTTTGCCGTCATTCGGCAGCGGCATCCTGAACTGGGACAGAAAATCCTGGAAGACATCTCGGCTAAGGTGCAGTCCGCAGAGTTGAAGGGCGAGAACCTAGACCAACTGAAGATGGCGATCGGTCCAGAGTTGAAGCCGATCTACGATGGCCCCCCCGAGTCGCCGCTGTATCACCAAGCGATGCTGCTTGCGGCATCATGGGGCGATCTGCAGGGACTCGGCTTTGCGAGACGCTCGTTCCAAGCCAGTGGAACGCCACAGGACGTTCGATTGCAGTCACTCAATGCACTCATCGCCGCCAAGGATCACGGGGTGCTGCCGGCGGTCTCCGACGTACTGGCCGATGACGATCAATCGGTCGAGTTCAAATCGCAGGTGCTGCGCGCGATCGCTCGGCTGGATGACGCCAAGGTTGCCGATGTGATCCTGCAACAATTCTCGACGATGGAACCGAGTCTCCAACCATCAGCCATCGAACTGCTGACTCAGCGAGCGAACTGGTCGAAGCAACTGCTGATTCAAGTTGGCGAGAAGAAGATTGCGGTGACGGCTATCAATCTGAATCAGACGCGTCGCATTCAATCTCTCAAAGACAAGGAAATCAACGAGTTACTCAATCGCCACTGGGGCCAGGTGCGTGACACGCGCAACCCTGACCGCGACAAGATTGTAGCCGAGATGAAGGTACTGATCCGCACGACTTCGGGCGATGAATTTGCCGGTGAAAAGGTTTTTAAACGAGTCTGCGCCGCTTGCCACAAAATTTACGGAGAAGGCCCCGACATCGGCCCCGACATCACCTTGAACGGCCGTAACGATTTCACGCAGCTCCTCTCCAATGTGTTCGATCCGAGCCTGGTGATCGGAGCGGGATACCGTGTCTGTACCGTCGTGACGACTTCCGGCCGAGTACAAAGCGGTTTGCTCATCGAAGACAGTCCTCAGCGCGCAGTCCTCAAACCCGCCGCCGTCGGTCGTCCCGGCGTTAGTAGTGACGAGACAAACCAGACCGAAACAAAATTTCAGGTCTCCGTCGGCGATCTGGAAGTCATCCCGCGTGACGAGATCGAAGACTTTAAAATCAACGAACTCTCCTTGATGCCTGAGGGACTTGAGAAGCAACTCACCTCTCAAGAGATCATCGACCTGTTCGCCTTCCTGACGCTCGACAAACACCCAAGGGACCCGACAGCGAAGCGTTTGCCAGGTGTCACAGCGGTCTTGCCACGCAATAGCGTCAACCCCGCGGATTTCGCCTCCTTCGTCGGCGAAATCCTACCCGGTTTTTCAACGAAGGAATCGGGTGAACAGGGCATCGGCCTCCTCGCCGAACACCTCGGTCGCGAGAACGTTCTGCGTACACACCCGATCAACCGCGACAGACCCTGTGTCCTATCGATGAAACTGACCCCCTCTGTCGACAAGAAAACAGAACTGATTCTCGACGTCGCTCACCACCCCCACGGTGACTGGAGGTTGGTCGTTCGAGGCAACGGCCAACGGATGGCCGATGAGATGATCTCGAATGAAACCTGTTCAAAAGGCTGGCGAACGATCACGGTCGACCTGACCAAGTTCGCTGGCCAGGAACTCAATCTCGACATCGTCAACCAAGCCAACGATTGGTCCAACGAGTTCGGCTATTGGGGTGGAGCGAGGATCGTGAATCCGGAAAAATAGAGATTGCTCGCCCCAAAAATCAGTCCTATTTTTTGATCCAGACTCCAAACCCGTCTTCCGAGATCGGGGTATCGCGTTTCTCAAACGGATTGCTCCGCGGGTCACCCCACCCGTTTCGTATCGATATCCGGAAAAGCGTTTACTGCCGACAATCCCCAGTGACTACGGGGCATGAAAAGGGGCGAAGTCCAATGATTCGTGATCCCGTGTCGTTGGTCTTGGCCGACCGTGAAAACGGAGTCTCGATTGCAATCCGAGCCTGTTGTCGGTTAGTTCAATCCTGTTGGCCGACCCGAAGTGCTGGCCTCTCGATCAGAGTCAAGAATCGACCGGTCCCCTGTTTCTCTCGTTCACCCCGCTAGCCTGCGGAATTATCGCAGCGGCCTTGCGGCGCGGGGATAAGTCTCGTTGCAGAGTTCCCGACAAATCGTGTTGGCCGTTGCCACCAGAAACTTTGGCCCCCCATCCTCTGACCAGAAGGTCTGATTGACTTGGGATCCCTCTGGAGGCAGACTGATCGCTGACGTTCTAGGCTCGAATCAAATTCTCAAGCGTGGTTTTTTTACGATGCGGTTGCGACCTGTGATTGTGACGCTGTTGTTCGTGGTGTCGCTATCCAACAAGGTCCCCGCGGGGGCGCAATTTCCGCCATTAGCCGTGGCGCCGTTTGATGGCCCGGCTGCTGAGTTGCACCAGCAGACGTGGGCCAAGCATCTCAAAGTGGATGTGGAGATCAAGAACAGCCTTGGGATGAAACTGCGGTTGATTCCAGCGGGAGAATTTCAGATGGGTTCATCCGAGTCGGAAGAGGAACGCATCAGCGACGAGCAGCAGCACACGGTCCGAATTACGAAGGCGTTTTATCTGGGGAAATACGAAGTGACTCAGGGGGAATGGAAGGCGGTGATGGGCAGCGAGCCCTGGAAGGGCCAGCAATTCGGGAAAGAAGGTGCCGAGTTTCCGGCAACTTCTGTGAGTTGGGAGGCTGCAGCGGATTTCTGCCAGAAGCTGAGCAAGAAGGAAGGGAAGGAGTATCGGTTGCCAACGGAAGCGGAATGGGAGTACGCGTGTCGGGGCGGTAAGGCCACGCGATTCCACTTCGGCGATGACGAGACGGTTTTTGGAGGGTATGCGTGGTACGACAAAAACGCGTTAGATATTAACGAACAGTACGCACATCCGGTTGGCCAGAAGAAGAAGAATCCGTTCGGCCTGTACGACATGCATGGGAATGTGTGGGAATGGAGCAGTGACTGGTACGCCGAGAAGTATTACGCGAGTTCGCCAACGAATGATCCCCAAGGCTCCGAGACAGGCTCGATCCGGGTGCACCGGGGTGGGAGCTGGGGCAGCTGGCCGGTCTACTGCCGGTCGGCACTCCGTAACGGGGACTCGCCCTCGGCCAAGTTTGGCAGCCTGGGCTTCCGTCTGGCCTGCAGTTCCATCCGATAAGCAGACGCGTGTTCGGATGGAATCGACCGCTCTGCGGCCGGAGGATCCTGTGCGAGATTCGAGGCAAATTCTTAATCTCAGACCGCTCGGCGCTGATAAGCATGCCAATGCTCCGGGCGGTTGTCTATTCGGCAAGCTGTGGCCGCGGCTGGAATCACGGATCGGTGATCAACGAAAGTCAATTGGCCAGCAAACGAAGGATGATTGATGACACAGGCAGATTGAAACTCCGTTTGGACCGCGACTTATTGGGTGCGTGACTTCACCAGCGCGCTGAGTCGTTTGAATTCCGGGACATCAGCCGATTCGCACCATTCGAAGAGCACCGCTTCTGCTGTTGTGATTGTCGCGCCACTATTTGCCATGCGGTGAATGGCCGTTTGGTGATCCAGTTCACTTCGTGCGGCGATGCAATCGGCCACGACAGTCGTTTGATAACCGGCCGCCAACAAATCCAGTACCGTTTGCAACAGGCAAATATGTGATTCCATTCCAGCCACAACGATTTGGAATCGATCATCAACGGTATTGGCCGCCGTCGGCCATCCGGTGCATTCCAAGGCGCTGAACCGTTTCTTGGACGGTCTTTCATGGATCCGTTCCGCCAACGGAGCGACCGTCGGCCCGAGGCCTTGTGGATATTGCTCGGTGGCTGTGACCGGGACACCGAAGAGCGTGGCCCCGTCGACAAGAAAACGGCAATTCGAAACCAAACGATCTCTCGTCGCAACACTCAATGCCGAAACGAGTTTTTCTTGGATATCGACAATCAGCAGACGACTTGACGAGGCGTGCAGCAGCTCAGGACTGCCTAATGCTTCGGACGGTGAGGGCATTTTCAGAGACCTTGTTGAAGATAGCAATTCTAGGAAGACAGAAACCGCGATTCGCTGAAGCCGAATTCTTGCCACCAAGGTGTCCGGAAACAACTCATGGGGTGGGATCAAACGTTTCTCAAATTCGGAATGATACAGGCCATGAATCTCCTGCGGTATCGCGGTTCATCGGGCAAGAGGACGGTGCTTCTGGGATCCCTCTTCGATCGAGCCTGGAGGCTTAGTGCTGAAACAGCCTTGCAGGAAAAAAACATTCCCGAAATTTATCCAAGATCCACGCGAAATTCGAATGCGTCTTCACTGCGGATCAGATTCCTTGGAATGACACTTACCGGAACGAATCCAAGTCGTGTGATTGCCCTCGGTCGGCATCGTCAGACCAGCAACGAGGTCAATCTCTCGATGGAGGAATTGGAGTGGCCAGTTTACGGCCCTCGGTTGCGACAATGTGAATACTGCGGCAGACTGGTACAAGAATACCGCAACGTCTCGCATGCTGGCGTTTAGAATTTCAACGCGTATGGCAATCAATGACGCAGTCGATCCACGGAATCGAACGTCAGGGAGGTACGATGATGAATCGCGTCTTGTCGTTGATTCTGGCGGGTGGTAAGGGGTCACGGTTGGAGCCACTGACTCGTGATCGGGCCAAGCCTGCTGTACCGTTTGGCGGTGCTTATCGGATCATTGATTTCGCCCTTTCCAACTGTATCAACAGTGGTCTGCGGAAGGTGCTGGTGCTCACGCAGTACAAGGCCGTGAGCCTTGATCGTCATATTAACCTTGGTTGGAGATTCCTTTGTCGTGACCTCGATGAATACATCGATATTTTGCCGCCTCAGCAACGATTACACGCGGATTGGTACAAAGGGACGGCCGATGCCGTCTATCAGAACATCTATTCGATCGAACGATGCCGCTCTGAATACCTCGTGATCCTTGCCGGTGACCATATCTACAAAATGGATTATTCCGATCTCGTGTGTGATCATATTGCATCTGGGGCTGTTCTGACGGTGGGGTGCATTCCCTGCTCACTGGAACAGGGAATGCAATTTGGCATCATGCAGATCGACTCTGAAAAACGGGTTGTCAATTTTCAGGAGAAGCCGGAACAGCCTCAGCCGATGCCCGATGAACCGACGAGGTGTCTGGCGTCAATGGGTATTTACGTTTTCAATACGAATTTTCTTTTCGATTGCCTGATTGCGGATGCGGCGGATTCAAAGAGTTCTCATGATTTCGGCAGGAGTATCATTCCCTCTCTGATCGATTCAAATTTGGTTCGCGCGTATCAGTTCCGTGACAAAAATACGGGAAATAATCATTACTGGCGTGATGTCGGTACCATCGACTCCTATTACGAAGCCAACATGGACCTGATCTCAGTTGATCCGGAGCTCAATCTGTACGACAGGGCTTGGCCGCTGCGTAGCTATCAGCCTCACTGTCCACCGCCCAAGTTTGTCTTTGCCCAGTATGAAGAGCCGAATCATCGAGTCGGTCATGCTCTCGACAGTCTCGTTTGTGCGGGCAGCATTATTTCTGGTGGAACAGTCCAAAGGTCGGTCCTGGGTTACAATGTCCGAGTCAACAGTTGGTCCTGCGTAGAGGATTCGATTTTGTTCGATGACGTCGTGATCGGACGAAATGCCAAAATTCGTCGGGCAATCATCGACAAGCAAGTCTGCGTGCCCGATGGGCGGCGGATTGGATTTGACGTCGACGAAGACCGGTCACGGGGCTATGTCGTCACCGAATCGGGGATCGTTGTCATTGGAAAAAATGACCAAGATTGATCGATGGCGAATCACGCCTGAAACCCCGGTTTCACGTCATCGAATCGTCACTTCAAAAGCGGCGGCTTCATTTTTGGAGCGTCGAGGCCTGCCGCCCTATCAGTCCCCAAGAATGTCGCATTCTCCGCCGTACGCATCAGGACTCTGAAACAATTTTGGCGATGTCGCTGAAGTCGTTCTTTAGAGATCGATAGAGCTTTGCATGCAGAGGATAAGACTTGGTGTAAATTCGTTTAGCTTCGGCCTGTGGATCGGTGCTGCTGGTGACCTTGACCGTGGCGGCGCAGGCTTCCACAACGCTTTTGTAACGACCTGTTCCTGAAGCGGCGAGTAATGCCGCACCGAAGGCCGGACCTTCAGAGACGTTGATCATGCTGACCCGCCGTCCATAAACGTCGGCTTGCATCTGTCGCCAGAATTCGCTGTGAGATCCGCCTCCAGAAAGACGGATTTCACGAATGGGGATGTGCATCTCATTGATCACTTCCAAGCAGTCCCGCATCGCGTACGTGGCGCCCTCCATAATCGATCGAATGATCGCAGAACGGCCGTGACGAAGACTCAACCCGATGAAGCAGCCACGCGCATTGGGATCCGCGTGAGGCGTTCTCTCCCCGGTTAGATAGGGGAGAAAGAATAGTCCCTCGCAACCGGGAGGTGCTTCGGCTGCCTGTTCCGTGATGATGTCGTAGGGATCCGTTTTAATCTTTTTAGCGGCTGCTACCTCGGTCTCCGCAAGTTGATCGCGATACCATTGAAGGCTGCCGCCCGCTGAAAGGACAACTCCCATGACATGCCATTTTCCTCGGACCGCATGGCAGAACGTGTGGACTCGCCCCGTGGGATCAATCTGGACGTCATCGCAATGGGCAAACACGACTCCGCTGGTTCCCATCGTGGCCGAGATGATCCCGCGTTTGACGATGCCATTCCCCACGGCACCGGCGGCCTGATCGCCCGCCCCACCTACGACAGGCACACCTTTCTTCAGTCCCAACAGTTTTGCGGCTGATTCGGACAAGGTGCCCGTGATATCTTCGGACTCAAAAACCTTCGGCAGCAGCGACGACTTGATTTCCAGTTTTTCCAGCAGCGGCTTGCACCATTCCCGGTTTCGGACATCCAGCAGCAATGTTCCTGAAGCATCACTCGCATCCGTGGCAAATTCGCCAGTCAACTTGAATCGAATATAGTCCTTCGGCAGAAGAATCTGGACCGTTTTTGCGTAACTTTTGGGTTCGTTCTTTTGCAGCCAAAGAATTTTCGGTGCGGTAAAACCCGTGAGGGCAGGATTGGCGACCATCTCAATCAATTTTGACCGGCCGCCAACGCGGTTTTCGATATCGCTGCATTCGTCGGCCGTGCGTTGATCGTTCCACAGGATGGCGTGACGGATCACGTTATCCTGCTTGTCGACAAAAACACTGCCGTGCATCTGGCCCGTCAGACCAATCCCCGCGACATCGTCCGGTTTGAGTTTTCCATCCTTGAGGACCTTCTTGACGGTTGCGATGACGGCATCCCACCAGTCTGCGGGGTCTTGTTCGGACCAGCCCGGACGAGGTGACATCAAGCGATATTCGGAGGTCGCCGAAGCCAGAATTTGCCCGTCTTCACGCATCGCCAGAGTCTTCGTGCCACTCGTCCCGATATCGATCCCGAGGAAGACGGCCATCGTGAGAGACTCCTTATAACGGACTTGAAATTTCGACCTACGATGCCAGAGAATTACCGCAGTCAATTCGCAGTTGAGCACTGTAGTCTATCATTGCCCGTCAAATCTCGCCACGTACCAAACGAATGAGCGGCGGAGGTTCCGTCGCATTAGTTATTGGAGAAAGACTCACGTATCGTGAGAATGCTCACTGAGTTGACACAAAATTGTGGCAGCGTAACGACAGAAACGCTCGTTCGCTGCCCAGCACATCACCCCTCAGATCAGTCCGGACGACGGGGCCGCTCACGTCGCTCATCACCGCCGATGCCGCGATCGAAGCCGTTCGGCGATCCGCCGGCGTCACCTCGTGGGCCGCGTCCACCCGGACCCGCGCCACTCCTCGGGCCACCTGGTCCGCGATGATGTTTGGTGAAGTCATCGAGAAATTTTTTCAACTCGTCCCTGCTCAGCTTCTGGTCTTGATCCGCATCGAACTCCATGGCATGGTTCAGCATTCGTTCGAGATCGACCGGTGGCCCCTCATCACCCTGCGGCCCATCAGGTCTGTCTCCCGGATCTTTTGGTCCGCCGTCTCCGCGGCCGGGCCCTCGGCCACTGGGAGCACCTTGTCCATCAGTGTCATGATCAGGCCGGCGTCCGTCGACGTCCCGATTCCGCCCGATTCGTTCACGATCGCGGCCGCCTTCTGCTGGGCGGCCCCCTTCTGCTGGGCGGCCGCCTTCTGCTGGGCGGCCCCCGTGAGGCCGAATTTCGTCGTCCGTCAACTTCCCATCCTTGTTCTTATCCAGTGTTGACAACGCGTCCGTGGCGTTCTTCAATTCGTCCGCGGAGATGACCCCATCGTGATCGGCATCGAGAGCGTCAATGATCGGCATCGGTCGTCGTCCGCCGCCAGACCCACCAGCGGGTGGTTGCGCCACAGCCGTCGCAACACAGGTGACAGCGATCAGCCCCAGTCCATACGTCCATCGCTTCATGATCAATTCCTTTGGGAGTGCGTTTGATGCTTCGAGACAAAGTTCAGCTCCGGCAGATTGCCGGGCCCTTCAAGAGCAGGTTATTCCAACGGGACAGCCCGTACAATCTTTCCGTGCTAGCGACGACGGACCTCGAGACACCCGCTGGGGATAACCGGCGAGGTACAGCGGCGACTTTATGTTAGTGTCGTATTCGCAAGACCACATATTATTGAGCCCAGCCTAATAGATTTCGCGGGGATACCGAATCAAATCGGGATTGCCATCCAAGCCATGACAGCCAGGAAAATCCTCAGCAGCAAGGATTCGACAGAGGCAGCTTGAAACTGTTGACAATCATGCCGGTCAAAACACCGTCGCGCCGGAAATGTTTCGCTAAAAACGGCACTCCAGATTTGCCCGGTATCGACGGTTCTTAATCCGTCGGTCCGGAGTCCATTTTGGAGAGGGAGTCACCCATGCGACCATAACGAAATCCCCGCCAGTCGCTCCCTCGAGTCGCCGAATTCAAGTGGTTCCCATCCGATCCATCAATGTCAGAGACGGCCTACAGCTTTTGTGTTGGTCGTCCTCGCGTCGATCAGCAACGACAAACGAATCGGCTGACGGCATGTCCACCTCCGTCAGATCGCAGATTGCATTATGGCACTCGGCATCGCTCAACCGTCTGGAAAAAAGACGCCGCACAGATAACCCGTCGTTGTACGAGCCCCTTGCAACATCAGCTTTCGCAGTGTTCCCAACACTTCTGCTCGTCCGGCGAGCGACCGTTGCCGGGCGGTGGCATTTCTTCGTTGTTGAAAAACGTAACGAG
>Ga0315284_10014996_pt1 | contig 11017 bp, 17 predicted proteins | sample YL17G09_16_MG_FD_203696 | JGI IMG/M metagenome (GOLD analysis project Ga0315284, IMG submission 203696) | Sediment microbial communities from Yellowstone Lake, YNP, Wyoming, USA - YL17G09_16 | ecosystem: Environmental > Aquatic > Freshwater > Lake > Sediment | place: USA: Wyoming | collected...
GCCGAGTTGTACCGGAGATTGCAGCAACCCAATGTGAGACGGAACACGGTCGTGCTCGTGGGGGGCGCGTTGCTGGTGGCGTGGGTGTTGTTGCATCGACTCCGGAGATAACCCGATGACGGTCAATGATGCGATTGCGCTTGTCCGTGGCAATCTTGAGAGCATACGGGCGTTGCCAAAGAATCTCGTGCATCAACGGCAACAGTTGGCCGTGTTGCGCGATGCGGCGCGGGCGGCTGGACAGGTGACAAATGCACAGGCGGCACAGACGCGACTAGATGAAGCGTTGTCGGATTTGCGGAAAGCGACGGTGATGAATACGCAACTGGATCAGGTGGCGGCAAGTTACGAGTCGGTGCGGCAAATGGTGGGCTTGGGGATTCTCCCGGTATTGCCGATTGCGGCGGGGGTGGCGCTGATTGCGGTTGCCGTCAGTGCGGGCTATTTGCTGAAGTCGTTTGAGACGCGCACCATTGCGATAGAGCAACTGGCGAAGGGCACATTGACGCCCGCACAGTATGCGGAGTTTCAACGCCAGCAGAGCGGCACGGGCCTGAGTGGAATGCTCGGGGATGCGAAAAGTCTGTTACTGATTGGGGTCGGGGTGGTGGTGGTGTTGGGGGCGCTGAAGTATGCGCCGTCGAATACTGTCTCGCGGGAGTGGACGTGACTTCTATTGCGATGCCCGGTGGCGGATTATTCATTGATCCCGTGGCGACGGGCGATGCGATGTTGACGGTGCGGGCGAATGCGTTGCGTCAGGAAACTGACGCCTTGCTCGGTGGAGACAGGAATGCGGTGGCGCGGGGCAATGCGTTGATTACGGGGATTGTGGCGACGGTGACGTTGGTCGGCAATGCCACGCGCAATACAGCGGTACCGCCCGGCTTGACGGCATGGCGACAGGCGTATTTCACCTTTCGGGATACCGTGACGGCGATGGGTACTACGCAGTCATTGCCCGTCGTGGTCGTGAGTGAGCAAGCGAGTATTAGCGGGTGGAAGATTCCCGGTACGTCCATTATCGTGCCGTGGTTGGCACTGGTCGCGGTGTGCGGCTTCCTCGGTGTGGCGTGGTACGTGACGCAGGGACGGGGGAGGAAACGTGGCTAGGCCACACAGCGAATCATTCGCATGGCAAGAGGTAGAACGATTGGCGCGGCAAGCCTTGCGCGCTTTTGCCTTGCGCGATAGTGAGGGGGGGCGGGTGAAGCTGTCGGCAATCCGACAGGTAGCCAGTGGGATGATGGATCAGGTGACTCGTGGCATTCATGCGAATCCCGCGTTGTTGGTGTTCGGCAATCCACGGAAGAAACAGGGCACACGGATGTCGGGCAATGTGTTGGCCGTGCTCTATGTGCATGATGACGATGGCGAGCAGTACGCGCATGGCTTTGGTGACGCGGTGCTGGATTTGCACACGCAGCGCGACGGCACGGTGACGATTGGCGGCTTGTCGGATGCAACGGACGTAGAAATGATCGCGCAGGATGACGGCAGTGTGGTGTTACGTGGCACGCACGGGCAGCAGTTGTGGAGTGATGTCTAACAACGCGGAGTGAGCAATGATTTTTCTCGTGAATCCGGCGAAGAAAAGGAAGGCAGTGCATCGGGGGGGCGTGCGGCGTGGGGGCACGCGGCGCAAGGCGTCACCCGCACAACTGGCGGCGCGGCGAGCGTTTGCCGCGAAGTATGGGAATGGTGGGACGGGGCGGCGCGTGAAGGCGCGGCGAGTTGCCCCGCAACAGACACTGCGCCGTAGTGCGGGGGGAACGATGGCAGTCAGGAAGCGGAGCACAAAGCGCCGTCGCTCGGTGCGGCGTACCGTCGTGCGGGCGTCGGCAACGGCGAAGCGTCGTCGTCGTCGGAAGTATCATGCGGTGAGCGCCCACAAGCGGAAGGCCACGCGAGTGCGGGCGTATCATCAGAACCCGAAGCGTCGTCGTCGGCGCAGCACGGGGATGTTTCGGCGCAATCCCGGTGGCATCGTGGGGCAGGTGATCGGGGCGGCAAAGGACGTGGCGACGATTGTGGTCGGCAAGGCCGCGACGAACTATATCAGTCGCATGGTACCGTTCGGGGGCACGAGTCGGGCGCTGACGGCGGGGAAGAAAGTGGTGATTGCCATTGGCCTGTCGATGCTGGCGAAGCGTGTGACGAATCAGCGCATTGCCGATTTGATCCTCGCGGGCGGCATCCTCGGCCCTGTGGAAGATTTTGCCAGCACACTGCCCGTGATCGGGACGGCGCTGGCGTCGGATGCGATGGTCGCGACGAACGCATCACTGGCCGCGTATTTGCAGCCGGGGATGGGCGCATTGCCGTTGACGGGCAGTGATCGCTTTAGTGCGATTGGGCGCAGTGGTGTTGGATCGTACGTCGGTGCCTCAGGTGGCCCGTACTAGTTAGTGCGGACGACTGTTGTTTCGTGTTCCCTGTTGTTTGCCTTTCACGCCTTACACGGAGTCGCGTACCATGTTGTCTTTTCCTATCCAGCCGTACACGTATGACCAGTTGGACGGCATGAGTCGTCCGTACAACGCGGATCAACCGGAAGCAATCACGTGGCGGTTTTACGACACGCAGAATCTCGTGACCAACTGGACGAACGTGAGTTTTTTCGCAGTGCCGAACGCAGACATTACGCTGTCCAACATCCAGAATGCGGCGGGCCAGCTTCCGGCGGATCAGTATTTCCTGATCAACGCGATTCAGGCCGATTTCCTGATGCCGATTGCGAGCACGGCGGTAACGCCAGATCAGGGCAACGACATCAATCAAATCCTCGCACAAGCGCGTGCCGTGGTGGAAGTGACCGTGGGATCGAAGTTGTACCTGCAAGCGCCACTGTCGTGCTTCCATTCGACGGGGGGTGTGGTGCAGGTGATTCAGGGCACGATTGCGGGCGCGGCGGTGGTCAACAGTGCACAGAACTGGTGGCCGGATGGCGACTTCCACGTGGACAACGGCATTCTGTTGCCGCCCCGTCAGAGCTACACGGTGTCGTTGCGCGGGGTCGCGGCGGCGTTGGTGGCAACGCGGGCGTTGCGTATCACGCTGGCCGGAACCCTCTACCGTCGCGTGCTGTAGTCGGGGCATTGCGCGGGCGCACGGATATGCCGTGCGCCCGCGACGGTGCTTTACTCGGGGAGATCGAAGATCATGCATACAGGTGCAGAACTAATCGCACAGCGGGCCATCGCGATGCTTCCCCCGTTGATGCGAGACACCATCAAACAGTACTTCGCGTACACGGCGGAGTTTTTGCCGCTGGCGGCGAGCCTCACAGGGACGGTGCCGTTCACGGTGGAAGCCTCAAGCGATTTCATTGTGGTCGCAATGACGGGAGTCGTGACGGATGTGGCAAATACGACATTCCTCGGCATGGTGCCACAGACCATACAGATTGTGGATGCCAGCACGGGCATGGCGTGGTTCAACGGCATCAACGGGACGCATTTCAACAACGTTATGGGCGATGCACAGCAGCCGTATTTCATGCCGTTACCGTTTTACCTGCGGGCCAATAGTACGGTGAACGTCACGCTGGTGAATCTGGAAGCGGTGCAGCGGAACGTGCGGTTAGCGTTTCATGGATTCAAGAGTGTGCCGGGGTCAAACTGGGAAACGGGATTCATCGGACGGTAGGGGCAGGTGGTGATGCGGGATCACGTGGGAGAATAGGAGATTGCACCGATGACACACCCTTTGATCGGCCTACTGAAAGAGACAGCAACCGGGAACACGGCGCGTGTTGCCTCTCCGTCGCCGTTGATGGGGCTTGCTGGTGGGGCGGTGGGCGCGGCGGCAAGGGCCGCGCCCTCTCGCTCGGTGCAAATCTTCCCCCCGTGGCAGTACCCGATTGCGAGCGCACGGGCGCTCTATATTCGCAGTTACAACAATGCTATCGCGGCGGGCGCGGTGGATTTTCCGATTGCGAATCTCGCGTTCGTGACCGCGAGCGGTCAGGATGCGTGCATTCGGTCAATCGTGGCGCTGGTGTTGAATCCGACGGTCGCGATGGTGCTTTCGTTCACGCTCAAACTCAACGGGGTCACGGTGCCCGGTTGGGATCAGTTGCAGTTGCCCCCGGTGAATGCGTCGGCTATCGAGCAACCGTTCACGGGGCCGGATGACGTGATTCGCGTGTCACAGAATACGCAGATTACGATGACAGCCACCAACCTGAGTGCGGGGCCGTTTACGGTCGGCGTAGCACTCGGCGGGTGGTTCTGGCCGTCCGTGGATGCGGCGCGGTTGATGGGCGGACTTGACTATTAGGAGTCGTCATTATGCCGGGTGGCACGGGGATCATCATAGGGGCGGGCGCGGAACTGATTGCCGTCAGTACCATTGGCAACATTCCGAAGATTGCGGGACTGACGCCCCCGACACTGAACGACTCGGTGTTGTCGCAGCGGGTGGATGGTGCCGTCAACTATATCACGGTCGCCGGGAGTTACATAACGGCGTTGGGATACACAGAAACCGTTCGCACGAAAGGCGGCATCATCAGTGAGGGATTGGGTACCGGGGGCGTGCGGATCGGGCAGGGGGCTGACCTCGGTGCCGTTGGCAAGGTGGATGCGATTGCGATTGGTCGGGCGGCGTCGGCAACGAATGATCGGTCGATTGCGATTGGCGTGAGTGCGAACACCAGCGGGCAAAGTGAAGTGATTGTGATTGGGTCAAATGCCGCGTTGTTGAACGTACTCGGCCTAGTGATGGGGACGGGCGCGTATGGACAGGGCAACGCGGGTGGTTCGTATATCATGTCGATTGGCGTGAATGCCAACGTGTTGTGCAACAGTGGTGGAAACTCGACAGCGGTCGGCAACTTTGCCGTGGCCCGTCAGGAAGATACGGTCATTGGACACACGGCATCCAGCAACGTCAGCACGGCGTTCAGCAACAGTGCCGTGGTGATCGGGTTTGCGGCACACGCGAATAAGGCGCAGTCAATCAATGTGGTGATTGGGGCGTCGGCGTTTTCTGACAAAGCGCACTGTACGGTGGTCGGGGGAGGCGCGCAGACGCTATCGGATGATAGCATCATGCTGGGCTACGGCACGGTCGGCAATGCCGCGTCCACCAAGAGCATTGTTGTGGGCAACAGTGCCGTATCGAATCATGCGTCGTGCATCATTTTGGGGCACTCGGCCATTAGTCTTGTGCCGAATCTGATGGTGATTGGTGGCGTGAATAGTGCGATCAATGTTGTGCTGATTGGCTCGGGCAACACGCAGGTCACGCCACTCGCGAAGCTCTTGCGCTGGACAGACGCGAGCGGCGCGGATGATCCAGCGGGTGATGTGACATGGCAAGCGCCGTTGTCGGTGGGCGCGGGCGTCGGGGCGAAGCACGTGTTTACCGTGGGGCAGCCACACGCGAGTGACGCGGTGCTGCAAACCCCGATTCCCGTGTTGACGCTGAATGCCACGAGTGCGGGGGGGCGGGTGAACGTGGGCGGCGAGATGCTGTACACGGCGGTTTCCTCTCCCGCGCAAATCGTGGCGAATCAGAACGACTATGCAACGGCAGGGTATGCGCGACTGCGCTTGAACACGGATGCCGCCCGTTCAATCACGGGCATGGCGGGGGGAGTCGATGGGCGCATTCTCTATATCGTGAATGTCGGCGCGTTCGGTCTGACGTTTACGAATCAAGATGTAGCGTCCGTCGCGGCGAATCGCATTATTGTCGGACATGGTGCGCCGTTGACGGTTGCTGCTGATGAAGCCATTATTTTCATGTACGATGGCACCACGGCGCGGTGGCGTGTCATGGCGCACCATTAGCGGCTAGCGGAGGACGGGAGGGCAGGGCATATTGGAGCAGGGCGGCACGGGGCCGTCCGACAACCGGGAGGACACGATGAAGTACCGTACCCAACAGCCTGTCCCAATGATCGCGAGTAGCTGCGTGACGATGGAGGAAGCGGCGCAGATGATGACGTTGCTCGGGGTCAGGCAGGAAATGGAAATCGCGCTGAAGCGTGCACAGATTGCGTATGAGACGGCGGTGTTGGACTACGCGGAAGTCGAGCAGCGCGTGAGTCGCAAATACAAGCTCAACAAGGGCGATCAGGTGAATGCAGAGGGTGTTATCACGCGGGCACAGTAGAGAGGGGGCCGTGGCACGCAAGCCATTGACGTTAGAACAGGTCAAGACGCTGGCCGCGCCGTTGGCGGCGCAGTACGGTGTGCCCCTGCCCGTGGTGCTGGCGATTGCCGCCCATGAGTCGGGCGGCTTTTGTGGATGGGCGACACGCGGCGAGCCACACTTAGGCGATGCGTCGATTGGCCTAATGCAAATATTGTATAGTACGGCGAAAGCCAATGGCTACACGGGGGTGATCGGCGCATGGAACGATGCCACCAACACGGGCACGGGCTTGTACGATCCGGCGACGAATCTCCGGTATGGCAGCAAGTTTTTTGCGAGCTTGCTGAAGTCCACGGGGAACGACCTTGAGCGAGCAGTGTCCGCGTACAACGCGGGACTGGGCAACGCGAAGCGGGTGACGGTAGTGACGCGCTTTTGTCTCGCGTGGAAGGCCACAGCACCAAAGAGCGGGCGCACGCTGGATCGCGACTGTGCGAAGGTGTACACGGCACAGCCGGGAGAGTTTGGGAACCAACCGTACGTGAACACGATTGTGTCATTGGCCCGGTCGTATGGGTTCGTGGGCGTGGGCGGTGGCGGTGCCATTCCCGGCGGGGTGCAAGCCTCGGGCACGCCGTCCACGGTCACGAAACCGGGCGTCACGTATTTTGTGGTGAGCACGATGTTATTGGTAGCGGCGGCGGCGGTCGTGGGCATCGTCTGGATGGCACAACACGGGAGAAAAGGATGATACAGGCTCCACTGCCCGGCGCGATTGGGACACGAGAAATCGCGGAGTTTTGGTACTGGCTCGGCAATGCGTCGATTGCCGTGTCGGTGTATTTTCTGCTACAGGTCGTACGGATTCAAGCCGTGCACGGGAAGCGGTTGAATAATCACTCACAGCGGTTGGCGAAGATCGACAACGAGACAGAAGATACGGGGGGCGAATGATCGCGGGGCGACAGCAGCGTTGGACATATCCGTGTACCTCAACAGTGAAGGCCACATCATGAACATGGCGCGATTCTTTCGTTCGATTGTCACCAACGCACGGCCACGGTTTCAAGCGATGCAGCAGCTCGTGGCAAGTGCGTTTGTGGGCACGTGGGTCACGTTGGTGGATGGGGCCACGATCACGCCGGATTGTGCGTTCGGCAACTGTTTCAACTTTGTCGCGGCAAACAACAACGTGCGAGCGTTCGCAGTGCCCGCGAACATTGTCTCGGGCGACTTCATTCGCATCTTCATCAGCAACACGAGTGGCGGCGCGTTGACCAACACGACCTTTGCCGCAGGGATCAAGCAGTCGGCAATCACCTACCCGGCGACGGCCAACAAACGCGAGTATCGTATTGCGAATGACGGCGTGGTGACGATGCTCGTGGGCTTCAGTGCCGTGGACATTCCGAACTAAGGGGCAGCACATGGTCGGCCAAATCATTCTGCACCTTGCGGCACCGAACACGCCAAACGGAAATCCCAATCGTGTGCTGGTGGCGATTGACTTGTACGACGGGCGCGTATCGGCGGCATGGAGGGAAGGATTCGCAGGGTCGGGCGTTGGCGAAGCGATCCCGACAGACTGGTATCTGTCGCAGCGGGGCGCAGTGGCACGTGCAGAGTTTCGCATTCCCGTGTCGGCCAGTGTTGCGCGGGACTTCCTGAAGGAAGGGCAGTCAGCGATGGCAGAAAAGGTGGCACGGGCGAAGCGGCAGCGGTATTCCCACGGGGGTGAGGAATGACACGGGCGCTGAGAGAGAACGCGGGCGCGAAACTTCGCAAGCCGATTCGATCCTACTTCGATGCGGCCATGTTTCTGCGCGACGCGGGATCACACTACCGGGGGCTAGGGCCGACGCTCGCGCACAACACGGTGCTGCATTCCCCGGAGCACGGTGTCATCGCCGTGCGGCTCTACAACACGGACATTGTGACGTTGTACGCCGATGGCCGCGTGAAGCTGAACAACGGCGGGCACCAGACGGTGACGACGAAAGCCCGCATGAACGAGATTTTGCATCCAATGGGCATCGGCATTGGTCAAGCACGGGGGGAGTGGTACGTAAGCGAGATTGGATCGAGCGCCAAGCCGATTGAGTATTTCAACGGCATGGAGATTCACGTGGAGAAGCCCGCGCACTGGACGGGCGAGAAGTGGGAGTCACACGTGACGTTGCCCAATCCCAGCAAGTCTGTCGTTTGTCAAGCGTGCGGCGGCGCGGTGCGAGTGCCCCGCGTGCCCGTGCGAAACACGGGAATGCTCCGGTGTGAATGCGGGGCACTTGTGCCATACACGGCGAAAGGACGCAAGGCAGTGAAGCGCAATCCTCCGGAAAAATACATCGTTCGCACACCAAAGTTGCTCGCGCAGTTGGAAGCCAAGTACGCATGGCCGGGGGGGTATCCCGTCTACGCCATCATGCAGGATGGTGAAACTATGTGTGCCGCTTGTGCAACGGAGAATGAGAATCTGATTCTCGTGGCTGACCGTGACGATGATGAACAGTGGCAGTTAGCCGACGTGGAAGTGAACTGGGAGGATGCGCTTGCGTGCGTGCAGTGTGGCAAGATGATTGAAACTGCATACGGCGTGCGTGACGTGAAGGAGAATGCCCGCAAGCGCACACGAAATAATCGCCCCGGCAAGTTTGAGGGAAGCGGTGATTTGGGTGAAGCCGTATACGAGTTGGTGCATGACGCATCGTATCTTGATGAAGAAATGGGCAGCAGCGCCGACATGGGCACGTGGTACGGACTCGTGACCAATCTTGACGTGCCCGGTGTGCGCGGAAAGGTACACGCCATCGTCAGTGAAAGCTCACAGGGATTTTTTGACGTGACGCGCTACAAGACGGCGAAGCAAGCGACAAGCGAGTGGGCGACGCTCGTGGAGGAATACGAGCGGGACAACGCATTCGATGAAACAGAGGGGTACTGATGACGACGAAGCCACGGCATGATTTCCGCCCGTCGATTCTACGGGCGCTCAAAAAGCATCCACGCACGAAGTCGGAACTGGTGGCGTATCTCGGGGCGCAGGATCGGTGGAATGCCGTGGACTATGATTTGCGACGGCTCCGGCTCGCCGGGACGATTCAGTACGTGTGGAGTGCATGGAGATGCACGTGAAGCGCAACGCAACGCAGAGGATTCATCAACCCGCTTCACGCGACAAAGCCGTGTTGTGGTCGATTATCGAAACCGGGAAACATCCAGACGGGCGACAGGTGAAGCAGTTTGAGGCGTATCACGCAGCGGAAATCCTCAAAGAGATTGACCCTGATGGCGTGCGGGAATACATGATGGGTATTACGCGCACCAATCCACGCGACAAGGACGGCGTGCTGAGACTCGGCACGCGCATGAAGGTGATTGACATGAAGCTGAAGCCCGCACTGTACGGCTTTCGCATCGACTTGCACGAGCGCGGTGAGTTTCGCGCAGCGGTGCAGCGCGAAGATGGTGAGGACGTGTATGCGATTGAGAATAACGAGGATGGGGAGATTCCCGAAGTCGTTGACGGATGGATGACGGGCATTCAGGACTTGTGGGGCTTGGCCGATTATCTCACGGAGATGGGCGTCATTGCCTCTGGCTCGGTGATTTATCCGTTCACGAAGGCCGAAGCTTTTTGGGAGAGCGGCAAGCAGTATTACGATGAAAAGCGCACGCGGCACAACCCAAGTCAGCATTTCATCGTCGGCGTGACATACGCGACATACACGGAGGAGTCCATCGAAAACGGCGATGCGGAAGATCGCGGGTGGGAGAGCGAGAAAGAGCCGATGGAGTTGCGCGATGCGCTGGCCGTGCTCAACCGCTATGGGCCGTATGACAACATTGATGATCGCGGCGATTCCTTCATTGCGTATCATTCCGACGTGCAAGAGAACTACCGCACGGGCGAACAGATTGCGTATGACGTGGTAGTGGAAGGCAGCGCGGCGAACCTGACGCGGTTGCTCGCGGCGTACGATAAGAAGTGGAAGCGCAACGGCAAGCGCACGCGGAAGAATCCTAGCAATCAAATCATGTTGAGTGATCGGGAAGATTTAGACTGGTTGCGCGAAGGGCATCTAGCGTCGTGTCGTCGGGTGCCGGATTTTGAGGTTGCGGTGTTGTCGGGGAATGAGGATTGGCCGACAAGTATCACGCTCTATGAAACAGACCATTTCAATAGTCGGACGATGACGCTGATTCCTGATGCTGATGGTGTGTTTCATTGTCGGAGTGACAGGTATTAGATCGCAGCCGTTAGCGGCGAGCGTACAGGACGGCGGGCCTTCATTGGCTCGCCGTTTTTGCGTGGTGGCAGTCGGCCGCGGATTGTGATATTTGTCACAACGGGAGTGTGACCTAGCGCACGGCGCGGTGTCGGGGCCGGGGGCTATCGTGCGGAGCACGATAGGCGAGACTCACTCAACCGGGAGCACGACCATGACAGCGAGACATGAGGCGCAGAAGATGGCAACGGCAATAAAGGAAGCGGCGCGATATATGGCGCGGTTGCGTCGCGTCGATGAAACATGGACGAGACTTGACGTGTCGTTCAAGATGATTGCGGAGTGCCACAACATGACGACGACGCCACGTGTGGAGGGGCTGTTGGCGTCATACTTGGGACGCACGATGATTGGTCAAGCGTTGCCGTTGGGCTGGTGGTATGACGTGAATGAAAAGGTTGATGGGATTGTCGTTCGTCGTACCGTCTAACAACCAACCGGGAGAATCACCATGGCACACACCGAAACGATTGACATGACGCCGCAAATGCTGAAGTCGGCAGAGGGGCGCAAGCTCGTACACGCAGCGAGCATGAAGCTGGACACGGCGATTGGCAACGTAGCGCACGCTGTCGCGTTGCATCTTGACGACATGGAGCACGAGACAGGCTTTGAGCGTCAGTCGG